>Ga0210384_10005444_pt1 | contig 13853 bp, 11 predicted proteins | sample IncBWH2MmetaG_FD_160574 | JGI IMG/M metagenome (GOLD analysis project Ga0210384, IMG submission 160574) | Forest soil microbial communities from Barre Woods Harvard Forest LTER site, Petersham, Massachusetts, United States - Inc-BW-H-2-M | ecosystem: Environmental > Terrestrial > Soil >...
CTGGATGAGGCGTCCGCTGGGCGTGTAGTAGTGCGCGGTGGTCAGCGCCAGGCCAGTGTTTTCCGAGAGCGGATAGACCGTCTGCACCAGGCCTTTGCCGAAGGTGACTTCACCCACGATCAGGCCGCGGTCGTGATCCTGGATTGCGCCGGAAACAATTTCCGCCGCCGATGCCGTGAGGCGGTTGACCAGCACGACGATCGGGTAGTCTTTGCCCCCATTGCCATGCTGCGCGATGTAACGTTTCTCCGCCGAGGCGCGGCCGTGATGCGAAACGATGAGCTGGCCTTTCTTCAGGAACTTGTCGGCCACACCGACGCCTTCGCTGAGCAGACCCCCGGGATTGCCGCGCAGGTCGAGGATCAACCCTTTCAGATCGCCGAAACTATCGAGCGCCTCGCCGACTTCATGCTCAGTGGTCTCGTTGAATCCGTTGACGTGCATGTAGCCGACGCCGGGCTTGATCATGAAATGCACATCGACGGAGTAGCGCGGAATCTCGTCGCGAACCAGCGTGAACTCCATCGGCTTCTCGACGCCTTCGCGCGCGATGCTGATGTGAACCGTGGTGCCCTTGGGCCCCTTGAGCAGGTCGGCGACGTCGCCGGTGCTCATGTTCTCGGTCGATTTGCCATCGACTGCGATGATCACGTCGCCGGGATGAATGCCGGCCTTGTACGCGGGCGTGCCGGTGAAGGGATAAATGACGATGACTTTATTGTTGCGCGGGCCGACGGTCATACCCACGCCGTAATATTTGCCGCGCTGGTCTTCGCGCATGAGCGCGTACGATTTTGGATCGAAGAAGTTGGAGTGCGGATCGAGCGCGTGCAACATGCCGGGGATGGCGCCGTTGTAGATCGCCTTGTCGGCATTCACCGGCTCAGCGTAGTTCTCTTCGATGATCGAGTAGACCTGGGTGAACTGCTTGAAGCTGTCCTTGACCTCGGAATCGCTGGCCATGGAGGGCTGCTGCCCGGAACGCTGGGCGAACAGGATTCCCAGGAAGCCGCAAGTGACGAGAAAGAAAGTGACCAGGAAGAGCGAACGGCGAGAACTACGTGCCATTGTGAGAGTCCTTCGGTTGAGGTTTACCGCACCCAGCTACGGCGCTGATTAGCCGCAGTATATCACCCTATTAGACTGCTCTGGACCGGGAAGGTTACCCTTGGTAACCACCCCCGGAAAGGGTCTTTTAATGAGATGCGGGGGGACGGGAATGGGTTCCCACACTCGAAAAATGAGGGCAAGTTAGAGTGCCGGGCGGACGAGGTCGTCCGCGAGACAGTGGAACCCCGGACGCCCCCGTCCGGGGAAGGCTCGCTCCCGCGCCGTTGGTGCGTGACGGATGCGTATTCGTCGTCATCATCGGGCCAAGGGGTGCGATGGCGATAGCTATGGTGCTCGGGAATGCTGTTGCCGATGATGGCGCCAAAAACCGCTCCCAGGCCGCCGACGAAGAGGGCGCCGACAACATTGGGTCCTCTCTGTCCGTTGGGGTGGGTATTGGCCGCCAGGGTTGCTCCTAATCCTCCAAGAAGCAACGCTCCGATGACGGCGTGGCCGGGGTTTCCTTCCTGAAACCACGGACCTCCGTAGGGTCGCCCGTAGGGCCGGCCATAGCCCATCCGGTGCCGCATGCGGGGGCCAGACATGCGGCCGCGGTATTGAGCGACGAGCGTGCCGTTGTCCGGCGCGTTGTCGCGAGAACTGCTCACGCCGGGGCATGAGCTGTCGGCCCGGATGTAGAAGCAGCGCGCGGCGGCGACGCTGGGTGCGTCTGCCGCTTCGTTCGATTCTTCGGTCTGGGCCTGCGCAATCGCGCCGGCGGTAACGGTCAGAGCGAGCAATAGAGGGAGAACTATGTTTCTGTGTTTCATGGTTGCATCGTAGAGCCGCCATAGTCACGGCGGTCTGGCGTTTGGGACGGTTTCTGGAGTGTCACAGCGGTTTAGGCGGGCTGGTCCTTTGCGAACTCTGGGTCCTCGGCTTTCTTTGCGATTAAAAAAGCTGGAACGCAGAGGGCGCCGAGAACTGCCGCAGAGAACGCTGAGAGAAGCGATTTATGCGGCTTTGACTGACTTCGCGATTCTGATCATGGCGGCCACGCTGCGCTCTACATCTTCGTCAGTAGTCGCCCAGCAGGAGACGGAGATGCGCATGGCGGTGTTTCCCTGCCACACTGTGCCTCCGCACCAGCACGTACCGTCGGACTGGATTTCGGCGATGACGCGACGGGTTTCTTCGGGAGTGCCGAATGAGACCAGCACCTGATTCAGAACGACGTCATTCAGCACAGCAAAGCCGGCGGCGCGCAGGCGATCGGCGAAGAGCGAAGCCTGGCGGCAGTGGCGCTCGATCATGTCGCGCAAGCCTGCGCGTCCGAGCGACTTGATTGCCGCCCACAATTCTATGCCGCGCGCCCGCCGGGAAGCGTCGGGCGTGAATTGCCAGGGTTCGCGCTCCGGGCTCTGCGTCAGATAGGCGGCCTCACTGGTCGATAGTGCTCGGCGCAGGTGCTCGGGATTGCGGACGATGACCATCCCTGAGTCGTAGGGGACGTTGAGCCACTTGTGGTTGTCGATCGCCCAGGAGTCGGCGTCGCTGAAACCGGCGAGCAGTGACGCGAAGCGCGGCGAAACCGCAGCCCACATGCCGAAGGCTCCGTCGACGTGAACCCAGGCTCCCGCCTCGCGCGCGCGGGCGCAGATTTCCCGCGCGGGATCGAACGCTCCCGTGTTGACGTTGCCGGCCTGAATGCAAACGATGCTATTGGCGTCGAGCGCGGGAAGCTGGTCGGCGCGCATGCGGCCCTGGCCGTCGGCGGGGACGGTGGTCACGCGCGATCGTCCCAAGCCCAGCATGGTCAACGCGCGCAGCAGCGAGACGTGCACTTCCTGCCCGACGATGACGCGAATGGGTGGTGCGCCGAACAGTCCGTTTTCTTCTACGTTCCAGCCAACGCGGGCCAGAATCTCGCTGCGCGCAGCGGCGAGTCCGGAAAAGTTCGCCATGGTGGTGCAGGTGACGAAGCCGATGCCGCTGGTCGAGGGCAGGCCGAGCAGGTCGAGCATCCATTCGCGGACGAAGTCCTCGACCCTTGTCGCCACCGGAGACATTATCCGCATGCACGCGTTCTGGTCCCATGCGCCGGCGAGCCAGTTTGCCGCCAGTGTGGCCGGCAGCGTGCCGCCGTTGACGAATCCATAGTAGCGGCCGCCGTTGATGGTGACGGTGGCGGGCGATCCGATGTCATCGAGAAGAGCCAACACTTTCGCCGGATCGGTGGGGCTTTCGGGAACGTTCCCGCCGAGGGCTTCCAGGCCCGCGACGGCTTCCGCTTTTGGCGCGACGGGGCGGGTATCGATGTTTTCGAGGTAGCGCGTGGCGCGCGCAGCGACTTCTGCGAGAAGTTCTTTCACAGTAATCTCCTGACCGAGGGGCCGTGGCCTTCCTGCTTCGCCGCACAGCCGTCGAGATCATCCTAGGCAAACATGCCAGCAAACACGCCATTAGACATGCGAGCGCGCTGGCTGCGTCATGCCAAATTGAAAATGGCCTTTGTAGGGACTTGAGGGTCAGGCAGTCTCCAGCGGCTGGCGGATGAAATCTTCGTAGCGCTGTAGTTCGGCGATGGAGGCCTCCGACAGCAGCGGGAAGGGAATGGCGCGGCATCCGGCGGGAAGTTCCGCCGCGGTCAGAGAATCGCATACAACCGCCGCGGTTTGCTTCAGTCCGCGCTGCCAGTTGGCTTCGCGGGCGTCGCGGAATACCAGGCTGTCGGGATGAAATCCGGCAGCAGTCAGCATGGCGCGCGCGACTTTCAGAAACTCGGGCCAGCGCGAGGCCACGCCCACCAGCGTGTTCGCGGGCGCAGGCAAGTAGCCGAGAAGGGAAGTGGGCACCGAGCGCACCTGCAAAGTGAGCAATTCGGCGCCGGCCGGGAGCAGTGGTTTCGCCGCAGCTATGCGATTGAGCAAGGCCAGCGGAATGCTGCCGTCCGGGCTCTTGGGAAAGTCGTCGATTCCGCAAGAATGGATCGGGAACGTGACTACCTTCGCGATCTCGGCCGCGAGTATGCACCGCAACTCGGGGTCGGGCTCGATGAGCAGAAAATGATCCGGGGGCTGCAGCTCCAGCCACTGTCGCAGGCGGGCGCGCAACGCGGGCAGCGAGACGCCGAGCTTTCGCGCCGAGCGAAATACGCGGGCCACCATTTGATCGAGCGCGAGAGCGGGCGTGAGCGGCAGCTCGGGTTTGCCGGCGCGGATGTAGACGCCGCTGCCGCGGCGGAATTCTACCCAGCGATCGCGGGCGAGCTGGCGGTATCCGGCGCTGACGGTGTTGGGGTGAAGGTTGAAGCGGCGGGCCAGTTCGCGCGTGGAAGGCAGGCGCTGGCCAGGCGCAAGGTCGTCGCTCAAAATTCCGAGGACGACCTGCGTGACCAGTTGTTCGCGGATCGAGACTTCACTGCCGCGGGCAAACCAGAGTTGCATGCGGCAACATCATAACCCGCGCGGCCGGTGCTTGCGACCGGCCGCGAGTTTCCACGCGCCTTCGCTATGCAGCGAACGAAACGCTCGGCCCGATCAGTAGCGGCGATGTCTCGATCGGAACCGTCGTGCCGAATCCCTGAAAGTTCTGGAATCCGGTGTAAGCCTGCTGTGCGGCGGAGAGATTATTCGATGGCGTATATTGCCTGAGCGCACTGGACGATTCCCTCACCAGATCCGATCCGGTTGGGTTCGCATCGGACGGGCTCGACTCGTCTGCACCGTGGTGATGGTGAGCGTGATGAGTTTCGCTCGCCCGACTCGCTGAACGCGTCTGGTTCTGGAATGCCTGCTGGAGGGGGTTGCCGCTCGCGGTCGAGGTCGAGTTGGCCAGCGGGCTGAGTTGCTGCAAGGCCGTCAGCTCCTGTTGCGCAGATTTTACGTTGCCCGACTGTAAGTCCTGTGCGAGCTGCTGGACCTGCTGCTGAAACTGCTTGAATTGGCTCTGGATGCTCTGGTGAGCGTAGTTGGCGTAACTGCTGGCGGAAATCGCCGCTATGGACATGTCTCCTCCTGTTGCGGATGAACTTGCTCCGAAGCACTGGTTCTCGAAGCATGGGCCAGCGGTCTGAGCCCGACCGGTTCTGAACTCGGCCCGCGTGAACCCTGCCCGCTTGAACACTGGCATCGATTCGTATTTCACAGGCACATTGCGGACCAAAGACGCCACACGTTGGAACCGCCATGCAAGGCGCTCGGGCCGCGCGGCTTAGCTTCTGCCATTCCAATGAGGTTAGGTCGCCACGAAGGAAATCGGGCAAGAGCTGCCGTGGAATCTCGGCAAAGTGTGCCGAGCGGGGGGCGTTGCGATCCTTGTCGAAAGCGTGTCGCGCGGCGATTGCCGCTTTTCCGGCTCCGGCAGTATGATGAAACGCATGAGCTTTTCGGAGACCATCTTCCTGTTCTTGTTGGCGCTCATCATCTTTGGGCCCAAGAAGTTGCCGGAGATCGCCCGCCAGGCCGGGAAATGGATGAACGAATTCCGGCGGGCTTCGAACGAGTTCAAAGCGCAGATCGAACAGGAAATCTCCCACCTTGAGGTCGAGGACCGGAGGCGAAAAGCGCTGCCGCCAAGCCCCACACCAGAAGGTACGGCTAGCCGGACATTGAACGCCGGACCCGACGGGTCTGGTGCCACGGGTTCGGCCGAGGCATCCCCTACCACCGCTGGCTCTTCCTCATCGAACGCAATGACGCCGGCCGCTCGCGAAGATGAGCCTTTGTTCGCCTCGAATGCAGCTGATGGCGCATCCGACACCAACGCCGTGAACGTCAGCACCGATCCCTCTCCCGACGCTATCCCAGCCTCCAGCGCACAGGAATCTCATGTCTGAGTTGGGGGCCGCCGCCACGGGCGGCGAGCGCAATGCCGATTCCATGCCGACCATGGGATTCCTCGATCATCTCGAGGAGCTTCGCAAGCGCATCATCAATTCGATCATCGCGGTGGCGGTGGGATGTGCCCTCTGTTGGTGGAAGGTGGAGCGCATTTACGACTTCATGCAGCGCCCCATCATGGATGTGCTGACCAAACATCACCTGCCCAACAAACTGGTCTACCTGAATCCCACCGAACCCTTCAACCTTTACATGAAGATTGCGCTGATGGCGGGACTGTTTCTGACCTCGCCCTACGTGCTCTACCAGGTGTGGATGTTCATCTCCCCGGGCCTGTACCGCAACGAAAAAAAGTACGTTGTGCCCTTTATGGTCTCGACCATCACGCTGTTCGTGGCGGGCGGATATTTTGGCTACAAAATTGGCTATCCCCGGGCGCTGGATGTGCTGATCGGGTTCGGCGCAAAGTTCCAGCCCATGATTACGATCAACGAATACACGCAGTTGTTTCTGACCATCATCGTGGGCATGGGGCTGATTTTCGAAATGCCCGTCATCGTTTTCTTTCTCTCCTTCATGGGAGTTCTCAGTCCAGGGTTTATGCTGCAGAACTACCGCTACGCGATTCTGATTGTGTTCATCATTGCGGGTATCGTGGCGCCGCCTGACATCGTCAATATGTGCATTTTTGCGGCCCCGATGGTCGCGCTCTACGGCCTGAGCCTGGGAGTGGCTTATCTGGTGCATCCGGAGCAGCGCAGAAAGCGCGAAGCGAAGCAGGCGCAATCATGAGATGGGCATGGCTGGGCGGCATTTTGGCGGCGGTGTGCACGTTGTCGTCGTTTGCCTGCGAGCAGGGCAAGGAAAAAGAAACCGCGAAAGCACAAAGTCAGGCGAGCGCTCCCGCAGCGCAAGTTTCGACTCCCACGCTGAACTTTCCTCCTCCCGACAGCGGCCCTGCGCCCGCCTTCGACGGCAATCGCGCCTTTCAGTACTTGAAAGACATCGTGAGGTTCGGCCCGCGGCCGCTGGGCAGCGGCGCGCATAAGAAAGTCGAAGAGTATCTGGATGCGCACCTGAAAGGCGACCAGGTGGAGGACGACGTTTTCACCGCCGACACCCCCGAAGGCAGGTTTTCCGTGCATAACATCGTCGCCAAATTTCCCGGCGCGAAAGACGGGATCATCATCGTCGCCAGCCACTACGACACCAACTATCCGCTGCGCAAAACCTCGTTCGTTGGAGCGAACGATGGCGGGTCGTCGAGCGCGCTGCTGTTGGAGCTGGCCAACCAGCTGCGGGGTAAACCTAACGACGGCTATTCGATCTGGCTGGTTTGGGACGACGCGGAAGAGGCGATGAAACCCGACACCGAAGTCGATTTCATGACCGACAGCTTGTACGGGATCGCGCATCTGGCGGAGAAGTGGCAGGCCGACGGCACACTGAAAAAGGTGAAGGCGTTTCTGTTGGCGGACATGATTGGGGACGCCGATCTCGACATTGAGCGCGACATGAACTCGACGCCGTGGCTGGAGAGTGTGGTTTTCGAAGCGGCCACGCGCGTGGGCTATCAGTCGCACTTCTTCACGACTCAGGGGGCCATCGAAGACGATCATCTTCCCTTCATGAAACGCGGCGTGCCCTGCGCCGATCTGATCGACTTTACCTACGGATACAACAACGTCTTCTGGCACACCCCGCAGGATACCGTCGACAAACTCAGCCCCAAGAGTCTGGAAATCGTGGGCAGCGTGGTGCTGGAGACCGTGCGGATTCTCGACAAGATGGAGCCGCTGCCGCCGAAGTGAGTAGCTGCTGACAAAAATCCTAGAACGCAGAGAGCACGGAGAACGGCCGCAGAGTGCGCAGAGAAATTCTCCGCGATCTCTGCGGCCGTTCTCGGCGACCTCTGCGTGAATGGGTTTTGTCGACATTCGATTTTGCGCTTTTCTGCAAATTCGTTTCTAATGCACCCCATATGCGAACCGGGATGAGCCCGTGGTTGGTAGTTCTGTGTTGTATTGCGTTTCTTGCAGCGACTCCCGCCGCCGATATCAACGCTGAGAATCAGGTTATTCAGGCCGCACTGCAGCCTTCCACTCTGGAATCGAATCTTCGCCGCCTGACCGATGAAATTGGAGGCCGAGTCCCCGGCACGCTCGCCATGCAGCATGCCGTCGAATGGGGCCAGCAGGCTTTCACCGCCGCGGGAGCCGACAGCGTGCATGCGGAAGGATTCACCATTCAGAATTCCTGGGCCGAGGGCGCGACCGAGATGATCGCGACCACATCGTATGAAGTTGGCGCCAGCAAAGTGAATGGGACCGTGCTCTCGACCTTTCACGTGCGAGCGGTTTCGGTGGCGTGGGCGCCGGCGCTGGCTCCGGTGAAGCATGTTCGTGTGGTCGATGTCGGGGAAGGCACGGAGGCCGATTTCACCAAGGCCGGAGACGTGGCCGGCAAAGTATTGCTCGTGCATACGACCGTTCTGAAATCGTGGGCCGATCTTTTCGCGGAATATGCGCAAGCTCCGCCGGTGATCGAGCGGGCAGTCAAGGCCAAGGCGAAAGCCATCGCGTTCATGGCGACGCGCGAACATGACATTCTTTATCGCCATACCAACGCGGGCGCAGGCGAGATCGACAAGCTGCCCATGGTGCTTGTGGCGAGGGAAGATGGCGAGCGCATGGCGCGGCTGCTGGCCGATGGACACATGGTGTGGGCCGATCTATCGATTCCGAATCAGATCGGCGGGCCGATCCGGGCGTCGAATGTGGTCGGAGAAATCAAAGGCAGCGAAAAGCCGGATGAGTTCGTCATTTTGGGTGCGCACCTCGATTCGTGGGAGCTGGGCACAGGCGCGCTCGACAACGGCTGCAACGCCGCGCTGGTGGTCGATGCCCTGCGGGCGATTAAGGCTTCCGGCGTGAAGCCGCGGCGCACGATTCGCTTCATTCTTTTCTCGGGTGAAGAAGAAGGCCTGATCGGATCGCATGCTTACGCGGTTGCGCATCGGCACGAACTCGATAAGGCCGCGGGTGTGGTCATCTACGACTCGGGAACAGGGAAGACGACTGGGTTCTCCATCGGGGGGCGCAAAGACGTAATGGACACGACGCGTGAGCTGATCTTGCCGCTGGCGCAATTCGACGTCAAAGAGTTGAGTCCCGAGATGGAGTGGGGCACCGATCACTTCGATTTCATGCTGGAGGGCGTGCCGACGTTCGTGGCCGATCAGCAGGAAGCGAACTATCTGGAGAACTACCACGCCGTCTCCGATACCTACGACAAAGTGGACTTCGCGCAACTGAAGAAGCACGTGGCAGAAGCCGCCGCGATGAGCATCGGTCTGGCCAATCTGCCGGAAAAGATCGGCCCGCGCCTGACCCACGATCAGATCGAGCAAACCATGCGCGATACCAACAGCGTGGAATTGCTCAAGGCCGACGGCATTTGGGACGACTGGGTCAGCGGCAAGCGGGGAAGGCAGAAATGATTCATTGTTGAATTTTGATTGTTGATTGTTGATTGAAAACCCTGGCGTAAGCCCTGTGCTTTTATTCAACAATCAGCAATCAACAATTCTTAACGCCGCCGGGGAATCTGTTTGTTCGTCTACTGGCTCCTCTTCAATCTTGTCGCGCTGGGCCTGCTGGTGCTGGACCTGCGTGTCTTCCACCAGCCCGGCCGAGCCGTGCGCTTCAGCGCAGCGCTGGGCTGGAGCGCTTTCTACGTTGCGCTCGCTGCGGTCTTCGCAGTCGTCGTTTATTTCTGGCAAGGGCATCAGGCTGCGCTGGAGTTTGTGACCGGTTATGTCCTTGAGCTTTCGCTCAGCGTCGACAATCTGTTCGTCTTCCTTGTGATCTTCAATTTCTTCGCCGTGCCCGATGAGCAGCAGCATCGCGTGCTCTTCTGGGGGATTATCGGCGCTCTGGTGATGCGCGGCATTTTCATCGGCGCGGGAGTGGGCCTGGTCTCGCGCTTTCACGGGATCTTCTACATTTTTGGCGCGTTGCTGGTTTATAGCGGGATTCGCGTCTGCATCGCCGGCCATCACCAGATCGATCCCGCCAGCAATCCGCTGGTGAAAACTCTGCGGAAATGGATGCATGTCACGCAGGACTATCAGGGCGGGAAATTCTTTGTTCGGAAAGAAAACGCGCTCTATGTGACGCCGCTGTTTGTGGTGTTGCTGGTCATCGAGACCACCGATGTTTTGTTCGCAGTCGATTCGATTCCGGCGATTCTGGGCATCACACTCAATGCATTCATCGTCTACACCTCGAATGTGCTGGCGATTCTCGGGCTGCGGTCGATGTATTTCGCCGTCGCCCGGCTGCTGAAAGTCTTTCGCTTTCTGCACTATGGATTGGCGGTCGTGCTGATTCTAGTGGGATTGAAGATGCTGATCGCGGATTACATCCGCATCGATATTGGGGACACGCTGAGCATCGTGGCCGAGGTGCTGTTCATCTCGATTGTGGCGTCGGTGCTGTATCCGGGGAAGAAGAAAATTGATGATTGATGATTTTTGATTGTTGATTGAAAACTTGCGCTACCGACTCAGACCGACGGTTTTCAATCAACAATCAAAAATCATCAATTCGATGTTGTACTGCTCGGCGGCTCCCCTTGCAGCTTACGCTATTATGGAAACCTTATGCCGCAGGTCACCGTCCATGTGCTGCCGCGTCCGTATCAGGCCTGGATTGAGAACGGCCTGCTGACTCGCGCCGGGCTGGTGCTGGCGGAGTTGCTGCCGCAGGCCAGCCGCATTTTTGTTCTGACCGTGCCTCCGGTGCGTCAGCGCTGGGGTGCGAAGCTGGTGCGCGCGCTGAAGGCGGGGGGCTTCGCGCCGCAGGTCATTTCCTTTCCTGACGGCGAAACATCGAAGCGGATTTCGACAGTTGAGGCGCTGGCCGAAAAGCTTGCGCGCTTAGGCGCTGACCGCAAGGCCGTGGTCGTCGCGCTGGGCGGAGGAGTGGTGGGCGACGTTGGGGGTCTGCTGGCTTCGCTCTACATGCGCGGGGTGGAACTGGTTCAGATTCCGACGACGGTGCTGGCGCAGGTGGACGCCTCGGTCGGCGGCAAGACCGGCGTGAATCTGGCCGCTGGAAAGAACCTGATCGGTACGTTCCATCACCCGCGCGTCGTGCTGATCGACCCGGCCGTGCTCAAGACGTTGCCTGACCGCGAATTTCGCGCCGGACTTTACGAGGCCCTGAAGTGCGGGGTGATCGGCAATATCGAGCTGTTTCTGCGCTTCGAGCAAAGCCGGGCGCGCATTCTCAAGCGCGATCCTGTCGAGCTGGAGTGGCTGATCGCGCAGTCGGTCAAGCTGAAGGCGGAAGTGGTGTCGGCCGACGAGCGCGAAGGCGGCTTGCGCCGCGTGCTCAACCTGGGCCACACCATTGGCCACGCGCTCGAAGTCGAAACCGGCTACCGCCGCCTGCTGCACGGCGAGGCCGTGGCCTGGGGCATGATTGCCGCGACTAACATCGCGCTCAGCGTGGGCCGCACCGACAGCGTCACAGCGGGCCGCATCGCCGATGCGGTTCTGAGCCTGGGACGCCTCCCGGAAGTGAATGTCACCCCCCGCAAGATCCTGGCGCGCCTGCAAAACGACAAAAAGACGCAGAATGGCGTGGTGCACTTCATATTGCCGCGGGAGATCGGAAAAGTGGAAGTTGCCAGCGACGTTCCGGAGAGTGCGATCATCCAATCGGTCGACGAGCTGCGGCGGCTTTCGCGCGGCGGATGGGTTTGGAAGAAGTAGTTCGATCGTCGATGGTTTCGTCAACGATCGTTCAATCAACGAGAGGAAATCACATGCCAGAAACAGCACAAGAGTATACGCAGCGAATTCTCGGCCACGTGGATGGACAGGACGCGCTCAAAGTGCAGCGGGCGACGGCGGGGAAACTAAAGAAGGCGATTCACGGGCTGACGCCAAAGCAACTGAAATCCAGACCTGCGCCGCAGAAATGGTCGGTGGCCGAGATTCTGGCGCACCTGGCGGATGCGGAAGTTGTTGCCAGCTGGCGGATGCGCTTCGTCATCGGCGCTAACGGAACGGTGATTGAGCCCTTCGACCAGGATGTGTGGGCGGCGGCGTTTCAATATGGCAAACGCGACGCGAGGCAATCGCTCGAAGTGTTTCGCGTGCTGCGCGAAAACAATTTGGTCATGCTGAAAGTGCTACCGGCCGAAACCTGGGATTACTACGGCATGCACAAGGAGCGCGGCAAGGAGACCGTCGCGCACATGGCGCGGATGTTCGCCGGCCACGACACCAATCATCTGAAGCAGGTGGAAGCCATCGCAGCCGGGTTCAAGAAGAGTGCGCCGAAGAAGGCACGGGCAAAAGGGAAAGGGAAGAAGAGGCGGAAGTAGGTTCCGCCTCAGCCGTGATGTCTGCCGCCGTGACCGCCTCCTCCGTGAGAGTGGCCGCCGCCGGAGCTCTTTCCTCCGCCAAACCCTTTGCCTCCGCCGAACCCTCTGCCGCCTCCAAAGCCCTTGCCCCCTCCGAAATTCTTGGGAGCATGAAACTTCGGTGGCTTGGGGGCGCGCGCCTCGTGGAAGTTGCCGTATCCGCGGCTGCCGAACTGTCCGCCGTTGAAGGTCTTTTGCGAATGCCCGCCACCGAAGAGATGAAGGCCGGATCGCTCTTGCTTGCCCTGCGCAAAGTTTCTGCCCGCGAAACCTCCGCGATCAAAACCTCGATTGTCGAACGCGGGAGCAGAGCGCGCGGAGAATTCGCGGCCCTCGAAGCCGCGGTTCGGCGTACGAGGGGACTGTGCGAAACGGTCGGTACCTGGTTGCACTCCGCGATTGAATCCCCCGTGATTGAATCCTTCGCCGAATTCCCGCCTGCCAGGGTCTGAGCGATACGGCGAACGAGCTTCATGCATCCTGCTTTCGCGGGAATTGTACCCGTTCATTGGACGGTTTTCGGAGCGGCGCTCATCGCGAAATCGGTCAAGGCCGCGGTTTGATTGTTCCCAGGAACGTTCTCCGCGGCCGCGCTCCTGCCAGCCTGTGCGAGCATCACGCGTGCGGCCGAAGGTGTGCCACGGGCCGGAATTGAATTCGCCGCGCCGCCAGCCATCACCACGTCCGCGTGCGAAATCGCCCCGTCGGAAATCGCCGCGCCCGAAATCTCCTCGTCCATCAAGTCCTCGATGCGAGTATGCATAAGATTCGTGATGAGAGAAACCCCAGTCTGCGACGGTCGAGCTGTTCGAGGCGTAGTCGGAGTGATCGAACAGGAGCGCATGGCCCAACCAGTCGAGGCCCCATGCCAGCCATCCCCAGGGCGTGTGCGTGAAGGCTGACATGGCAATGCCTAGTCCGAAGCTAAGTGGCGACGATCCTCCGAATGATGACCCTCCGAACGATGATCCTGCGAACGATGATCCTGCGAACGATGATCCTCCGAACGCCTCGCCAACGAATGAACCGATCGCGCCCAGCAGTGAGAATCCCGGATACGGTGTGACCGGCTGGCCGTAAGCCGTCCAGGGATTGTAAGCGGGCACATACACGACTTGTGGCGTGGGCGGCTCCAGCACAATCGTGCCTTGATCTTCGCGTACAACTTCCTGCGGGCTGCTTTGCAGAGTTCCGGCGGACTGCGCGCGACGGCGCATTATCTGCACGGCTTCCAGCACGTCTTGGGGCTGGTTGTAGTAGGCGTTGCCGAGAGCGGTGGTCCACGAGAGGTTGCGATCCATCTGGGCCAGCACTTGGGGAAACGCAGTCAGCGCCTTCACGCTCGGGTCCCAGGGCTGCACATCGGCGCCGCCGGCAATCTGCTCGGCGGGCGCGTAGCCCTCGACCTGACGCCAGCGGTCGGCGTCAGCCACCTGCTGAGGATAGGTGGATGCGGCGAGCATCTGCGCGACCAGCGCGTCGGGGTAGAGCGCGATGGGCGCAACCAATTGTTCAAGCTGACCTGCG
>Ga0210384_10005446_pt1 | contig 13851 bp, 15 predicted proteins | sample IncBWH2MmetaG_FD_160574 | JGI IMG/M metagenome (GOLD analysis project Ga0210384, IMG submission 160574) | Forest soil microbial communities from Barre Woods Harvard Forest LTER site, Petersham, Massachusetts, United States - Inc-BW-H-2-M | ecosystem: Environmental > Terrestrial > Soil >...
CGGGCCAAGCCTCTCTTGTCAAACATTAGATGTCGTATCGAAGGATTGGCTGTGAAAGAGAAGGGCGATATCGCAGGTGATCGCGGTTTCGAAGATCGGAGCGCACGATAGGTTCTTGCATCATAGTGCCACAGCGAAGCAATAGTGCCCATCTTCATCGGCCGTGGCGCGCCATTTGCATTCAAAACCGCGGACATTTCCGCTCTCAGTCGGGGGTCAGCGCTCGATCGCCCGAACAAAGATGTCGACAAGCGAAGTGATGAGATTCTGCATGTCGCGCCTGTCAGCCGCGGTCTCGCGCAGACCTCTCATGCTGAAGACGAGCGCACGCGCGGCCTGCTCCGTCGACGTCTTCAGACGCGCAGTGCGGAAGCGCTCGGAGATGAGCTCGATGACGAAGCCCTGGAAATTTCGATAGACCTGCTGAACGACGGGATACCGCAGATCGAACAGGTCCGCGGCGTCCGGCTGTGAGGCCGCAAGATCAATGCCGTGACATCCCCATGACAGGCAGGCGTGAACCAGCTTACCACGCAGATCTTTCAGATGCGCCACCTCCGCACGGATGCTGGCCAGCTTATCCTGGTCCATCCGCTCGACCACCGCTGTGAAGATGGCCTCCTTGTCCGGAAACAGCAGATAGAGCGCCGGCCGAGAGATTTCGCAGCGCTCCGCGATGTCGCCCATTGTGGTGCGAGCAAAACCATATCTGCAGAACACTTCCGTCGCGCGTTCGACGACGCGCTGATGCTTGCTGCCGGGAATAGACATCTTCTCGCATCTTTCTTTTGAAAAAGGTTGTCAAATTGGCGATCTGACATTATTACTTATTATGTCATATCGTCAAAGACGCGCAAGCAAGCGAAGCGGAGAAGCCACGTGAACAGCGAGATTCACTTGAAAACGTGGAATGCGTATCAGCGCGCTTGGGGGCCGGTCCATGAGACGGAACGCGAAGAGCTGCTTCGATCAAGCGTTAGCGACAATATTTTGTACACGGATCCTTCGTCGCAGACCCACGGTCTACAGGAACTCATGGTCCGCATCGCGCAATCGCAGCAGAAGTTCACGGGCGCATACTTCAGAAACGACAGCTTTCTGGAACATCACGACCAGGGACTCTTCATCTGGACGATGTACGACAAGGATGGCCGGGCCTTCGTGAAGGGGAGCAGCTTCGGCCGCTTTGGCACCGATGGCCGACTCGTTGAGGCAACGGGCTTCTTCGAAGCACCGTCGAACAAGGCTTGAGCGGACTGCGTGTCCCGCCCTAGACGGCTGCCGCCAGGCTGAGCACGTTGGCCAGCAGTGTCCAAGCGGGCGGACTGAGGCGTTCTGAGGATTGCCGCGAGGCGCAGTATGAAATCGCGAAGCGTTGTAGAATGGGCGTTTCGATCGCGTGGCAGGCCGCGACGTCATAGCGTCACGGCGAGGCCGCAGTGCCCACCTTCATCGGCCGCGGCGCGCCGCTTCCATACGCGATCGCCGCCGAAGGCCGCCGTTCGTGCGGCTTTATTGGATCACGCCGCGCTTGCTCGGCCTCAGCATCGGCACCTCACCTCCTTGATCCAAAGACGGCGAAAAGATAGTCAATGGCTCGATCAGAACGCCAGCGTGACGCGAGCGCTCAATGGAGCACCGTCGATTCCTTGCCTACCCTGAGGTGCATCGCCCCTTCGTGGGAGGTGATCTTCTCCAGTGCATCGGAGGCGATATCGCGGTCGAAGCGCTGATTGACGGGCTGTACAACAGGATAGCGACCGACCCGGTGCTGCGGCCGCTCTTCAACCGCGATCTCGCCAACGAGCGCGCTGCGCAGAAGCGCTTCTTCACCGAATGGCTCGGCGGTGAGAGCTGCTACAGCGATCGCGCTTACATGCCGCTCAAGCATCGCCATGACCTCCTGCCCATCACTCGCGCACTTGCTGAGAGGTGGCTCACGCACTTTCGCGACGCCCTCACCTCGGCGGTGCCGGCTTCCGAGCAGCGTCGCGCTATACAAGACAAGGTCTCGTTTCTGGCGATGGCGCTTGTCAACGAGAGAGACGAGCCCTCCGCGCTGCGCGCACGTTCGCACGGAACGTGCTTGCGTTATAAGCCGGCGGTCGAGGCGCTGACCCTTGCGCGGCGCGGGGATGTCACGGCGCTGCGTCGACTCGTGGACAGTGCACCGAGCGTCCTTGGGTCGGCGCCGCATGCCGCGCGTCTCCTGCAACTCGCCGTACTTTGCGGCCGCGAGCCCGTTGTCGAGTTCCTTCTCGACACCGGGGTCGATGTGAACAAGCCGTCGCCGATCGGGCCGATGGAGCGGGTCATCTTCGCAACGCCGCTCTGCGCGGCGCGAACGAAGCGACGCACCAAGATCGAAGCGCTGTTACTTCGCCGCGGTGCTAAGGAAGACATCTTCACGCACGCATTCCTCGGGAAGCTCGATCGTCTCTGCGAGATCATCGGCCATGAACCAAGGGCGGCGCAGGCCAATGATCCCGCTGTTGATGCCCTCCAGATCACGCCGGTGCATCATGCGGTCGCTGGCGGACGGATAGAAGCGTTGCGCGCACTTCTCTCGACCGTGTCGCAGACTAACGAGCCGCTGCGCGGCGCTGCCCGAGCGATCCGCGACGCGGCGGCGCGCGAGAGCGTGGAAATGGTCGCGCTGCTCCTCGAACATGGAGCGAGCGCAGAGTCGGTCGGCGCGGGGCGTTGGGTCCTGCACCCTGAACTGGCGCTGATGCTTGTGCGCGCCGGGGCGAGCATCGACCGGTCGGGCGGGTGGATCGGGCTCTCGTGCACCGGGAACCAAGGACGAAAGGATGATCCGCTTTTTGTCGCCGCGCTCTTGCGTCACGGCGCGCGTGTCGAGGACAAGCGCCTCGCCGGGCAGGGCAACGACGGCGGGCGAGCCGCGGCACTGCATTACGCTGCCAAGGCGGGCTTCGTGAAGACCATCGAGGTTCTTCTCGATCACGGCGCCGATCCGACCGCCCAAGACGACAACGGGTTGACCCCTCTCGATTGGCTTGAGCGGGCTGCACCAACAGTCGATCGTCAGGCGGTTCGACACCTGCTTCACCGTCCGCGCTTGTCCTGACCTCCGTGGCGTTCACAGCTCACTACGCACCGGCGTCGCGCGCCGCAAATGAGCGTGGAAACCCGGGCGATACTCATGCGCAGCGCGGAATAGTGGGTAGTCGCAGTTTCAGCCACGGCTGCGTGACGCGGGAGCTTGCAGGCTCCGATCTTGCTGCGCCGGTGGTCCTTTCGCCTGAAGAGCGCGAGGCGCGATTGCCCGCTCCAACGCCGCCGCCCAAGGTCTGTTTTCGTGGAGAAACGAAATCGTCGTTTGCAATCTGAGCCTTGCCGGTTTGACCAGCCTGTCCGTGCAGTCGGCCAATTCTTCAGTTTTTACGCCGGTTCCATAAAAACCTCACGTTGTGGTCATTCAAAGGGATTACTGGTCCGGCTGGATCGTCGCAACGGCGATGCTCGGGAGAAATACGATGAGATCGTCGGAATCCCGCTCGCTCGGGAGCTTTAATCCACTGATCTTGCAACTGAAGTTGAGCGCAGAGGTTCCCAGCGGGATAGCAAGTGAAGAGCTCATCGGCACCTTTTTCCATGAGCACGTCCACTTTTGGCAGAGCATCGCAACCACCTATGGGATCAGCAGGCATTTTGAAATGCTGGACTGGATCGCAAAGGCGGTCCGCGAAATGGGCGGGCACCACGATATGGTCCTGCACGGACTAGCAAAACCGATAAAAACTTCATTCCTAACGCACTTGAAAGAGCACCGAAACATGGACGGAGGATATTCGTCCGCGCCGAGAAGGGTGGCGACGACTTCACCCGCTGAAGGTTGGCTCGAGCTCAACGAGAGCACCTGTTGCTGGGAATACATTCGTTTGAATCCGCGGGACAAACATTTTTTCGCGACCCCCATCGGGGCGCATACGATCCAGGAAAATCTTGCTCACATCATGGAGCAGATTGGCATCTCGACAAAGGGACATACTGCTCTGCGGGTCCGGGCAAACGCTCCGTCCAAAAGTCAACTTCACGATTATTACGTGGCTACTGAATGCTTCTGGAACATGTTCCCCGGACACAGAGAGCAGCCGGAATCCTTCATAGCGACGTTGATTGCGATGTTGGAAGCATGCCTTCAAATCCCAAGCATGCAGCACCAACGTCACCCGGACTGGGCGCCCATGACGCATCCAAGTACCCGGTTTCGACTACTCTTCGATGAGATGGAAGAATTGCATTGGATCGATCACGAAGATAACGACGATTATCTGAGGTTCGTTGAAGAGATTTTCGGACTTTTGGGGTGGCCTGCCCCTCAAACTGTCCTCCGGGAGCATCTTGAATGGCTCGATGGCGTGCTGAGCAAATATGAAAATCAAGCGTCCGAACATCGTCGCCAGCAACCGGACAGGTTTGAGGAGTATGTTCAAAATCGGCTAACAGCGACCAAGCGACGTATGCTGGAGCTGTATTCAGGAACTACTGCTGCCTCCATCATAGATGACCGATTAAAGGAATTTGAGGCGGCCGTCAGGGGCAGTTCGACGGCATATCTCGGTATCTTTGGGATGGGATTGCTGGAATACATTGTGCGGTCTCTTCGTATGCGGGTCCGTGAGCCACTTTGGTTTGTTTTTATGCACCTGCATTCCGATCAGCTTATTGACGAGCTCCCGCTGCCTATCCAATTTTACAAGGACGTTGAGACTAACCAGCTCACCGCAAAGTCCATGGCATTGTTTAATGATCTTCGAGCGTTCCCTCACCTGTGGGCGATTACGCTGCAGTGGGCACACAAACGCAAAGACCTCCAATGTGGCAACCGCTATTTCGAGGTCCCGTGCATCGAGCCGCGATGCAAACAGGGCTTGTGTCCTGATTGGACGCCGGGGAAAGTGCATAACTATGTCGACTGCACGTTCGTCTCGGTTTTGCAGCATTTCGGACTTTGGAAGGAAGGAGAGACCAATGAACCGCAAAACTGAACTGCTGGTGCTTATTAATCGTGAGAAAGCTCTTCTTCCGACGAGCGATCACGCGATCCTTGATGCGTTGCGCTCCCAAGTGATCCACAAGCCGAAAGATTTCGCTCCGTTGTCTGATACGGAGTATGAAATCCTCAGTGATTCTGAGCGAGCGGCAGACAACTCGAAGGTCCGAATAAACTACATCCTGTCACGCGAAATCGAATATCTCCTGCTAAATCGAACGATACCGCGGAAATTCATAGACTGGATGAAGGAGAGGAAGGGGATCATTGTCGGCTCTTCCGCAGTCTTCGGCGCGGCCGGCAAGGCCACGGTCTATTATTTCGAACACAAGGACGCGGTCGATCAGGCAGTGCATAAGTTTATTTCACTGTTGCAGAGTGCGGAGGAGGAAGAAGCAACGGAAAGCGCTTCGGTTGAGTCCTTGACGCCCGAGCAGCTGTTCAGACAAGCCGGTCGGCATGGCGAGTTGGTGGATCTTCTTGTGGATTTGTCTGCCGAGGGCATCACGGAGCCAACTGACGAACAACTGAATGCGTTCGGGCAATCTCACGCAATGGACTGATGCCAGATTAGCGCGATCGGCGCGAAAAACGGCAGCGAAAGCCAACAGATCGTTTTGAAATCTATGTCGATCCGCCAAGCTGCCGGAGAGCTTCGACAAGGTGGTGGTTTTCCTCGGGCGTGCCGATGCTGATCCGTAGTTTGTCCCGTAATCCCGCCTCATTGAACCATCGCACAAAGATGCGTCGGGCCATCAGAGACCGATAGATTTCCTCCGCTCTGTGCCATCGGCCGCCGGCGGGAACAGTCGCGAGCAGAAAATTCGCCTGCGACGGCGCGCATTGGAATCCCATCGCGGTCAGGGCCAGATCAAGCGCTCTCCGCTCATGGCGCACCGCCTCCCAGCTTCTGGCCGCCGACAGCACATCTTCGAGCGCGGCTGTCCCGACGGCTTGGGCGATGGCGTCGACGTTGTAGGAATCCTTCGTCTTCGACAGCATGGGAGCGACAAGTTCTCCAGCTCCGAGGCCGTAGCCGAGCCGCAGGCCCGCGAGCGAATAGCCTTTGCTGAGCGTCCGCAGCAGCAGCACATTGGGACAGGCGGCGACCATCGTGGATGTCTCATGTCCGATCTCGGGATCGACAAAGTCGACATAGGCTTCGTCGACGAGCAGCACGCCGCGGAAATTCAGCGCGAGTTTGTGGAGCTCGGCTGCCGAGGCCAGCGTGCCCGATGGTGCGTGAGGATTTGTCATGATCGCGAGAGGAGCTCCCGCCGCATTCCATCGTTCGGCGGTGTTATCGGGAACCGACCAATCGTCGCCGAGCGGTACGCTGGCGAGCGGACTGCCGTGGATGGTCGCCAGAACGGAATAGATGCTATAGCTCGGCGTCAACAGCCCGAGCGGCTTTCCCGGATCGAGGAATGTTGTCAAGGCCAGTCGGAGCAGCTCATCACCACCGTTGGTCGCGATGACGTTTGCTGGAGCGAGGCTGTGCAGGCGAGCGACGCTCGCGCGGAAGGAGGCGGCAAGCGGATCCGGATAGCGCCGCAACATGTCGAGCGGAAAAGAACTCAAGGCGTGCGCTACGGCGGGGCCGGGTGGATAGGGATTTTCGTTCGTGTTCAACTTGATGGCCGGCGTGTCAGGCTGCTGGCCCGGCGTGTAGCCCTGCATGGCCTTGAGATGGGCGCGTTCGTAAGTCATGCGCGAATGCCTGTCGTCCGGGATGAGCGGGCACCGGAGGGCCGGTGTCTCAGTCATATACGTTGCAAGTCTGCAAAAAGGACTCGGGTAATGAAAGAGGGCCGACTGAGGCGCCGCTTGTGGAACCTGACGACGGTCGCGCCGTTCAATGGTCATAACTGAGGCCGCGGCCTTTCACGTGACCACGAACGCTATAGCCGCCCAAGACGATCAGCGCATTTACGCCAGCGATCATGATGCCGAGATAAACGTCGGCCATGAGGTTCTCGGAATTGATCCGCCTGCCGGGCATTGCATTTCCTCACGCAATTGCCCCATCTGAACACATCACGCGGCAACCGGAATTCAACTTACGTCAGTGAGGGTTAAAGCAGGCCAGGACCCTTCGTCGGTGCCGAACGGTCGCGGCCGGTTCCGATGTTGGAACAAATTTGGCGGGGCTGAATTAAATAGGCGGTTCAATTGCGGGGAGATCCAAGCAATGAGCGATCAAGAATTGGCCGTTCAAGCCATCAGTGAAGCCCAGCGCATTCTTGAAGAATATCTTGAGCCAAAACATCACGACAACGAAGGACTTCTCGACCGGCTGGTGGAGGTGCTTGAACGGCCCTCGGTTCTCGTTGCCGTCGATCGGTTGAGACGCGGCGGCGTCGGTCAATGAACCTCGCGCAAATCTGCTGGGAGAGTCACAGGCCTTCTATTGCAAGTCTGGAAATCTCGGCCGAGTCGCGAACGCCGGTTTGACCGATCTCAAACACTTTCTCGGCAACGATCTCGGTGATGCGGTCCGCGCGATCTTTGAGCCCAAGGGCACGCAAGGTTTGCCCATAGGCGCCGACGAGTCGGCTGATCTCCTCCGGCCCCATCGAAGAGTTTTGCAGCAAGCTGTGAATCGCCATCATCGCCGCCCCAAGTTGAAGAGAACCTGGACCGCATGTGATGGGGCGACTGTGCCATTTGTTGGCTGTGGCACCGGTTAGAATACGGAGAAGGTGGGACCCGTCGGTGGCAGAGCGGGATGGAGCGCGTGGTTGGTTGCGGAGTTCCGTCAAGTTCGCTGTCCAAAGTTCCAATTAGTTCTAACGCATAATCTTAATGACTCTGACGCAAAGAGAGGGAATAAGCTCGCTGCCAATAGGGAGGATATGCATGAGCGATCATGATTGCGGCAGAATGGAATCGTGGTGCTTGGAGCGGGCAAAGACGGACTACGAGAATCGAGGGAAGTGGCTGGTAGAGGCGGAGCGATGGCGCGAACTCGGCCGTACTCAGAAATCGTGGCTGCTTCAGAAGAGATCGCTTCAGCAATCGATGGACCCGGGCCCGATGGCAACGCAGCCCGGCACACGGCAGCAGAGCTAGTCGGCAAAAAAGCCGCAGGCATTGACGCGCTGCGGCTCGCCGGGTTCGAAAATGGATTGTGTAGTAAAGCCTACCCAGCCCCGGTTGGCGGAGCTAAGGCCAAATTTCGCGCGACGTAAACCTGAAAACGCACTTGCGATACAGGAACAAAAATCTTGTTGCTGCATGGCCACACGGCGCGAAGCTATTTCGGCGATTGCAGCGTGACACCGTAACGGGCGTAGATTCGCCCCACCGTGCCGTCGGCACGCAATCGCTCGAGCGCCGCCTCGATCGCATCACGCAGCTTGTCGTCGGGACGGACCATGCCGATGCCGACGTTCCAGTTCAGGTTTGCCTCGCTCTCGTCGAACCCCAGAATGCGGATCGACTTATCCGGATGCATCAGATTGTAATAGCTGGCGATGGTCGGCGTGACCGCCGCCGCGTCGATCTCGTGATTGGCCAGCGCCTCGAGGCTGTCGACCTCGAAGCCGAAGGTCGATGTCGGCACATGACGCTGACCGATCACCATCGCTGCCATCGATCCGACTTGAACCCCGACCTTGGTGTGTTCGTCGAGGCTCTTGAACGAATCGAGCTTGCTGTCCGAAGGCACCGCGAGCGCGACACCCGTGCGATAATAGGGTTTTGAAATCCTCAAATTGGTTTCGCCTTGCGCCTCGCGATCCGCAATCACGTCCATCATGAAGTCGCAGTCGGCGCTGCGGATCTGGTACTGGGTGATGATCCAGTCGAGTTTTAGCGAGACGCCAAGCTCACGCGCGAGCGCCTGTCCCAGTTCAACCTGGAATCCTGGAGGGTCGCCGGCCTTGCTGGCGAAGGGAAGCGAGTTGGGATGCGCGCACATCCCGATCGCGCCGACCGAGCGGATGGTGTCGAGAGAGCGCGCCTGCGCCGGTTCGATCAGGCCCGGTTCGATCAGGCCGATGACGGCGCCGACCACGACAGCTGAGACAATAGCTTTCATTCCTTGACTTCCCGTTCCCGATCCTGATCTCGCCGCTTCATCCCTGGCGCGGCTTCAATGACCGGATGTATTTGACGATCTCGTCGATTTGCGCGTCGCTGAAGGCCGCGCCGAACGCCGGCATCGCGCCTTCCTTGCCCATCTTGATGCGGTTCTTCAGATAGTCGTCGTCGCGCTGCGAATCCATCAGCTGCGGCCCCTTGCCCACGGCGCGGCCGCCATCGGAATGACACCAGCCGCAGGTCGACGCGAACAACCCTTCGACATCGAATGGCGCATTGTCCGGCGCAGCCGGAGCAGCCGGCTGCTGCGCCATCGCCGGCACCGCGTATGTCAACGCCACCGCAAGCACGGCCGGCAGCAATGCCTTCACGTCCAAGTCCGATTTCATAGCGTCCAAGCCTGATTTTAAGAGCCACATCTGCTGGGCCCAAATGTACGGGGAGCGCGGCTTTGCGCCCGCTCCCCGGCAGATGGTTTCGGCAGCCTATTTCAGGCTGTAGACGATGAGGGCGCCATCGTCGCGCGGCATGCTCTTGTAGACGCCGCCGAAGGTTGGCGCATAATCATCGGACGCCATGCCGCCAAAGCCCGCGGTCACGGCGATATATTGCTTGCCGCCGACGGCGTAGCTGACGATCCCGCCCTGATGGCCGGTGCCGTCGGAGTGATTCCACAGCTCCGTCCCGGAGTCGGCATCGTAGGCATGAATGGTGCCGCGCGAGTCAGGCACAAACACCAGACCGCCCCCGGTTGACAGCACGCTTGCGAGCGGCGGCTCGGGGAAGCGAACTTCCCACTTCCTGGCTCCTGTCACCGGGTCACGCGCGTCGAGATGACCATAGATCTCGCCGCCTGGAGGAGGCGCGATCTTGAAGTCGGCGCCGATGTTGAGCTGGGCCTGTGGGGCCACCACCGGCGTCGTCTTCATGACGTTGAGCGTCATGCACCATTCCTGGCCGAGCTTGTAGTAAAGGCCGGTCTTGGGGTTGTAGGAGCCGGCATTGAAGCTGACGCCGCCCGAAATGTGCGGGCACAGCGGCTCGTCGACTTTGCCGGCCGAGAAGTCGCGGCGGCCGATCAACTCGCCGGTCTTGGGGTCGATGTTCTTGACGAAATTGCTGTTCTGGGTGATCCGCCAGACGTTCTTCAGGCCGGCGCTGCGGTCGTAGACGAAGATGTAGCCGCTCTTGTTGGGATGCACCACGAGCTTCTGGCCGTCTCGATCGAGCATCACGAACTCGCCGACCGCGCTGTCGAAATCCCAGGCGTCGTGCGGCAGCTCCTGATGATAGAATTTCAGCTTGCCGCTATCGACATCAAGACCGATCACCGAGGAGGTATAGAGATTGTCGCCGGGGCGGGCGCCCTGCGTTTTGAAATCGCTGCCCGACCAATCGTAGAGCGGCGCCGGGTTGGCGGTGCCCCACCAGATCGTGTTGGTCTCGCTATCGAACGTTCCGGGCATCCAGCCGCCGCCGCCGCCGGTGCGCCAGGAATCATTGCCCCATGTCTTCATGGCTTCGTCCGTGCCGGCGACCGTGAGGAATTCCCACTTCTTCTTGCCGGTTGCGGCGTCCACCCCGAAGATCGGTCCGCGGCCCGGCCATTCGCCGCCCTGCGCGCCGATCACCACCGTGCCCTTGGCGTAAAGCGGCGCACCGGTGAAGCCGACCGTCAGCTTCTGGGAATCGACCAGCTTGGTATCCCAAAGCGGCTTGCCGCTCTTCATGTCGAGCGCGATCAGCCGGCCGTCCATCGTGCCGACGAACACCTTGCCCTCGCCGAGGGCTGCGCCGCGATTATAGGGCGAGTGGGTCTGGCGGGCGATCAACGCTTCGTCCAGTTCCGGGAAATACGACCAGAGCACCTCGCCGGTGGCGCCGTTCAGCGCAAAGGTGCGGCTGTAGGATCCGGTGTAGTAGAGCACGCCATCGGCCACCAGCGGCATCGACTGCAAGCCGCGGGTCGATCGTCCCGGAATATGGATCCAGGCAACGCTCAGGTTGGCGACGTTGCCCGGGTTGATCTGCGCGAGCGGGCTGTAGTGATAGGATTTGTAGGAGCCGTGGTAGGTCAGCCAGTCGTTCTGGCCGCCGGCATCGATGCGCGCGGTATCTACCGATTGGGCCAAGGCTGACGATGCCGCGAGCGTCGCGGCAAGGGCAACAGCGACAGGTAAAGCAAAATTCGGTCGTTTCTTCATGGGCACTTCCTCCGGTTTGTTTTTCTTACGCTTGGTCACTGCATTGCCGGGCCGTTGCGCTCGATCGGCTGCCGCCGCGCTCGATCTTGTGCCGCGTGCCCTACAATTCCGATGTCGTTTTCATCAAATCGCCCCCGCTGCGCCCACCCATTAACATCGGGTGTCCCGTTGAGTTCCATCCCCAAATGGAACCCGTCATTTTGTCCCTTCTTTGACTCTCGCGGTGAGCCGGCATGACCGAGCGAGGTCACCGACGCGCTGCCAGGGCCATGGCGTCGGCGCGCCAACGCCATGACGGCGCAGGATAATCCCGGTTGATTTGCCCGGCGGCTGTTTGAGCGATTTTAGCTGTCGGGCCCTGGTTAAAAATTATTCGCTCACCCGCGCTTCGCCATTCCGCCCCCCGCCCAACGTGGGTTGGTGCTTCAGCGTCGTACCCGCCATGCCGGCTTCGTTGTTGGCGACCGTTCGGCGCAACGGGTAACGTTGGCAAGAAAGCGCCCTTCGGAATATGCGATCATCCCGGCCCATGGTCGAGCGAATGCTGCCCAACGTGGAGGTCATCGATCTCACGCCAGGTCTTTGGATCTGGCGGCTCGAGCACCCCGCGTGGAATCCGGACGAGGACTGGCAGCAGGTGGTGACCTGCGTCTGCGTAGACACGGGCGGCGAACGGTGGCTGCTCGACCCGCTTCTACCGCCGGATGACACAAGGCAGGTTTGGGATCGCCTCGCCCGGCGACCGCCCACGGCGGTGGCGGTACTCAGTCCGGATCATATGCGCCCGACCTGGGGCGATCGGCAGACACGGAGTGTGGACGCCGTGGTCCGCCGCTATGGATGCCGGGCATTCGGTCCCGGAGTCTTCGATCCCGATGAAGGGCCCCCTGAGACCGACCTGCAAACGATCCTGCCCAACCACGAGCTTCCCGGTGGGTTGCTCGCGCTCAGGGACCCCCGAGGCTGGAACGAGACGCCGCTCTTTCTTCCCGAACAGCGGACCCTGGTACTCGCCGACGCGCTGACCGAGCGGGCCGAAGTGCTGAGGGTATGGATGTCCCCCACTCACGAGGATCGTGCCATCCCCGACTTGCGCGCGATGCTCGACCTTCCGTTCGAGCGCGTCATCATCTCCCATGGCGAACCCGTGCACACGCGCGATGCGTTCAAGCGAGCGCTGGAGCTGCCGCAGTGGCCGGCCGGGCCTCTGCACCAGCAAGCCTACCGTGGCAACCTTGACCGGGTCCGGAGCCTCGTCGAGGCCGGCGCGGATCTGACGGCGCGGGACGAGCGATTCGGTGCGACCGCGTTGGACTGGGCCACCTGGACCAAGCAGGATGCCGTCGTCGCTTACCTCAAATCAGTCATGAAGGAGGCCGATCACGGTGGTTCACCAATTTCACCATGAGTGATATGGCCGACACCGCCAATGTCATCATCCGGCCGCCGATCGCGTGGGCGCTCGCGGTGGTCGTCGCGCTCGCCTTGCAATGGCTCATGCCTTTGCCGTTCTTGCCGGCTGCGGTGCCCGCGGGCTGGATCGGTGGCGCCGTGTTTGCCATAGCGCTCGCGCTGGCCGCCTCGGCGATCGCTACCCTCACCCGGGCAGGCTCCAACGTACCCACCAGCATGCCGACCACGACGATCGTCGACGCAGGCCCCTATCGCTTCACGCGCAACCCCATCTACCTCGGCATGATCGTTGGGCTCATCGGTCTCGCCATCGCATTCGACAGCCTCTGGCTGCTGGTGGCGCTCATCCCGTTCGCCCTCGTCATCCGCCACGGCGTGATCGCCCGCGAAGAAGCCTACCTCGAGCGCAAGTTCGGCGACGTCTATCGCCGCTATCGCTCGCGCGTGCGGCGCTGGCTGTAGCGGCGCAGGGCCGCGTGAGCCAGGCTGGGGGAACGTGCTGGCCCCGCGCAAAGCGGCGCATGGCGGAAACCTCGGAAACTCCTGGCCGTAAGTTCCCGAGCGGCGGCCGGCGTCAGCGCCCCATACTCTCCATCGTATCGCCTTGCTTTGGTCAAACCGGACTGGAGTCGTGGCGCAGGGCAGTGACATTGGACTTGAGGGTACGGAGCGCCAATGCAATCCAAGCTGAATCCGAAACTGTCAGATGATCCGCACGACGTCCTTGAGGTCGCGCCCGGTGTCGTCCTGGTCGCGCCCGCGGAAGCGGATGAAGAGATTTCCAATCTGTTGCGCGCCGCCGCGCGCCAGCATTCGGATCCACAAGTACGCCAGGAACCCGACTTCTCCGCCAGCCCGTCGCTTCGACCGGTCGATACGACGTTTCGCGCCGCTGCCACGGACAATGTAAAGGTCCCGCGCCGCCGGCGATCGATGGGCGCGCGGGCGATACGCGGCTTCACGGGCTTCCTGTTCGCCGTGGGCCTCGGTGTCGCGGCCGCCGTCTGGCAGGCTTATGGCGATGAGGCTCAGCAGATGTTCGCCGATTGGACGCCGCAACACGTCCTCGCTTCGCTGCTGCCGCAGCAAAACCCGGCGCCGGCGCAACCGGCCCCACCTGCCGCGGACGCAACTCAAGCTAACGCGACGGCGGCGCAACCTCCGGCTCAG
>Ga0210384_10005447_pt1 | contig 13849 bp, 17 predicted proteins | sample IncBWH2MmetaG_FD_160574 | JGI IMG/M metagenome (GOLD analysis project Ga0210384, IMG submission 160574) | Forest soil microbial communities from Barre Woods Harvard Forest LTER site, Petersham, Massachusetts, United States - Inc-BW-H-2-M | ecosystem: Environmental > Terrestrial > Soil >...
GGCAGTCCTCCCCGACTTTGGTCCACTAGCCTCGTGCGAATTGCAGCCGGCTGCGGTCCGGGATAAACGCGCCGCCGGCCCGAAACTCGACCGGGGGTACGTCCGCTAAACTGCTGTGCGGACGATGGTGGTTGTAGTCGTGCCGCCACGTCTCGAGCGTCTGCTGCAGGTCTTCCACGTTCAGGAACCAATGCAACGAGAGGCACTCACGCCGGAGCGTGCCGTTAAAGGCCTCGATGAACGTGCTGTCCACGGGCTTGCCGGGCCGGCTGAATTCGAGCCCGACCCGACATGATGCCAGTACGCCCAGTGATCCAAGAGCTTCGAAGTAAACTCGGTACCATTGTCGACGGTGATGCGCCGCGGGAGGCCGCGGTCAGTCCCCGCGGCGGTCAAGACGCGCGCCACGTCCCCACCCGAGAAGGTCGGGGCGGCTCCGATGGCCACGCATTCGCGTGCGTACACGTCCAGCACCGTCAGGATCCGCACCGCGCGCCCGTCGGCCAAGGTGTCGTGCATGAAATCCACCGCCCACTGCTCATTCGGCTGCGTGGGCGCTGGCAGGCGGACCCGGGCCACCGCACTGCGATGCCGCCGCGGCCGCCGCCGGCGGAGCGCCAACCCTTCCTCGGTGTACAGGCGATAGACCCGCTTGTGGTTCACCCGCCACCCCTCCCGCCGCAAAAGCACATGCAGTTGCTGGTAGCCCGCCCGCAGCCGCACGCTGGCCAGCTCCCGCAAGCGCGTCCGGAGCGGGTGCTGTGAGGGCCGGCGGCTCCGGTAGCGGACCATGGATCGCTCGACCCCCACGGCGCGGCAGGCCCGGCGCTCGGACACCTGGTATGCCTCCCGCGCGAAGTGCACCAGCGCGCGGCGGGCAACGGGCCTTACCATTTTTTTCTGAGCGCCTCGTGGAGGATCGTCTTGTCCAGGCTCAGGTCGGCCACGAGCCCCTTCAGCTTGCGATTCTCCTCCCGGAGCTGGCGTAGCTCTCGGAGCTCGCTCACCCCCAGGGCCCCGAAGCGCTTCTTCCAGCGATAGAAGCTCTGCTCGCTGACGCCCAGCTTGCGGCAGATCTCCCCGACCGGGGTGCCGGCCTCCGCCTGGCGCAGCGCCATCGCGATCTGCTCGTCGGTGAACTTGCTCGTCTTCATCCGCCGGTCCTCCATGGCCCCTGCTCCCCGGGCCTGGTGGGACCGCAGCCTAGCTCAAAACGTGAGGCCAGGTGGACTCATTTCCGGGGAGGACCGCCGCTAGGATGCCGCGGGGAGGGCCCCGCGATGCGCCGGAAGCGATTCACGGAGGAGCAGATCATCGGGATCCTGAAGGAGGCCGAAGCCGGCGCGAAGAGCACCGATCTCTGCCGGCGGCACGGCATCAGCGAGCAAACGTTCTACCGCTGGAAGGCGAAATATGGCGGGCTCGAGGTCAATGAGGCGCGCCGGTTGCGCCAGCTCGAGCATGAGAATGCGCGCCTGAAACGTCTCGTCGCGGACCTCACACTGGATAACCAGGCCTTGAAGGAGTTGGTCGGAAAAAAGGCCTAACGCCCGTGGCGCAGCGGACCGCGGTGCGGGCGATCCAGACGAAGTTCGAGATGAGCGAGCGGCGGGCCTGCGCCCTCGTCGGCCTCGGCCGGTCCACGTGTCGCTATCGGGCGCGTCGGCCTGACTGGCCCGCGCTCCGGGAGCGGCTCCGGAGCCTGGCCGGCGAACGGCGCCGCTTCGGCTGCCGGCGGCTGTACGTACTGCTCCGGCGGGAAGGCTACCGGGTGAATCTCAAGCGGGTCTATCGCCTCTATCGCCAGGAGGGCCTGGCGGTCCGGCGGCGTGGCCGCCGGCGGCGGATCGCCCGAGGCATCCCCCGGCTGCCAGCCCCCACCCGCCTCAATGAGCGCTGGTCTCTCGACTTCCTCGTCGATGTTCTAGATGACGGGCGGCGCTTCCGGCTCCTCGCCGTTGTCGACGACTTCACCCGAGCGTGCCTGGCCATCGAGGTGGATACCTCGCTCGGCGGGCGGCGCGTCGTCCAGGTCCTCCAGCGCCTGCTCGAGACCCGCGGTAAGCCGACCGTGCTCCTCATGGACAACGTACTATCTGCAAGAGGGTAGTGAGGCGCCGGGACACAGCATTCCTCTGGCGGCTCCTGGAGCCGTGATTCGGTTCGGCAACGACGGACACAGCCGACTCAGCGGTCTTCCGCGTCGGAGAAAGACCCCGCTGCCCATAGTGAACGCAGAGTCCGCGCCCGCGCGGGGCTGGCTCTCACCGCACTCAATACAGCGTAGGGTCCCAGCGGAAGGTCCGAGCATTATCTACGGGGTCGCACGCGCCCCGACGGCCCGTTTGAGAGGGATCGATCCGCTGGGCAGGGCATGTTCGTGGTAGCCGTGATAGGGCTGGTCGTGCTTCTCCGTCTCGTCGGTGGCGGGGGCGCGCTATCGGGAGGCGCTGTTCAACTCCTGCTCGAGGAACGCCACGAACCATTCCACCCGCGTGGATTCCTGCGCGGTCTGCCCGGGCCCGGTCGAGGGGGGCGACGGGAAGCCGCCGTCTCCGCGACGACCGACGTTTCTAGTTGCTTCACCCGGTTTTTCCGCACCCTGCTAGAGCCGGACGGTTGCAGGGCGAGAACCGCGCGGAATCTACCCGAGGCGGCTTCAAGCACCTACGAGCGCTGGGCCATATGCACTACGGAAACCTTCGCGATCCGCCCACGCCCGCCTACGCTGGTAGACTCGCGGTCTGAGGTTGATGACCAGGTCGAATGAATTATTTGGATCGATTCAAGCGATCGTATCGATACCAAATTCGACGAATTCCTCACGGCCTCAATCGTTTTTACCGCCCACTTTTTCTCGCATTAAAGCCTTGCATTGGAAAGATCTGGCCAAAATATCTGAGCTGTATTGCCTCGTGAGAGCTCGGAAGACATCAAGCAAGAGTTTCGAACTTCGATTGACCCCAAACACTAGTAAGACCCGCACGATATGACTTGAATCGACTGCTGCGGTCTGTCAAGCTTAGGCCGGTAAGGGAGCACATGGAACTAGTTGGCGATACTCAAATCGCCTGTATTAGGGCCGGAAATTGGGGCGAGACGCTGGTTCGAAACGTCGATTAGAGAGCTGGATGGAGGCCGAACCGTCTCGGGGAGGGAGCGTGATGGCTGGCCCGTTTCGGCTGATGACGAAATAGTTGTGTCAGTTGTCATTCCGTGCATGAACGAAGAAACGGTGGTAGGCGAGGCCGTGCGAAGTGCGCTGGCAGGGTTGGCCCAAGCTGGCTGTATCCTCATCCTCTATCCTCTCCATCAAATGTAGTCGGCAGCTCAACCCATGCAGAATCCCGCAGGCCCGATTCAAAAAGTGCGACGCCCGAATTCTCGTCACTCGCGACGTCACCGGCCCCGCACTCAGCGCTTGCCTGCCTGCCTTTCGGAGATGCCAGAGGCGATCGAAGGACCGGCTCGGTACGTTAATTGAGCGCCAAGATTCTTAGCACTTTAGCGCGAAGCGCCAAATCCATGGGGAATGCTCGTTTTACGTTGTTCGTTCTCTTTGGAGCCGTGCTAGCCGCGCTGCTCTTTTCGCCGCGAACGCCGCATACAGACACATATCTGCTGATGGCCGAATATGGACTGTTGCTGCCTGCGGTGGTTCTTGGCCTTCGGGCAATACCAAGCGCGAACGGCGGGTCGTGGATGCCCGTTCCGCCGATGCTTTTGACGCTGGCGCTCTTTTTCAGCCTGAATTTGACCATACGGAACTTCATAACCCAGGACGTTGCCTCGGGAGATGAGGGCGCCTACCATTTCCAGGCGCGACTGTTCGCAGCCGGCACGGTGGCCGCTGAGGCGCCACCCGATATCCAAGTCGGAGACCGTCCGCTACGCGCAGTTTTCCGCTTTCATCATCACGCCATGGTCGGCGACCGCTGGTTGACACAATATCCGCCCGGCTGGCCAGCTCTCCTCAGCCTGGCATGGCGCGCGCGCCTGGACTGGCTGTTGAATCCGTTGTTGGGTGGGTGGATTTTGTTGCTGACGTGGCGCATCGGCTGCCTTCTGTACACTCCCCGCACCGGTGAACTGGGAGCGGCGATAGCAGCCCTATCGCTTTTCTTCCAGCATTACACCAGCGGATATCTTTCCCATCCTTCGTGTGGCGCATTTCTGATAACCGCCGTATATTTCTATCTGCGCGGTAGGCAAGAGGCGGCCGTCTGGCGTCACTTCACCTTGTCGCTGTTGTGCATTGCTGGGGCGAGCTTCATCCGGCCGTACACAGGATTTTGCACCGGGGCCGTGTTGGGCGTGCTGCTTCTCGCTGAGGCCCGGAAGAGAGGAATTCTCGTCCGGTTCCTCATTCTAACCTCGGCTCTCAGTCTTGTCTGGCTGGGAGGATATCTTGGCTATAACCTACATGCGCACGGCCGTCTGTCCAGTTACAGTTCTGCGGGATTGAGCGTTCGTGAGATTTTCGTCGCGAATCCCTTTGAGTTGCTGGAGTCGGTGGCTATGTCCACTCGATGGTCCATTCAGTCCATGATGATGTACGGTTTCCCGTTCTTGCTTCCCCTGGCAGCTCATACGCTGGTGGCTGATCGGGACCACCGCGTCTCGGCTTGGATGCTAGCGGCACTCTTCCTGTCGGTGGTTGCGGGCTACAGTGTTACGAAGTTGGGCGGGCAGTCCGGCGCAACCTTCGGAGAACGCTACTATTACGAGATGTACTTCGCGCTTTGCCTGCTGGCTGGACGTGGATTGCTATTGCTCGCGGAGAGCCGGTCAAGAGCAGTCATCCGCGCCGTGGGCCCGGCCTTGCTTATATGTTCGTCAGTATATGGCGTTCATGCGGCTCTGTATGCTAAGCGGGCTTCTGGGAACTTCGACCCCTATGCCGCCGTTCGCGACGTGGCGCTACAAATCACCGACCGCAACAGTGTGGTATATCTGCCCGTAAACTTGGGCCGAGAGACCAATATGAACGCTCCCGACTGGAAGCGGGCCCCAGCCGTCTATCTGGAAGATCCGGGGGAGTCGCTGCGCGCGCCGGTAACAGGCGTCCTCGGTCGCCGGACGTGGTATGTAATCACCTATGATCCTGCTCCGCGCAAGGCTTCAGTCTTGCGTCAGACCCTGCCTTAGGAAGCATCCACGACCACCCTGCTCCTCCTCGGCTCTAGCCTCGCCGGGCTAGGCGGGTACGCCTGGAGAGGGCGCCGCCGCAACTAAGGTCATCCAAACCCACTTACCATCTACGCCGCCGTCCAACTCGGCGTCTTTGGGGGCAGAGGAGGCACCTAGTTCCCGACGTAGCACGCGGTACGCCGGTTCCCCCTGGGCAGTCCCCCAGCAAGCAAAGAGATCGTTATGAGCGGTCACTCGGTCGCTCGTCTTCTGAAGTTTGCGGTGTTTTGTACTGTCGTGTCCGGGCCTGCTGGCCCTGCACTCACCTGCGGTGGCAATCTCTTTCTAGGACGCCGTAGCTGACGTCTCAGTTTCGGCTAGCGTACCAAGCGTAGCAGGCGATTTTAGTATCCGGCTTCCCGCAGGGGATCGTACTCATCTGGCAGAGGTTCGCCTTCGACGCACCGCCGATCGGAAATCGGGACCGGCATTGTCTCTGGGACCGTCGCGTCGGCGTCTGCGCCGGGTCCCGGTAGAGTGTCCGTGCAGGTACAGGGCTCTGCCATAGACAGGCCGGGTGTCGTTTCGGCTGCGATGTCCAGGGTAATAGCGCAGAGCCCGGGCATCTTGGTCAACGTGAACCCTAGCACTGTGGACCTAGAGTTTAGAGTGTCCCGAGGCGACCTTGCCTTGGAGCGAGGGGAGTCGTTTAGCACGAGGGCGATCGCAGGTGTTTCCGGCTCCGGTATTATCGTCAGCGGTCCAAACGACTTGGCAGCCGCACACACCCACTACCAGCTTCTATTTGATGGCGAGCCTGTAGTGCTGTTGGCCCGAACCAGATTTGCTCTCAAACTGGGGACTCGAGCCGACACAGGAATTTGTGCGTCCAGTAACGCCAGGACTCCACCTCCTACTCCTTACTGCTGGTGCGGAGGGCTTTGCCAAGGCGGGGGAGTCTTGTGCCGGAGGCCCTCCCTCTGCTCCTCAGTCCAGTACCGGAGCCCGCCACACTACTCCTCTTCGGCAAAGCGATGGCGGGGCTGGGGTTCGCGGCTCGGCGGAGACAGCGCAGACAGAGGTAGGAGAGTAAGTAGGAAAGAGTCCGAAGGGCAGCCACAAGAGGGCGGCTTATCGCCTTCGGGACGATGTGCCGGGCTGCCGCGCTACCGCGTCGTCGCGTTGGGCACTGTGCGGACAGCTACCGTGAACCCCCGCTGTCCGTGCGCCGCTTTCGTCGTCACCAGCTCGAGCGACGGCGGCTTGCCCGGTGCGTAGGTCATCACGCCGACGATTTCGGCCCCCAGCGGTTGGGCGTCCGTGCGACCGGGATAGAAGACATGGTGCATCATGACGTACCCATCGATGCGGGCCGTCACCACGCCGTCCTTGACCGTCAGCGCCCTTGCGATCAGCAAGTGCTTCTCGATGCGGTCGAGGCGGGCGTCGTTGTTCTCGGTTTGCGGATAGAAATACGTGAGGATCCTGGCGCCGACACCTCGGTCGAGCTCCCACCACTGGCCTGGGTTGACGTCCCCCGCTGGCAGGAGTTTCGACCAGTCCTCGCGGGTCAGCACGATCCAGTTCTCCGCGGGGAATTGACCCCATGAGCCGCGGTCGTTACCGCGAGAAACGAGGTGTAGGGTGATGGCACCGTCCGGGGCAGGTGGCGGGGCCGACTGGGGGGATAGCGACACAACTGGCTTGCCTGGTGTCGGCTTGAATTGTCCGACCGCCTGCCCGAGCGTGCCCAGTGTCTCCGTGGCGCCGCCGCTGGGGACGATATAGTACGGGTGGCCGTCAGCGCTCAACACATAGGCGCTCACGTCGCCAACCGGCAGCTTCTTCGCGACGCCCTCTTGGCGGATCCGCGCGAGTTCCTTCCGCTCCTCGGCGGGGACTCCGGGTGTGCTGCCGTCATAATCCTGATTGTTGATGTAGACACAGACGAAGCTCCGGTTGAGCGCATCGATGACGCGGCGGTCGGAGAGCGGACCCGCTCTCAGCGCAAAGGCGCCACCTCAGCACCGTCCCGTGTTGATCTGGCCATTCACGGTCAAGAGAAAGATCGGCCGGTTGTACTCCTTGCCAAGCTCGATCGCGGTCCGAATGTCGGTGACCCAGCCGATCTCGTCGAAGCGCTTGTCCTCTGCGGGCGGCTGGCGCTCAGCGACTGTCTGCTCGACCCAGCGGACGACGCGGGCGTCGGAGATTGTTCCAAGCGAACAACTCGTTGCGACTACGCCACCGAGAAGGAGCCCAAGGATCAATGCGGTGCGGGGCGGTCTTGTGTTTTGAATCATCGCCTATCTTCCTACCCACATACCCGAAACCCTAATTGGTGGTCGGTCGGAACCCGACATGAATCAGCATACATGAGCCGCGACCGCTCCGCACGAGCTGGAGGCCAAGGCTCGCACAGTAGCCCAGTAGCCCAAGCGTTGACCCCGCTCCCCAGGATCCGCCAGATTTCAGTCGGATGGCATCGCCTCGGCCTCAGAGGAGACTTGCCGCCACGAGCGCCGTCACCACCCCGACAACTAACTCGGCCGGCTCATACACCACGTCAAGTAGTGTGCCGGTGACAGCGGTGTCGACAAGAAGAATCCAGAACGCTCCGCACGCCGAGCCCGCGACGAGCGGCACGAGGATCTTCGCCAGCTTCCGCCTGCGCCGCCGCGAGGAAACGAGCACTAGGTTTCAGGTGCCGAGAAGGAGCACCCACCCTGCGACGCGCCGTGTTTTCGGACGTCGACGATAGCACTAATGCCTCCCTCAGCTTCAAGAATGCCAATGGCGTCTCCCTGGGTGAATTCAAGCCCCGTGCGGCCAACGATGGACTCTCGTTCCTCGGAGTCATGTTCCCCGTCAGGTGCCGATTGTCAGCGGTAACAGTAACGCAACAGTTATCGAGGGCGTCGACGGCGACTTCGTCGCGATGGATGATTTCCTCTACAGCGAGCCGACGCCCTCCGCTGTTCCGGAGCCCACCACACTGCTCCCCTTCGGCACCACGATGGCGGGTCGGGCTAGCGCCCTGGAAACGGCGCAGGCAAAACTAGCGGAAAGAACCCGAAGGGGCAGCCACAACTCATCCCCTTCGGGCGATTGCCGGGCGTGCCGTGAACACCCGGTGCTGTCCAGTGTGCCGCGCTAGGTCAGGGTGACTTGCCTCTCGCCAGCACTGTCCTCCGACCCCTCAATCCTGGTGACGTGCTCAACGCTCATTCGCCCGAGCTTGCGATGAAGCTTGCTGATTGAGTCCGCCGCCCATGCGGAAGACGGCTCCCGTTCCCAGCCGCAGGAACAGACGACGAGCCACGTCGAGCTTATTCAATCACCTGATCCGCCCGCTGCAAAAGGGACGGCGGGATCGTCAGGCCGAGGGCCTTGGCGGTCTTGAGGTTGATGAACAGGTCGTACTTGGTGGGTTGCTCGACTCGTAGATCTCCGGGCTTGGCGCCCTTGAGGATCTTGTCGACATACGGCGCGGCGCTGCGTGCCAGGCCAGTTCTCTTGATAGCCCATGAGTCTGCCTGCTTCTACGGCAGTGCGCCCCGCGTACATCGTCGGCAGGCGGCCCTGCGTCGACAGGGCCAGGATTCGCTTCCGCTGTTCAAAGAAGGGACAACCGTTGTCACTTGAACAATTGGAACGCGCCGAAACAGAGCGCAGTGCCTTTGAGGCATCCCATACCGGGTCCGCTGCTCTACTTGCTCACCCGAACCACTTTTCTCGTGATGCCGCTCCGCCAGCGATACCGTACATCCTCTCGAGTATGCGTTTCACTTGCTCGGCGACGTTCGACCATTCTCGAGTATGGTTGTGGTGACGGCCGTAACACTCTGTGTTCAGCGAATAGGGGCGCCAGAATAGTGGCCCTTGATCTTTCACCTGAATTGCTCGACATTGCCAGACGAAGGACAGAGGCAAATGGTGTGCGCGACGTTCAGTTTGTTGCTGGCTCAGCTCACAATGTACCTCTTCCGGATAGCTCAGTGGACGTAGTCTTCGGGATGGCGATCCTGCTCGAAAGAGGTAACGCGACTCGTAAGAAAGGGCGGTGTTGCGATTTTCCAAGAGCCGGTCCGTAATTCCCAATTGTTGCGAGCGGCTCGCAATCTCATCCCCTATGGATCACCGGACGTCTTCCTTGTGAACGCCCGCTCACGGACAAGGAACTGAGGGCTTTTGCTCGCGGCTTCTCTTCATACCATAGTCGTCCTTTCCACAGCCTGCCTGTAGCCCTAACTGTAGTTCTAAGCTGCTATTTGTCTCCATCTTTCCGTAAGTATATGCTTGAACCAAGTCTTCAGCTTGATTCCGAAGTGCTCTGCATGTTTCCGGCGCTAGGGTACGTTCCCCCGTCGTCTACGCGAGGTCGAGAGGAAGCTCAACGCGAGGCAACTCGTGCCGCTGGAGAATTGAACAATGCGCTCACGCCTAGCGTTCTTCACTGTAGTCCTATCGTTCGCCGCGTTGACCGACTTGCTCGTCGGCTGGCCGGTTCTGGCTCAGTCTCCGGGTCGGCCAGTGCTCCCGGCGCCTCCGCGCGTCTTTCTAGACACTTCGTACGCGCCGCCATCAAAGCGCACCATCGCGGTGAGCGCGGGCGGCGACTTGCAAGCCGCGTTGAATGCGGCGCAGGCCGGCGATGTCATCGCGCTAGAGCCAGGCGCCATCTTTCGCGGAAACTTCGGCCTTCCGAAAAAGTCTGGCTCCGCATGGATAATTGTTCGAACGGCGGCCTCAGACGACAAAGTGCCTGCCCCGGGCACACGGATTACGCCGCCTTTCTTTCCCGCGATGCCGAAGATCCTGAGTCCGAACCAAGGCCCCGCCGTCTATACGCAGCCCGGTGCACATCACTATCGCTTTATTGGGGTCGAGTTCAGCCTGGCGCCTGGGGTCAAGATGATTTATTCCATCGTCGGTTTCGGCGGTGAGCAGAAGTCGGATGCCGATACGCCGCATGACCTGATCCTTGACCGCTGCTACGTGCACGGGAATACGGGGCTCAACAGCCGCCGGGGCGTCCTACTGAACAGCGCTTCATCCGCGATCATTGACTCCCACATCTCCGAGATACACGAGGAAGGTTCCGACTCTCAGGCGGTGCTGGGTTACAACGGGCCGGGGCCGTTTAAGATCGTGAACAACTTCCTTGAGGGCGCTACCGAGAACATCATGTTCGGAGGCGCGGATCCCAAGATCCGCGACCTGGTGCCATCGGACATCGAGATCCGGCGCAACCATCTTTTCAAGCCCTTGACATGGCGGCCTGGCGATCCGACCTTCGCCGGGGTCAACTGGCCAGTCAAGAACCTGCTGGAGCTGAAGAACGCCCAGCGCGTGCTCGTCGAAGGCAACTTGCTCGAGAACAACTGGGGAACGGCCTTGGTTCTGACGCCGCGTAACCAGTACGGCACGGCACCATGGTCGGTGGTGCAAGATGTGCTCTTCCGAAACAATGTTGTGAAGAATGCCCTCAGCGGATTTGTCGCCCTTTCCACTGACAACGAACAACCGAGCCAGTCGACAAAGCGGATTGCGATCGTGAACAACTTGTGGCTCGGTGTCACACAGAGGTTCGGCACTATGCTCGCCAGAGCCGGCGGTTTCGAAGATTTCATCGTCGATCATAATACTGCGATCCCGAGTAGCTACGCGGCCTACTATGTTGATGCGCCAACGCAACCGGCGGTGCTCCGGTTTTTGTTCAGCAATAATCTCATTGGCTTTGGTGCCTACGGGGTTTCCTTTCCCACGGGAGACCCAGGGTTAGCCAAGGTGATTCCTGACTCAATGATCATGAGGAATGCACTCATAAATCTCGGCGACGCCGGGGATGGCCAAGGCGCGGTACGGAATAGGCCCCCCGGCATCGACCAGACGATGTACACGTCCTTTCGCGACGCAGCGACGGCTGGGCTAAAGGAAGATGGAACGCTAACCGCGACGAGTCCGAACCGGCGGGCGGCTACCGATGGGAGGGATATTGGGGTCGACTTCGATGAGCTGCTGCGCGCGTACACCGGTCAATCTACTCGGAAGTGATCGCCAGTTCCGTTAGCCCCGTGAACGCTATACGCCGCCTTCTGCAGCGAGACCCCCTACCGGCTCGCGGCTCGCTGGAGGCGGCGCAGGCAGAGTTAGGGGCGAAGAGGAAAGAACCCGAAGGGGCAGCCTCAAAAGGGCGGCTCATCCCCTTCGGGCGATTGAGTTGCCGATGCCATTGGGAAGGAGCACGCTGCAATCGACTTCGCGGCCTGCCACGGCCGGAGCGGTCATCGAGGCTCACGCGGTCTTACACATGAGGTGGGGATGAAGCGGAAAAGAATGGCCGCTGGTGAGGCGCTGGCTACGGCTTTGGTGTTCCCCTTGGCCGGATGCGCGTCCGGCGGCAAGGTGCAACTGAGCATGCAGAAGATGTGTCAATCGCACGGCGGGGTCTGGTCGCAGGCGCAGGAACCCTGCAATCTGTCGCCGACCGAGACAGGCTGGCAGGCCAAGGACATCTGCATCGAGAACGGTGGCGCGTATCTTCCGGGCGGGAGCTGCCTGTTCGAGGGAGCGCAGTAGGGCCCGAATCGTGGCGCCGCGCCCGCGCGCGATGCCGCAGGTGACGACATGCCTAACCTGTCAGCCCGTGATGGAGGACATGGCGCGTCGCGTCGGCGCGCGCTGAGCGCGGCCCTGACCGCCGTCGGCCTGGTCCTGGCCGCAGCGGGCACGGGTGCAGAGGACAAGATCCCGGCGCCGCCGTTCTATGAGCTGCTACCGGCGAACTACCCGTATCCGTTGATCCGTGTGTGCTCCACTCAGGAGGGCATCTGCGCGGTGCCGTACTACCTTCCACCCGGCGAGCCCTGCTCCTGCGTCCGGCCCGATTCGGTCTGGGTATCGGGAGTCGTCGCGCACTGATCGACCCTCCCCTTCGGGCAATGGCCGGGTGTGTCGGCGGGCCGCTACTGTGGACGGTCGCCCTTCCGCCCCCGTCGCCGCTTGAAGGTGTCTCGCAGCAGCGCCCGCACGTGCCGGCGTTGCTCGCGCATCCGCGCCCATGCGCCCCCAACCAGCACGACGGCCAGTACGAGCCCGACCGCGATGACCCAGAACAGGGGGACGTGCGCCATTCGGCGTCGGAGCCTTACTCGATCACCTGATCCGCCCGCTGCAGGAGCGACGGCGGGATCGTGATGCCGAGGGCCTTGGCGGTCTTGAGTCCCTTGATCGGGATTCGCGGCCTCACCTCGCTCATCTGTCGCCGCGCATCGGGAGCGTGAATGTAAACGTCGAGCCGACGCCCACCTGGCTCGTCACCCAGATCCGTCCTCCGTGGAGCTCGATGAACTTCCGGGAAAGGGCCAGCCCGAGTCCTGTGCCCTCCGCCTTCTTGTCGGCCGTGCCTACCTGCCGGAACTCCTGGAACACGGTCTCCTGATCCTCCGGCGCGACGGCGCGCTCATGGCCTAGCCAGTCCACCACTTGCTCGATCGCCTGAAGATGGCGCGGCCATCCACGGAGGCCCTTGACGCGACAATGATCAGCGTAGGCGGAGCAGAGCTGCGCGATCGTTATGGCCTTCTTGGGGGCCTGGCCTGCGAGCTTCTCCCGAAGTCGGTGGTCGAGGAGGCCGGCGGCGTCCCGCTCGGTCACGGTCAGCTTGCCCAGCGCCTTCTTCACGGATTCCGCTGCTCCCCGCCCTGGGAGTAGTAGGAGATCCAGAGATCGCCGTCAGGTCGGTTGGGACGACGGAAGATCCGCCCGAATCCCCGCGGTCGCTGTGCGCTCATGCTGGCCTCCGCTGCCGGGCGATCGTTGGCCGTCCTACGTGAAGGGCCAAGTGCGCCCGGATCCGTGCCGCGCTATACCGCAACAGACGCGTGCCATTGTCAATGCGCCAATTGCAGTAGGGCGCCCGGCGGCTGTAGCGCCTCAACGTCTCCGGCGCGAGGCCCAGCATGGCCGCCGCGTCCTCCAGGCTCAGAACGCTATCGACGGGCGGGTCCTCGGACGCTGGAGTCGACATGGCCCGGAACCAGATCGTCGCGCGGATCCGCTCCAGCTCCCCCAGCAGGCCGGGCACCTCGGCCGGCGTCACCGTGGACGCCTCGCGCTCGAGGGCCGTGAGCAGCTCGGAGAGAGGGATGCGCTCACCACCACCTGCCACGCGGAGGGGGGGCGCCTCAGCCATCGCGCGCGGATTACGCGGTTCTGGTTCCGGCTCACGGAAGATCTCCGAGGAGACCTGTGGCGAGGGCCTTCCGGGCGCGGACTCTGGACTCCCAGGGAGCGTTTTCTCGCCCGACATTTCGTTGGACAGATTCCGGAAGATATCGGTACCGCGTACTTGAAGGATATCGGACATCTGTGAATTGGCTTCGGGTTGCTGTCACGGGAAAGCCTAACGTACCGCTGCAGCCGACTACCCTCGGCACCGGCTCCAACTCGATCGCGCTTCCGGCGGCCGCTGAGCGCCAGCGTTGGGCAGCAGCGCCCTAATGTCAGAGCCGAGGCAGCCGCGCCGGCTTCAATCAGTATAGTACCTAGTTGTCGCACGACCAGGCAGGGCGAGCAGTAGACCTTCTCTGCCTCGACGCGACGCCGGAAGAGTCCATCCAGCGCGTCGCGCGCGAGGTCTCTGCCGGACACACCCATCTCAGCAGAATGGCGCGCAGCCCTGAGGACCTAGATCGTGCTCCGACGGCACGTCGAG
>Ga0210384_10005449_pt1 | contig 13831 bp, 7 predicted proteins | sample IncBWH2MmetaG_FD_160574 | JGI IMG/M metagenome (GOLD analysis project Ga0210384, IMG submission 160574) | Forest soil microbial communities from Barre Woods Harvard Forest LTER site, Petersham, Massachusetts, United States - Inc-BW-H-2-M | ecosystem: Environmental > Terrestrial > Soil >...
TCATTCGCCTTGGCCCGGCTTTGCGGGCTGTAGACATGCCACTGGCCAGGCTTCTGTGCACCGCTCGGGTTGCCAGTGTTCACCGGCCCACCCGGCGTATAGAGAATCCAGTCCGTCGTTCCGTTGCCGGAAAGATCGAGAAAGGCGGCGTGCGTGCCCTCGTAGTTGTTCGAGAAATCCAACCCCATGAAAGGCGGAGTCGTCACCGGCGGCGCTGCCACGGCCCAGTCGGCACCGCAGGTGGCGGTCTGGCTCACAGCGGTGCCACGAATGGCGCACATTTTCGGATTTACGCCCGTGCCCAGTTTGCTGGGTTGGATGAACACCTTGGTCATCCCGTCACCGTCGTAATCGCCCGCGCTGATCGGGAAGATGTACTGGTACGGGAAGATCACCGGGAAACAGGTCGTGACGTTGGAATTGCCTAGTCCCTGGCAGATCCGGTACATCGGTCCGGCCGTGGAGTTGAGCTGGCCGTAGACCAGCAAGTCGGAGTAGCCGTCGCCGTTCAGATCGCCGACGACCATGCCGCCAAGAATTGCATTCAACGAAGACGTTGAATCATTCGCGCCAGGCAGTTCAAACACCGTGAACGCATTCTGGGTGTGGCCGCCGCCTTCGGCCGTATAAGATCGAACCCAAGCCCCGGTCTGGTTGTAGTCAAAGCCAGGGGGACACCCCGTTTCATGCGTACAAGGATAGCCATAGGGCTCCGTCCAACTTGCAATGTCCGTTCGGCCGTCACCGTCCATGTCCGTGGGATCGGTTGTCGTCGGCGGAGGGGAGTTCATGTAGCCATCGGCGTCAGCGCTGGTACCCAGGTCCATGATCTGGGCCGACGGGTTGCAGTTGAAACCGGTGCCCGTCGACATGCAGAGCATCGAGACGCTCGGCACGACCCAACGGATACCGCCAGTCACGGAATGCATCGTTCCACCGGAGATGAAGACGTCGTCCCGTCCATCGCCATCGAAGTCATAGACGCGGCTGGCCGTAATCGTCGTCTGGCCGCTGGTGATCAGCGTTGCAGGCGCCGCCCATTCCTGGCATTGGAATCCATTGCCCTGGCGCAGTCGCGAATAGCAGATCTTCCAGTCGACCAGCGCCGCAAACCCGTACTTGGACGACAGCAACCCCGTCGCGCTGTCGCTGGTATGGGCCAGGATGATGTCGGTCTGACCGTCGCCGTCGAAGTCGCCGGTGAGCACGACGAAATACGAGTTGTTGATCGTGACCCCGTGCAGCGGCAGCGGCACCGGTGCGTTGAAGCCCGACCCGTTGTTCACGTAGAGCGACAGCGGCATCACTCCCGGGTTGATGCTCGGATACTTCGTGATCATGTCGTTCAGGCCATCACCGTTGAAGTCGGCGGTGATGAACATGTCCGACGTGGCGTAGTTGCAGACAGTCGTCTTCGGATCCGTGTAGACATCGCAACTCGCCACGCCCACGGCATCCTCGAGCGCGGGGCCGGCCCAGGTGCCGCGATCCACCGTGAAGCCGGGCGCGACACCAGGATCCGGATCGCCGTACTTGAACGTTGTCGGCGGCAAGCAGTCCGTGGAAATCGCCCCGCATTCGACCAGCGAGGTGACGCGGCTGCGCCCGCTGGTCGTGCTGTAGTCGTAGTTCAGCGTGTACTGCAGCGCCTGCGACCCGCCGCTGCCGTCGCTTTGCGTGTCGGTGAACGTCGTGATGTTGGTCAGCCGAACGGTCCTGTCGGCACGGCCGCCGGCAATGTAGTAGACGTTCGCATCATTGCGCGGCGCATAGTCGAACTGCACCTTGGCAAAGTGCGCCTGGCCCGCGTTGGCGTTGGCGCCATAGCGGATGTAGCGCAGGTAGAACTCGCCTGACACCGTGTCTTTCACGTAGGTGTAGTCGATGGCGTTGCCGAAGCGGTCCTGCGTGTCGCGCAGCATCCAGGTGTGCACCGCGGTACCCGTCGGCGCATTCGTGCGCTGCGTGCCGAAGACCTGGGTGGACGTCGCGCCCGCATCCGTGTCCGTCGCGTCGGCGACGTCGCCGTACAGATGGATGCGGCCGTCCTTGGTGTAGACCTGGAAGCCGTTGCCGAAGTGCTTCACGCGCACGAACGACTCGATCTCGGTGCGGTACTCGGCATACGGTGCCCAGTAGGCCGTGTCGAAGTCGTCGCTGCCTTGCGGCGGAACAGCCAGTTGCAGGCGCTTGCCGTCCAAGCAAAGACGATCCTTGTTTGTGAACCGCACCGTGTCCATGCGGCCGTCCTGCACGATGGTCGGCGGGCACCGCTCGATGCTCGAGGTGGCGGACATGGACCACCCCACCCCGAGGTAGCCGATGTCAGTGCCGCCGCCGTAGCTCAGCGACACCGACGGCACCATGCCGTTGACGCCCGGCGGCATCGGGATGGCGGTCTGAAAGGTTGCCTTGCCTGCGGCCACGTCTTCCTGGCCCTTGATCGTGCCGGCCTTGGCGGTGCTGACCTGGGGCAGCGTCATCAGAGCCAGCGACCCCGTGACCGTGATGGTGGAAACCGCGCTGTTGGTCGAGTTGCCCTGGTTGTCGATGGCCTGGAGCTGAACCGTGTGCGTGCCGACACCGAAGGACTGGGACGTCGAGACGCTCGCGGCCGACACGGTGCTGGTCACGGCGCCGTCGACCAGGATCTTGATGCTCGCGACGCTGCCGTCGCTGTCCGTGGCGGAGCCCGACACGGGCACCGCGACCTGTCCTTGCGGATCGGTGATGAAGCTCGCGCCATTGGTGGGCGAACTCAGCGTGATGCCGGGCGGGGCATTGACATCGACGCTGAACCCGGTCGTCGTCGTCACGCCGCCGTGCGAGTCGGTCGCGCGGAGTTGTACTTGGTAGGTGCCCGGCGCGGTGACGCTGTACGTCGAATTGACTGTCGTCGCGGCGGCTCCGGTCAGCGTCTGGACGGACTGGCCGTTGACCAGCACCTCGGTCTTCGAGATGCTGTCGCCCGAGTCGGGATCCGAGGCCGTTCCGACGACAGGGATCGAGACGTTCGCACCGGTCCAATTCACCAACAGCGCGCCCGGGGTGTTGAGCGAAACTGCGGGCGGCTGGTTGACGTAGACGTTGGCCAGCGCGCTCGTCGTGGCTTGGCCCAGGTTGTCCGTGGACTTGAGCTGGAAGGTGTGCGCGCCCGGCGTGACCTGGTACGTCGTGGAGACGCTGGCGCCCGGGGTCGTACTGACGCTGGCGCCATCGACCAGCAGCTGGATGTTGGCGACAGTTCCGTCGCTGTCGGTGGCGCTGCCGGTGACGGGCACCGCGTACTTCGCGCCGAGGGTCGTCTGGAAAACCGCATTGTTGGACGGGGCGGTCATGCCCGCCGTCGGCGGTATGTCGAGCACCACCGTGGCGGCATTCGACAGCGTTACGCCGCCGCGCGAGTCAGTGGCGCGCAGCTGCAACTGGTAGGTGCCGGCGCTGGTGGCGACGTAGCTCGTGTTGATCGAGGTCGCGGCAGTGCCTGTGAGCGGAGCCTGTGCGGTGCCATTGACCAGGACTTCCGTCTTGCTGATGCTGTCACCGCTGTCGGGATCGCTGGCCGTACCCGTTATGCCGATCGACACGTTGCTGCCTGTCCACGCCTGAACCGCGGCGGCCGGCGCCGTCATGCTGGTGGCCGGCGGCTGGTTCACAACGATGCTGGCCACCGAGGACAACGTGGTCTGGCCTTGGTTGTCCGTGGCCTGCATCTGGAAGGTGTGCGTGCCCGGTGCGACCGTGTAGGTGGGCGATCCAGGGAAAGCCGATCCGGCCACGGTAGCGACGGAGGTGCCATCGACGATCAGCTGGATGCTCGCGACCGATCCGTCACTGTCGCTGGCGGAGCCCGCATAGGGCACCGCGAAATTCGTTCCGGTGCTGGTCTGGAACACGGCACCGGCGGCCGGCGCACTGAGCGCGGCCGTGGGGGGTACGTCGACCGAGACGGTGACGACATTCGACAGCGTCACGCCGCCGCGCGAATCGGTGGCCCGCAACTGGAGCTGGTATTGACCGGCGGCAGGTGCCGTGTAGGACGCGTTGATCGCGGTTGCTGCAGAGCCTGTCAGCGTCTGGACCGAGCTGCCGTTGACCAGGAGTTCGGTCTTGGAGATCGAGTCGCCCGAGTCCGGGTCGCTGGCGCTGCCCGTGAACGCGATCGGAACGCCGGTGCCATTCCAACGCAAGACCGTCGCCCCGGTCGCGATGCTGACCACCGGTGGTTGGTTGACGACGATGGTGACGCTATTGGACAGGAAGTGCCCACCATCCGCATCGTTGGTCTCCAATTGGAGAACATGGCTACCCGGAGACGCTGAAAAAGTGCCCGAAAAGTTCGACGAGTTCGCCGTACCTGAAGATGCGCCATCAACCAGAAGCACGATGCTCACGATGCCAATGTCATTGTTGACACCGGTACCAGAGACCGGGACTTGAACACTCGCACCTGCTGTCGTTTGAAAGACTGCAGCATTGCCCGGGGACGTCAGCGTTATCGTCGGCGGCACAAGCAAAGCGATCGTGACACCCGGCGTCACGGAAACGGCACCGTGTGAGTCCGTCGATCGCAGCTGGATCACGTAGTTGCCACGTGCCGAGGCGTTGTAGACGGCATTGACGGCGGTGGCTGCCGAACCGGTGAACGTTTGCACCGAGACGGAATTGACCAAGAGCTCGGTCGTCACGCTGTCGCCGGCGTCCGGATCACTGGCAGTGCCCGTGACACTGATGGGCACCGGGCTTCCCGTAAACCCAAAGGTATTCCCAGGCGCAGTTCTGCCTACCGGCGAGGTCATCGTCACGCTGGGGGGCCGGTTCACGAATACATTCGCCGTGGGCGTCTGCGCGCTGACTCCGGTATTGTTGTACGCCTTGAGTGCAAGCGTGTGGGCGCCGCCCGCCAGGCCGACCGTTGTTGAAACCGTGGCCGCCGCCGACCCTGTGAGCGTGCTGTTCAGGCTGCCGTCGACCCACACCTCCGTCTTTTGAAGCGTTCCGTAGGTCGGTGATGCCGTGCCAGTCACCGTCATCGTGTAGGTACCGCTGGCAACCTGGACAGTCGTGCCGTTGGCGGGCGAGTTCAACGCAACGTTCGGTGGGCTGTTCAGCGTGATCGTGACGGACACGTGCGCACTGTCCAGGCTCTGGCCCTGGTAGCTTTGAGCGTTCAGGAACAGCTCATGGGTACCGGGGCCGAGGTTGGCAACCAGCGTGCCGCTGCGCGAATCGTTATAGAGGACGTCGTTGGCTGGCGGTCGAAAGCGATCCGGGAAAGCGGCGACTGCCAGTTGAGCCCGGACGCCACCGATCATCTCGTCCAGACTCACGATATCCACGGTGTCGTTGACGATGGGCGTGCCCGAGACGGTCGCCGTGAAGGCGACGTTGACGGGCACCGTCGTGCCCGCGGCGGCCACCGTGCCCCCGGGCGTCGTGACGGTGGGCCCCGTCATCGTGATCGGGCCGGTGATCGCGTGTGCAGTCGACGCAATCGCCAGAAGCATGGCGCCGGCAAGGAGACGTCGCCCTTGACGACGGTCAGCAACAAGACGCGCGCACGAGCGCGGCACCGACGCAAGTCGGGTAAAAAGACTCATTTGATTCTCCCTGCGCTCGAGTACCGTCTTTGCGGCACTAAGCGTCCTCTACAAAAGATCAAGCCTGGTCTACGCCAAATATTGATCGAGCAAACTTCGTCGACTGGTGAGACCGGTCGACCTACAGTGAAGGCGCACGTGAGAGGCTGCTCCGTGCGCTCGTTGCGTCACCGCATCCCACGCGCTGGCGAAGACACTTCGCCGAATTCGGTGCAAAGCCAAGCGACGCACACGCGTCCGGATTGCGCACGCGTGGCGCAAGTCGCGCGAAGTAATTCAAATTCTCTCCCTGACGCCCTTGGGCGCTCTTTTACAGGCCTCATGTCCAATATTGACACTGGCTGTCGTGCTCCGGACGCGGCTGTCTTTGAAATCTTTTAAGGCGCCGTCCGTCGATATCGTCGGGCAACTCGACAGTTTGAATCTGAACTGCTCCTGAATCTGATCCTGGTGTTTTCCCCAAGTGATGCTCTCGCATGACGTGCTGAGGCAGTACGAATGGACCGCTCCACGATCTCCGCCACCTTCCCGCTCGTACGGCGCGTCGGTCCGCTCTGGCTGCTCGTGCGCGTCACGTTCAGCGGCACGCTGGCCATGCGCATGTTCGTGCCGGCGCGCGGTCGCGGACGTCACGTCACGCCAGCGCGTGGACGCCCTGGTACCCCACGTATAGCCCCACCAGCAGGATCAGCGCGCCCGAGAAGTACGGCGCCTTCGCCGCCAGCTCGCTGAAACGCCCGCTGCTCACCTTCTTCGACAGGTGCTTGACGCCCAGCGCCGCGATCACGCCGGAGGCCACCATGGTGAGCGCCAGGCCGATCGAGAAGCCCAGCACCAGCGTGGCGCCGAGGGCGACGCGCTTGAGCTGCAGGCACAGCAGCAGCACCGTGATCGACGCGGGGCACGGGATCAGGCCGCCGGTGAGGCCGAACAGCACGATCTGGCCCGTCGTCACCTCGCGGCCGGCGAAGCGGCGCTGGATCTGGTCGGCGTGCTCGCGGGCGTGGGCGTCCATGCCGGCGGTGTCGACCACCGCCGCCGCGGGGGCGGCGTGCGCGTGGCCATGGTCATGGCCGCAGGACGCGCCATGGGCGTGGTCATGGCCGTGATGCGCATGGTCGTGAGCGTCGTGCGCATGCGCGTGGTCATGGTCATGGTCGTGGTCGTGGTCGTGGTCGTGGTCGTGGTCGTGGTCGCCATGGTCGTGGAAGCACGCCGCCTGGTTCCGCGACGTGCGCCACAGCATCCACGCCGCCACGCCGATGATCAGCACCGCCGAGATGATCTGCATCCACGGCTCGCTCGCCTCGGCGCTCCATTGCTGGCCGAAGTACATGCCGCCCAGAGCGATCAGCCACACGATGGCGGTGTGCGACACGGTGGCGGCCAGGCCCAGCAGCACGGCCTGCATCAGCGTGCCGCGCACCGCGATGATGAACGCCGCCATCATGGTCTTGGAATGGCCGGGCTCCAGGCCGTGCAGCGCGCCGAGGAGGATCGCGCTGGGGATGAACAGCCAGGCGTTGCCGCCCTGCAGCAGGGTGTGGAAGTCGGTCATAGGTATTTCGTGATGGCCTTGAACTGGCTGATCGCGTCGCGCGCGCCGACGCCGTCCACGGCGTGCTCCAGGCAATGGTCGATGTGGTCGTGCACCAGCGTCTTCTTGGCGTTGCCCACCGCGCTCTCCACCGCCTGCATCTGCTGGGCGATCTCGAGGCAGTCGCGGCCCTCCTCCAGCATCGCGACGATGCTGCGCAGGTGTCCTTCGGCGCGCTTCAGGCGCTTGATGATGTCGGGGTGGGACGGATGGATGGCCATGGTTTTATCCTGTGGGGGAGGATAGGATACCCGATCCGGCCGTCGTCCGCCTGAACACCACCCGGCCAGGGGACATCCTCCGAGCGAGGCTTTCGTTCACATATTAGTTGTATTGAACAACTTGTAGGCGTATAGTGGACTCACCGACCCTGAGGATGAGCCCCATGAAGACCGCCACCCAGCTCTTGATCATCGACCCGCAGAACGATTTCTGCGACGTCCCGGCCGCATACCGCCCCGTCGACCCGCTCACCGGCGCCGCCGTCGCCCCGGCCCTGCCCGTGGCCGGCGCCCACGCCGACATGCAGCGCACCGCCGCCTTCATCCGCGCCGCCGGCGCCGCGCTGGACGACATCACGATCACGCTCGACTCGCACCACCGCATCGACATCGCGCACCCCACGTTCTGGCAACGCGCCGGGGCCGCCGACGTCGCGCCGTTCACGGCCATCACCGCCGCCCAGCTGCGCGCGGGCGAGTTCGCACCGCGCGACCCGGCCGCCCTGCCGCGCACCCTGGCCTACCTCGATGCGCTGGAATCCCGCGGCCGCTACACGCTGATGGTGTGGCCCGTGCACTGCGAGATCGGCACCTGGGGCCACGGCGTGCACGCCGACGTGCGCGCCGCCTACAACCAGTGGGAGGAACGCGGACTGCGCGGCGTGCGCAAGGTCACCAAGGGCGAGAACCCCTGGACGGAGCACTACAGCGCGATCCAGGCCGAGGTGCCCGACGCCGACGACGAGCGCACGCAGCTGAACGCCGCACTGCTCGCCACGCTCGACCGCGCCGCCACGCTGTTCATCGCCGGCGAAGCCAGCAGCCACTGCGTGCGCGCCACCACCGAGCACATCGTGGCCAACCTGCCCGGCGGCCGGCCCGAGCGCGTGGTGCTGCTCACCGACTGCATGAGCCCCGTGGGCGGCTTCGAGGCCCAGCATGCCGCCTTCCTCGACGAGATGCGCGCCCGCGGCGTGCGCCTGATGAGTTCCACCGAAGCGGCGGCGCTGCTCGCCGCCTCCTGAACGACGAGAATCATTCCATGACCCCCGTCCTCCACAGCCTGCTCGAGACCGACCTCTACAAGTTCACGATGTGGCAGACCATGCTGCATCGCCACCCGCAGGCGCAGGCCGAGTACCGCTTCGTGTGCCGCAACACGCCCGCCTTCGCGCTGGCCGAACTCCTGCCCGAGGTGAACGAGCAACTCGACCACCTGTGCTCGCTGTCGTTCACGGAGGACGAGCTCGCTTACCTCGGCAACCTGCGCTACATCAAGGGCGACTTCGTCGATTTCCTGCGCATCTTCCGGTTCCAGCGCCGCTTCATCCGGGCGTCCATCGCCGAGGACGGCCGAACGCTGGAGATCGTGGCCGACGGCCCGCAGGTGCACGTGATGGCCTTCGAGATCCACGTGCTGGCCATCGTCAACGAGCTGTACTTCCGGCGCAGCGACCGGCCCGCGGCGCTGGCCCAGGGCCGCACGCGCCTGCGGGACAAGATCGCGGCCCTGCGCGCGTTCGGCGCGGGCGAGCCCGCGCGCGCGCACCCGTTCGAGTTCTTCGACTTCGGCGTGCGCCGCCGCTTCTCCGGCGAGTGGCAGGAGGAGGTGGTTCGCACCTTGAAGGACGACGTGCCCGAGTTCTTCAAGGGCACGTCCAACGTGCACCTGGCGCGCAAGTTCGATCTCGTCGCGATCGGCACGATGGCCCACGAGTACCTGCAGTCCTACCAGGCCTTCGACGTGCGCCTGCGCGACTTCCAGAAGATGGCGCTGGAGAACTGGGTGCAGGAATACCGCGGCGACCTGGGCGTGGCGCTCACCGACGTCGTGGGCATGGACGCCTTCCTGGCCGACTTCGACCTGTACTTCGCCAAGCTGTTCGACGGCCTGCGCCACGACTCGGGCGACCCGATCGCCTGGGGCGAGAAGGCGCTCGCGCACTACGCGAAGCTGCGCATTGACCCGCACACCAAGCGCCTCACGTTCTCGGACGGCCTGGACCTCGAGGCCTCGTTCGGCATCTACCGGCACTTCGCCGACCGCACGCAGCTGGGTTTCGGCATCGGCACCAACCTCACGAACGATGTCGGCCTGGTGCCGCTCAACATCGTGATGAAGCTGACGCAGTGCAACGGCCAGCCGGTGGCCAAGCTGTCCGACTCGCCGGGCAAGACGCTCTGCAAGGACGAGACCTTCCTGGCCTACCTGCGCCAGGTGTTCCACCACAGCACGCCCGAAGCGGCCTGAGGACGCCACGATGCTCAGGATCACCGTTGCCCAGCTGAACTGGATGGTCGGCGACGTCGCCGGCAACGTCGCGAAGATGGTCGCCGCGGCGCGCGACGCCGTCGCCGCGCGGGCCGACCTCGTCGTCTTCTCGGAGCTTTCGCTCACCGGCTACTACCCGGGCGACCTCCTCGACGAGCCCGACTTCCTCGCGCGCGTCGCGCAAGGCCTGGCCGACCTGCAGCAGGCGTCCAGGGAGTTCCCCGACCTGCACTGGATCGTCGGCGCGCCGCTCGCGCACGACGGCGTCGGCAAGCGCCTGCAGAACACGCTGGTGGTGCTCAAGGACGGCGCGATCGTGCTGCGCTACGCCAAGCAGCTCCTGCCCACGTACAACATCTTCGACGAGACGCGCCACTTCGCGCCCGGCCCGGACGTGGCGCGCGTGCTGCGCGTGGGCGGCCACCAGGTGGGCCTGATGATCTGCGAGGACGGCTGGAACGACGCGGGCGACGACTACGCCGTCAACCCGTTCTCGCGCCTGGCCGACGCGGCGCCCGACCTGGTGGTGTCCATCAACGCGAGCCCGTCCGACATCGGCAAGCGCGAGACGCGCCACCAGGTCTTCGGCGCCGCGTGCCGGCGCCACGGCTTCCCGCTGCTGTACGTCAACCAGGTCGGCGGCCAGGACACCATCGTGTTCGACGGCGCCTCGTTCGCGGTCGACGCGAGCGGCGCCATCTGCCACGAGGCGCAGCGCTTCGTGGAGGACGTGACGACGCTCGCGTTCGAGGAGGGCCGATTCACGACGGGCACCGGCATGCCGCTCGCGCCCGTCGCGCCCGCGGGCCTGTCGACGATGGCGTTCTACCGCGCGCAGATCGTGCTGGGCCTGCGCGATTACGCGCGGCGCTGCGGCTTCGCCAAGGCCGTCATCGGCTCGTCGGGCGGCATCGACAGCGCGCTCACGATGGCGCTGGCCGTCGACGCGCTGGGCGCCGACAACGTCGTGGGCATCACGATGCCGTCGGTCTGGTCGTCGGCCGGTTCGGTGGACGACTCGGTCACGCTGTGCCGCAACCTGGGCGTCGCGCTGGTCACGCATCCGATCGCCGACACGGTGGCCGCGTTCGCCCGCCAGTTCGAGGCCGCGTTCGGCCAGCCGCTGAAAGGGCTGCCCCTGGAGAACCTGCAGGCCCGCGTGCGCGGCACGACGCTGATGGAGTACTCCAACGCGTTCGGCCACCTGCTGCTGACCACCGGCAACAAGTCGGAGATCTCGGTGGGCTACTGCACGCTGTACGGCGACACCAACGGCGGCCTGGGCCTGATCGGCGACCTGTACAAGACCGAGGTGTTCGAGCTGGCGCGCCACGTCAACGAGGCCGCGGGCCGCGAGCTGATCCCTCAGGCCATCATGGCCAAGGAGCCCTCGGCCGAACTCGCGCCCGACCAGCGCGACACCGACAGCCTGCCGCCCTACCCGGTGCTCGACGAGATCCTGAAGCTGCTGATCGAGGGCGGCCGGCTCGCGCCCGCGGAGCTCGCGCAGGCCACCGCGTTCGTCGCCGCCCTGCGCGCGACGTCCGAGGGCGAGGCGCTGGTGGCCCGCGTGCGCGGCCTCATCGCGCGCAACGAATACAAGCGCCGCCAGGCACCGCCCATCATCCGCGTGCGATCGCGCGCGTTCGGCAGCGGACGGCAGATGCCCATCGCCGCCAAGGTCGCATGAAGCGGGCGCTCGCATGACTACGCCCTGCGACATCGCCGTCCTCGTCGGCCGCTTCCAGCCTTTCCACGACGCCCACCTGGCGCTGCTCGCGCGCGCGCTGGCCATCGCGCCGCGCGCGGTCGTCGTCGTCGGCTCCGCCTTCCAGGCCCGCACGCCCAAGAACCCGTTCACGTGGCGGGAGCGCGCCGAGATGATCCGCCACGCGCTGCCCGAAGCCGAGCGTGCGCGGGTCACCATCGTGCCCGTGCGCGACTACTACGACGAGGCGCGCTGGGTGGCCTCGGTACGCGACGGCGTCGCCGCCTTGCCCGACGTCGCGCCGGCCTCGCGCATCGCGCTGGTGGGCCACTTCAAGGACGCCACCAGCGGCTACCTCGCGGCCTTCCCCGGCTGGACGCTGGACCCGGTGGAACGCCTGCCCGGCGCCGACGGCTCGCAACTGCGTGACACGCTGTTCGCCGCGCTGCCCGAGGACGCCCACCAGCCGCCGCGGCTCGATGCCGCGCTCGCCGCCTTCGTCGACCAGGCGCCGCCCTCCACCGTCGCCTTCCTGCGTGCATGGACGGCCCTGCCCTTCTTCGCCGAGCTGGCCGTCGAATGGCGCATGCTGCAACGCTACAAGGCGGCGTGGCGCGCGGCGCCCTACGCGCCCACTTTCGTCACCGTCGACGCCGTCGTGCAATGCGCCGGCCATGTGCTGCTGATCCGCCGCGGCAAGGCACCGGGGCGCGGCCTGCTGGCCGTTCCGGGCGGCTTCATCGAGGCGCGCGAGACCACCTGGCAGTCGTGCCTGCGCGAGCTGGAGGAGGAGACGCACCTGAAGCTGCTGGAGGAGACCATGCGCCGCAGCCTGCGATCGGTGGCCGTGTTCGACCACCCCGACCGCAGCCAGTGCGGCCGCACGATCACGCACGCCCACCACTTCGACCTCGGCGACCGCGAGCTGCCCGAGGCGCGCGCCGACGACGACGCGGCGGCGGTGGAATGGGTGCGCATCGCCGCGCTGGCCGCGATGGAAGACCGGTTCTTCGACGACCACTTCCACATGCTCGACCACTTCCTGGGATTGACCGGCGCCTGAGATGAAGTCGAGACCAACCGCCATGCCTGCCCTCAAGCTCGCCTCCACCAGGAGGGATTTCCCGCGTCCGTACACCACCGTCGACGTGCTGATCTTCACGGTCGTCGACGACGCGTTGAAGGTCTTGCTGGTGCAGCGCCCGTCCGGCAGCGACGATCCGTTTCCCGGACTGTGGGCCTTGCCGGGCGGCTTCGTGAACGTCGACCTCGACGCCGATCTCGAGGCCTGCGCGCGCCGCAAGCTGCGCGAGAAGACCGGCGTCGCCAGTCCCTACCTGGAGCAACTGGGCAGCTGGGGCGGCGCCACGCGCGACCCGCGCGGCTGGTCGGCCACTCACGCGTACTTCGCGCTGATGCCGGCCGACGGCGTGGTGCTGGCCAAGGGCGCGAACGCCGCCGACGTCGCGTGGTTCACCGTGGACGACGCGCTGCTCGCGAAGAAGAAGCTCGCGTTCGACCACGCCGGGATCCTGCGCGCGGGCGTCGAACGGCTGCGCGGCAAGGTCGAATACACGTCGCTGCCCGCCTTCCTGTTGCCGGAACCCTTCACGCTGCCGCAGTTGCAGCGCACCTACGAGATCGTGCTGGGCCGGCCCGTCGACAAGAGCGGCTTCCGCACCCGCATGATGGCCGCCGATTTCCTGGCCGAGGCCGGCGTGGTGGAGAGCGGATCGAACCGGCCGCCGATGGGCTACCGGCTGAAGGATCGCGACGCGCCGGTGTTCTTTCCACGCACGTTCAGCCCGAGGGGATGATGGCCATCGCCACGATCGACCGCTAGATTCGCTCATCGGGCCGCGAACACGCGCCCGGAGACGCCTTCTTCGGTCAAGCCTGGCCGCTCAACCGTGGTCAGCCTTCGCGCCGGTCTTGTCGAGGCGGTCGAACTCGGCCTGGGTCAGCACGATGTCCCCGGCCTTCACGTTCTCCTCCAGGTGCGCCACCTTGGACGTGCCCGGGATGGGGATGATGACGTCGCTGCGCTGCAGCAGCCACGCGACGGCCACCTGGCCGGGCGTGGCGCCGTGGGCCTTGGCGATGGCGTCGAGGGCGGAGCTGCCCTCGCGGGTGAGCTCGCCGGCGGCCAGCGGGTACCAGGGGATGAAGCCGATGCCGTGGGCCTCGCAGTACTTCAGCACGTCCTCGCTGCCACGGTCGGCGAAGTTGTAGCGGTTCTGCACGGTGGACACGGGGAACACCTTGGCCGCGGCCTCGATCTCCTCGACCGTGACCTCGCTGAGCCCCGCGTACGCGATCACGCCGTCGTCCAGCAGCAGCTTGACCGCGTCGAACTGCTCGTCGCGCGGCACCCTGGAATCGATGCGGTGCAGCTGCCACAGCGCGATCTGCTCCACGCCCAGCCGCTCGCGG
>Ga0210384_10005451_pt1 | contig 13823 bp, 11 predicted proteins | sample IncBWH2MmetaG_FD_160574 | JGI IMG/M metagenome (GOLD analysis project Ga0210384, IMG submission 160574) | Forest soil microbial communities from Barre Woods Harvard Forest LTER site, Petersham, Massachusetts, United States - Inc-BW-H-2-M | ecosystem: Environmental > Terrestrial > Soil >...
ATCCGATTTTGTCGCAAACGTCTCACACGAATTGCGGACGCCGCTGGCACTCATCCGGCTCTATGCCGAGACTCTGGAGCTGGGTCGGCTTACCTCGAAGGAGAAATACCAGGAGTATTTTCGCATCATCCGGGAGGAGAGTGAACGGTTGACGGCGCTCATCAACAACATCCTGGACTTTTCCCGAATCGAGGCCGGACGGAAGGAATACGAGTTCCAGGAAACGAACCTGGGTGAATTGGTTCATTCGACCCTGGAATCCTATCGGTTCCAGATCCAACAGAACGGTTTCGCGTTTGAGGAGAACATTTCCTCCGATATTCCGCCGGTGAAGGTGGATCGCGAGGCGATCGCACGATCCCTCCTCAACCTGGTGAACAACGCGCTGAAATACTCGAAGGATCGGAAGTACATCGGCGTGACCCTGTACCGCTCGAACAGCTCGATCAACCTGGAAGTTCGGGACCGCGGCATCGGCATCCCGGCGAATGAGCAGGAAAAAATCTTCGAAAAGTTTTACCGATGTGGAGATCCGCTGGTGCACAACGTGAAGGGATCGGGGTTGGGCCTCTCGCTTGTTCGGCACATCGCACGGGCGCACGGCGGGGATGTCCTGGTCGAGAGCGAGCCCGAGCAAGGCAGTAAATTCACGATCGCGTTGCCGTTCATACCTTCTTCGCAAACTGGAAGCGCAACGGCGTGAGGTTACACGGTGACATTGTTCAGGTGATGCAAAAGGGAGACGGCATGTGTCCAGTGAAGATTCTGATTGTGGAGGACGAGCCGAACATGGTCGCCGGCCTGCGCGATAACTTCGAGTATGAGGGGTTTCAAGTGCTGACGGCGCTTGATGGCGTCGAAGGCCTCGAACGAGCGCTGAAGGATTCTCCCGACTTGATCGTACTCGACGTGATGATGCCACGCATGAGCGGGCTGGACGTATGCAAACACTTAAAGGCCAAGCGCCCCTCGATTCCAATCATCATGCTTACAGCGCGCGGCCAGGAGGTAGACAAGGTTGTCGGCCTTGAACTTGGCGCCGATGATTACGTCACCAAGCCTTTTTCGATCCGAGAATTGCTGGCTCGCGTGAAAGCCGTTCTGCGGCGGACACAGACACTCCCGAAGGAGCAGGACAGCTATACCTTCGGGGATGTTAGCGTGAATTTGCGTAGCTACCAGGTGCTGCGTGGCGGGAGCCCAGTGGAGTTTTCCAGCAAGGAGTTTGAGCTGCTGAAGCATTTCCTGTGTCACTCCGGGGAGACACTGAGCCGGGAGCGGCTGCTCGACGAGGTTTGGGGGTACGAGAACTTCCCGACAACCCGGACAGTGGATGCTCATATCGTTCGGATTCGCCAGAAACTAGAGCCAGTTCCGGATCAGCCGCGATTTTTTCTGACTGTCCATGGAGTGGGATACAAATTCGTAGGGTGAGATGCACATGATCACGCCAAGCACAGAATCGCAGAACGCGACGGGAAATGTGCCACCCAACATTCCCACCACCGATCCCACGGAGAGCGCCGGCTCGATGAGGGATGATCTCGACAGGGTGCGCCGTGAGCACTCAAAACTGCAACAGGCCATCTACGAGGCGGCCCAGGTCCAACGACGGCTTTGCGCTCCACGCGAATTCGTTTGTGGCGAGTTCGAAATCGCCGGCGAAATTTTCCCGGTTCGCCATCTGTCGGGGGATTTTTTCAAGGTGATGCAACTCGGATCCATACTTGGACTAACCCTGGGTGACATCGCGGGTAAGGGACTATCCGCGGGAATTTGGCAAGCTCATCTGATGGACGTGATTCAGCGGTGTACCCGGACCTACTCGCTTCCATCCGACGCTGTCTCCGCGGTCAATCGCGAACTGTGTCAGGATCAGAACGAGCCGCCGATCACGGCGCTGTTCTTTGCCCGACTCGATCCTGCGTCCGGTGAACTTGTGTATTGCAACGCAGGCTTGCCACCTCCGCTTCTTTTGCGGCGCAACAAGTCTGTAGAACGACTCGAAAAAGGCGGCCCAATGCTGGGCGCAGTGCAGAAAGCGACGTACGACTCCGGAAGCGTTTACCTGAATCCTGGCGATTTGCTGCTCGCTTATTCTGACGGCTTGACGGAATGCCGGAACTCCCAGGATGAGGAGTTTGAGATGGAAAGGCTATCGGCAACAGCGCAGGCAACCGGTGGCATGACCGCAAACCAGGTTTTGTTCTCCACCCTTGGGGCGGTACTCGACTTCGCCGATACGTGTTCGCCGGGCGATGACTTGACACTCTTGGTTGTCCTTCGTCGCGAAGCCATCCAGACAGCGCAAACTGCAGCGCGTAACAAGGAGGTTTCAAGGATTACGGGTCGCCTGAGTTCTGTTGTGCGACCACGGGAAGTTTCGAGCGAAGAGGAAACCAGTCCAGATACCTGAACAAGGTAACGACGAGCTAGAAAACTTGTATCGAGCGAGCCCGAAAGAATTGGTGTCCAGATTCAAAGGAAAGGACCGGTGATGGCAACAAAATCCGCTGTACTGACCATGGAAGATGCGCCGTTCTGCCCAGCCCTGAAGGGGCCCCAGCCAATCTGTCCCGAGGTTCTAAGCACAATCTATACGGATCACTATCATTACGTTTTGCGGATCTGCCGGCGGTTTTTTCGGCAGCAGGAAGACGCCGAGGACGCGGCTGCAGAGGTTTTCGTGAAGCTGTACAGGGTGCTGCACCAAAGAGACCAGAGGCTGCCCTTCCGCCCGTGGGTCTCGCAGGTGGCATGGCGCCACTGTATTGATAAGCTGCGGCAGAGAAAGCGGGAGAAGAGCTCTTCTCTAGAGGAGGTCGACGTTGAGAGTTTCGCCGATCATTCGGTGCCTTCACCACTCTCCCAAATTCTGCGAAAGGACGAACAACGCCAGGTGAGAGAGCACTTGACGCGCCTGCCTGAAAAATACAAGGTTCCGCTCATTCTGCTCTACTACAAACGAATGAGTTACTCCGAGATCGCCCGTGCATTGAACACGCGCATTCCTACACTTAGAACGATGATGTTTCGAGCCAGAGTCTACCTCGGCCGCAATTTGCGACGGGAGTGGGAATCTCAAGGGGCATAAACCGCTCCACGCGAGCGCCCGAGTTGATTGCGGCCGTCATTGGTAAATTCCTACGGTTCGCCTGGCAGGGGTCCAAAGTCAGGCGGAGGGACGCGGCGTTTGGAAGCCGCTTCGTAGGCCGAGGCTATCTTCAAAATGACATCCTCCTTTCCGGGCTCCGCTCGAAAAACAAGAGAGAAGGGCAGACCGGGCGGCGGCAGATTTGCAGGCGTGTTGTTGTTCGTGGGGATATATCGTTTTTTATCGGCGCTCAATACGAAAACGGGATCGTAGACCGTTCGCACATAGCCGGCGGGAATAAGCACTTCCGTGAGACCAGCGAAAGGTCCCATGCGAAGTTCACCGCGGGTGTCGCCGGGAGGCTCCGGTTGAGGCGCCAGGCCGATCTTCCCGGGAGGCAGGGAATAGTGGAGACGCACGACGGCGTCGAGGTGGTTCTCCGAGATAACTTTCATTTCCACGCGCCGCAGTAACTCTCGCATCATAATGTGCTCGTCGATGCCCTGGCGATCGCCGAGCGTGTTGCGCATATCATCCATCTCTTCCCAATTCTTGAATGCGGCGCGCTGATCATCGCCCCAGAACTTCGACCGCGCATTGAGCGAGGGGAAATCGACCAGGGTTTCGATGAATCCGCGGTCTTTCCAATCGGCCGCCCGCCGCAGGGCGTATTGATTGAATTCGAGCGTGAAGGCGTTGGATTCCACCACCTCCTCGATCGCGCGGATATTCAGGTTCCGGGGGATGGGCACGCGTCCTTCGGTCAAATTTAGGAAATAATCGATGGGCTTCATTGTGCCGATTCCGAATGTCTTCCCCGGCGCAAACTCTGTCGGCTTTATTTTCGCGGCGAACTCAGGAAATTGAGGCTGCCCGTCTCGCGTGAGGCGATAAAGAATATCGGGAAAAAGTACGGGGACAAGCTGCCCTAGAGCCTGGGTGTAGGAAGGCGACATGTTCTCGATGGTGGGATCGTCCGGCCAGAGCGGGTCGACAGATTCGACCAAAGTAGCCCCCAAATAGTCGCCCAGTATGGTTTTGATTTCTTTCGCCGCCGCCTGCGAAATCGGTTCGTCGGCCATTGTGCCCGGGAAAGTCAGCATGGATTCACGCACAATCCCGATGCGCATTCCCCGCAGCGAGCCTCGTGCGCCGGGCGATGCCACGCTGCCGGCGTAGGGCTTCTCCAAAACACTCGATCTGGGGACCGTGGTGAAGATGTCGCGCGGATCGTAGTAACCGTTGGCCGGGTCCTTGAGCGCATCCAATACTTTTGCTGCGTCTTTCACTGAGCGACACATGATGCCGCTGCGATCGAGATAAATGTCCGCGCCGATTGCACCGCCCAGAAAAGAAATGAGCGACTTATGCGGCAGAATCAGCGCTACCGCGTTGTGATTGGACGGACCCCGGCAGGACAGGCTCGTCTCTTCACAAATGCTGCAAGCGGCAAGGTTTGCGCTGACGGAGACACCCGAGCCTGAGCTTGAACCGAGAGAGGCGGCGCGCGTGGTGTCGTAGACATCGCTCGGATTTCCCGCCCAAGTGCTGCGCTGATAACCCTGGACCGAGACAAATACTTTTGTGGGCCGGTTCGTGCCTCGCTCCGCGCCGCTGCCGCCGCGAGTGGAGGGGACCGGGCGCCCGTTGTATTCCGTGTTCGCGGTTTTGGCGTAAATGATGGCTCCCTTTTTCCGCAGTTGCGCCACGAGCGTCTGGTCGCGTGCCGGGAAGTCGATGTCGTAGTTCGCGTCACCGCCGCCGGTGCTACGCATGTCGCTGGTGTCAAACGCGTCTTTGAAGGAGAATGCGACGCAGTACATGGGCATTTTCGCCAGGTCGGGATTCCGTCCATACTGCGCGTCGAGTTCGGCCGCGCGTTCGAGCGCATCCGGCTGCTTGCGGAATTCCTCGCAGACCGCCGGCGAACCGGGCGGCAGCGGCCCGTCGGAGGGACGCCGATCGCGATCGCCATTGCACGTCACGGAGCGCTCACCGCGGATATTGAGCGTGCCAAGCGCGTTGAGCTGCCCTGCGTTGGGAATGCCGATGGTCATGCCGAACTGTTGCTGCACGGCCGGATCGGACGCGGTCGACTCCATCCTGCCAAACTCAATCGCCGGTCCGGCATACTGATCGAAATTGGGCAGCAGAGTGGAAATGGCTACGGTCTGCGTGGGAAATTTGAGCGGTGAGCCTGCGCGAACTATGCCGGGCGCCGGCGGGATCGGCTGCCCGTCTTTTGTGACCAACACATTGCTGACCCCGTTATAAGCCTTGGCACGATTGATATAGAGTTGGATTAATCCTTTGCAGGTGATCTTGCCATCCCGGATGGCCCGATGCACATCGTCGATCGTTGCTTCCTCTAGGCGAAAGCCACCCTGTTGCGAATGTGCTGCTTCAGCCCCCGCTAGCGTTACGGCAAGCAGGAAAAATGCTCTTTTAGACCTGAACATGGATACTCCGGAGTTTTCGTTGGGTTTGATCTTCAAATGAGGATGGGATTCAGCTCTTCGGCTGCGATCCAGTGGCCCGCCGACACTGCCCAGTCGAGTTGGATTTCATGCAGAACAGTCACGTTAGCCCCATTTGCACATCGTCTTCCTACCAGCGGGAGCCGTGAACGTATCACATTTGCGCCTGTTTTGTTATACGTGATTCCTGCTCGGCGCGATTTCGCTTGATAAACGTTTGAGTCTCATCGCACGCTCGTTCCCGCTGAGCTGGGACTTGCGCCGCCCGTATGTTTCTGGCGTAGATTTGTGTTTCCATTCCGCTGCGAGTAGAATCTGCGCCTTCGCGAGGTGTTCGTTGCTGAGAAAAATTGTCCGCCCTCTATTGTTTTTCATATTTCTAATTTCAGTCAGCCGAATTGTGATTGGGCAAGAATCCATCCTTGCAATTATCCACGTAAACCTGATCGACGCCACTGGCGCGCCCGTACAAGCGGACATGACAGTGATCGTCCAGGGCAAGCAGATTTTGCAGCTTGGAAAAAGTGCCTCGACCACCGTGCCGAAAGCAGCGAGAGTCGTCGACGGTCGCAGTAAGTATCTGATCCCGGGACTCTGGGACATGCATGTTCATGAAATTTTCGGCGCCTGGTTGCCAGAGGATGAAAAAATAACTCCTGTGTTGTTTGTCGCGAACGGCGTGACGGGCGTGCGTGATATGGGCGGCGACCTGGAGCCGCTGAAGAAGTGGCGCGCCAGAATTGCGGAAGGCAAGCTCCTGGGGCCGCGCATGATTATTGCTGGCCCGATGCTTGACGGGCCAATACCCCAATTCCCGAGTTCGGCTCCGGTGAAAGACGCCGCAGAAGGCAGGCGAATTGTAGATGAACTGCAAAAGAATGGCGCAGACTTTATAAAAATTCAGTCGTTGATCCCTCGCGATGGGTATTTCGCAGCCGCAGATGAAGCAAGGAAATTAGGCATCGTATTTGCCGGGCACGTGCCGGATAAAGTCCGTGCAACGGAGGCATCGAACGCCGGGCAGAAGAGCATTGAACATTTGACTGGTGTGTTCGAGGGATGCTCGACGGTTGAAGACGAACTGATGGCTGCGCCGCGGGGACCCGGAAGGGGCCGATTTCTTTCAACCTATGATCCGGAGCGCGCAAAGGCACTCATCGCGCTGTTCCTGAAGAATCAGACCTGGCAAGTTCCCACACTCTATTGGGAGCGCGGCGAATGGCTAATCGAGCAGACCAACTCCGGCCCAGACCCACTGGAGAAATACGCTCCGGTTGCGTGGAGAGACCGGACTTGGCCGATGTTCACGCGGGATATTTCAAAGGGCTGGTCAACTGATCCAGTTGCGGACCGGGAGAAGTTTTTTCAAGAAGAATTGAAGATGGTGGGCGAGATGAACAGGGCAGGAGTGCCCATTCTCGCAGGAACGGACACGGCCGCGGGAGTGCGCGTCTATCCGGGGTTCAGTTTGCACGACGAATTGGAACTGTTAGTGCGGGCGGGTTTGACGCCAATGGAAGCGTTGCAAGCGGCGACTCTGAACGCCGGGAAATATTTGGACCTTCCGGATACGGGGACGATCGAGAAGGGAAAGCGCGCCGACCTGGTCCTTTTGGACTCCAATCCGCTGGTGGACATTAAAAATACAAGAACGATCCAAAGCGTCGTGCTGGCCGGCCGATATTTCTCACGAACCGACCTCGACCATTTGCTTCACCAAGTAGAGGAAGCGGCTGCAAAATCAAAGTAAATAGTCGGATATTGCAGGTTGCGGTAGCTTGGATACAGGCGTAACTTTCAACGAGCAATCGTGGGCCGAACTATGGGAGGGACCATGGAGCGTCGCGAAGCGCTGCGTCTGATGGGAGCAGCAAGTGTTTTTTCCGTGTTGTCGTCAGATGTGTTTGCGGCGACGCTGCGGGCGCAGCTTGCGGCGAACAAGGCCGGCACCCTGCGCACGCTTTCCCCGGCGCAGAACGAGATTGTTGTGGCAATGAGCGACGTGATGATTCCCGCGACCGATACGCCCGGTGCAAAGGCCGCAAAAGTAAACGAATTCATCGACCTGATCTTGACCGAGTGGGCCACCGAAGAGGAACAGAAGATTTTTCTCGAAGGGCTTGCCGAGGCTGACCACAGGACAAGCACGCTTTTCGGCCACGGCTTTGCCGCCGCTTCCCCGAAAGAGCAGGCTGCCATCGTACAGACATTCGATGAAGAGCTGGCCGCCGCTCGCAACGAAAAGGTACCCGAGCAGATTCGCGCATGGGAACTTACGCTGCTGCTTCCGTTTTTCGCGCAGATGCGACGGCTTACCCTGGTTGGTTACTACACTTCGCCGATTGGGCAGGAGCAGGAACTCAAAGTGGAAATCATCCCCGGAGCGCTGCACGGTTGCGTGCCAGCGGCGCCCGAGGTGAAGCAATGAGGACCGTGAAGAAGCCCGAGACTTACGACGCGATCATCATTGGCTCCGGAATGACCGGTGGCTGGGCGGCCAAAGAGCTGACAGAGAAGGGGCTGAAGGTTTTGGTCCTCGAGGCGGGAAGGCCGATTGAGCCGGACCGGGATTACGTCGAGCACGTTCCGATTACCGAGATGAAATTTCGCGGGATGGCTGATCGCCAGGAGACGTTAAAGGATCAGCCGATTCAGCGAACGTGTTACGCATGCGACGAATGGGCCAGCAAATTTTTTGTGAAGGATACGGAGAATCCATACACCACGGATCCCGACAAGCCGTTTGCGTGGATTCGGGGGCGGCAAGTCGGCGGCAAGTCCATCATGTGGGCGCGGCAGTCTTACCGCTGGAGCGATCTGGACTTCGAAGCAAACGTGCGCGAGGGGATTGGCGCCGACTGGCCGATTCGCTATGCCGATATCGAGCCCTGGTACAACTACGTGGAAGATTTTGCCGGGATTACCGGCCAGGCGGAGGGCTTGCCGCAATTGCCGGACGGCCACTTCCTGCCTCCGATGGAAATGAATTGCGCGGAAATTGCCGTGAAGGCAGCGATCGAGCGGCAGTTTGGGCGCGACAGGGTGATGACGATCGGCCGCGCGGCGATTCTGACCCAGACGCACAACGGTCGCGCGGCGTGCCACTATTGCGGCCCATGCCACCGCGGGTGCATCACACGCTCTTATTTCAGCAGCGTGAACGCCACATTGCCGGTCGCCGAGAGAACGGGGCGGCTGACGCTGCGGCCGTACAGCGTGGTTCACAGCCTGATTTTTGATTCGCAGAGGCGCCGCGTGACCGGGGTAAAGGTGATTGACGGGCAGACGCACAACGCGCTGGAATTCCAGGGGCGCATCATTTTTCTTTGCGCGTCGGCGCTCGAGTCCACGCGGATTCTTCTCAACTCCGCAACGCCCGAGTTTTCCACCGGTCTGGCCAACAGCAGCGGCGAGCTAGGGAAAAATCTGATGGACCACATCATGGGGGGCGGAGCGGACGGGATCATTCCCGGCTTTCTGGATCGCGTGCAATTCGGAAAACGGCCGAACGGCATCTATGTGCCGAGGTTCCGCAACGTCTCGAGCAAGGAGAAGAATTTCCTGCGGGGTTATGCGTATCAGGGCCAGGCCGAACGCGAAAACTGGGAGCGGGGAATTCACGAGAGCGGATTCGGCGTGAGCTTCAAGAATTCACTGCGCAAGCCCGGCCGATGGAAGATGAATTTCCACGGTTTCGGGGAGTGTTTGCCGAACCCAGCCAATTTTGTCGAGATTGATAAAGAGCGCGTGGACGCCTGGGGCGTTCCCGTTCTGAAGATTCGTTGCCAGTGGAGAGATAACGAAAAGGCATTGCTGCACGACATGATGATCCAGGCGGCGGAGATGCTGGCAGCCGCCGGAGCGGTGGAGATTCGCCCGTTCAAGCAGAATAACCCGCCGGGCTTGACGATTCACGAAATGGGAACAGCGCGAATGGGAGCCGACCCGAAAAAATCGGTGCTGAATGCCCACAATCAGGCACACGACGTGAAAAATTTGTTCCTGACTGACGGCGCGTGCATGGCTTCGTCATCCTGCGTGAATCCTTCGCTGACCTATATGGCGCTGACGGCGCGGGCCTGCGATTATGCAGTCTCGCAAATGAAAAAAGGCGAACTTTAAGCCGCGTTCGGTGCAGCGGCAAACTCCACAAATTGGGGAGAGGTGTTGGAGATGGCGCATGAGGAAGCGGCGAAATCTGGCGCCGGCGTGAAGCTGGTGATCCGGAACATTGGCGTGTTGCTCAGCGGGGATTTGCAGCGGCCGATTCTGGATGCTGACACCGTGTTAGTAAAGGACGGAAAAATTGCCGCAATTGGCCGCGAAAAAGAGGTCGACCTAGAAGGCGCGACGCGGGTGATCGACGCGAATGGCACCACGCTGGCGCCGGGATTGATCGACAGTCACGTGCATCCGGTGGCGGGCGATTGGACGCCGCGGCAGAACCAGATCGGCTGGATTGACAGTTGCCTGCACGGCGGCGTCACCACGATGATTTCGGCCGGGGAAGTGCACATGCCGGGGCGCCCGAAAGATGTCGTCGGCGTGAAAGCGATGGCTATTACCGCGCAACGCGCGTTTGCGGCGCTGCGGCCGAGCGGCGTGAAAGTTTTGGCCGGCGCGCCGGTGATTGAACACGGGATGGTGGAGGAGGATTTTCGCTCGCTGGCGGAGGCGGGCGTTCGTTTGCTGGGCGAAGTGGGGCTTGGCAGCGTGAAAGATGGGGCCACGGCGCGGCAGATGGTGGCGTGGGCGCGGAAACACGGAATGCAGAGCACGATTCATACCGGTGGGCCGTCGATTCCGGGATCGAGCCTGATCGATAAGGACGTCGTGCTGGCGGCTGATGCGGACGTGATCGGGCACATCAATGGCGGCCACACCGCGCTGCCGGATAATCAGATTCGTTCGCTGTGCGAAGAGTCGTCGCGAGCGCTGGAGATTGTGCACAACGGGAATGAGCGCGCGGCGCTGTTTACGTTGCGCACGGCAATAGAGCTGAAACAGTTGCACCGCGTGATTTTGGGTACCGATGCACCGGCGGGCTCCGGCGTGCAACCGTTGGGAATTATCCGCGTGATTGCGGCGCTCTCGTCGGTTGGAGAAATTCCCGCGGAGGTGGCTTTCTGTTTCGCGACCGGGAATACGGCGAGGATGCGAAACCTCGATTGCGGATTGATCGAAGTGGGCCGCGCGGCGGATTTTGTGTTTATGGATGCGGCTCAGCATTCGGCGGGGAAGACCCTTCTTGAGAGCGTGCGGCTGGGTGATTTGCCGGGGATCGGGATGGTGGTGATTGATGGAGAAGTAAAAAGTGAGCGGAGCAGGAATACGCCGCCGGCGACGAGATTGCCGAAGATTTTGAAGTAAAGAAGTAACGAAATAAAGATTGAGAGGTAGAACAGGCTTAAGCCTGTTCTACTAGCGCAACCCGTCTTCACCTTTGATTTGATCTTTAGTCAGGCCGCCGACACGCGGGAGAGGGCGGCCGCTGTCCGTTACCGCTATGGCCACCACGATTTCGTTGGCGCGCGGGGCGTCGTTGATGCGAATTTCCATGCCGTCGAAATGGCTGCGAACGAAGGCGGCGTCTTTGTGCCCGAGCGGAATGTCGAGAGCCACGCCTGGGCCGCCGCGTTTCTTGGACGAGGGGATGAGCGCGGCGCCTTTGCCGAGCGTTTTGCGGACAGGCGTGCCAAGTTTGGGATGAAGAATCGCGGCGGTGTGTTCGAGTTCACCGTTTTCGCCGACGGCCGCGGCTTTGCCGTAACTTTCCGCGAAAGCGCCGAGAATTCCGAGTGCCGCGACGGCGCGTTCCGTGAGCAACGCGCCGAGTTCCTCGCCAATCTCCATTAGTTCCGTTAAGTCTTCGACGTAGTTTCCTGCGAAGGGATTCTCAATGACTGCGGCTGCGGCAGCGCGGCGCGTGGGTGGATTTACGGGCTTGCCCATTTCGGTGCGCGTTTCTTCTACGAAGGTGACGATTTTTCGGATTTTGGTTTTCATCGTGATTCGTTTCGGTTTGCGCCTCTCAATTGAGATTTTTGGCTATGTTGACACCGCAAAAGCGGAGGCTTCGCCGCCGCACTCAAAAACTAGCGGAGGCCATCCAGGCCCGTGATTTCGGAAGCTTTCAGGCCCCCGACGCGGGCGTGGACGCGCGGGCCAGTCGTCATCACCAGGGCGAGCAGAATTTCGTTTGCCTTCGGTGCATCGGCGATACCGACTTCCATGGAATCGAAATGGCTGCGGACGTACGAGGCATTGATGTGCGTGATGGGCACGTCGAGACGCGTGCCGGGGCCGCCCACCTTTTTGGTCGAAGCCACGATGGCTTTGGCGTTGCCGAGAATTTCGCGCATCGCGTAGCCGCCGGGGACGTGCCAGAGCGCGCCGTGCTCCAACTCTCCTGCCTGGCCGACGATGGCGCCCTTGCCGTAGCCTTCTACGATTTTCGGATCACCGCCGAGCGCGGCGACAAGAGCCTTGGCCATTTCGAGGCCGAGCGGGTTCAGGTCTTCCATGAACCCGGCAATTTCGGGAACGTATTTTCCGGCGAAAGGATTGTGAATAGCCGCGAGCGCAGCTGCACGGCGCAGCGGAGTGGCGGCGACGGGACCGCCTTCATGGAAAATCTCTTCGACAACGATGACGCGCTTGCGGAGTTGCACTTCAGGCATGCAAAAGGCTCCTTTGGGAATGATCGATGGAAACTTGGGCGAGCGCAGGTGAAACGACGCGTGTGTGGCTTTGTAGGCAGAACGCGGAAGAATGAATCAGTCCTCGGGCACGAAGAGTTTCGGCCACTCGGAATCCGGAATCAAGCGCAGCGAAGATTTCAGAATCGGAGAGCGATTCAACGCCGCGCGTGACGCGCAAATCGCCGAGGTCGGAGTCCGGAGAAATTTCGCGGGCGGGGACGCGCTTGATGCAAGGATGACCGGGAAGATTCACAGCGTTGCCAATTACTGTGGCGGCGGCATCGGCCGAAGGGGCGGAATCGGCGAGAACGGTGACGGCGTCGGCGATACCAAGAGAGAAGCTGCGGCCGCGCCAGCCGCTGGTGGCAATCCCGCGGACGGGATCTGCACCGGTAATTTCGAGAGACCCAAAGAGGGAAGGACGATCGGGCCGCTCGACCATGCCGATCCTATAAGATTGCGAATCGGCCAGGTGAATGGCGATGTCGCCGCCATTGTTAACGAAAGCGCGATCGAGAGTTGCGGCCGCAGTCATCGATTTAAGCAACTCTTCGGCCACCGCACCCGCGACCGCCGCCATCGGCGTGATGAAACAATCCTCGCAATATGGTTCGATAGCGGCAAACATGCGTTGAGCAATCAGGCCGTAAGGACGCTCGGAATCTCCTCGCACCCGGCTGCGGAGCAACGGCAGCTCGCTGCAGAGTTCATCGAGAATGGAGACGAAGCGGCGCGCAGCGGCTTCGTAGGCCGCCGAGACTGCTTGCGGGGCGCCGCTGGCCTCGATGATCAAATCGATCGGGCCGTCGTGCAGATGCAGCCGGCGTCCGTCGGGAAGCATGCGGATGAGCGCAGGTTCTCTCATGATTCGCTGCCCTCCGCGTGCGGCTTCAGCGGCCAGGGGTTTTTCGCATGCGAAACGAGCTGCCGTTGGCGCTCTTTCTCCCTCAGCACGTCGCCGAGCGGGCGAACGTAATCCACATGGCCGCCAAGCACTGCATAATCCTCTTTTTTCAGCGTGAACTCGATGGGAGCGACGAGCGCGGGTGTGGGCACATAGCCGAATGCATTTTCCGGCATACGCGTGACGTCTACCATAAAAGTGATGCCGCCGCCGGGCCAGATGTAGGCAGGCGCGCCGCCACAGGTGACGCGCGTGAGTCTGCGTTTCACGGAATCCGTGAGCTTCACCGGATTTTCCGTGACACCGGCGCGCAACGAGCCGCCTGCCCCGCCCATGAACAATACAGTGGTCAGAGCAGGCTCACAGTTCTCTCGAATGCGGGCGACGGATTCTTTCAATATCCCAGGAAGCTCTTTTTCGACGGGGCGCAGCGCCTCGTCGAGTTCGTAGTAGGCAAATTGCTCGCCGGTGGTGCTGACCATCAACAGGCGAAGATGCGGCCAGGCAAATTTCGGTTTGAACGGTTTCAGAATCGTGAGCGGGTCGGAAATATTTGTGCCACCCCAACCGGTGCCGGGCTCGGCGACCTGAAAATACCGTCCGGGTGTGGAACGGCGGCCCTGAATCGCGATTCCGGTTTCGCGGAC
>Ga0210384_10005453_pt1 | contig 13821 bp, 12 predicted proteins | sample IncBWH2MmetaG_FD_160574 | JGI IMG/M metagenome (GOLD analysis project Ga0210384, IMG submission 160574) | Forest soil microbial communities from Barre Woods Harvard Forest LTER site, Petersham, Massachusetts, United States - Inc-BW-H-2-M | ecosystem: Environmental > Terrestrial > Soil >...
ACTGGGCGGTATCGTAGCTATGCGGAAAACGTTGTGAAGACATTGTGGATACTCGGTGAATCGCATCGTCGAGGCCGACAAAAAGTGCTTGACTAACTTACTCAGATGTCTCGGATAACCCAAGAAAGCCATAGGCCTCGAGCCTCACATAGGATGATGGTTGGCACTTAAGCCAACGGTTGGCTTGCGCAGCTTCGCAACGAATGGTGTCGGGACCGCTGCATGAAACCGCTCAAGTGGAGATCAGCAACTGCGATCCGTATCCCGGACGCACTCTGTAGTGCTCAGGCGTTCGACCAAAATCCTCTCCACGAAGAAGAAGGGGCCTGGATGCAAGCACCGATCGAGGCCTCACGGAGAGAAGTGGAGAAGTGTTTTTGCTTGACATCCTCTCTCATAGGATGAGTGAAATCGAGATTTTTCGCCAATCACGATCTAGGAGTTCGGGTTGGTGGATTGCTCCGCATCATAAGAAGCCGTTTTTTGGTTTTGACTATTCCGGGGCTTCCTCCTCAGCCGGCTTCTCCCTTTTCCGCGGACCGGTAATTTGAAACTGGATCAGCGTCGTCAAAAAGTGACTCCCCGGTTTGCCGATGTCTTGTCTGAACTCGTACCCAAAGCCAAATAAATGGCCTCGCTCCGTTGCATAATTCAGCCCGGCCGCGTATCGCCCAATGACATGACCCTTCAGCGCAAGCGCTTCCCCACTCGCGTAAGGTTGCCAACGCGATTTCGGTTGAAAATTAGTTATCGCGCGCGTGCGGAATCGCGTAAAGTCCCCGGGACCGATATATATGTGACGCTCCAGGAGCGTCCGCCAATCGACTCGCAATCTCTCACTCCGGTAGGTGTTAACTGATGCACCAAACCAAGGCCGTTGAATGGTGACAAAGGTGTCGTTCGACCGCTGCTGGATCAGGTAGTAGCCGGACATCAACTGCACTCGCGGTTTCCAGTCATAGAAAACGATTGGGCCGGTTCGGTACTGAAGGAAGTCACTAATGTCGTTGTAGAATCGCACGCGGTTGTGAAGCATCACGCGAAGATGGCCACTGATTGGCACAAAAAGTTGAACTGATGCAGCGACGCAACGTCCCTATCCTGCGCCAGCCCGGAAACCGCCAACGCTGTGAGCGCAGCCATAATTGTCAGCGTCTTCTTTACGACCGACGACTTGTCTTGTGCTGCCATCGACTAAAGCTTAGGAGGGCATCGTTCAGTGTCACACTGACAGCATTGACAGTCCACGCTGAGGTGATGGGTGCGGAGTCAACTGACTGACGAAAACAGGCCTTTGCACTCATTGACCCGAGCTCGCATTCATGTCAGAAAGCGATCCACCCATTCCAGTCAGGGTGCTCAGTCGCCCACCTCTCGTGCCTGTGGCGGAGTTCCAGAAAAATCGGGGCTTCTGAACCAACTATCAGCCAGATGATCTCGGGTTCATTGCTGAGATGGACGATGTAGGCCTTATGGTCCTGCTCTTCGACCGCTATGCGATCAGTCCGGCATTCGTCGACAAATTGAGCGATCTCCAATGCGTTTGCAGGTCGGGCTCGCGTAGAGCGTGCGATTATTCTTGCGACAACAGTGGCATCCGGAAACGCTTTGACTAGGTTCTTAAGATCCACTTTCTCGATTACAAAGCCGCCCGATCGACCGTTCGGCATTGTCCACTCCCTAGGTCAGTAGGTGGTTACTGCATCGGCTGTCCAGAGGCTAGTACCCCTGCGCCGGTTGCCCACGGATGGATTTCAGCCTTAAGCAGGCCCTCTCGTACGCTTGGATCGTCTTTCAGCAATGTAGCGGTTTGCTCCGGCCCTACTCGGAAAATCGTGACCGCTCGTAGCTCTCCCGGAACGGCCAGCGGAACCAGTCCAGCAATGGCCACGTACCCTCGCGCTGTCATCTCTTTCGCGAAAGCAGGATACTCCTTCACCACAAAGTTGAATCCAACGGCGTCCACTTTCCATTTGGCAGTGCGCTTCATCAGAACGAGCGTGTACTGTTGCATCCCTTCAGGAGTGGATGGCGGGTGAATCGCATCGGCATCAATGCGCCACGGCCCGTGCACCTCGGCGGCCAGCCGGCCTGCCTTGACCGCAGGATCGCTATTGGCCCATTCCTGTGCTTGCCCTGCAGAGTCGGCTTGAAAGACAATGATCCCACGCAGCGCGGTGTCATCCATGAAGGGTCCCGCGATCACCAACTTGTGTTCCTCGGCCAACTTGCGGATATTCGCCATATGCTCTTCCTGAAGTCTGTCAGCCGCGGTTTTGCTCAGTTGGGGTGCATTCGAGGGACGAGTCAAAAGCACGAAAAAATATCGGGTGGGATTTGTATCCGCCTGTGTCCCTCCTTGCTCGAAGGCAAAACCTGAGATCGCGAGTAGGCTGAGCAGCACCGCTGGCTTGACCAGAGTTCTTCTTATTCTAAGGCAGGATACACACGATCTGTTCCTTAGGCTCAATTGCGATGACATGTTGTAAGGCGATTACGCTCAAAATCCCGGATCAAGCTACGTCCTTGGCCAAGAACTCGGCCAAGGAACGGATGGGTTTCAGCTTGTCCTCTCTTAACCCGCTCAGTTCTTCCTCGCTGACTCGGCCTTCATACAGGAGTCTCCCAAACACGTGCGTGAGTTGCGAATACCGATAGTCGTACTTGCGGTCGATCTCTTTACGGCGTTCGGTCAGGTAATGTTCCAACTCCCAGACGTCCGCGGGTTCCTTGATCTGGTTCGCCATCTGCTTTGTTTTCCGCATGACGTCCTGAAGTTCCCGCTTCAGAGCAGCGTCGAAAGCTATTCGGGCGATGGCTTTTTCCGATTTCGACCACGTCGGCTCGTTCTGGTAGGGATACGGGTTTTGGGTCACAGATGGGCTGCTCATGTTCCGATCCTCCGTGGCCGCATTCTATGCCTTGCCCGAATGCCTTTTCCACAGCTTCGCTGGCCCCGTCCGCCGCGACAGATTCCACATGTTTCGCCTGCTGCTGCCCATCCATTCTGAGATCGAAAAGGTCGTTCACTGGATGGCCGAGATTCTGTTTGCAGCCGAGATAGCGTTCCGTGGTCTGCAGTGATGCATGCCTGAGCAAGAACTGAATCTGCTCTAGCTCAGCGCCGCGATCGTGGCACAGCTTCGCGCAGGTCCGCCGCAGGTCGTGCGGTGCAATGTGCTCCAAGCCTGCTCTCTTGCAGCAGCTTCTGACCACGTACCAGACAACGTTCTGCGAGAGGCCGCTGCCCCACACTTTTCCCCGTCTGGCGACCGCTCGAAAGATTTTGCCCTCACAAACCCCAGCGGCTCGTGTCCATTGATCGAGAGCGGCCTTCACCCAGTTCGGAATGGGCACCGTGCGAATGTGGCCACCTTTGCCAATCAGATCACCACGGCCCAGTGTCCTTGGCGCGTCTGGATGTCGTCTAACTTCAAGGCAACCAGTTCCGATCTGCGAAAGCCACAACCAAACAGCATGGCCAACATCGCATAATCGCGCTTGGCGCGCATAGTATCTCCCCCCGCATGCTTGAGCACTTCCGAACTCTGCTCCGCGCTCAACCAGTTACCGGAACGGAATCCGAGCTGCTTGACTCCCTTGACGCGGCTAATCCCCGCGGCCAAATCGGGACTCAGCAAGCCAGCGTCGGCGGCTTCGTGAGCCAGGCGACGCACGGCGGCAAGCTGCTGGTTGATGGTGTTGGCGGCCAGATGCCGCGATTCCAGGTACATGCGATAGCGCACGACCACGATGCGGTTGAAGGCCAGCCGAGGCTCGGAGCAGTACCAGGCGATGAACTGGTCGATGGCGTACTCGTAGACTCGGCGCGAAGCTGGCGAGCCGAGGCTATTGAGAACTGCCGTTTTACAATGATCCAGATCTGGCAGGCGGAGCACTCGGCGACGATAGTTCGGCTTCGCTCTTGGTTTGCCCATGACGACGGCCTCCAGTGCCACAGCAGTCGGAATACGGTAAGCTCGGCTCGCGTGCAAGCTCGCATCAGACGGGGACGGACCCGCATTTTTTTCGATTACCAAGCCAGCAAACATCGGAGTAAGACCATGGGCAACAGCAATCCCGAGATTCAAAAGAAGGTGTTCGGAGCCAGATGGGAACACGAGATCGAAAGCAAGGCTGGCCGTTCTGGAAAAGGCTCATGCACCGACTGCAGGACTGTCCTATATGCAAGCCCAAATCACAACCTCGAAACCTTCAATGAGCGCTTCTATCGCCTGGTTTCAACAGTTGACGAGATGATAGAGAATGGGTGGATGCTCGTGGAACTCACAAAAGACGAACTGTGCATCATCAACAACGCGCTGAATGAGGTCTGCAATGGCATTGATCTTGAGGGCGAGTTTGACACCCGAATGGGTTGCACGGTCGAAGAGGCACAGGCGGTGCTTGCGAAGATTCACGGTCTTGCCACCAGTCAATGAGCGAAATGGCCTGATAACGTCAGTTGAGAATTTCCGCTCCGCAGCGGATCGAGGGAAATCATTCCACCACATCGTCGAAGCTACTGCAGTTTCGCGTATTCGGCCTTGGCTTGCTTCAGGATGGGGATTTCGGGGTCGGCGTCTTTCCAGCGGGTAAGGAAGTCTTTGTAGGCGGCGAGCGCCCGACTGCGGGCGGCATCGGCATCCGCTCCCTGCGAGGTTCTCGACTGCAAGGCGTTGGCACGAGCCACTCCCAGATGCGCCAACGCTCCCGTCCAGCAGTTCCAGACGATTCCGCTGTGGTCGATGATCTTCTGAAACTCGGCGGCGGCAGCACTGCCCTGTCCGGCTGCAAGGTATGCATCTCCGCGTATGTACACGCGATAGAGGCAAGAAACATTCGCGACGAAATTAATTTGCCCCAACTCGATGGCGGAAGCAGCTTGCAGGGTGGTCACGGCAGAAGCCGGGTTCTTCTTATCCAGCGCCAATTGCCCTTGAATCGCAGGCAGCCAAAGCGACTGCATCTGGGTGTCCAGCGGGAAGCGTTTCCCTAAGTCTTGGGCCAAGGACTCGGCTCGTGCCGTGTCGTCCGCCATGGCAAATGCAAGCGCGGCTTCACTCTCCGCCCCTTGACTCGAGGGAGCCAGCTTCAAAGCCTCTGCCGCTGACAGCCGAGCTTCCGCAGGATTGCCGTAAGCGGCTTGCTGAACCGCGGCATTCGCCTGCCATATCGCTCCCCCTTCCTTGCTGTCCGCTCGCACTGCGGAGTCCACTGCTCGCTTGGTCAGTTCCCGCGCCTTGCCAAGATGCCCCCCATGAGCTTCGGTGTCGGACGCAAGTGCAAGTCCAAAGTTCTCTTCGGACTTCCCCGCATACCATTGCTGCTGTTCCGCCATCGCAGCGGAGTCCGCCCCGAGGAAGGCAAGAGCGTACAGAGCGTTGTGGAGTATCACATTATCCAGCTTTCGCGCCTGCGCCTCGCGAATAACCTGCCGCGCCCCGTCGAAGCGCTGCAAAGAGAGCAGGTCATTCGCAAGGTCTGCGTAGGGAGCGACATTGTCTGGGGCGAGGCGGAGGCTTTGGCGATACGACTCCGTAACCCTCTCATACTGCCCCTGCTCAGAGTACACGGTGCCCAAATCCAGAGGTGCTCGGTAGTCTCGCGGATAGTTCTGGATCATCTCCTCAAACGTGTGGGCCGCTTTGTCCAGTTCTCCGGTCACATTCTGATAGTAGTCGGCAGCGATCTGCAGCTTTTCCCGCTCGCTGGCATGTGCCCGCAACTGAAAAGCCTTGGCGAAGTACTCGCTGGCACGTCCTAGCTCAGCCATGCCGAAGTAATCGTCGCCCACTGCGTTGTACCCCATAGCGAAATTCGGGTCGAGTTCGATGCCACGTTGATGATAAGGCAGGGCAGCGGCCGAGCCCTTCTCACGATAAGCCTTCTCGCCAACGCTGTACGCCTTCAGTGCTTCGAGTGAAGAGGTTGTGGCCTCGGAAAGCGGCACGTCGAGCTTCTGAACCGAGGCAAGCGACTCACCCAACTCGCCCCGCAACTTGGATGCTGCCTCGCCCAGCGTGTCCAGCACCTTTTCCTTGGACGCCGCCGTCACCTGCTCCTGTACCAACGTGTCCCCGCTTTGGCAATTCACCACCTTTAAGGCAAGCACGTATTGGCTGCCCAAACTGGCAATCGTCCCGGCAATGTAAGCCCTGCTGCCCGCCCGCTGGCAAAGCTCACGGGCAACGTCAGGCGTCAGCATCGTGTCAGGTGGGCGCGTCATCGACTGCAACGTCGCCGCGACTTTGTTCTCGGAGAGGACATTCAGAAAAGGTGACTGATTCAGAGAGACGCTGAGTGCTGTCTTCAGCGTGTCATCGAAAACTGGATCGCCCGTACCGTTGCTGAAGTCGGCGAGAACGATGGTGTCTTTCTCGGTCAGGCGGTGCGTGGTCTGGCGTGAGCGGAAGTAGAACGCTCCCGCGATTGCAACCGCGACAAGTGTCACGGCAGCGGGAACCAGAGTCTTCCGAAGTCTCCTGCCCGCGACAGGAGCTTCGGCGACCTTCACTGCGCTCGATGACGCAGACCGAACACGCGAGGGACCGGATGCTGGCGACGGAAGTTGGGCGACCTGAGAGCCGCTTTCCTGTGCGACTGCCACCGTGCCGGAACTCGCTGCTCTGGCTCGTCCCGTCTCGGTATCGCGCTTCAGCCGTTGCAGGTCAGATCGCATCTCCGAAGCGTGCTGGTAGCGCAAATTGCGGTCTTTCTCCAGTGCCTTGTTGATGATGCGTTCCAGTTCGGGCGGAATATCACGATTGAAACGAATCGCAGGGGGCGGATCGGAATCGAGGATTGCTTTGAATATCAGTGCAGAGGTTTCGCCATGAAACGGCAACGCCCCTGTTGCCATTTCGTACAGAACTGTACCGAAGGAAAACAGATCGGTCCGGGCATCCAGTTCCTTGCCCTTTGCTTGCTCCGGCGACATGTAGGCGACGGTTCCGAGCGTAGAACCGGGACTGGTGAGATGATCCGCGTCCACCGAACCCGTCTGCGTATTTAGAGACCCGACTCTGCTCGAAGAACCGCTCGCCAGATTGACTTTCGCCAGCCCAAAGTCCAAAACCTTGGCGTGCCCGCGCTTGGTGACAAAGATGTTGGCGGGCTTGACGTCGCGGTGGACGATGCCTTCGCAATGCGCGGCATCGAGCGCGTCGGCAATCTCGATCGCCAGAGACAGGATCGTCTCCGTCTCCAGCGGGCGACTGCCGATCATGTGCTTCAGCGTCAGGCCATCCAGAAACTCCATGGCGATGAATGATTTCCCGTCCAGTTCGCCGATGTCATGGATGGTGCAGATATTGGGGTGATTGAGTGCCGATGCGGCTTGCGCTTCACGCTGAAAGCGGCTGAGCGTTTGCGGATCGTTGGCGACATCGTCGGGGAGAAACTTGAGCGCGACGAAGCGGTGCAGCCGGGTATCCTCAGCCTTGTAGACGACGCCCATACCGCCGCCGCCGAGCTTCTCGATGATGCGATAGTGGGAGATCGTTTGGCCGATCATGCGGACGCCGTATGGTAGGCGTGATGCGGCAGCAAGTCAATGAAAGCTTGAGACTTGGTGCTATCTCGAAAGGATGCCTGCCGAAAAATCCCCATTTCACTCACGACGGGTCAATGAGTCAAATGGCCTGATTACAACAGTGATCCGTAGGAATGCTTTTCTGCAACGATTCTAGCGATTGGCGTTGCGGCCAATCAGTTGGGGAACAATTACCTAGTAAACATCACGATGACCGGGCCCGACGCAGTCAGCAGGATGTTGCCGATCGCATATGGCACCGTGTACCCGAGTGCTGGCAACTTGCTCCCGGCTTCATCCTGAATCGCCCGCAGCGCCGCCGTTACCGTTCCCGCGCCAGCGCAGGCCCCGAGCAGAATCAACGGGTTTACATTCAACACGTAGCGTCCGAAGAGGAGCGCCGCCACATGCGGTGTCACCGCGACGAGTAAACCCACCAGGATAAGACTCGGCCCCGTGACGCGCAGTCCAGTGACGAAGCTGGGCCCGGCGTTCAAGCCAACGATGCCGATGAAGACCGCGAGGCCGACGGTGTCAAAGACCCAGAGTGCTGGCTCGGGGATGCGACCGAACGTTGGGCGTACGGAGCGCAGCCACCCGAACACGAGCCCCATGATCAGGGAGCCACCGCTGGCCGTGAGGCTGAGCGGCAAACCGCCGACCCTGACGGACAGCAAGCCGATCAACCCTCCCACGAAGATACCGAGGCCGACGAACACGACGTCCGTCTCGCTCGAGGGCCGCTCGATGTAGCCGAGGATCTTGCCGACACGCTCCACGTGCTGTGTGGCGCCGACGATGCGAAGCATGTCACCGCGCTGCACGGTCGTGTCCAACGTGAATGGGATTTCCTCCGCACCTCGGATGAGCTTCTCGAGGGCGACGCCGCGACCGTACTGCTCGGCAAGTATTGGAAGCGTCTGATCCACAACAGCGCGGTTTGTGACGACAACATCGGCCGTGACCACTGGAAAGTCCAGCAGCTCGCGGTCCTCGACCTCGACGCCAATCGCGAAACCCTCGCTGAACAGCACGCGACGGCGGGTCACCACGACAACGACGTCTCCGGAGTGCAGCACGGTATCGGGCGTTGCATCGACAAACTTGAAGTCGCGGCGGATTCGCTCAATAAACACACGTTCCGGCACAAAGGACTTCTCCAGATCGGCGATCCGACGATTCGCAAAAACGTCGGCAAGGCGATAGGCACGGATGTCCCATTCCCGGTAGCCCGAACGACTGCCGCGCTGTTCGGGGGGCCCCGCGGACATCTGAGCTTCGAGCTTCTGGCTCTCCGCTTTCAAATCAACTCCGAGCAGCCTGGGCGCAAGACTCGAGAGGAACCACACGACGAAGCTGGTTCCAACGAGATAGCTCACTGCGTACGCGACAGGGATGTTATTCAGCAGTCTCTGCTTCTCGGGGTCTGGCAAACTAAGCCGGGCGATCGTGTCACCCGCCGTGCCGATGATCGTGCTCTCTGTGAAGGCGCCAGCCATGAGCCCCGCAGCAGTGCCGCAGTCGTACCGGAGCACCTTCGCCGCCACGACCGTCACTGCTAGGCTGGTCACACATAAGACTACCGTCAGCGCCACTTGCGGCACCGCGTTCTTCTTGAGGCCCCGGAAGAATTGCGGGCCCACCTTATAGCCGGTCGCGAACAGGAACAGATCGAAGAACACAATCTTGACGAGCGGATGGACCTCGATGGCTAGTTGGCCAATGAGCACGCCTGCGAGCAGCGTGCCCACAACATTTCCAAGCTTGAACGTCCCAAACCGCACACGCCCCAGCAGGAATCCGAGCGCGAGCGTCAAGAAGACTGCGAGCTCGGGATTCTGTCTCAGTGCGGCGACAACACTCGCGATCACGCGCTCCTCCGAATTGACGGATTGTACACTCCGCCGACACTCAGCCCGATTGTTGGTGAAAAATCCCCATTTCACCAACTACGGCCCAGGCCACGTTTTTCATTCTCCGTTCGTTAGGTGGTAAGACGCGCACCATTCGGAGAGTTGGAAAGTGAGCCGAGGTGAGTCCACTCAGCGCCGCCTCTGGGTCCGCAATTCACCGGTATGCAATGACAAGGCGATCGAGGCCGATTTCCGACGACGCGAGCTCAACTCGCGCGAAGCCAGCAGTTTTCGAAATGCTCTCGAGCTCTGCGAAAGTGTAAGCGTCCCCCGCGGGGGTAGTGGTCAGCATCATCATACTGAAGGCAGCCGCCGTGGGCGGTGTAACGCGATCAGGATTGGGAACGAGTTCAGCAATTGCGGCGCGCCCGCCTGGCTGCAGCGCGGCATGCACCTTGCGCATGAAAGTGGTACACGTGGGCGGATCAAAATGGTGGAGGAAATTGGGGACGAGCACGAGGTCGTAGCCCCCGCCAAAATCGGTTTCGAAGGCGCTGCCCGGGAGCAGATGGTAGCGATCGGCAACTCCCATTGCCTGCGCATTCCTGCTAGCCACTTCGAGCACATTCTTCCAATCGGCCGCATAAATGTGCGCGGCGGGATTCTGTTTTGCGACGGAGATACCGAAGATGCCGTGACCGGCGGCGATATCCAGGACTTTGTTTGCCTCGCCGCCCTTGAGGAGTTCGGCGGCCATGATCTCAGCGGGCATATGCATCAGCGGCATCATGACCTGCGCAAATTTCACCCAGTCGGGATTTTCGGGCTCCAGCGTTCCTTCACCCAGCGCGGAGCCTCCCCGGCGCACAGCCTCGGTCAGCCGCGCGTGACCTTCGCGCAAACGGGATGTGAGCAAAAACTCGATGGCGCCGCCGAGATATGCTGGAGAACGTCGATCGAGGAATAAAGCTGAATCCGGAGCCAGAGCATACTGTGCTCCTTTTTTGGTCAAGAAGTCGTGAATTGTTAAGAAATCGCACAGGGTACGCACACCGCGTTCGGCGGCCCCGCAGCGCTTCGCAATCGTTGCAGCGGTAATGTTGCTCTCGGCGATGGCGGTGAATATTTCCAGCTCAACGGCAGCCTTCATGGCCTCGGTCAGCTCATAAGCGTTGATGGCGTTGAAGAAGCGCTCCGGCGTGGGCTCTTGATGCGGGATTGTTGTGGCCATGCCTTCCTCCCGTCGGTCAGAACCTCGGCAGTTTAAATCAATCACCGGTTCCTGGGCATCTTGTATTTCCTGCTCCAAACCGAAGGATGACATCATCTTGCCGCCCCGACGTGGTTCCCCAGCGCGATTTGCGAATGAAGGATGGTGGTTCTGGAGAGGAACGCACGAGATTATGGGCGAGTAGTTGGCAAACCAGAGACTATGCGGTTGTTGGGTGGAGTCGAGAAGAGGCGCAGTGACATTAGCCTCCCGGTGGCGAAAGGTCAGATTTTCACCTGGCCACCTCAGTCCGGTTTGGCGTAGTTCTGTTTCCTCTTCCCGCTCATCGAACTGGACAGGCGCGTTTCGCGCATCCAGCTCTCGGAGAAAGGGTCACGAGGTTGCCCACGGAAAGCTGGCGGTTCGCTGCGTAAGCCGAGTCAGCCCAAACGTATCGTGCAGGAACTGGTCGGAGTACCGCTTGCGACCAGATCCCTTCCGTTTATGTTTGGTGCGCAGCCAATGGCGAAGCCTGCCGCGAGTGTGTTCTTCCACTACGCGATAGGCTTTGCTGACAGGGCCCAAGCAGAAGTAGTTGGCCCATCCGATGATTTGTCGGTTGAGTTGTGCCACTAGCTGCTCTGCGGCCTGCTGAGTTTGGCTTCGTCGAGTCGCTACGCTGATCGCCTGACAGATGCGTTGCACCCGTTTCTTGGAAGGGGTCGTGCCTATATAGGCTCGGCCCGTCTTCGGCGAATAGCAGCGACCAAACGAGTATCCCAGAAAGTCGAACTTTTGTTCCGGTAGCTTGCAGACCCGCGTCTTCGTTTCGTTCACCGTCAATTTCAGCTTCGTTATCATGTCCCGCATCTTGACTAAAGCCTCATCGGCCTTGCCTCGACAGCAGATCACCAGATCGTCGGCGTAATTAACGATGTACGCTTTCAGACGTCTCTCGTGTCCCAGCTTCTTCCATCCGAGCACGAACCGACGCATGTACAGATTACTCAGCAACGGACTGATCGGAGACCCTTGCGGGGTGCCTCGACCTTCATCCCGATTGCGCGTACTTCGACGCTTGTTTCCACGCTCGTCCGTTTCTTCGACCGGGGCTTCTAGCCACATCTTGATCAGATGAAGCATCGCTCCGTCTACGACGCGGCGAGCTACCGACTTTAGAAGCTCGGAATGTGGGAGAGTATCAAAGTAGCTGCTGAGATCCGCATCAACAATTTCTCCATGGCCAGTGTTGACCAGCTTATGAACGTGTCTTACTGCGTCCAATGCTCGTGGCCCTGACAACAGTGGCCATTTTGTGGCGCGACTCCATTTCCGCAGAGCAAACCATGTACTTTTCTTCGCGGTTCCCGTATCCCGCGCGGGACATTGCTGTGGCTCCAAACGGCCACACCATCGCAGTCGTCGCGTACCTGGAATCCGCGCGAAAGAACGTGATTTGGATTTACGAGCTCGGATCGCCGAACAGCAATAGCCTTGCCGGCACTGAAGGCGCCACCTATCCATTCTGGTCGCCTGACGGGCGCTTTGTTGCATTCTTTGCCGACGCCAGACTAAAGAAGCTGGAAGTATCAGGTGGCCCTGTGCAGACAATCTGCGATGCACCCAATGGACGAGGCGGAACATGGAACAAGGACGGCGTGATCGTTTTCGCGCCTGATACGAACGTAGGCTTACATCGGGTCTCGGCTTCGGGCGGATCACCCACTCAGATCAGCAACCCGGATAAGAACCGCGGGGAAGACGGCCATCGCTGGCCCATGTTTCTTCCCGACGGAACGCATTTCCTGTATCTAGCTGCGAATTTCAGCGGGCGCAAGAGCGTAAACGCGATCTTCGTGGGTTCTCTGGATTCGAATGAAAAGCGATTCGTCGTGGACGCGAATGCGAACGCGGCCTATGCAGCTCCGGGCTATCTACTGTTTTATCGCGACAAGACCTTACTTGCCCAGTCGTTCGATCGGAAGCGCTTCGCAGTGACAGGAGACCCAATAACCGTCCTGACGGACATCCAATATCTTCCGCAGATCCGAAGGGTTTTGTTTGCCGTCTCCAATAACGGAGCGCTTGTTGCCCAGACGGGCAGCGCAGTTGCCCTATCTCAACCCGTCTGGTTCGACCGCCAATGCCACGGGAAGAGTGGCGAAGGCAAGCCCTCAATTAAGGTGCCTAGCCTGGTATCTATTGACGCTAAAAAGATGTCTGACGACGAAATCCGCGAGTTCATCAATACACGCGCGAATGGAGAGATGGATCGCAATTCTTCGCACACATTCCTGAAGAAGCGCCTCACCGAGGATCAGGTGAATCAAATCATCGCAGACATACGGAAGATGCAGGGGAGACACCCCTGATTCACTAAGGTTATTGCAGTCCAGGGCTGAGGAAGAGGCTGTTGAAAAACTCTTTTCATCGCGTTTCGACGATAAAATTCACTTGTAAGTTATGGAATGCTCATCCGCCGCAGAAGCCACAAGTCGACAAAATTACTCCTTTGGTTCCTTTTTCAACAGCCACAGGCGATTACGCTCGGAACCCCGTCTCGGATTATTGCTTCACGAACAGGATCAGTCCGATCACGTCACGGATTCTGGCAGCCGCGTCTCGATGTGTTGACAAGCGCGCGCTTGCGACTAAAGTAGGCTGGCATGAACGTCAACAGAACTGTTCTGTACCTCGGATGTTTCTCCATTGGAATCATCGCTGGGTTGCGCTCGCTGACGGCACCAGCACTGGTGAGCTGGGCAGCGCATCTCGGATGGCTTGACCTCAGCGGCTCCTGGCTATCCTTCTTAGGTTTGCGGGCCGCAATCATTATCCTGTCGTTTCTCGCACTCTGCGAGCTGGTGGCCGACAAGCTGCCAAAAACGCCAAACCGAACTGATCTGGGACCTCTCGTATTCCGGGCGATAACCGGAGGATTGTCCAGCATGGCGATCTGCGCATCGGCTCACCAGTCACCGGTAATCGGCACGATCCTGGGTGTCCTCGGCAGTATTGCCGGTGCGTTTGCTGGTTATGAGATTCGACATCGCTTAGTGGAAGCGTTTGGGCTTCCGGACTTTGGCGTGGCGGTGGCGGAAGATATCGTCGCAATCGGCGGCGGTTTATTGATCGTCTCCCAATTGTTTTAGGGCGGTTCATTGCTGAGCGGAGAAGGCTCGCAAAACTTGGACAGCCGAAGGTAAATGAGGTAGAGTCGAGAT
>Ga0210384_10005456_pt1 | contig 13818 bp, 18 predicted proteins | sample IncBWH2MmetaG_FD_160574 | JGI IMG/M metagenome (GOLD analysis project Ga0210384, IMG submission 160574) | Forest soil microbial communities from Barre Woods Harvard Forest LTER site, Petersham, Massachusetts, United States - Inc-BW-H-2-M | ecosystem: Environmental > Terrestrial > Soil >...
GGTCAAGTCCTCGAAGACGCCGTGAAGCGTGAAGGCCGCTACGCGCTTGATTTGAAGCGTGTTCCTGGCGAATCGCGCTATCGATCTGCCCTGTATGGAATCCGGCGCAGTGATTCGGAAAAAGTTGTTGGTAGCCGTCCCTCGGAGGGCGGCAGGCTGCGTTTCGCACAGCGGATTCGGCCGCGTGAGGCACCAGTTGGTGTTGGACGGGCTCACGATGGCCAGGCTGGCCGAGTTGGCGACCGTGATCTGATCAAATGCGCTGCTCGATAGGTAAGGGCCGACAACGCCCAATATCCTGCCGTCAGTGATCATACGTTTGACGTTCTGGACGCCCTTCACTGGCGCCGTTAGCGCCGGCGCATCATCGCTGGGCTGATACACGACCTTGAATCGCCCGATTTGCGAATGCTGCAAGACGGCCAGCTGAATCGCCTGTGAGACGGGCAACGCACTCGGCCGGTCGGCGCCGGACAAGGGCAGGTCGCTCGCAATCACGATGGAAGGTCCTTCCGGAGTTACCGGAGCTGTCTGGCACGCGGCCATGAGACAAACAAGAGTGATCAGCGCGCCCAGCCTGCTCTTCAATTCGAGATTCCGAGCACCTTGCGAATGCGGTGATTTCCTGCATCAGCGATCAGGAGGCCACCCTTCGGGTCCAACGCGACCGCTTCAGGCGCGATAAATTCCGCTTCCAGCGCAGGGCCGGGGTCGCCCCAGAAGCCAAGCAGGCCCGTCCCTGCGACTGCCTCGATGCGGCCCGAAGTTGTGATCTTTCGTATTCGATTGTTACCAGTGTCGGCAACATAAATGGTCCCGTCACGGCCGGCCGCGATCCCGAATGCGTAGCCGAGGCGGGCGTCTGTCGCAGGCCCGTCATCGCCGCTGTCGTCGTAGTACGTGCCGCTGCCCGCGATGGTGGTGATGATTCGATTTGCGTCAACCTTGCGGATCCGGTTGTTGCCCGTGTCGGCGATGTAGAGGTTCCCGCGTTGATCGAGTGCCAGGCCCATCGGCCCCCACAGCATTGCGTCAGTCGCGGCGCCGCCGTCTCCGTGAAAACCGGCAACGCCGGTTCCCGCATATATCGACAGCTGACCATTGGGGTTTCGCCTCCAGACCTTGCTTTCGGCCCTGTCGGCGATGTACATCGTCCCATCCGGTGCGATCGTCAGGCCACCGATCGGCACTTTGTAGTTCGTCGGCGACGCAGAACGGGAATGGCCAAGCGGCACCACGAGTGACATCGTGGAGTCGGGTAGCAAAGTCCAGACCTCGAGCGCGCCGTCTCGCGTTTCGAGGATGTAGAGATTCCCGCCGGAATCGAGCGCGACGCTGCTGGGAGACTGCAGCTGCACGTTGGTTGCGAATGCGCCCTGGGTGAGCGGGTCGGCGCCGCTGCCAACCACGGTGCTGATGATGCCGGCGGCAATGCGCCGGACCACCTTATTGCCGTAGTCGGCGATGTAGATCGAGCCATCGGCGCCGGCCACCACGTCGCTGGGCCGCGACAGCGCGGCATGAATCGCGAGGCTGCCATCGCCGGTGTAGTCGCCATCCTGCCCATTCTTGGTGGGTGGTATGCCAGCGATAGTCTGGATCGTCAGCGGAGGGGAAGCCGTGAGTCGCAGCACACCGACGGCTGCTGCGAGAAGAGCGAGCACCAGCGCCGCGGCGGTCCACATCCGGGGATGGGCTACCAGCCTCGGGCGGGGAACTGGCCGGCTTGCCGGCCCGGCTTCGGCTGCCGGCGTGGCACCGCCTTCCTGACGCACAACCCAGGCCGCGACCTGCGCGCGCGTGTTTACCGCCAACTTCTCTCGGATGTGCTCGAGGTGACCGTCCACCGTCCTCTCGGAGATGAACAGCCGGTTGGCGATCTCGCGATTGGTCAGGCCTTCCGCCACGAGGACGGCGACCTCACGCTCCCGGCGGCTCAGCCGCCCGGCTTCGCTCTCAGGCGTCCTTGTACCCACGGCGATACGCGGTATTGAACTCCAAAAACGGGTACCGCAACGGGTACCTGAACGGGTCTTTTGCCCGCTATTTGGCGGAACTCTCCGCGCCTAGCGTCGTGTGCACAGACCGGCTCAAACGGCCGGCGCTATGCCAAAGGAGGCAAGAGCGTGGAGCTCCGACAAGACATGCGGCGCGTTTCGACCCGTCCGTTCGTGTGGCTCACAGTGTTCCTCTCAGTGCTTGCGCTGGGACTCACCAGCTGGTACGTGCTGGCCAGCGGTCCCTCGTCGCATCACGGAACAGTCACGACCAGCGGCTTCCCGGGCCCCGATGCATTGGACCGGAATCAACAGCTTCAGCAGTCACACGAAAAGAACCCAGAAGCGACCCACGGTCACTAATGCGGCCGGGTTGGGGGTGACCGGCCGTCGGCCACCCCCAAATTCCCATCAACCCGACCGCACCTCCGCAAAATTTGTAATGCAGCGGATACACCGGATTGTTGCTGACAGCCGCACGGTCCGGATGCCACCCTTCGCCATTGATGGACGAGCCCTCATCACCGTTCGAGGGGGAGAACATTGAAAGCACCCATTGGGAAGACGCGCGCCATTGGATGAGCATCTATGGCGATCTCATCGACTTCAAGCTGGGAATTCTCGATCGGGTTCGGCGAAATGTGGCCAAGCTGGATCCCGTCGCGCAGCGGGCCGCGGAGGCGGACCTCAGCCTCATCGAGAGCCAGATGTTGGGCTATCAGGAACGGCTCGAGCTTTGGGCGCGACGCGTTAGGGATCTCCACGGCCTGTGGCTGGATCCAACTGGAAGAACGATTCGATATAAGGGCCGGGAGGGCACAATGACCGCGCGTGAGTTTCAGCTCCTGGAACTCCTGCTCGATCATCCATACAGGTATTTCACCGTGACCCAGATCCTCGGCCAGGCATGGGTGGAGCCCGGGCTGTTTCCGGAAGAGGTCCGTAACTACGTCAAGCGTGTGCGCAAGATACTGACGGCGTTGGAGATCCCTTGCGATATCGTCAACCGACCGGGCCATGGCTACTCCTTGGAGTTGCGCGAGAACCGGTAAGGACAAGGCTGCAGCAATTGTTTGAGCGCCGGCGATGACCCGGCACAGGGGAGTTGCCATGGGAAAGGACAGGACACACTCGCGGTCTCGGCACCGACCCAAACTGCCCCGCATCCTCGTCGTCGACGCCAATGCCGGTTACCGCTCTGTCATCTCGCACGTGGTCGAGCTCGCCGGAGCGGAATTTGAGAGTGTCGCCGAGTTTGACGCTGCGAAGCGGCAGCTCGAGAGGCCCTGGAAGTTTGACCTGGTCATTCTGGGTATGAGCGCTGACTCGCGCGTGACGCCCAAGCAGTTGAGCGACCTGCGCGCCACCGCTCGGTCTCCGTTCATCTTGCTGGACGAGTCGTCGAACGATGCCAAAGAGACGCTCGAAACGTACGAAGCCGGAGCGAGCCAGGTCCTGCCTAAGCCGTTCGTCCCGGACGCTCTGATCGGAGCAATCAGGTCGGAGCTGCGCGGTTCCGACATCGCATCTGTGGTCTCGATCGCAACTCGAATCGAACTGGGAGGCCTCGTCTTTGACGCCAAGAGCAGAACCATTAAGGGTGGCGATGGGGCCGCCTCCTTGACGAAGCGTGAGTGGCAGCTGCTGTCGTTCTTCTTGACCAATCCCAATCAGTTCTTCGCTGCCGAGGACGTTGTTCTACCGGCCTGGGGCCCGGAGGCATCGATCGAGCAGTTCCGGACGTACGTGACCCGGCTACGCAAAAAGCTTTCGCCGTTCAAGGGCGTATGTGAAGTGGTCAATGAGAAGGGCAAGGGTTACCGCCTGGTGCTCCAGCAGCCAAAGGTCACGTCGGCCGCTACGAGGAGCTAGCGTTGTTGCGGATCTTTTTACGCCCGGAGGTGTAAAAAGGAACGTGTTGAACGTCACCAGGCACGTCCATTTCGCGAACAAGGTTTTCAACGTCAGGCCGATGGTGCGGTTGGTGGCCAAACTCGTTGGCTCCGGGCCCAACCGCTTGAAGATCGTCAAGCTTTCGCACGAGCTCGACGCCGATCTGACTCAACCCTAGGTTCGGACGATGGAAGCGCCCTCTAGTCACGACGCACCGGACGGCAAACCTTACCCGGGCGAGCGCCAAACCCGCCTCAGCGGGGCGTGGACCGCGCTGGTCGTTGGCATTGTTGCCTTGGTCGTCATCCTCGTCTTCATCCTGCAAAACCTGCAGAGCGTGGAGGTGTACTTCGTCGGCTTCCACGGGCACCTGCCCCTAGCGGTAGCGCTGCTGTTCGCCATGGTCCTCGGAGCCGTGGTCGTGCTGGCATTCGGTGCCGGCAGGATCCTCCAGCTTCGCCTGGTGGCGAGAAGGGCGCGGCGCCACGAGGCGCAGGCAAACCAGCCAGTCGAATGACCGGCTGGTCGGGTCCCTTCTCTAAACCCTCGAGGTCGTTTTGCGGCGGTGATTTGAGCGAGACGTGACGACGGCGACCGGCTCGTCGTCTTCTCCGTCCAGGCCGGCCAGCTCATCACCCATGCGATGGGCGTACATCGAAAGCTTCTTCATCCGCGACCGCTGGGTCACGGCATAACCGCCAAGCGCCGCTCCCGCGACCAGGCCGATCGCCAACATGCCAAACAGCGGCCAGGGGCGGGACGGCGAGAACTCGGGCAGCGTCGCGGCGTTTCTCCACGATGCGTCGTTCCATCTCTTCGGCCAGGAGCGCAGATCCATTACGACGTTGCCGGTTTGGTGCCGTGCGGCGCGGTGATGATCCTGATCAGGACCACGACGCCCCAACCAACCACCGCATAGACGACGATCGCGACCAGAGACGCTGTCTCAAACGTGTTCGTCTTCGATCCAGTGTCGCCGAAGATCCCCGTGAAGGGAGCCACGAAGACGGAGCTGACCTGGTAGATGAAGTGCACGAACGCTGATGCGGAGGACGCTCCGAGCAACTTGCCGAGAAAGCGCGCTGCGATGAAAATGTCGACTGCGCCGACGATGAATCCGACGACAGCCGCCGCGCGAAAGTTGTAGCTGCCCTCCGGGGCGGCCATCGAGACGTGCTCGACTGGAGCGGGCGCGGGAGCGGGAGCGGAGACGGGAGCCTGTTGCTGAATTGCCATTTAGTCATTCACCTCTTTGCGGTCACGATCGCCCACGGGTCATAACAAAGTCAGCAACTTTGCCCCTTGGGGGTGATCGAGGAGGCGGTGCGGCCCTCTAGGTCCCCACGCCGGCGAAGCCGGCTTCGACGACGAGCCGGCTTGCATATGTCTTGGTGTCGCTGTTGAAATCCCCGTCGCATGTGACGAGCGTCAGCCGCGGCGGTCCGTAGGGCTCGAACATGTTTGGCGGCATTGAGTTGGCAGGCCAGCTCTTCACCGACACCACGGTGAACACCTGCTTGCTTCCATCGGCGAGAACGACCCAGATCGGCTCGCCGGGCTGGATCTTGGCCAGCCTTCCGAATATGAGGGGCTGCCCCGGGTATCCGGCATGGCCGTCCATGACCGCGTCACCGGGGGCACCCGGCACCGGGCCGGCGTTGTACCAGCCGACGTCCCAGATGTTGTTTGGCGTATCCATCGCGCCGTATCGGTCAAGACCGAGCGGCTCAACGGGAGGGTGGAGGTTGAGGGTGGGGAGGAAGAGCCGCACGGGCGGCGAGGTCGGGATCGGCGTTTGGGGGACTGGCGACGCTGGAGGTGGTTTGGGGTCCAAGACCGGGCTGGTGTCGTAAGGGTGGTGGGCGGGCACCTGCGCTGAAGCAACGGTGGAGAGCTTTGGCACCTTCCAGTTATGGAAAGGGTCGTCGCTCGGCGTCCCGTCGCTCCAGGCGAGCGCAAGCGTTACCCCAAGCGTCATCGTGAGCGCGACCTCGCCCGCAAACACCATCGGCGCACGATGGAGCCGGCCGACGAACGGCCGGGCCCTGACCATGGACTTGCGGGCTAGGTCGAGCGCCGGCGGCGCCTCGCGCTGCTGACGCCCAACGCGACCGCGCCGATGCCGCCACCCACTCCGATCAGGAGCAGCCACGGAATCTCCCGGAGCAGGTCAGAGGGAACGCCCAGCGTGGCAGGCAGTATGTTGCCGGCAGGCGGGGGGACATATCCGGGGACTGGATAGCTAGCGGTGAAGCCGCCCGGGCATCCAGAGGGCTGGATGATGCGGTTGGTGTCGAGGGTAACGGCGGCCGTCCGGGCAAGCGCCCTGCCGTTGAGCGTGGCGCCTGTCTGCATCTGGATGCTGGCTGTGGCCATGATGTTGCCCACGAAGGTGGTCGACGTGGCGATCGTGGCCGAGCTGCCGACCTGCCAGAAGATGTCGCACGGCTGCGCGCCGTTGATGAGCGAAACGCGAGCGCCGGACGCGGTAACCAGCGTGCTCCCGATCTTGAAGATGTATACGCCGCCACCGCTGAGCGTGAGAGTCCCGGTCAGGGTCGGCGCGGTGCTCTGGTTATAGACCCCTGGGCCGAGCGTCAGGCCGCCCAGATTGACGCCACTGTAATCGACCGTAGTGGTCTGGCTCGAGTTGTTGTATGCGGTCACCAGGTCCGTTTCGGCCACCGTGTAGGCGCTGTCGCCTATGTGCTGTGGCCCGGCCGTTCCGGGTGGGAATCCAGTGATGCCGGCAACCGAGGCCCCGATCGCGCCTGTGATCCAGCTGGGCCCGGTGTTGGTCATGCCGGCGCCCGACAGAACCGCAAAATTGCCGGCGGTCCCCAGTCCGGGGTCGGTGGCCGCCAGCGCCGTTGCCGGCCAGATAAGAATCACCAGTGCTGCCAGGCTGAGCGAGAGAACGGTGCGTCGCATGTTTTTCACGCCGACATCCTAAGTCAATTCCCCGTAACAAAGTCAGCAAGATTGCGGGGTTATTGAGCAACAATCCTCGGGACCAGGGCCGCCGGGCGGGTCACTCTTCGGGGCGTGGCGCCGATGGAATGGTTAGGCGAACGACGGTTCCCGACAGCTCCGTGCTCTCGATCTCGACCTGGCCGCCGTGGGCGGTGACGATGTCGTGGACGATGGCCAGGCCGAGGCCCGACCCGGTCGAGCTCGGCGCCTTGACGAACCGCTCGAACACATGAGGCAAGAGCTTGGCCGGGATCCCTTCACCAGTGTCGGTGATGGTGAAGGTCACCCGAGCGTCGGCTGAGCCGACCCCAACTCGAACCGACCCGCCGGGCGGGGTGTGGCGAATGGCGTTCGAGATCACGTTGGCGATCGCCGCCCGGACTCGTGTCGGGTCGACATCGACCATCGGAACGCTGTAGTCCAGGTCGCCGGCCAGGCTGATCTCAGCCGCCTCCGCCTGTGCCTTGAACGACGCGAGTACGTCATGGACCAGGACGGTGGGGTCGACCGGCTCGCGGTTCAATACCAGGCTCCCGGTGTCGGTCAGCACGAGCGTGCGCAGGTCTTCGACGAGGACCTCGAGCCCGCGGGTCGCATCGAGGATCGGCTCGAGGTGCTCAGCATCGGCGGGGTACAGACCGTCCGCTATGCCCTCGGCCTGGCCGCGGATCACGGAAAGGGGCGTGCGAAGCTCGTGCGCGACGTCGGCCAGGAAGCTTCGGCGCTGCTCATCGGTCGACTTCAGCCTCGCTGACATCGCATTGAAGGCTCGCGCGACCGAGCGCATCTCCGGTGAGCCCGATTCGGGGACGCTGGCTGAGTAGTCGCCTTTCTCGATGCGGCGCGCGGCCCCGATGAGGTTGTCCATCGGCCGCGTCATGCGCCGGATGCCTCGGAGTCCCACGGCCGCGACGAGGAGCACAAAGACCAACGCCGCCACGCCCCCCAACCGCCCGAGACCGGAGGTTACCTCGGAGTGCCCGAAGGCGAGGCCGACCAAGGCCGTCAGGACCCCGCCGGCCACCGCGGCCAGGCCGAGCACCACAAGCAGCATGCAGCCGATTCGCCACATGAACGGTGGCCCGCCCCTGCGGCCCCATCGACCCATCGGCGGCCAGGACTGGTCTTCCGGCCACCATGGCGGCCGGCCGCGTGGTCGTGGTCCCCATTGAGAGCGCATCAGAGCGGCTCGGCGAAGCGGTAGCCCACCCCAAACACCGTGAGGACGTACTGAGGTGATCGCGGATTCTGTTCGATCTTCCGGCGGATGTTCTTGATGTGCGCATCGATGGCTCGCTCGTACGACTCGAACGCAACCCCGTTCACAGCGTCCAGCAGCTGTGATCGCGTGAAAACGCGTCCAGGTTGACGGGCCATGGCTGCCACCAGCTGGAACTCGGTCTTCGTGAGGTCCACGCGCCGGCCCCTGAACCGAGCGTCCATGCGCGTGACGTCGAGCTCAACGTCTGCGCCGACGCGGATCACGTCAGCCGGCTCACGCATGCCTTCTGCCCGGCGGAGCACAGCTCGCACTCGCGCAACGAGCTCCTTGGGGCTAAACGGCTTGGTGATGTAGTCGTCGGCGCCCAGCTCGAGGCCGACCAGCTTGTCGGATTCCTCGGTACGCGCGGTGAGCATGATGATCGGAACGTGACCGTCGCGGCGCAGGGCGCGAGTCACGTCGAGTCCATTCAATCCCGGCAGCCCCAAATCGAGAACGACCAGGTCGGGTCGACCCGTCCGGGCCGATCTCAGCGCGGTCTGGCCGTCAGACGCCACGAGCACGGTGAAGCCACCATGCTCGAGGTAATCGCGGACGAGCTGGACGATCCGCGGCTCGTCGTCCACGACCAGGATGGTCGCCACCGCGACCATCCTAGTGTCCCGCGCCGAAGTTCCGGCGTCGGACACTCCGTCCCGCGCAGCCGTTCCGGAGGCGGTCGTCGGACCGCCTCCGGAGTAGCCGGCTCACGCCTGCTTTTGATCAGGCGGCGGTGGTGCAGTCGCGGGCTCGCCGTGCGCGCGCTTGTGCCATTCCTGCATCCGCTCGTCGATCGCGGGAGGCACTCCGCCCCCGTAGCCGCCGTGCTTCCAGCCGCCGCCCCCCCAGCCCCGGCCGCCCCAGGCGCCGAACCGAGCCACTCGGAACAGCAAGAACAGGAGGAAGAGGAAGAACAGCAGGCCGAACAAACCGAAGCCGAAGAAGTGCGGCTCGTAGTAGTAGTTCGGCGCGACCGCAGCCTCCGCCGGGAGGTGAGTGGCCAGACCGGCCTGGTACGAGACAACGCCGACGACCGCGACGATGACCAGCGTCAACGCCAACCAGAGAAAACCGAAACCGCGTCTCATGACGAGTGCTCCTTTGTGAATCCGAGGGTCGATATAACGCCCTTCATGGTTCCAGGAGGTTGTGAGCGAGGTGTGAAGATCCAGAGCACGCCGTGTGGAGATCAGAAGCCGTTCTGCGCCAGCTCCACCATCTCGGCTGTGGTCTTCCACAGGGCGCGTTGAGCATCCGGATCGCTGGTCGATTTCGGGGGATCGATTCGCTTGGTGCCTTTGAAGAACCAGCCCGTCGTACCCTCGTGGGCCGGCGATATGGCCAGGTCCGCGATGTCTTCGGCGGCGCGATCTGGCGGCCTCGACACGAGGCGGGTGATGAGCCGGATCGGCCGGGCCGCCTCACGCATCAGCTCCGATCGCACCAGGCCGGGGTGACATGCGTTCGCGCGGACCTCCCACCGCTTCGCGCGCCGAGCCAGCTCGAACGTGAACATGACGTTGGCGGCTTTAGTAGCTCCGAATGTCCGCAGCGCGCGAAATTGCGCCTTCGATGTCAGCTGTTCCATCTCGACGCGGGTCGACGACGGCGCGGTGATGGTGATAACGCGGCCACGTCCGACGAGCGGGTCTCGAAGCAGGTTCGTGAGCAGGAAGGGACCCAGGTGGTTGGTCGCGAGCATGACCTCGAACCCTTCAGGAGTCTTTCGATACTCACGCGAAAAGGTCGCCGCGACGTTCACCAGAGCATCGATGTGCCCGACCATCCGCGGGATCTCACGGGCAGCGGCGCGGACAGATGACATCGAAGAAAGGTCCACCGGCACGCCGATCACGCGCTTGTCCTCCCCACCCAGCCTGGTGACGAGTGCATCCAGGCGGCTCGACGGCCGTGCGAGGAGAACGACACGAGCGCCGCGGCGCGCCAGCACGGCCGCCGTCGCCGACCCGACCGCACCGGTCGCCCCGGTGACCACGACCACCGGGTGGAGTCCTGCCATAAGCGGAGAGTACGTTGTCGCCATGACGCTCATCAGCGCGCATCGCGGCAATTGCGGTGTCGACGGACTACCGGCCCTGGAGCGATACCGCCGCGCAATTGCGTTGGGAGTCGACTACGTGGAGATCGATGCACGCCGAACCACGGACGGCACGTACGTCACGTATCACGACGACCTGACTCCATCCAGACGCAACACGCGCGAGCTTTCGTACGCACAGCTGAAAGACGAGCTGGGCTCTGAGCTGCTGACCCTAGACGAGGTCCTGGACGTCGCGGCCGGTCGAGTTGGCCTGCACGTTGACCTCAAGGAGGATGATCGCGGGCCCGACATCGTGCGCGTCGTCCTCGAGCGCCTGCCCGAGAGCAGCTTCGTCGTCACCACCGGCGGGGACACAGTGATTCGGACGATCAAGGACCAGTTCCCAACGGTGACCGCGGGCCTTACGTTGGGCCGGGACCTCGAACGTTGGCCGCCTTGGCGCATTCTTGGTGTCCGGCTGAGTGAGCTCTTTCCCGGTCCACGACTGCAACGCTCACATGCCGACTTCGTCGCGATGCACCAACAGCTGGCGCGCCTCCGGCTGCTGGGCTACACCGCGACCCGCCGCATTCCGGCCTGGGTTTGGACGGTGGACGACGAAGTCGAAATGAAGCGCTTCCTTGACGATCCCCGGGTCACCACGCTGATCACCAATCGACCGGACGTCGCACTGCGCCTGCGCGCAAACGGCGGTCAGGAGGGCCCTTACTGATCTCAGGACAGCTTGATTTCCGTCTGGCAGCAGAAAAGCCCGAAGTCCGGCGACCAGCGCAGGATCAGGGGCGCGTCGGTCGAGGTCGCGCGGAAGCACACGCTGACCGGTCCAAACTGGGCGCCGCCGTTGAAGACGTGACGGTCCCAGGTCGTACAGCCGGGCGAGTTAACGACCAAGCCGGAAGCGTGCTGCTTGGAGTCGATGAGCTGCAGGTCTTCCGGAGAAGCGTGGGTTGAGTCACTGGCGTTCTTGAAGACGAGCTGCATGCTGACCAGGTCGCCGGAGACCGCCAGGTTCGAGACCCAAAGTGTGTAGCCCTGCAGGTTGGCGCAGGGGGCCGGAGTACAGGCCAAGGCGGGGACCGGGCTGCTGGCAGCAGGGCTTTGAAATGAGGCCTGCATCGACATGAAGGCGGCGATCGCCGCCACTGCCGCGATGAGCAGACCGACCGCGACCGCCCCGAATTTCACCGGCCGCGACGACATGAGTCTCTTAACGCGGTGAGCGGCGGTTGGTTCCGTCCCTGGTGAACCTTCAGGCTATAGCGGCCGCAACAACGGGCTCGTCGGACACGACCCTGCCGTCCTTGAGGCGGATCTGCCGCTTGGCCTGGCTGGCGACGTCGAGGTCGTGGGTCACGACCACAATTGTCACCTTGTCCTGCTCGTTGAGGCTCTTCAAGAGCGTCACCAGCTGCTGCGCGGTCTCGGTGTCAACAGCGCCTGTGGGCTCATCGAGCAGGATAAGTGAAGGTCGGTTGACCATCGAACGCGCGATTGCGACGCGCTGTTGCTGGCCTCCCGAAAGCTCCGTCGCCCGATGGCGAACCCGGTCAGACAGGCCAACGCGGTCGAGCAAGTCTTCAGCGCGCTTGCGTCCGTCCGTGCGGTCGTGGACGTATCGCAGCGGCAGCATCACGTTCTCGAGCACGTTCAGCGAAGGCAGCAGGTTGTACTCCTGGAACACAAAGCCGACCTTCGTTCCTCTGAGGCGCGCGAGCTGGCTGTCGCCGAGCTTGCCGGTGTCGGTACCGTCGATCATCAGCGTGCCGGAGGTCGGGCGAAGCAGCAGCCCTAGCAGATCGAGCATCGTCGTCTTGCCGCTGCCCGACCGGCCGACGACCGCCACGAACTCCCCGTCTCCGATATCGAGGGTCACGCCGTCGAGGGCCCGGATCTCGTTCTTGCCCTGCTTGTAATACTTGGTCAGGTTCTCGAGTTGCAGGTGGGCCATCTCTACTGATTTCTGAGGGCGGTAACCGGGTCGAGGCGCGCTGCACGCCATGCGGGCAGGATGCCGGCCACGGCCCCCAACGCGATGGCAAAGCCGAGCGCGAACAGCGTCAAGCGCACGGTCACGAGAAACAGCGTCGACTGGCCTGGGGGCGTGGTTGCGTTGGCAACCACGGTGATGGCGACGCCGAGGCCGTACCCGATCAGCCCGCCAAGGGCTCCGATGAGGGTCGCCTCGAGCAGGAACTCGCCCATGATGTGGCGGGTGGTCGCCCCAACGGCTTTCTTTAGCCCGATCTCGCGAATCCGTTCGGCCACGGCCATGAACATGGTGTTGACGACCGAGAGGCCGCCGATGACCAGTGCAAGCAGCGCCGCCGCGGTCGTGATTCCGGTGAAGATTGCACCGCCCGATTTGAAGCCGTTCACGATCACGCTGGGCTTGGTCGCCTTCACGCCCGTTACCTGCGCATTGATTCGGTCCGCGATCTTGTCGAGGTCGCTGATCGAAGACCCCGGCTTGCCGTAGACGTCGATGCCCTCAGTGATCTTGCTGACGTCGATCTGGCCGCGAATGGCGATTGGAAGGCTGTCCTTCAGCAGCATCTGTCCGTCCGCGATGTTGATGTACGCAAATGTGTCGGGCGCCGTCAGCGTTGGGTCCAGGATGCCCACAACCGTGAAACTGTGGTTGACGAAGTCAGGCTTGGCGTCCGGCGGCCTGACCGGTAGGTCGACACTTTCGCCGACCTTCCTGTTGAACTCTTTCGCGATCGTCGAGCCGAGGACGACCTGGCCGGTCGAACTCGCGTCGAGCTGATGCCCCTGCGCGTACGTCAACTTGAAGACGGACCAGTTGTTCTCTTGCGGATCGCTGGCGACAATCCTGTCAGGGATGCCAAAGCTCACGACGACTACGCTCCCCGGTTTGGCGTCGAAGGTATAGCCGGGGAACGCCGCAGCGACTCCATCCACATTCTTGATCTCGTCGATTTTCGACAGTGGGAGCAGGGGCGCGGCCTGGCCATCCGGCGCTCCGACCGTGACGTTGGAGCCGAAGAACTTGACGCCGCCGTCCAGGAGGGCGTTGAAGTTCTCGGCGATCGCCCCCATCGTTGTGAGCGCCAGCACGCCAATGACGATTCCGGAGATGGTGAGAAAGCTGCGCAGCTTGCGCCTGGTGATGTTGCGCACGATTTCCATCAGGCCAAGGAGGATACCAAGGGCTCTGTTAAAGGCACGTTAAATGAGCGTGCGTGGCTCAGGCGAACAGCGCCACTAACCGACCTGTGTAAAGGTTCCATCCGCCCGCATGCCGGTCACGCGCGTCGGCGGTGGGTAAGCCCAGGTGGCGCAATCGCAGCAGCGTTCCCGAGCCTTCCGGCGTCAGCGTGATGACGACCGTCGTCGATCCTGGAGGGACCGAGGCGTCGCTCTCCCATCCCCATGTCATCACCAGGCGGTGCGGTGGGTCGACCTCTTTGTATTCGCCGGTCGCGATGTTGCCACCGTCGGCGTCGATCCTGAACCTGCCGCCCGGCCGCGGATCGAGCTGCGCGCCGACGCCCATCCAGGTCACGAACTTCGCTGGGTCGACCAGGTAGGAGAAGACGGTGGCCGGCGTGGCAGCAATCCGCTGCTCGACCTCGATCGCAACGCCACCCTCAATCAGCTCTTCGATGGGT
>Ga0210384_10005458_pt1 | contig 13815 bp, 7 predicted proteins | sample IncBWH2MmetaG_FD_160574 | JGI IMG/M metagenome (GOLD analysis project Ga0210384, IMG submission 160574) | Forest soil microbial communities from Barre Woods Harvard Forest LTER site, Petersham, Massachusetts, United States - Inc-BW-H-2-M | ecosystem: Environmental > Terrestrial > Soil >...
CCGTGTGGAATGAGTTCAAGGCGTTGAAGACGCTCAAACCAAGCTTGGCGGAGGGGCCTTTTTTGCCCCTCGCCGCGCTCAGCGGGATCTCCCGGGTCAACGAGAGGTCGAGATTGGCGTAGCCGGGGATCCGGAGGGTGTTCCTCCCCACTCCCAGGGGCCGGTCTGACGCGAAGCCATCATGGTTGCTGTCGATCCCGGTCGTGAGGGTGTAGGGCTTGCCAGAGGCCGCGTTCAGGCCTATCCCCAGCTTCACCCATGGCAGATCCACCGTGCCCAGGAGATTCAGGCGATGCCGCTGGTCGAAGTCGGCCGGTCCCCACTCCGCTGAGGGGTCGCTGTTGTTCGCGGGGAAGAAATTGACCCCGCTCGTGTTGTTCTCGGTCCGGCTCAGCGTGTACTGAGCCAGTCCGTTGAACCTCTTCCCGATCTTCCCCCGGAAGCTGAACTCGAGGGCGTCACCCACCTGGCGCCCCGCCGTCTCGATCTCCCGTACCTGCCCCAGCGTGGGGTCCGGACGTGCCAGGTAGAGAGGGCCGGCCGGAGCATTCACGTCGCGCGAACGGAGGAGGCTCACGCCACGCGATGCTCGGTAGGTCGCGGAGACCGTCGTCCCCGTAGCGACCGCCCACTCCGCCCCGAAGCTGTATTGGATCGTGTATGGGGTCGTGATGACCGGCGCGAAGCGGACGAGGCTCAGCGGTTGCGCCAGGAGCCCCGCGCCCCCGATGTCGGGGTAAGACGGGTTCAAGACCAGGTAGGTGTTCAAGTGGGATCCGTCGTGCTGAAGCAGGTTGGCGAATGCGACGGGGGGGAAGCGGTCGTTGAAGAGGCCGATCCCGGCCCTCAGCACGACGCTCTTCCCACTGCCGGGTGCGAACGCGGCGAAGGCCCGCGGCACCAGGTGACCCCGGCGGAGGAAGTTCTGGTAGTCATACCGGCCGCCGACGGCCAGCGAGAGGCTCGGGCTGAGCTGGAATTCGTCCTGGACGAAGCCGCCGGCGAGTTCCTGAAAGAGGGGGACCAAGCCGTTCCCCGTCTGCTGCGTGTAGGCGTACGGCTGGCCCGCCTGGTAGGAGGCAAGGCTCGAGAAGAAGAACGTCCCCCCGCGGTTCGAAAGGTCGTTGTACGTCCGGTGGCTCCATTCCGCCGCCTGGATGCCCGCCTTCAGCAGGTGCTTCCCGAGGATCCAGGAGAAGGTGTCGAAAAGCTTGAAGTCCATCTCCGTCTGCCGCTGGTCGGCTTGAGCGCCCCCGGTGGTGAAGGCGTCCTGGACGACGATCCGGGTTCCTGGATTGAGGCTCGTGGTGGAGCCATGGTTCCATTCGAAGTGGAGAACGATCTGGTTCACGACCTTGGAGGATGCGATCCGATCATTCAGGTCGAGGTCGTCTTCGTGGTACGCAAAATTGGCCGCCGCCTGGGGCAGCGTGAAGCCGCCCGCTCCCTGGTTCGTCTGCGCACGGTCCTCGAGGGCGTACTGGGCCCAGAGGGTGTGCTTGGCCCCGAACTGCCGCGTGACCCGCGCCGAAAACTCGGTCGTCTGCTGGGGCGTGGCCACGTTGGCGCGGATCGCCCCACCCAGACCGGCGGCGACCACGATCGACTGGAGGTCTTCCTCCTGCCGGTCCAGCGTCAGGAGGAACGTCGTGGTCTTGCTTGGCCCTATTGGCCCCGACAAGTTCCCTTCGTAGACTCGCCGCTGCTCGGGAGCCTTCTCGGGAGCGAACGGATTTCGCGCGTTGAGGCCCGAGTCGCGGAAGAGCACGTTCAGCTCCCCGTGGTACTCCGGCTCCTCTTTTTTCGTGACGATCTCGATCCGGCCCCGGCCTTGGCGGTAGTACTCGGCGGAGTAGGGGTTCTGGTTGATCCGCACCTCTTGGATGGCCGACGGCGACACCAGCACGCGGTTGGCCTCCGCCCCGTCCACGACGAGGGAGACGCCGTCGGAGCCGATTGCTCCCTGGTCGAGAAACGCCGATAGGGTCGAGATGACGTCTTGGTCGAAGACGGGCAGGCCGTCCAGCATCTTCCGATCCACCGTGGCGGCATCGCGGTTCTCGCCCGGATGCGTGGAGAGCCCGCCCTCTCCCACCGTCACTTCCTCCGCGACGGGAGCGACCTCGAGGGGGACGTTGAGGGGAGGGCTCGATCCCTTTCCGACGGCCGCGCGCACGCGGGCCATTTTGAACCCGTCAAGTCGCACCTCCACCTCATACTTGCCGGGGGGGACTTGCTCGAAGAGGAAGCGACCGTCGGCGTTGGTCTTCAGAGAGGCAAAAACTGCGTCTGCGCGTTTCAGAGCGACGCTCGCCCCGGGCACCACCGCACCGCTCGGGTCGATGACGACTCCGCTCACCCGACCTTGCAGCGGCTCGCCGAAGACGCTGCTGCCCGCGAGCAGCAGATAGGTAGCGAGCACATATCTGAGGCCTTGTCCCCGCGCCCGGGACCTGGCCGCAGAGCTCAGAGGCAGAAAAAGCGTTGGCCTCAGCAACGATCCCTTCCCATCACAACCCCCCACGCCCCCGAGGATTCATGGCCCCCATTTTAAGGGGCAAGGGGCTCCTTCGGAGAGCGCGGGTCCAATCCTCGATTCTACTTTCTCTTTCGTGTGGAGCCGCATGAGGTAGGTCCCCGAGCTGTCACACTAGTGTCGAACTCCAAAAGGGCGCTACTGCGCGGACTCGGCACGAGGGTTCGGGGGAGGTATCTTGCTCAAGACGTCCTTGATGTCGCCGATGTGCTCACTGAGGAGGTTCACCTTGCTGGCCAGGCCTTGGATGTCCGACGCGGCCCGCCGGTTGACCTCATAGTCGAGCTCACCCCGCAGCCGATCCTTAGTGTCCTGCCGGTTTTGGCTCATCATGATGACCGGGGCCTGGATGGCCGCCAACATGGAGAGAAACAGGTTCAGAAGGATGAACGGATAAGGATCCCAGGCGCGGTTGCCCAGAGAGACCTGGATGGCCGAGTAGATGGCGACAACGATCGAGAAAAGGATGATGAACGTCCATGAGCCGCCGAAGCGGGCGACTTGATCCGCGATTCTCTCCCCAAACGTCGCCGCGGTCTCGATGATGACGTTGGGGTTGCGACTGGCGCGGACACGGACGAGCTGCTGCGCCGCGTGATATTGGCGGCCGAGCACGGTGAGCATATCCATTCCGGCCATGGGCTTGCGCTCCAGGAGAACCGCTATGTCGTTGCGGTCGACCTCGAGACAAGTCGTGTCTTCGAGAGCGAGAGCGTCGGTGTGATGGGGTGTCTTCTCCAGCATCGAAGCGAAGCCAAAGAACTCGCCGTGCCCCGGCTCGTCGACGACGACCTCCTGCTGGTCCTGGTCGATGGTCGTAACGCGGACCCGCCCCGAGATCATGACGTAGGCTCGCCCCCCCTCATCGCCTGCCTTGTAGATGCGCTCGCGCGGGGCGAACCTCTTCAGCTCCACCTGGGCCGCGAGTACGGCCGTCTCCTCGTCGTCGAGGAGGGCGAAGAGAGGGACGTGCTTCAGCTCCTGGGGTGTGCAGGCCATGAGTACCTCACCAGTGAAAAGTAGGTCGCGTTAACAGCCCCCCGAGCATCGCACGCCTCGACGGCGCGGCACAAGAGTCCTTCCAGCTCTTTGACCACGGCGGTACGGGCTACAATCGCTGAGCCGGCCGCACACCCTGCCAGGAACGCCTGGATTTGTCACACAGTGATCGCAGGTCGTATCCTGGATGGTCGCGAGACCAACAAAGGAGAATCTAATGCTCAGGCTGCCAGCGTCATCCAGAACCAGCCTCTTCGCCATGGCGGCGGCGGCCAGCGGCGGCCTGCTGCTGGGATATTCACCGCCAGTGACCGCGAATAATCCACCCAGCGCGGGCTTCATCGGTCACTTCGCGGATGTCAACGGTACTCGGCTGTACTACCTAATCGGCGGCAAGGGCAGCCCCGTGGTCCTGCTCCACGGATATGCCCAGACGGGTCACATGTGGGGTCGGCGGATTCTGCCGCGGCTCTATGAGCGTCACACCGTCATCGTCCCGGACCTGCGCGGCGCCGGCAAATCGGCCAAGCCGGAGGCGGGTTACGACAAGAAAAACATGGCCGTGGACATCCACGAGCTGACGTCGTCTCTGGGCTTCAAGCGCGTGAGCATCGTCGGCCACGATATCGGCCTGATGGTGGCTTACGCCTACGCCGCCCAGTTCCCCGAGGCCACGGAGCGCGTGGTCTTGATGGACGCGTTCCTGCCCGGCATCGGGAACTGGAAGGACGTCTGGCTCATGCGCGACCTCTGGCATTTCCACTTCTATGGAGAGGTTCCGCTGGCGCTGGTGAAGGGCCGCGAGCGAGTCTACTTCGAGCATTTCTGGAATGACTTTGCGGCGGACCCGAAGCACTCTGTTTCCGAGGAGGACCGGCAACTTTACGCGGCGGCCTATGCGCAGCCGGGGGGTATGCGGGCGGGCTTCGAGTACTTCCGTAACTTCGAGCGCGACGCCCGCGACTTCGCCGAGCTGAGCGCGACCAAGCTTTCGATGCCGGTGCTGGTGCTTACGGGCGAGAAGGCGTCCGGGCAGTTCCTGATCGATCAGGCGCGCCTCGTCGCCACGAACGTGAAGGGCGTCGTCATCAAAGGCTCTGGGCACTGGCTCGTGGACGAGGCGCCGGAGCAGGTGATTCCTGAGCTCGTCTCCTTCCTCAACGAATCGCGGTAGCGCTCGGCACAATAAGCCCGATAGAACGGGCTGACTAGCTGAGTAGGGGAGGGGTTTGCGACTTGGAGATCCGACCATGATTCCCATGGAGGTGCCCAACTGCTAGACTCAAGGGTGGGTTTGTCCTTCACGCAGTAGGGGGACTTATGTCCACTAGAATGGGCTTCCCGGTCGTGGGGACGTTGGTTTTGGGTGTCACGGTCGCGGCGCTGATCGGAAATTGCAAAGAAGGTACGTCCAAGCCCTCGCCCATCGAAACCACTGTGGCGATCCCCCCAGGCACCGAGCCCCTCACACCATTCTCGCCGCCGGTTGGCCACCCCACACCAACACCAACTCCGAGCCCGAAGCACAAGCCGACTCCCTCGCCGAGTGCCACGCCGACTCCCACGCCTAGTCCGACGCCGACTCCGTCGCCGAGTCCCATTCCCAGTCCCCTCACCATCAAGATATTGAGCATGTCCGGCAGCAACTCCTACTCCCCAAACCCCGCGAATCTTAAGATCGGCCAGAAGGTCTTCTGGCAAAACGTCGACTACGTTACCGCACCCGGGCATACAGCCACGGGGGGCGGATTTGATACGGGGCTGCTCACTCCGGGGGTGACCAGCAGCCCTGCTATCACATTCAGCGCGGCGGGAACGTTTGCCTATTCGTGCAAGATTCATTCCTCCATGACCGGGACGATCAACGTCACGCCCTAGGGCAGTACTCACTCGCTCGAGCTGCGTCCCAAATCTTCTCGCGCCCGCGGCCGCACCCTGGATCCTTCTCCGCCACCGACACCGGAACAAGCGACCTCAAGCGCCGGGGGTCGCTCCCGGTGCTCGCTCTCACGCGCACAGACACAGGTCGTTCGCTGAAGGTCAGATAGCGCAGCCTCTTCAGCTCAGGCAAGTGTGGTATTTTCACGCGCACCGGGAAGGCTGCCGGCGCGTGGGAGAAGACGCCGACACCCGCCGCCGAGTTGCGCTTTCCTGCGTGGCGTTCCCGGGAAGATTTGATGGCTAGCGTACTCGAGGCGGAGCTAGCATGACGGGCTTGTCAGCGCTCACGGATTGGGCAAACTTCTACGTGATCACCGGCTCGGCGGCGGCCGCGCTCACGGGTCTCACTTTCGTCGTCATCGCGCTGGCCGCGAACCGGAGTCGCGGCATGACCTCGGCCGGCATGCGCGCCTTTGTCACACCGACGATCGTTCACTTTGGCTCGGTGCTGGGGTTGGCGGCCTTCCTGACCGTTCCCGGGCAAAACGTCACCAGCCTGAGTCTGGCCTTCGGCGCGGCGGGCGTCGCGGGTGTGATCTACGGCGGGCTCGTCGGACTGACCATGCGCCGCCTCGGAAGCCGCTATGTTCCCGTTGGCGAGGATTGGCTCTGGCATGTGGCGCTACCGACGTTGGTCTATGGTGCTCTGCTGGTCCTAGGGTTTCTGATCCGGCGCCGAATGGAGCAAAGCCTGTACGGCGTCGCAGCGGTATCAATGCTGCTGCTGTTCCTCGGAATTCACAACGCCTGGGACGTGGCCGTGTCGATCAGTGTGAACATCAAGCAGGACCCGGGCAAAGCTCCCGAGCCTCCTCCCGCCGCAGGGAATGAACCGGCGACTCAGCCCCAATAAAAAGCGGGTCTGGGACGGTCGTTGGATATTGACCGACCCGTCTCAGGGCAAGGCTCTGCTTTGGCCCCAATACTCGCGGAGGCCGCGCCGAGGTGCTCGCGCGACCCCGACCCTGAGCCGGCTTGCTATCGGTCCCTCCTGAGCGCTGGATCTGTCCAGCCTGGAGACGGGGCGCAGTTATTCCCGCTATCCTTGCCAAGCGTGGCGGGTTTATGCGGCCGTAGGATTTGTTCGAATCAACCACGCGGGCGACGCAGGGCGATACGGAAGGCGCCGCCGCGAGGCCCAGCCAGTCTCATTCCGGGCTCCAGCTTGGAACCCGGCCGGGTGTCCAGGGCGCTCCTGCGTTCTCGGCCCGGGCCTCCAGGGAAGCGAGGTCCTTCTCGAGGAGCACACGCAGCCGGCCGAGCACGTCCGTAAACTCCCCCGATGCGATCTCGTAGGCCCTCCGGTGCGTCGCGGTGGGAGCGGACGTGGTGCCCCAATACGCGCTGACGATGCCCTGCACCCGGTCCACGATCGAGGGCGAGGTTGGCTCGTTGTATTTCTGCACCGCGGTGTCGCCGCTCAGCGCGACCGACAGGTCCTTCAGGCGTCCTTCCAAGGCCCGTGCTTCCTCGGCCAGCTTGGGATCCGAGCCCGGGGTGTCGAGGAGCGCCTGCTTCAGATAATCAAGTCGTTTCTGCCCTTCCTTTCCCGCCTCGACCGCCCCCAGAACGCTCCGCTGCAGCCGCGCCGCCTTCTTCAGGAAGGCTTGGAGGGCCGCCCGGTCCGGGGCGGTCAGAGCGCCTGACCACAGCGGTTCGGCCGTGAAGGTCTGCGGCTCCCCGAGCGGCGTGAGCGTGCCCCCCACGCGCTTGGCCATGGAGACCGTGTAGGAGCCGGGCAGGACCAGAGGTCCCTGCTTGGGATCGACGAAGGGGTTTTCGTCCTCGGGAGGCTTCAGCTCTGTCGGGCTCGCGGCGGGATGGCGCAGGTCCCACGCCACCCGATGGAAGCCAGCGGTAACGGGCCCGGTGATCCGGCGCACGACCGCCCCCGTCTCGTCCGTGACCGTGAAGATGATGGAGGGCTCCTCCTCGCGGTCTTCGGCCCGGAGCTCGTCCCAGCTCGGGTAGAACACGTCGCCCCCCTTCTCTTCGATCTTCTTCTCCTCCGCCCGCCGTGCCTTCTTTCGCGTCTTCAGCTCGTCCTTGAGGTAGTAGGTAAAGACGGCACCGAAAGGGGGATTGGCAGCGGAGAAGAAGCTGTCTCCCATGAAAGACTTGTCCTTGAGCCCGAGCGGGGTGGAGGGAATGTACATAAGAGCGCGCTTGACGGGGAAGAGGGAGGCCTCTTTGCCGAGCATCTCCGCGCTCACGCTCCGAAGCGGCGTGTAGTCGTCGAGGATGTAGAAGCCGCGCCCGAAGGTTGCGAGCACGAGGTCGTTCTCCCGCCTCTGGATCTCCAGGTGCCGGACGGCGATCGTGGGCAGGTTGCCCTTGAGCCGCACCCAGCGCTTGCCTCCGTCTACCGTGACGTAGAGCCCGAACTCCGTTCCCGCGAAGAGCAAGTCGGGCCTCTGATGGTCTTCGGCCACGGTATAGACCGTTCCCCGCTCCGGGAGGTCCCCGCTGATCGAGATCCAGGCCTTGCCGCGGTCGGTGCTCTTCAGGAGGTACGGCTTGAAGTCGCCTTTCTTGTGGTTGTCGAAGGCGGCGTAGACCGTGTCGGTGTCATGCCTGGAGGCCTCGAGGTCGGACACATAGGTCTCCTCGGGTACGCCCGGGATGCGCTCGATCCGGCGCCACGTCCCGCCTCCGTCCTCGGTGACCTGGATGAGGCCGTCGTCGCTGCCCACGTAGAGGAGGCCCTCCTTCTTGGGCGATTCGGTGAGCGAGACGAGGTTGCCGTAGAAGGACGTGGAGGCGTTCTTGGCGACCGCGTCCGGGCTCCACACCCGGCCCATCACCTTGAGCTTGTTGCGGTCGATCTGGCGCGTGAGGTCGCCGCTCACCGGGCGCCAGGACTCGCCGCGGTCGTCGCTTCTGAACAGCCGCTGAGCGGCGAAATAGATGCGGGTGTGGGAGTGGGGGCTGATGATGAGCGGCGCGTCCCAGTTGAGCCGGAGCGGGGGCTCGCCCGGCGCTGGCTGGGGCCGGATGTCGAGCCGCTCACCGGTGCGGCGGTCGAATCGCGCCAGGCCCCCGTTCTGGAACTCGGCGTACACGACGTTGGGGTCCTCGGGGTCGACCTGGGGCTTGAAGCCGTCGCCTCCCAGGGCCACGAACCAGTCGGAGTTCAGGATGCCATGCGCGGTCGCGGTCCGGGAGGGCCCGCCGAGAGTGAAGTTGTCCTGGGTGCCGCCATAGACGCTGTAGAAAGGCTGCGCGTTGTCGAGGGCCACCCGGTAGAACTGCGTTATCGGGAGGTTGGCCTTGAAGCTCCACGTGGCCCCGCGGTCGAAGGTCTCATAAAGACCCCCATCGCAGCCGGCCAGGATGTAGTCCGGGTTATCGGGATTGATCCAGAGCATGTGGTTGTCGACGTGTTTCGCGTGCTCCCCCAGTTTCTTAAAGGTCTTGCCGCCGTCCTCTGTTACCTGTATCCAGACGTCCACGGAGTAGACCCGGTCCACCTTTTTCGGGTCGGCGAAGATCCGGTTGTAGTACTGGGGGCTCGAAGAGTTGTGATCGCTCATCTTCTCCCAGTTGGCCCCGCCGTCGGTGGAGCGGTGAAAGCCACCGGCCTTGTCGGTGGCCTCCACGACCGCGTAGATCACGTCCGGCCGGGCGGGGGAGATCGCCAGGCCGATGCGGCCCATGTCCGTCTTGGGCAGACCGTTCTCGAGCTTTCTCCAGTTCGCGCCGGCGTCCACGGACTTGTAGATGCCCGACTCGGGCCCTCCGTCGATGAGCGTCCACACGTGTCGGCGGCGTTGGTAGGTGCTAGCGTAGAGCACGTCGGGGTCGCGGGGATCCATCAAGACGTCGTTTGCCCCCGTGTTCTCGCTGATCTTGAGGACCGCCTTCCAGGTCTTGCCGCCGTCAGACGTCTTATAGAGCCCGCGGTCTCCCCCCGGCGCCCAGAGAGGGCCTTGAGCAGCCAGGTACACGGTCTGGGAGTCTCGGGGATCGACGAGTATCTTGCTTATGTGCTCCGAGGCCTTGAGGCCGAGGTTCTCCCACTTCTTGCCCCCGTCCAGGGAGCGGTAGACGCCGTCGCCGTAGCCCACGCTGCGCTGGGAGTTGTTCTCTCCGGTGCCCACCCAGATGGTGAGGGGGTGCTTCGGATCTACCGTCACGCAACCGATGGAATAGGAGCCTTCCTTGTCGAAGACGGGTGTGAAGGTCGTGCCAGAGTTCGTGGTCTTCCAGAGGCCGCCGGAGGCGGCGGCCACGTAATAGGTGCCGGGATGAGCCGCATCCACCGCTATGTCGACGATCCGCCCCGACGTGAGCGCGGGGCCGATCCCGCGGAGCTCGAGTCCAGCCAGGGCATCCGCGGTGAGCAGGTCTTTCTTGTCTTTCTCCGCCGGTTTCACGGGCTTGGCATCCCGGGCGGAGGCAGGAAGGGCGAGGGCGATGGCGATGAGGACGCCCAGAGCATTGAACGGCGGCGTGAAGGGCTTTTTCATGCCGCTTCTTCTACGCCCGCGGGGGCTCAAACGTCAATCCCCCGGGGCCCCGGTGTTTCGCCGGATGCACGGACCTTCTCCTGCAGCCCGAAAAAGCGAGGGTCGACGCAGCCCGGGCGCGAGCACGCGGGGCCCGTGCAAGCCTATTTGTTGCAAGCACTTGAATGGATCAGTCCAACGACGGTCAGGCGGACGAACATGATGGACTGCTCACCGGGGGCGCTGATAGAAAAGTGTCCGTCACTTGAACGCTCAGACGTCGAACCGGTGAAAGGACAAAGGAGGCAATTTGTCATGAGCGAGTTCATATACCTGTACCGAAGCGGCGAGCAAGAGCACCGTCAGTCGATGGGATCCCCCGAGCAAGTGCAGAAGACGATGCAGAAATGGATGGCCTGGATGAAGGAGTTGGGCGACAAGGGCCACCTCAAGGATCCCGGCCAGCCGCTCGAGCGTACGGGCAAGGTGGTCAAGGGAAAGCAGAAGATCGGCACTGACGGCCCATATGCCGAGACCAAGGACATCGTGGGCGGCTACACGCTCGTCGAGGCGAAGGACCTCGGACAGGCGGTGGAGCTTTCTTACGGCTGCCCGATCTTCGAGACCGGCGGTCTCGTCGAGGTGCGACCCGTCCAGAAAATGTAGGTTGCCGCCCAAGAGGCGGGGACCCCGGACGATCGCGACGCCAAGACCGCCGACCCGGCTGGACTACTATGGCGGCAGGGAGGACCGCGCCGCGTGCTTTGCCCCTGCGAGCCTTCCCTTGGGCGGGAAAAATGAACGGCGTGGACGCGCTTGTTCCGGGACGCGTCCACGTCAGCCGATTCGATCGGCCGACTTCGGGAAGCTGGCCCGGTAGGAACGGCGCGGGGGGTCTAGGCCCTGTCGACCCGCGCCCTGATTTCAGGACGAACGCGCCGTGGAGCTGAGCGAGCATCTATTCCGGCACGAGGCGGCCCGCATGGTCGCCGTTTTGACCCGGATCTTCGGAATCCACAATCTAGGCCTGGCCGAGGACGTCGTGCAAGACGCCTTCTGCCGGGCCTTGGAGGTGTGGCCATTCCGCGGCCTGCCCGCGAACCCTTCCGCCTGGCTCATGACGACCGCCAAGAATCGCGCCCTCGACGTGCTGCGGAGGGAGCGCACCCGGCGGACTTTTGCCCCCGAGCTCGGGCGAATGCTCGAGACGGAATGGACACTGACCCCCGTCGTCGAGGAGCTCTTCGGAGCGCACGCGATCAAGGACGATCAACTGCGCATGATGTTCTCCTGTTGCCACCCCCGGTTGAGCGAGCCGGCCCAGGTTGCCCTCGTGCTCCACATCCTGTGCGGGTTCGGCGTGAGCGAGATCGCGAGCGCGTTCCTGAGCAGCGACGCCGCCATTGAGAAGCGCATCGGGCGCGCGAAGAAGGTGCTCGCGGGATCGAAGAGGCTGTTCGATCTCGCGAACCAGGCGGATTTCGAGGCCCGCCTTTCGGCGGTCCAGCGGGCGCTCTACCTCCTCTTCAATGAGGGCTACCACGGTGCCTCGGCGGAGTCGGCGGTGCGGGTGGAACTCTGCCGGGAGTCAATGCGTCTGGGGGCGTTGCTCCGGGAGCACCCGCTGGCGTCGACGCCCTCCACGTACGCCCTCTCGGCCCTGATGTGCCTGCACGCGGCGCGCCTGCCCGCGCGCGTCGACGGCTCCGGCGGCTTGACCACGCTTTTCGACCAGGATCGATCGCTATGGGATGGGGAGCTGATGACCGAAGGCCAGAGGCTACTCGAGCTCTCCGCCTCGGGTCAGGAGCTGACGGAGTACCACGTGGAGGCCGCAATCGCGGCAGTGCACGCGAGGGCGCGCCTCCCGGAGGAGACCGCTTGGGGCCAAATCGTCTCTCTCTATGACAAGCTGATGACGATCCGGCCCTCACCAGTGGTGGCCCTAAACCGGGCCATCGCCGTCGCACAGCACGAGGGCCCCGAGCGGGGGCTGGAGGAGCTTCGCGCGATCGAAGACCGCGATCGCCTTGCCGCCTACCCGTTCTACCCCGCGGCGCTCGGGGAGCTCGAGCTTCGTCGTGGGAGGCCCGGGATCGCGGGCGGGCACTTCCGAGCGGCGCTGGCGCTCGCCCGCAACCCCATGGAGAGGCGATTCCTCGAGCAACGCGTGAACGCCTGCGAAGCGGGTGCTCCCGGGCCCAGGCCCTAGGAGACCGCCGCTCTTGGGTGTCGCCGGTCGGCAAGCGGGATCTCGTGCCCCGGGGGCCCGGGTGTTGCGGCTCCGTCTCAGCGGTTCCTCGCGCTCAGAGTTGGCCGCGGCTCATCTCCCGTAAATCTTCAGCCGGCACTCTGGACAAATGCCGTGGGAGAACTGAGCCTCCGAGCGATCCCGCACGTAAACCTCCACCTGGCTCCAGTAGCCCTTGTCGTCCCGGATCTTCTTGCAGGAGGCGCAGATGGGGATCAGTCCGCGGAGGGTCTTGACGCTCGCCAGCGCCTCCTTGAGCTCTGCAATGATCCGCTCCCGTTCCGCCGTCATCTGCTTCCGCTCCGTCACATCGGTGACGATCGCGAGGAGGGCGGGCCACTCTCCGAAGGCAATGGAGTGGGAGACGACTTCCACGTCGAATAGGCTGTGGTCCTTCCTCCGGTGAACCTCGGGGCGCGGGACTCCCTGGCCGGCGGTGTCGTCGGCAGGCTCGGGGGGGACCCCCGGGCTCGGGCTGGGAGAGCGGACGTCCTCTAGCGTCAACTCCAGGAGTTCGGGGCGGGAGTAGCCGTATTGACCCACCGCCGCCTCGTTGACGGCCAGGAAGCGGAGAGTTTCGCGGTCGGCGACCCACATGGGGAGCGGGCTCTTCTCGAAAAGGAGCCGGTGCGTCTCCTCGGATTCCTGCAGGCGCTCCGCGGTCACACGGGCCTCCGTGACGTCCTGGGTCATCAGGAGCCCGGCGTAGGCCTCTCCCGACTCGCCCCGCACGGGCACGGTGTGGACTTGGTAGATCCGGTTGGCCACGGGTAGGTCGAGCGTGCTGGACTGGCCCTGGAGGGCCGCCCGGTGGGACGGCTCCAGGCGATCGGACACCTCGGCCGGGAAGAGCTCGCGCATCGTCTTCCCCTCGAGGCCCTCCCGGGAGAGACCGAGCGCGGGCAGGCCGAGCCCCCCAACCAGCGTGTACTTGAGATTTTTGTCGAAGAGCGCCAGGACGCCGTTGGGGAAGTTCTCCGCGATGGTCTGGTGCAGGCTTTGCTCCCGCAGCACCTCCGCGAGGGCATCGCCGAGTCTGAGGTTGAAATTCTCAACCTCCAGTCGCCGGGCTTCGTCCTGCTCCCGCAGAGTCTCTAGCCTCTGGAGGGTACGGAGGCGGGCCCGCAGGATGACCGCCGCGAGCATGACCGAGCCCAGGAGCGTGAAGCCGTAGCGGGCAGTGCCAGGCGGCCAGCCGAGCGAGGCCATGACGCCAATCCAGCCCAGGAGGGACACCACCGTGAACGAGCCAAACCATCGGAAGGACAGCATTAAAGAGCCGCCTCCGATCACGACCAGCGTGAGCATCCCCGTCTCAAGTGGATCCGCGAGCAGGCGCAGGTGCACAAGGACGATGAGAGCAACGATGAGGCCCCAAGCGAAGGCCATCGGGTGGGCCCATCGGTGGGGAAGAGGCCGTCGACCCAACACGATGCGGAAGACGGCGAAGAGGGCCGCGGAGCCAGCGTCGATCGCCGCGAGGAGGCCCGAGGCCCTGCTGGGCAACAGATAGTGCCCAACGGCCAAAACGCCCTGGAGGATGGCGACGCCGGCGGCGAGGGGTGGCAGGGCATCCCTCACCAGGCGGTTACGCTCGGCCGTAATCGCCTGATCCTTCACAAATGAAGCCAGATCGCCAG
>Ga0210384_10005459_pt1 | contig 13813 bp, 14 predicted proteins | sample IncBWH2MmetaG_FD_160574 | JGI IMG/M metagenome (GOLD analysis project Ga0210384, IMG submission 160574) | Forest soil microbial communities from Barre Woods Harvard Forest LTER site, Petersham, Massachusetts, United States - Inc-BW-H-2-M | ecosystem: Environmental > Terrestrial > Soil >...
ACTGCTCAAGGCGGGCGTTGTGCCCGAGGGCACCGAGCGCGCGAAGGTCGTACTCTCGGGTGAGATCAAGAAGGCGGTGACGCTCAAAGGCGTGACCGCCACCAAGGGCGCGCGCGCGGCCATCGAGGCTGCGGGCGGCAAGATCGAGGCCTGAGGCTCTTTCACGGACGGACAACCAGGACAGGCATGGCGAATACCACCATAGGCAATCCGGCCGCCGCGTTCAGCGAAGCTGCCCGCTTCGGGGAGATTCGCATCCGGCTGCTGTTCCTGATCGGCGCGCTCATCGTGTACCGCATCGGCACCTTCATCCCGGTGCCGGGTGTGAATCCCGCGGAGGTGGCGCGCTTCTTCGCCGACCGCTCCAACACCATCCTCGGGATCGTCAACACGTTCTCGGGTGGCGCGCTGTCGCGCCTGTCGATCTTCGCCATGGGCGTGATGCCGTACATTTCCGCCTCGATCATCATCCAGATGATGTCGATGGTGGTGCCGACGCTCATGGAGCTGCGCAAGGAAGGCGAGTCCGGGCGGCGCAAGATCACGCAGTACACGCGCTATGGCACGGTACTGCTCGCGCTCGTGCAGTCCTTCGCCGCCGCCGGCGCGCTCGACAAGGGCGGGCTGACGCTCTATCACGGGCTGCCGTTCCTGTTCACCGCGACCATCACCATGACCACGGGGACGATGTTCCTCATGTGGCTCGGTGAGCAGATCACCGAGCGTGGCGTCGGCAACGGTATCTCCATGATCATCCTGTCCGGAATCGTGGCGGGACTGCCGGGGGCAGTCGGCGGCACCATCGACCAGGTGAGCTCGGGCGAGATGCAAGGGCCGGTGGCGCTCGGGATCCTGTTCCTCGTGGTCGTCGTGACCGCCTTCGTCGTGTATGTCGAGCGGGCGCAACGGCGCATCCCGGTCGACTACGCCAAGCGGCAGGTAGGACGGCGCATGTACGCCGGGCAGTCGAGCCACCTGCCCTTCAAGATCAACATGTCAGGCGTCATCCCGCCGATCTTTGCGTCCAGCCTGCTGCTCTTCCCGGCGACGCTCGCGAGCTTCTTCGGCAGCAACGCCGAAGGGCCGGTGGCGAACTTCATGCAGAACATGGCTGCGGCGCTCGGCTACGGGCAGCCGCTGCACCTGGTGATTTACGCGGTGCTGATCATCTTCTTCTGCTTCTTCTATACCGCACTCGTGTTCAACGCGCGCGACACCGCCGACAACCTCAAGAAGTCAGGCGCTTTCGTGCGCGGCATCCGTCCCGGTCAGCAGACCGCCGAGTACATCGACCAGGTGCTGACGCGCCTCACCCTGTGGGGTGCGTTGTACGTCACCGCGGTGTGCCTGATCCCGGAGATTCTCGCTAGCTGGGCCGGCGTGCCGTTTCGCTTCGGCGGCACCTCGCTCCTCATCGTGGTGGTGGTGGTCATGGACTTCATGGCGCAGCTGCACGCGCACACCATGTCGCATCACTATCCCGGATTGCTCAAGAAGGCGAACCTGCTCGGCTACGGCCGCAGCGGTTCGGGTGGTTAACTATGAAAGTACGTCCGTCGGTCAAGAAGATCTGCAAGAACTGCAAGATCGTGCGCCGCCGCCGCGTGGTCTACGTCATCTGCTCGGACCCGCGCCACAAGCAGCGCCAGGGTTGAGGTAACGCATCATGGCACGCATCGCCGGTATCAACATCCCGATGAACAAGCACGTGTGGATCGGGCTCACCCATATCTATGGCGTGGGCCGCGCGCGTGCTCGAACCGCCTGCGAGGCCGCAGGCGTCAGCCCCACGACCAAGGTGAAGGACCTCACCGACGTCGAGATCAACGCGATCCGCTCGCAGATCGCCAAGTTCGCGGTCGAGGGCGATCTGCGGCGCGAGACCTCGATGAACATCAAGCGCCTGATGGACCTCGGCGCCTGGCGCGGCATCCGCCACCGCCGGGGACTCCCGGTGCGCGGCCAGCGTACGCGCACGAACGCGCGCACCCGCAAAGGTCCGCGCAAGCAGGCGGTCAAGTTGAACGCACCTCCCGGAAAGGCATGACGAATGGCTGAGCAGAAACCCCAAACTGGCAGTGCGGCAGCGGCCGCGGCAGCGAAGAAGCCCAAGAAGGCGCGCAAGAACGTGCTCGATGCGATCGCGCACGTGCATGCGTCCTTCAACAATACGATCATCACCATCACCGACCGCCAGGGCAACACGCTCTCGTGGGCGACCGCCGGCGGCTGCGGCTTTCGCGGCTCGCGCAAGAGCACGCCGTTCGCCGCGCAGGTGGCGGCCGAGAAGGCGGGCAACGCTGCACAGGAGCACGGGGTGAAGAACGTGGAAGTGCGCGTCGGCGGACCCGGGCCGGGGCGGGAGTCCGCGGTGCGTGCGCTCAACAACTGTGGCTTGAAGATCACCAGCATCTCCGATGTGACGCCGATCCCGCACAACGGATGCCGTCCGCCGAAGAAACGGCGGGTGTGAAGAGAGGCAGACAACGATGGCGCGTTACACCGGTCCCACCTGCAAGCTCGCCCGCCGCGAGGGCACCGACCTATTCCTGAAGTCCGGCGTGAAGTCGCTGGAAAACAAGTGCAAGCTCACGGTGCCGCCGGGCGGCCTCAAGAGCGAACGTCGGCAGCGCCTGTCCGACTACGGGCTGCAGCTACGCGAGAAGCAGAAGCTGCGGCGCATGTACGGCGTGCTCGAGCGGCAGTTCGGCAACTACTATGAGGAAGCCGCGCGCAAATCCGGGGCCACCGGCGAGAACCTGCTGCGACTGCTCGAGTGCCGCCTGGACAACGTGGTGTACCGCATGGGATTTGCGGCAACCCGGGCCGAGGCGCGCCAGCTGGTGAGCCACAAGGCGATCACCGTGAATGAGAAGCCGGTGAGCATCGCCTCCTACCAGGTGAAGGCCGGCGACATCGTGCAGGTGCGCGAGAAGGCGCGCAAGCAGCTGCGCATCCAGAGCGCCCTGAACGTGGCGCAGCAGGTAGGCCTCCCCGAATGGGTCGAGGTGAGCGACAAGGAGTTCCGAGGGGTGTTCAAGTCGGCGCCGGGCCGGGACGATATCCTGCCCGACATCAACGAGAACCTGGTCGTCGAGCTGTATTCGAAGTAATCGCATCCGCTTGAATTTGTGGGGGTGAGCCCCCATCCAGGCGGGTCCGCCCGTGTTTCTTTTGCGCCGGTCCCATGAGCCGGCAAGGTGAGACTGCAATGCAGGGTTCTGTGAGCGAGTTTTTGCGACCCCGGGTAGTGAAGGTGCAGCCGGTCGCGCCGCGCCAGGCGCGCGTGGTGATCGAGCCGTTCGAGCGCGGCTTCGGTCACACCCTTGGCAACGCGCTGCGCCGCGTGCTGCTGTCGTCCATGCCCGGGAGCGCTATCACCGAGGTCGAGATCGACGGCGTGCTGCACGAGTACACCAGCATCGAGGGCGTACAGGAGGATGTAGTCGACATCCTGCTTAATCTCAAGTCCGTCGCGCTGCGCATGCACTCGCGCGATTCGGGCGAGCTGCGGCTGCATAAGAAGGGCCCCGGTCCGGTCACCGCCGGTGACATACAGGTCGATCACGACATCGAGGTGGTGAACCCCGAGCTGGTGATCGCCAACCTCACCAAGGCGGGCGAGCTCGCCATGACGCTGCGCGTCGAGCGCGGCCGTGGTTACCGTCCGGCGGCTTCGCGCCTCGCCTTCGAAGAGCAGACGCGCCCCATCGGTCGCCTGCAGCTCGATGCCTCGTTCTCCCCCGTGCGGCGCGTCACTTACTCGGTCGATGCGGCACGCGTCGAGCAGCGTACCGATCTCGACAAGCTGATCATCGACATCGAGACCAACGGCACGATCGATGCGGAGGAAGCAATTCGCCGCGCTGGCAGCATCCTGAAGGACCAGCTGTCGGTGTTCGTCGACCTCCAGGGTGAGGAGGAGGCTGCCACCAAGGTTTCCGAGATGCAGTTCGATCCGATCCTGCTGCGTCCGGTGGATGAGCTCGAGCTGACCGTGCGCAGCGCCAACTGCCTCAAGGCCGAGAACATCCACTACATCGGCGATCTCGTGCAGCGCACCGAGGTAGAGCTGCTGCGCACACCCAACCTCGGCAAGAAGTCACTCACCGAGATCAAGGAAGTGCTGCAGAGCCACGGGCTCATGCTGGGCATGCGTCTCGATGGCTGGCCGCCAGCCGGGCTCAAGCACGACGAAGAGCGCGACGTGATCTGAAGGTTCGTTTATGCGTCACCATCTCTCCGGCCGTCAGCTATCGCGTAACAGCTCGCACCGCCACGCGCTGATGCGCAACCTGTCCGTTTCGCTGCTGCGGCACGAGACGATACGCACCACCTTGCCGAAGGCGAAGGAGCTGCGGCGCGTGGTCGAACCGTTGATCACGCTCGCCAAGAGCGACGGCGAGGCCAACCGCCGCGTGGCTTTCTCCCGGCTGCGCGATGCCGAGGTGGTCGAGAAGCTGTTCGCGGATTTAGGTCCCCGCTTCAAGTCCCGTCCGGGTGGCTACACGCGCATCCTGCGGATGATTCCGCGGCCCGGGGACTCGGCGCCGATGGCGCTGATGCAGCTCGTTGAGGGAGCGGCGCCCGTGGCGGAGGAGGAGCCGGCCGGGGAGAAAAAGAAGCGCGCCCGGCGCGCCAGGACGGCGGGTAAAGCGAAGGCGGAAGCCGCCGAGGCAGCCTCAGGCGAGGCTCCGAAGAAGCGCACGCGCAAGAAGAAGGCTGCGGCCTGATACCGGTACCGCTTCGCGGAGGTCCGTCATGAGCTTTGCTTCCGAACTCAAAGAATTTGCCATGAGGGGCAACGTCATCGACCTGGCGGTCGGTGTCGTGATCGGCGGCGCCTTCGGCAAGATCGTCTCCTCACTCGTCGGCGATGTGATCATGCCGGCGCTCTCGCCAATCCTGGGCAGCGTCAACTTCGCCGACCTCGCGATCAGGATCTCGACCGATGGTCAGGGCAAACCCGTGCTGCTCAAGTACGGCACCTTCCTCCAGACCATCTTCGAGTTCATCATCATCGCGTTCTCGATCTTCGTGGTGCTCAAGGGCATCAACCAGCTCAAGCGTCCCACCCCGAACGCGCCTCCGCCGCCTCCTTCCCGGACCGACCAACTGCTGGCGGAAATACGGGACCTGCTGTCGAAAAAATAGAGCGGACTGCCTGGAGTCACTCCCTGGCGCTGTCTCGTGACTGAGACAAAACTGTTTTGAAAGTCCGTTCACTGTTGCGGAATCAATACCTCAGCTTGACACTGCCCGGAACGCATCCCGGGTCAGGTTCTCGCATCCGCTGGCAGTGACGGCCAGATTGTCCTCGATCCGGACGCCGCCAAAGCGAGCCAGGGCTTGGACGCGTGCCCAGTTGATGTGGCGTCCGCGCCCGTCCGCACGCGCCGCCTCGAGCAGCTGCGGAATGAAGTAAATGCCGGGCTCCATCGTGACCACGAATCCGGGCTCGAGCACCCTCGTCATCCGCAGGTACGGGTGTCCTTCAGGTTTGCCGATTTCCCCGCCTTCAGCCGTGCGCATGAAACCGCCGACGTCATGCACTTCGAGGCCGAGGAGATGTCCGATGCCGTGCGGCAGGAAGCTGCGTGTCACCCCGCTACTCACCGCGTCCGCCGCACTGCAGCGAATGAGATCCGCCTCCCGCAACACCTCCGCGGTGAGCTCATGTGCTCGCAGTTGCACATCGCGCCAGTCGACTCCGGCCCGCACCCCGGCGCACAGCGCCTGCTGCATCTGATCCATGCGCGCGATGAGCGCTGAGAAGTCCTGGTCCACCCGGGAGTAGGTGCGCGTGATGTCGCTCGCGTAGCCGGCAAATTCCGCGCCGGCGTCGATCAGCAGCGAGTGCCGCTCGGGCGGTGGCTCCTTCTCCAGCACCTGGTAGTGGAGCACGGAGCCCGAGGCGTTGAGCGCGATGATCGGATTGTAGGGCAGCTCCTGCTCGCGCTGTCCACAGGCCTTCAGGAACGCAAGCTCGATCTCGAACTCCGATGCACCCGCCGCGAAAGCGGATGCCGCCGCCACGTGCCCGAGCGCGCCGAGCCGGTTCGCCTCCCGCAGGGCCACGAGCTCGTACGGGGTCTTCGCCGCGCGGGCGTAATCCAGCCGGCGCATCAGCGGCCGAGGATTGAGCGCGCCAAGGCCGAAGTCGCCGAGGCCGTCGAAGGCATCGCCGATGTAGGCGGCGTGTGACAGGTCAGGCGGCAGCAGCTTGCGTGCGGCCGCCCGATCGGTGACCGCGTGCACCTCGAAATGAGGCACCCAGTAACCCTGCGGCAGGTCTGTTGGCTTGTGCCAGTAATCCTGCGGCCGCTCGATGATCAGCCGCGGCATTGCCCCGGGGTTGAACCACACAAAGCTGCCGGGTGCGTCCGACCGCGGCACCCAAACCTTGAAGGGGGCGTTGGCCTCGAAGGGATAAGTGCGGTCATCCTCGAACACCGTCAGCAGCTCGCCGGCATGGACCAGGAGCCCCGTGTAACCGCAGTGATCGAGCGCTTGCGCGGTGCGCTCGCAGATAGCCTGGATGTGCAGGCCGAAGGTGTCGTCGAGGTTTCTCTCCAGGTCGCGTTGCGCTTCGACGCGTGTCATTTCCAACCCTCCCATCCAACCCTTGCGACTGTCGCAACCGACAGACACTGCTGCACCGCCACCGGTTGGCTCAGCCAGTTTCCAATCGTACCGGGACTTCTATAGAATTTGCCGTCCGCACCGCCCCGCAGGGGTGCGGAACGGCTCCAACCGGTCACAGTCTCACCAATACAACTCTTGCTTCATTCGGGGTACCGATCGATGAATACCAAACTTGCTCTTAGCGCTGTTGTTGCCGCGCTCATGCTGACGGCCTGCGCGAAGCAGGAATCCGCAGGCACGGAACAGGCGGCGACTCCTCCTCCCGCTCCGGCCGCATCGGCTGACCAGGCCGCGGGCGCTGCCGCCGACGCCAAGGCTGCCGCTGATTCCGCTGCTCAGTCTGCCGGCCAGGCAGCGGGCGCCGCAGACGCTGCGAAGTCCGCAGAAGGCACCGCACCGGCGACGCCGCCGGCTGAGAATCCGCCGAAGCAGTAACCTCGCGCTCAGGCTGAAGAACACGGCCCGGATGGCTCGCGTAAGCGAGCCGTCCGGGCCGATTTCATTTGTGCATCGTGCACGTCGGAGTCAGATGACAAAAACCTAAGGTGACGGAAGCTGGGCTGCGCGCGTAACGTTGAGGCAGGGAATTGAGCCATGGCTGCAGTGAGTGTCAGTGTGCGCGATGCGCGGTCGGCGCCCGCCGACCGGTTGTGGATACAGAGCGTCTACCGCGATTATCTCGACGACCTCAATCCGGGCACCGGGATTTTCCCCGCGCTCGGTGAGGTCGGGCACCGCGAGGGCGACCAGATCGCGCACTGGTTCGGTGACCCGAACACCTTTCCGCTCATCATCTTCAAGGGCAGCGAACCGGTGGGCTTTGCGCGCGTGCTGCGCGCAGTTGCCGGCGGCTCAGCGTCGCGCATCGACTATCGCATGGCGGAGTTCTTCGTGATGCGCACGCGGCGCCGGCTCGGCATCGGCCAGACCGCGGTACAGCTGATCCTCAGCCGCTTCGCCGGGCGGTGGGAGATCAGCGAGTACCTGCGCAACACCACGGCCGTGACGTTCTGGCGGCGCGTGGTCGCGAGCTACACCCGCGGCACCTATCAGGAGCGCATCGTCAACGACGAAGTGCGTCAGGTGTTCGATTCTGGTAAGGCGCCGCCGCGCCGCGCCTGAGCGCTGCGGACCCCGCACCAGGGTTCTCACCGAAAACGGCTGTTACGTCGAGAATGTGACATCTGACATGTCGCCCCTGCGGCTTCGTCTCTCGAAGGCTCGCGCTCGAGAGCCGCGGCCTGCGCCACGACGTGAAAACTGTCAGCGCTCAGGGGTGTCTCGGGTGCGATGCCTTGGATACCGCGCCCGGCGCCGTCCCCTGAGCGCAGCCACCACAGGCACCGCCGAGCCCTTCGAGCGTGCGTCGCCTGAGGCTTGCGAGCCACGGGGCACTGCGAACTCCCGGGAGCGTCCCGAGCGTCTCGAGCGCGCGCAGCCGCAGGCGTACCGAGGACAGTCGCCAGGCGCCGAAGAGAGCGCACGCGATCACCAGCACACCGACCACCAACTGTTGCAGTAACAGGCTCATGTGCTCTCCGTGAGGGCACGCTTCACGCCGCACCTCCGAGCAGCAGTGCCACGCGGTAGGTGATGAACGCACCGGCGTACGCCATCGCAAACAGGTAGCCCGCCATGTACAGCGGATAGCGCCAGGAGTTGGTCTCGCGCTTCACCACTGCGAGCGTCGACATGCACTGTGGCGCGAACACGTACCACGCCAGCAGCGAGAGCCCCGTGGCGAGGCTCCAGCCCTGCGCGATGAGCGGAGTCAGCGCGCCGGCGACATCGGTCGAGCCGGACATGGCGTACACCGTGCCGAGCGCGCTCACAGCCACCTCGCGTGCCGCGAGTCCAGGGACGAGCGCGACCGAGATCTGCCAGTTGAAGCCGATGGGGGCGAACAGGAACTGCAGCCCGTGTCCCAGCATCCCCGCGATGCTGTACTGGATGGCAGGCCCGGTTGCGCCCTCGGGCGGCGCGGGAAAGCTCGCGAGGAACCACAACACCACCATCAGCGAGAGGATGATGGTGCCAACGCGCGTGAGGAAAATGCGTGTCCGCTCCCACAGGCCGAGCACGAGGTTCGAGAGGTGCGGCAGGCGATATTCCGGCAGCTCGAGCAGCAACGGCCGGTACTCACTGCGCATCACGGTGTGCTTGAGCACGAAGGCCACAGCGAGAGCGCTCGCGACGCCCGCGAGATACAGCGCGAACAGCACCAGTCCGCGGAGGTTGAATATCCCGACCGCGCGCGGCGGGATGAGGGCGCCGATGAGCAGCGCATATACCGGCAGCCGCGCCGAGCAGGTCATGAGCGGCGCGATCATGATGGTGGCCAGGCGGTCGCGTGCCGAGGGAATGGTGCGCGTCGCCATGATGCCAGGGATCGCGCAGGCGAAGCTCGAGAGCAGCGGAATGAAGGCGCGGCCCGAGAGTCCTGCCCGTCCCATCAGGCGATCGAGCATGAACGCCGCGCGCGGCAGGTAGCCGGAATCCTCGAGCGCGAGGATGAACAGGAACAGGATCAGGATCTGCGGCAGGAACACGAGCACGCTGCCGGTGCCGGCCACCACACCATCGAGCAGCAGTCCGCGCAGAGGGCCTGCAGGCAGCACGCCGGCCAGCCAGGCGCTCAAGTGTTGCACGCCGACGTTGATGACATTCTGCGGCGCCTTCGCCCAGCTGAATACCGCCTGGAACATGAGGAACAGCACCGTACCGAGGAGCAGCGGTCCCGCGACCGGATGCAACACGATGGCATCGAGTCGTGCGAGCGCCTTGACGCGTGCCGGCACACGGTATCCGCTGTCGCTGAGCACGCGGCGAACCTCGCGCTGCGTCGCCTCGATCTGCGCGGCCGTGGGCGGCGGGGGCGCCTCGAGGGGCTCGCGCGTGCGGGTGAGAGCGCGCTCCGCAAAACCAAAGGCGTCGATCGCTTCGACCAGCTCGCGCTCACCGCCCGCCCGTACCGCGACGGTCGGTATCACGGGCACGCCGAGCGCGCGCTCGAGTGAGGCGCGATCGATGTGATAGCCGCGCTGCGCGGCGACATCACTCATGTTGAGTGCAACGATCATCGGCCGCCCGAGGCGCTGCAACTCGAGCACCAGGCGCAGGTTGAGCCGCAGATTGGTCGCATCGACCACGCACACGAGCAGGTCCGGCGGCGGCTCGCTCGCATGACGGCCGAGCACGACATCGCGGGCGATAGCCTCATCGAGCGTGGCGGGCTCGAGACTGTAGGCTCCGGGCAGGTCGACCACCCGGAAGGTCCGGCCGGTGCGCGGGCCGACCAACCGCCCTTCCTTGCGCTCGACGGTCACGCCCGGGTAATTGGCGACTTTCTGCCGACTGCCCGTGAGACGATTGAAGAGTGCGGTCTTGCCGCAGTTGGGGACGCCGATTAGGGAGAGGCTCAGCTGCGGCGCGGCCACCGCCGCGGCCGCGGGCGCGTTCATGGCGCGGGTCCGGTTCCGTTCGAGTGATGCAACTCGACCCACACGCTCTGCGCCTCACGGCGCCGCAATGCGAGCGTGGTGTGGCCGACGCGCACCACGAAGGGATCACGACCTGGACGCGCCTCGGCGAGGATCTCGATCTGCTCGCCGTGCACGAAGCCGAACTCGAGGAGTCGACGCTCGAGGGCCGACAACGGAGTCGCGCTCGAGCCAACGCTCACGACCGAGCCCCTCGTGCCCGGCGGCAGCGCCGCAAGGCTCACAAAGCCTGGCATGCAGCTCACGCCCTCAGGGCTGGTCACAGCGTCCATGAGGCAAGTATGGATGAGAACGGTTCGCATTTGCAATCAGCAACTGTGCGGATTGCGATCGGAAATAAATCCTGTTTTTTCAATCAACTATATGCGAACCCGACACGGACTCAGCCGTCCTCAGGCGGCGGGGGCGGCTTGGCCCCCGGTCTTTCCCTTCAGGAGGGGGGCCAGGAACCGGCCGGTCCAGGAGGATCCGGCCGCCGCGATTTCCTCGGGCGTGCCCGAGGCGACGATCTCGCCGCCGCCCTCCCCGCCCTCAGGCCCAAGATCGATCACCCAGTCGGCGGTCTTGATGACATCGAGATTGTGCTCGATCACGACGACGGTGTTCCCTTCGTCACGCAACCGATGCAGCACCTGCAGCAGCTGCTCGACGTCGTGAAAGTGCAGGCCGGTCGTCGGCTCATCGAGTATGTAGAGCGTGCGGCCGGTCGCGCGCTTGGCGAGCTCGCGTGCGAGCTTCACGCGCTGCGCCTCGCCGCCCGAGAGAGTCGTCGCGTTCTGGCCCAGCCGTACGTAGGACAGGCCCACATCGGTCAGCGTCTGCAGCTTACCGCTCACGGCCGGCACGTTCTGGAAGAAGCGTGCTGCTTCCTCGACGGTCATCTCCAGCACCTCGTGGATGTTCTTGCCGCGGTAGCGGATCTCGAGCGTCTCGCGGTTGTAGCGCCTTCCCTGACACACATCGCACGGCACGTAGACATCCGGCAGAAAGTGCATTTCGACGCGGATGACCCCATCGCCCTGGCAGGCCTCGCACCGCCCGCCCTTGACGTTGAAGCTGAACCGCCCCGCGTCGTAGCCGCGCGCACGCGCCTCGGGCACCGCCGCGAACAGCTCACGCAATGGCGCGAACAGGCCGGTGTACGTCGCGGGATTCGAGCGCGGCGTGCGGCCGATGGGACTCTGGTCGATGTCGATCACGCGGTCGATGTGCTCGAGCCCCTCGATGCGCTCGGCGGGTGCGGCTTCGACGCGTGCGCCACTCAGTCGCGCGGCCGCGTGGCCGAAGAGCGTGTCGACGATGAGTGTCGACTTGCCCGAGCCGGAGACGCCGGTGACACAGGTGAGGAGTCCGAGCGGGACGTGTGCGGTGATGTTGCGCAGGTTGTTGCCGCGGGCACCGACGATGCCGATCTGGCGCGCGGGATCCGGGCGCAGGCGCAGCGTCGGGAGCTCGATGCGGCGTCTGCCGGACAGGTACTGTCCGGTGATGGAAGCCGGGTTTGCCTTGATGTCCCTCGGGGTGCCCTGCGCCACCAGGTGCCCGCCGTGCGCACCGGCGCCAGGGCCTAAGTCCACGACGTGGTCCGCCGCCTCGATCGCCTCCTCGTCATGCTCCACGACGATGACCGTGTTGCCGAGGTCGCGCAGCTGCTTGAGCGTGGTGAGCAGGCGGCGGTTGTCGCGCTGGTGCAGTCCGATCGAGGGCTCATCGAGAATGTACATGACCCCGGTGAGACCCGAGCCCACCTGGCTCGCGAGGCGGATGCGCTGGGACTCCCCACCGGAGAGGGTTTCTGCGCTGCGATCGAGTGTCAGGTAGTCGAGGCCGACGTCGGTGAGAAAGCGCAGCCGCTCGGCAATGCCTTTGACGATCTTCGTCGCCACCTCGCCGCGCCAGCCGCTGAGCGTGAGCTCGCTGAAGAATGCGAGTGCGCGACCGACGGTGAGATGCGTGACCTCGGGCAGCGTGCGGTCCGCGACATAGACGAAGCGCGCCGCACGGCTGAGCCGCGTCCCGTGGCACTCGGGGCAGGGCCGCACACCGAGGTAGCGTGCGAGCTCCTCGCGCACCATGGGCGTCTCGGTCTCGCGATAGCGACGCGTGAGATTGGGCAGGATTCCCTCGAACGGATGTCGTTTGCGCGTCCTGCGGCCCCCCGTCTCCCGGTAGCTGAACTCGATCGTTTCCTCGCCGCTGCCGTTGAGCAGCACGTGGCGCACGTGCTCGGGAAGCTCCGTCCACGGTGTCTCGATGTCGAATCCGTAATGGCGGGCCAGGGACTGGATGAGCTGAAAATAATGCTCGTTGCGCCGGTCCCAGCCGCGCACCGCACCGCCAGCGAGCGAGAGATGCGGGTGCAGGACGACGCGCTGCGGGTCGAAGAACTCCTGCACACCGAGGCCGTCGCAGCTCGGGCAGGCGCCCGCGGGATTGTTGAAGGAGAACAGCTTCGGCTCGAGCGGCGGCACGCTGTAGCCGCAGACCGGGCACGCATGGCGGCTCGAGAACACCAGCGCTTCCCGCGCCGGCTCATCGAGAAAGAGGAGCCGCGCCAGACCTCCCGACACCCGCAGTGCCGTCTCGAATGATTCCGCAAGACGTTGCGCGCTGTCGGGGCGCACCCGCAGCCGATCGACTACCGCTTCGATGGTGTGTTTCTTCTTGCCGTCGAGCTCGGGCAGCGCCTCCATCTCGTGTATGCGTCCATCGATGCGTACGCGCACGAATCCCTGCGCGGCGAGATCCTCGAGCAGCTCCTGGTGCTCGCCCTTGCGATCACTCACGACCGGAGCGAGCAGCGCGACCGCGGTCCCCTCTGGCAGCGTCAGCGCCTGGTCCACCATCTGGCTCACCGTTTGCGCGGTGAGCTCGATCCCATGATCGGGACAGCGAGGAATCCCGGCGCGGGCGTACAGAAGCCGCAGGTAGTCGTAGATCTCGGTGACCGTGCCCACGGTCGAGCGCGGGTTGTGCGAGCTCGCCTTCTGCTCGATGGCAATCGCCGGGGAAAGCCCCTCGATGCTGTCCACGTCGGGCTTGTCCATGGTGGAGAGGAACTGCCGCGCGTAGACCGAGAGAGACTCGACGTAGCGGCGCTGACCCTCGGCGTAGAGCGTGTCGAAAGTGAGCGAGGACTTACCCGAGCCGGAAAGACCGGTGACCACGATCAGCCGCTCGCGCGGCAGGTCGAGGCTGAGGTTCTTGAGATTGTGGGTGCGCGCACCGCGCACGCGAATGTGCTGCATCGAACCGTAAATGGTACCCGTTCGGGCCACTTCGAGGGGTCGGGGGCCACGCTCCCGCTTGGGTGCTGCAGATCACGGAGGAGCTGGCTACCTCTGCCCTGATTATCGATAGATATATCTTACGATATACTCAGGATTATCGATCGAGGAGCCATGCGTATGCGCAGGTTTGGCGGCTTTGCCAGTGGATTCGGCGGGGCAATGGGTATGGGGGGTCGAGCGTTTCGCGCCGGGCGCCGGCTCGCCTCCGGCGATCTCCAGCTCGTGCTCCTTGCGCTGCTCGCGGAGCGGCCGAGTCACGGCTATGAGCTCATCAAGGCGCTCGAAGAGCGCTCGGGGGGCTTCTACAGCCCAAGTCCGGGGATGATCTATCCGGCGCTCACCTGGCTCGAGGAAGTTGGCTACGCGAGTGTGGCTGCC
>Ga0210384_10005460_pt1 | contig 13812 bp, 10 predicted proteins | sample IncBWH2MmetaG_FD_160574 | JGI IMG/M metagenome (GOLD analysis project Ga0210384, IMG submission 160574) | Forest soil microbial communities from Barre Woods Harvard Forest LTER site, Petersham, Massachusetts, United States - Inc-BW-H-2-M | ecosystem: Environmental > Terrestrial > Soil >...
GTTGCGCTGGACCATGCCGATGTCAAAGAATCCGGCATATTCGCCGTTCATCATGTAGTGCATCAGCGAACGATCGCCGTCGCGATGATCCTGCGGCGCCTGCACCAGGCCCACCCGCGGATCGGCGAAGGCCGGCACCAGATCCTTCAGCCAATCCGGCTGCACCACATAGTCGGCGTCGATGATGCCGATGATCTCGGCATCCGCGGCGGTGCGGTCCATCGCGATGCGCAGCGCGCCGGCCTTGAAACCTTTCACCTTCTCGGCGTTGATGAACTTGAAGCGTTCACCGAGCGTGCGGCAGTGATCCTGGATCGGCTGCCAGAACTCCGGGTCGGGCGTGTTGTTGATGATGACGACGCATTCGAAATTCGGATAGTCGAGCCGCGACAGCGCATCGAGCGTTGCTTTGAGCATTTCCGGCGGCTCGAAATAGGCCGGCACGTGGATCGAGACCTTTGGGAAGGTGACGCTGTCGCCGATGGTGGCGGGCGCCACCGGCGCGCTCTTGACGATCAGCCGGCGCGGGTTGCGGCCAAAGGCGATCGCAGCGATTTCCTCGATCCGCGCCATTGCGATCAGGACCAGCGGCACCAAAAGGGTCAGGCCCAAGGTAAGCGCGAAGGCTGACCCGAACACGAAATAATGGCCGTTCCAGAAAGCGAACACGGTCGCAAACCAGGCGCCGACGCCGTTTGCCGCCGCCGACAATAGCAGCGCCTGTAGCACGGTCGGCGCGGCGAGCCTCAGGATCGGCAGCGACATCAGGATACCGACCAACAGAGCGATGGTCGCAAGCTTCCAATAGGCCTCATCGACCACGGGGCCGGTCCAGGAAAATTTTGGCTCGCGCGCGGCGTTGAGGATTCCCCAGTAGGGGCCGACGCCGCCTTCGAAGAATTTCCAGGGCTGATCGATCGCCTCGACGATGTTGTATTCCATGCCGATGGCTTCGGCGCGGCTGACGAAATTGCGCAGCGTCACCGCCTGCTGGAACGGTCCCGGCATTGCGCCTTTCAGATTATAACCCGCGCTCGGCCAGCCGAATTCGGCGATCACGATGCGCTTGCCGGGGAAGGCGTCGCGCAGTTTCTGATAGATGATCAGCGCCTGATCGACCGCCTGCTTGTCGGAAAAGCCTTCCCAATAGGGCAGGATGTGGGCTGCGATGAAATCGACCGACGAGGCCAGGTCGGGATGCTCGAGCCAGATGTTCCAGATTTCGCCGGTTGTGACGGGCACGTTGACCGCACCCTTGACGCGCTGGATAACTCTCATGAGGCGGTGAACATTATTTTCCGCAATGGCCCATCTAAGCGCTTCGGCGCGCTTATCCTCAGGCTGCGCTTCCGCATCCGTAATGCGCTGCGCTTCCTCGCGAAGCAGCCGCGAGACCTCCTCCTGCTCGAGCCCGGTCTCGGGTACGGACCCAAGGTTCTCAATCGAGATTTGCTCACCGCGGTAGATGGTTTCGTTGCCGACCACGATGCCGTTGACGTTGCTGTTGCGCCTCGCAAGCTCGATCGCGGACTGCATTTCGCGTTCGTTGCGGTCGACATTCTTGTCGATCCAGGCGCCGACCGTGACCTTGAGGCCGGCCTCGTTCGCGATCGGCGGCACCAGTTCGTTGCCTTCCGTCGACGAGTACAGGCGGACCGCTCGCGTCAGGCTTGAGAGTTTCTTCAGGTCATCGCGAACCTTCGCGGAGTCGGCGATGCTGTCGGCGACGATGTGACCCCGTTCGAACGCCGCATAGGACGCGCTCGGCAGGATGCCCTTGAAGTCGGGCGCCGGTTCCTTGTCCCGCAAAAGACCCCAGATGCCCGCATGGATCGCAGACACAAAAATGAGAACGGCGACGACGGCGCGCATCGCGACTAAACCATGTGGGGCCAAAATGGCAGGGAAGCGGACCCGTCCCCAAGATCCGACCGAGTCAGCGGCAAATTGAGCATATCTCTGCCACGCGTTTTAACAACTGGTATGACGCCAAGGCTTTTTCAGGGCGGCTTTTTCGGGGCGGCATTTTCAGGGTGTGCAGAGTGCCAACCGCGCAGTTTGCCGATCGTTCCTATACGTAGACATTGCATCCCGCCGCGGGGAAGCCTGTTACAAAGAATTTAGGAAGCGCCCGGATAACGCTATTTGGCCGCCGGGGCAGCGGCGGGAGCGGCCGCCGGCGGGGCTGCCGCGGGCGCGGGTGCCGCGGCGGTTCCGGTCGTGGGTGCCGGTGGGGTTGCGTTCGCCGTCTGTGGCTGGGCCCCCGGGTTGATCCAGCAGGCATGGACGCGACTGGTCAGGCTCTCCGGCACCTTGTTGTCGATCTGTGGCGCGAACCGCACCAGGCAGCGGAAGGTGGCCTGGACATGGCCGCCGGGGCAGCCGAACCGGTCGTAGAGGTCGAGGTGCCGAAACGCCGTATCAAGGTCGTCCCGCCACATCAGCACCACGACGCGGCGGCCGAGCCAGACGCATTCGGGGTTGCCGGCCGGGCCGTTGATCGCCTGCTGGGCCTCGACGAATTCGTCGGTCTTACGCTGGTTGTCCTTGGAGGTATCCGCCGGCGTCGAACTGCCGGGTTTTGCCGACTGGTCCTGGGCGCGGACATCGCCGCTTTGGGCAAAGCCAGCCCCGGTACCGAACAGAAGTGCGAACGCGGGGACCGCAAGATGACGCAGAACCGAACTTTTGAGCTGGAGCACCCGTCGACGCATAAAATCCCCGGTTGGTTGGCTGTCGACGGGCCAAGGCCCCTCGGACGCGCCGGTTTGATGCCGTTCAAATAGGTCCCCAATGCGGCGGAGACGGCGAGCGGTCCGACGCTTGCGGCCGCTTCCCGGCGCTTGCCGGCAACAACCGTCGAATTCACTCCACTAGCGAAATCTGATGACGGGTATTTCGGATTTTGTCCAGCAAAGTCACAACTTTATCGCTTCGTGGTAAAACCGCAGGCACCGGCCGAACGGCCATCGGACCGCTTTGCGCTGCTGTTTGTGCTGTTATTTCTGCTCTTGGCAGACGGCCGGTGACCGGTTAATCGACGCTTCCGCGCGAAGGAGGATGGAACCGATTTCTTTTCGTACGCCACTGGCGCTTCTGCTCATTTGCCTAGGGGCGATTGCTGCCGTGTGGTGGTGGTTGGCCACGCCTATTACGCTTGCGCGCGCGCCGATCGATCCCAACGCCAAGCTGTTATGCGTCTCCTACGCGCCGTTCCGCGACATGCAGACGCCGCTGTTGCTCACGACCCGTATTGCGCCCGAGCAGATCGCCGAGGATCTCGCGCAGCTTGCCAAAATATCCGATTGCGTGCGCACCTATTCGATCGAGAACGGCCTCGATCAGGTGCCGGCGCAAGCTGCGAAGGTCGGACTGAAGGTCATGCAGGGCATCTGGCTCGGCAGCGACCGGCTGAAGAACCAGGCCCAGATTTCGACCGCGGTCAGCCTTGCCAAGCGATATCCCACCACCATCACCTCGCTCGTGGTCGGCAATGAGGTCTTGCTGCGCGGGGAAATGACGACGAACGACCTTGCCGCCATCATCCGCTCGGTGAAAACGCAGGTGAGCGTGCCCGTCACCTATGCGGATGTGTGGGAATACTGGCTGCGCAATCGTGAGATCTACGACGCCGTCGATTTCGTCACCATCCACATCCTGCCTTACTGGGAGGATTTTCCGATCCGCGCCAAATTCGCCGCCCTCCATGTCGATTCGATCCGGCGGCGGATGGCGGTGGCATTTCCCGGCAAGGAAATCCTGATCGGCGAGACCGGCTGGCCGAGCCAGGGGCGGATGCGCGAGGGCGCGCTGCCGTCGCGCACCAATCAGGCGCGCGTGGTCTCGGAAATCCTGTTGCTGGCGAAACAGGAGAATTTTCGTGTCAATCTGATCGAGGCCTATGACCAGCCCTGGAAGCGACAGCTCGAGGGCACCGTCGGCGGCTACTGGGGCTTGCTCGATTCCGTGCATCGCGCCCTGAAATACCCGCCGGGTGAGGCGATCAGCAACTTTCCGCTCTGGAAGTGGCAGATGGGAAGCGGCATGGGCCTGAGCGTCTTGGTGTTCCTGGCCGCCGCATTGACCTTGCGGCGCAGGCCATGGACGCCGCGGCTGATTTCCTGGATCGCGGTCACCATTTGTGCTGCGACCGGCGGCATTCTCTTCGGCATCGCCGCCGACAAGATGGTCTATGAGAGCTACGGTCTTGGCGGCTGGCTGCAATGGGGCGCGCTGTTGGCCGCCGCCATCGCTTCGCCGCTACTTTGCGCCCATGCGCTGATGTCGGGACGTTCGCTGCCGACGTTTCTGGAGCTATTGGGGCCGCGCGAAGACCGCAGCAAATCGCCGCTGACCTGGCTGCTCGGAATAGCCCTGGTCGTGACCGCGCTGATCGGCGCCGAGACCGCGCTCGGTTTCGTGTTCGACCCGCGCTACAAGGATTTTCCCTATGCCGCGCTGACCATGGCGGTGGTGCCGTTCGCGATGCTCGTGCTCAATCGACCGCCGGCGGGCGTGCGTCCGATCGCCGAGGCGACATTCGCAGGGCTGTTGGCGCTATCTGCGATCTATATCGGCTGCAACGAGGGCCGCGACAACTGGCAGTCGCTGTGGACCTGCGCGATCTATCTCTTGTTCGCCGTCACGCTGTGGCAGGCGCGGGCCGTGCAAATCCCAAAATAAGCAAGCCGATCGCTATCCCCGATAGCGCTATATTGTAGAGCACGATTCCAAGCCCAGCTGCGATCAGGCCGCCGGTGAGCAGCACGATCGACGGCCGGATCACATGCAGCACCGCAATCACCAGCGCAACGCTGCCGAACACCGAGTTCTTGAACAGATAGGTTGCGACCGACCGGCTCTTGCACAATAGCGTCTGCAGGCCGGCATCGCAGGCGAGCGCGACCTGCGAGAGCTCAACGGCGAGATAGCGCAAATAGAGCGCATAGCCGATCGTGACAAAGCCGACGATCAGCAGGAATTGCACCTGATAGGGCGTGAGGCGGAACGGTTTCTTTTTCATGGCCGCGAATATGGTCGGGAATGCGTGAAGGGACAACCCGGTTGGCCGCCCCCGGGCGCGAAAATGGCTGAGGAGTGGGGTTCAATACCCTGGTATTGCTTGCTTTATTGCTTGGACGTGTCGCGGCCGAACCACCGCGATAGGGTCGAAGACTCAGGCTTTGCCGGGGTATCGTCGTTTTTTGCGCGCTTGGGGTAGTAGCCTCGCCGATGTGACTGCTGCTGTTGCGGCGGCGCAGGCTTGACGGCCGGAAGCGGTGGGTCATCCGCCTTCATCGCAAGCCGCTGGCCGTCGAATACGGTGGTTTCGCAACTCCGCTGGCTCTCGATCAGCGCCGCGCAGATTTTCGCCGCTGCGGCGGCATCGGTAAGGGGACCCGCGGCCAGCCGAAGCTGCATGCCGAGCCCGGTTGCACTCTCTTTCACCATGATGATCGGGTGCAACTCGACCAGCTCCGGATTCGATTTGGTCAGCCCGCGCCACAGCGCGCGCAAGCCGACAATCGAATTGGCGCCGCCGACGTCGACCGCGAATTCGGTGCGCCGCACGGCGACCTGAGGTGAGGCGATATCGGATGTATCAGGCTGCGTCGGTGCGGACGATGCCGTCACATTCGGTGGGGGCGGTTCCTCAGCCTTCGCAACGACCAACTTCTCCGGCTCGATCAGTTTTGAGGCGCCGGGATCGGGAGGGGCCAAGATGGACTTGGCCGCGATCAAAGGCGTCGGCGGTGTTGCTGCCGGCGCCGTTGAAGCCGTCGGCGGAGCCGGTGGCGCAGGCGAAGCGATGGCCGGGCTTTGCTCTGTCGTCTTGGCTTCGGTTCGCGGCCGACCTGTTTTCGGCGCCGGATCCGGCTTCGGCGCGGGATCGGACTTGGCCAAAACGCTTATTGTCGCCGGCGCAACGCTTGTTGTCGCCGGTACAACCGTTGATGTCACTGGACCAACCGCTGGCGCTGCGGTCTGCGTCGGCGAGGGTGGCGAAGCGTCCGTGGTGGGTTTGGCAGCGGCGTCCGGCGTTGGCGCGACCGCGGAATTTTGCCGCGCGATCGCGCCGGTCACCGAATCAAGCCCCTGTTCCAGGACGGTGACACGCGAATACAGCCGGTCGCGGTCATTGTTGAGCGTATCGATCGCGGACGCCAGCCGCCGGGTCTCATTCTGACTTTCCCGGGTCAACGCCTGAAGCCGCTCGGCCTGCCGCGTCAAATCGGCGGCCGCAAGCAGATCACGGCGCATCCCAAGCGAGGTCTGGTTGGCCATGACGGCGATGACCACGGCGGCGACCGCACCGGCGCCCCATGATCCGATTCGCCACAGCGAACTGCGGTCGAACTCGTTCTCCTCGGCCAAAAGTCCGGACAGCACGCCGCCGGTATTTTCAGTCCCGAAGGTACCGGCCAAATGGTCGGATTTCTTTGCCATCAAACCTGTCAGGCCCGCGCCGAGCCCTCCCGAATCACGCATGAACCTTAACAGGAAATGCGCCCCCGACTTGAATCCCGGGCGTTTGCGGGGGACTGAAAACAGCTTATGACGGCGGCGGGCGTTGCCCGCAAGAAGAGGATGGCAATGACGGCTCGATCCAGCCTGACAGTGGTGCTTGCGGCCGGCGAGGGTACGCGGATGCGCTCCAGCCTTGCGAAAGTGCTGCATCCGGTGGCCGGCCAATCGCTGCTGGCGCATGTGCTGGATGCGTCGCCCAAGGGAACCGGTGCTGCGCTCGCCGTGGTGATCGGGCCCGACCATGGTTCCGTCGCGGACGAGGTCCGGCGCATCCGCCCTGATGCGGCGATCTTCGTTCAGCGCGAGCGGCTCGGCACCGCGCATGCCGCGCTCGCCGCCCGTGCGGCAATCGCGCGCGGCGCGGATGATCTCTTGGTCGCGTTTGGCGATACGCCGCTGATTTCGAGCGACACTTTCGAGCGGTTGCGGGCGCCCTTGAAAAACGGCGCGGCGCTGGCCGTGCTGGGCTTCCGCGCCGCCGATCCGACCGGCTATGGCCGCCTCCTGCTCGAAGGCGATCATCTGGTTGATATCCGCGAGCATGCCGATGCGAGTCCAGAGGAGCGCAAGATCACGCTGTGCAATGCCGGCGTGATGGCGTTCGACGGGACGAAGGCGCTCGGAATTTTGGAGAAGATCGGCAATGCCAACAGCAAAAGCGAGTATTATCTCGTCGATGCGGTGGCCATTGTCAGGGAAGAAGGATTGGAGGCCGTCGTGATCGAGACCAGCGAGGATGAAGTGCGTGGCATCAACACAAAAGCCCAGCTCGCCGAAGCCGAGCAAGTGATGCAGGCGCGGTTGCGAAAAGCCGCGCTCGAAGCCGGCGTGACCCTGGTTGCGCCCGAGACGGTCTATCTCGCCGCCGACACCAAATTCGGCAGCGACGTCACCATTGAACCGTTCGTGGTGATCGGGCCCGGCGTTACCATCGCCGACGGCGCAGTGATCCATTCGTTCTCGCACATCGTGCAGACAGCGATCGGAAAGACCGCTTCGGTCGGCCCATTTGCCCGCTTAAGAGGCGGCACCTCGCTCGGTGAGGGCGCCAGAATCGGCAATTTCGTCGAGACCAAAGCCGCGACGCTGGAGGCGGGAGTCAAGGTTGGGCATCTCGCTTATCTCGGCGACGCCGATGTCGGCGCTAAAACCAACATCGGCGCCGGCACCATCACCTGCAACTACGACGGCTTTTCCAAGCACAAGACCACGATCGGGAAGGGCGCCTTCGTCGGCACCAATTCCTCGCTGGTGGCGCCGGTCAGAATCGGCAACGGCGCCTATATCGGCTCGGGCTCGGTGATCACCAAGGACGTGCCCGACGACGCGCTTGCGGTCGAGCGCAGCCCACAGAACAACCGCGAAGGCGGCGCCAAGCGTTATCGCGAGATGAAGATGCGCGCCAAAACGCCAAAGGGCAAGTAACGGACGCCTAACGCCAAGTAACCGCGGTGTTTGTTAAGCTTGCGGCTTAACGCTGTCTCAATCCGCAATAATTATTGAGTATCTGTCGATCCCTGATTTTCGTTAAGAGGTTGTCGGGTTTTCGACGTAGCTCGTCGATTTGGGGATATTGATCCGCATGTGCGGCATAGTCGGCATTCTCGGTCGTGCTCCGGTCGCGGAGCAGCTGGTGGATTCGCTGAAGCGTCTCGAATACCGCGGCTACGATTCGGCAGGCGTGGCCACTCTGGAAGGCGACCACGTCGAACGCCGCCGCGCCGAAGGCAAGCTGAAAAACCTTGAGACGCGCTTGCGCGCCGAACCACTCGCAGGCCACACCGGCATCGGACACACCCGCTGGGCCACCCACGGCAAGCCGACCGAGAACAACGCGCATCCGCACGCGACGTCGCGCCTCGCCGTCGTTCACAATGGCATCATCGAGAATTTCCGCGAATTGCGCGAAGAGCTTGAGAAAAAAGGTGCGGTCTTCAAGACTGAAACCGACACCGAGATCGTGTTGCATCTCGTCGATGGATATCTTGCTAAAGGCATCAAACCGGTCGAGGCGGTCAGGGCTTCGTTGTCGCGTCTGCGCGGCGCGTTCGCGCTCGGATTTATTTTCGCAGGCGACCAAGACCTGATGATCGGAGCGCGCAATGGGCCGCCGCTTGCTATCGGATATGGCGAGGGTGAAATGTATTTGGGTTCGGACGCGATTGCGCTCGGGCCGTTCACCGACACGATCAGCTATCTCGAGGACGGTGATTGGGTCGTCCTGACGCGCAATGGCGCGACTGTGTATGACAAGAACAATGCGATTGTTCATCGCCAGGCTCTCAAGCATAGCGCTGCGACGTCGCTGGTCGACAAGGCGAATTATCGCCACTTCATGGCCAAGGAGATCCACGAGCAGCCGGAGGTGGTCGGCCATACGCTGGCGCGTTACGTCGATATGGCGAGCGAACGCGTGTCGCTGCCGATAAAGCTGCCGTTCGACTTCAAGGACATCCAGCGGATCTCGATCACGGCTTGCGGCACCGCGAGCTATGCTGGCTATGTCGCCAAATACTGGTTCGAACGGCTGTCGCGCGTGCCGGTCGAACTCGATGTCGCCTCGGAATTCCGCTACCGCGAGGCGCCGTTGCGCAAGGGCGATCTTGCGATCGTCATTTCGCAATCCGGCGAGACCGCCGACACGCTCGCAGCGCTTCGCTACGCCAAGGCGCAGGGGCTGCATACGCTCTCCGTCGTCAACGTGCCGACCTCTACGATCGCGCGCGAGAGCGAGACCGTGTTGCAGACGCTGGCCGGTCCCGAGATCGGCGTCGCCTCGACCAAGGCCTTTACCTGCCAGTTGATGGTGCTGGCCGCGATCGCGATCGCCGCCGGCAAGGCGCGCGGCGAGTTGTCCGATGCCGACGAAGCCAAGCTCGTGCATGGGCTCGTCGAAATCCCGCGCCTGATGGCGGCAGCGCTGGCGCTCGAACCCCAGATCGAGAAACTGGCGCGCGAGATCGCGAAATCAAAGGACGTGCTCTATCTCGGGCGCGGCACCAGCTTTCCGCTGGCGCTGGAGGGCGCGCTGAAGCTGAAGGAAATCTCCTACATCCATGCCGAAGGCTATGCCGCGGGCGAACTCAAGCACGGTCCGATCGCGCTGATCGACGAGCACATGCCGGTCGTGGTGATCGCGCCGTTCGATCGGGTCTTCGAAAAAACTGTTTCAAACATGCAGGAGGTCGCCGCCCGTGGCGGCAATATCATCCTGATGACCGACGCCAAGGGCGCGGCGGAAGCCACGGTGGAGTCGCTTGTCACGATCGTGCTGCCCGACATGGCCGCGACCTTTACGCCCATGGTCTATGCGATCCCGGTGCAACTTTTGGCGTATCATACTGCCGTGATCATGGGCACCGACGTCGACCAGCCGCGCAACCTCGCCAAATCGGTTACGGTCGAATAAGTCGCGATTGTGTCGCTCGCGCCGGTCTTCCAAAATCTGCTAGAAGACCTTAGCTGAGTAGTCTGCGCCCGACCCGGAACCCGAATGACCTCCCGCGACGATCTTCCCCCGACTGCTCCGCCGGCCACGCCGCCGGCGGCGGACGCCCATAGCGGCCTGATGGCCCGGTTCCGGAACTATTTTCTGACCGGCCTCGTGGTTGCCGGCCCTGTCGCGATCACCTTCTATCTGACCTGGTGGTTCGTCACCTGGGTCGACGGCTTGGTGCGCCCGTTCGTGCCGATTGCCTACCGCCCCGAGACCTATCTGCCGTTCGGCCTACCGGGCTCCGGGCTGATCGTCGCGGTGATCGCGCTGACGCTGCTCGGCTTCCTCACCGCCAATTTGATCGGGCGTACGCTGGTTGATCTCGGCGAAAAGCTGCTCGGCCGGATTCCGGCGGTGCGCGCGATCTATCGCGGGCTGAAACAGGTATTCGAAACGCTGTTCTCCGGCCAGGGCTCGAGCTTCCGCCGCGTCGGCCTGGTCGAATTCCCGTCGCCCGGCATGTGGTCGATCGTGCTGATCTCGCAATCGCCGAGCGCCGAGATCGCGTCGAGCCTGCCGGGGCAGGAGGAGCACATCTCGGTGTTCTTGCCCTGCGCACCGAACCCGACCACCGGCTTCTTCTTCTATGTGCCGAAAAGCAAGATCATCGAAGTCGAGCTGAGCGCGGAGGATGCCGCGACCCTGATCATGTCGGCCGGTGTGGTGCAGCCCGGTACCGATCAGCAGAAGAAATTGGCAGCGCTCGCCGGTGTCGCGAACGCCGCGCGGATCGCCAACGCAACTCCGCTACAGCCGGCGCCGGCGAAGGTGGAATAGGTTGGAGCGCAAAGGCAAGACGTTCCGTGAGCGGGTGCACGAGGCGCGCAAATCCGTTGTGATGCTGACGCCGGAACAAGCCAAAGAGATCATCGATCGCGAGGATGTGCTGCTGATCGATGTCGGCGAGGAATGGCAATTGCGTGAGCGCGGAACCATCCCGGGCGCCCGCAACATCACCCGCGGCGAGCTTGAAATCAAAGCCGATACCGAGGAGGAGCGTCGTGATCCGGCGCTTGGCGATCGTCAACAGAAGATCATCCTGACCTGCGGCGGCGGTGGAAAAGCCACGCTCTCGGCAGGCGCGTTGCAGGAAATGGGTTTTACCGACGTCTCGGTCATTCAAGGCGGTTGCCGCGGCTGGCAAAAGGCGGGCTATGCGCTCAAGCCCTATCCCGCGCCGATCAGCGGCAAGCCCTCATCGCGCTAGTGCGGCGCAAAAAACTGATACCGAAACAGCACACTGCCCAAAATGAATGCATGAGCAGGCCACCCCGGCTTGTCGAGCGGTACCCATGTATGGAAGCATCCCTCAACTACTAAGTGTGTAAGCATAATGCGTAGGGAGGCGATCATGAGGCCTGCAAGCAAGGCGAGATTGCTTTGCGCGTCGATGGTGCTCGCGGGCCTAGAGCTCTTGCCCATGAATGGCGGAGCCAGGGCGCAGGTGGCGTTCACCGGAATCCAGGCGTTTGGCGACAGCTACGCCGACATCGGAAACCTCTGGAAGTTCACGGGCGGAGTGGGTCAGTTTCCGCTCTATCCGACCGGGCGTTTTAGCGGCGGCACAAACTTCGTCGACACGACTTCCGCCTTGCTGGGAATTCCGCAAATCAACTACGCCGTCGGTGGCGCGAAGACCAGTGGGAACACGATTCTCGGCCCGACCACCGGTGGCTTTCTTCAGGAAGTGCAGGGCCTGCCTTTCCCTGGTCTGATGGGGCCGATAAAAATTGCACCGACCGATCTCGTCGAGATCAACATCGGCGGCAATGATGCTCGCCAATACTATCAAACTGGCGGCACGCTCGCCGGCGTTCCCGGGGCGGCCGCGACAAGCGCCACTAACGCGATCAACGGCATCAATGCGCTGGTTGGCGACGGCGCCCGCACCATCGTCTTCACCGTCGGCGACGTTAGCAAATTGCCGGAGGCGGCGGGCTTTGCCAACGCCGCCGTCGGCTCGGCCTACAGCCAGACCTACAACAATCTCATGCAGATCGCGCTTGCCGGCGTCGCGCGTTCCGGCGTGCGTGTCGAATATATCGACACCGGCCTGCTCGGAACCCTGATCCAGGCCAATCCAGCGCGCTACGGCTTCACCTTCACGGGTGCCTGCCCGGTCGCTTGCATCGGCAATCCGGCGCTGCAGAACCAGTATCTCTTTTACGTCGACCAGATCCATCTGACCTCGCACGGCTTTGCTGTTTTCGGCGAGTACATCGTCAATCGCCTCAATGCGCCGCTCACCTTTGCGCCGCAGGGTGACGTGGCCACGATATCGGCCTTGGGCTTCGCGTCGACCTTGTTCGGCAAGCTCGATTTGTTCCGCGAGACCTATGGGTTTGCGCCGTCGACCATGAACGCTTATGCGGCCGACATGAGGGCCCCCTACACCAAGGCGCCGCCGCTTGTCGCCGTCAGCCCGTGGTCCTTTTATATGCAAGGCAACGGCGGCATCAGCGATCGGCAAGCGACCGTGGCCTCCAACGGCTTCAATCTTGACAGCGTCGGCGGCACGATCGGGTTGGAGTACCGCTTCAATGCCAATTCGTTCGTCGGCGCAGCGTTCGACTATTCCAATCCCAAGGCAAGCCTGTTCAACAACGCCGGAACTACCGACGCCAATTCCTATCAACTCGGTTTCTACGGCGGCTGGGCGAATGCGCATTTTTTCGCGCAAGGTCTCGCCACAGTCGGCCACCAGGACTATCGCAATACGCGTCCAGGGGTCGTCGACACCATCACCTCGAACCCGGATGGCACGACGTTCGTTGTCGCCGGCAAGGCCGGTTATTTGTTCGACGCCGGTAAGGCCCAGATCGGGCCGATCGGCGGTCTCACTTACGCCCACGCGAGGGTCAATGGCTTCACGGAAGCAGGCGATCCCGTTTTGATCCTGAACGTCGGCCCGCAGACCGCCGAAGCGCTGATCGGCAGCGTCGGCGCGCAATTCCGAATGCCGTTCGTGGTCAATGGACGAGTTATCAATCCCTATCTCAATCTGACGGCGGAAGACGATTTTATCGGCAATGGCCGCATCATCCAATTCAGCGCGACGTCGGCGCCCTTGATCGTCAACAATTGGGCGATCCCGAACGGCACGTCGCAGAACGTCTACGGCCGGGTGACCGCCGGTGTCGTGGCGCCCGTATGGAACAATGTGTCGCTCACCGCCAACGTCTCGCGCACCTTCGCCCGCCAGGGCGGCGATGACTTCTACGGCACGGGAGGATTCAAGGTTTCGTTTTAACCGGGACCGACGAGCGATCAGCCGGCCCCGATCAGCGGTATCGCTTCATCGCGCTCGAACAGATAGAGCAGACAGCGCAACGCCTCGCCGCGCTCGCCCCTTAATTTCGGATTGTCCTTCAAGATGCGCAGCGCCTCGTCGCGCGCCTGGGTGATCAGCTGGCCATGCACGTCGGAGCGCGCGATGCGGTAGCCGGGCAGGCCGCTTTGCCTGATGCCGAGCACGTCGCCTTCGCCGCGCAGCTTCAAATCTTCTTCCGCGATCCGAAAGCCGTCGGTGGTTTCCCTGATGACGTTGAGCCGCGCCTTGGACATTTCGTTGAGCGGCTCGTGATAGAGCAACAGGCAGGTCGAGGCCTCCGCGCCGCGGCCGATCCGACCGCGCAATTGATGCAGTTGCGCGAGCCCGAAGCGCTCGGCGTTCTCGATCACCATGATGGTCGCGGCCGGCACATCGACGCCCACCTCGACCACGGTGGTCGCCACCAAGAGCCCGATCTCGCCTGAGGCGAACTGCGCCATGACGTGGTCCTTCTCGG
>Ga0210384_10005462_pt1 | contig 13811 bp, 12 predicted proteins | sample IncBWH2MmetaG_FD_160574 | JGI IMG/M metagenome (GOLD analysis project Ga0210384, IMG submission 160574) | Forest soil microbial communities from Barre Woods Harvard Forest LTER site, Petersham, Massachusetts, United States - Inc-BW-H-2-M | ecosystem: Environmental > Terrestrial > Soil >...
TCATTCTGGAACACCTTCCAAGGCACGGTCGTTGATAAGTCGCGAATTTTGTTTGGCGGAAAAAGTTCATCACTGGCACGGCATTTGCATTTCTGTGCGCGTCGTGACCGAACCCAATATTTTGGACCTGACCAGCAACCCTACGCGTCGCCCACCTAGATAGCCTGCCAGAATCCTCACGTGGCGCGCTGGTTCCAACTCGGGACTTGCGCGCCGCACCTCACGTCGAACTCCGAAGGCGAGGTTGGCTGGAGATGGCCATTCAGGGCATGCCAACTTTCTAGCGTCTCTCTTCGGAACAGGATTCCCTTTGCGGAACGCATAAAAAGCAAGTCCGGGACTAAACCGCTTAATTCGAAGTCCATGCGGGCAATTTTTTGGCACGGCACGTGCCCCAATATTTCGGATCGATCGAGGAACCACCGTGGCCGAAGAAAAAAGCAATCTTAATCTATTCGTTGTCGAACGTAGGAGGATGGAAAGGCGCATTCTGGTGCATGTTCCTGTGGAAGTCACTACAACAGATAGCGCGGGGAACCAAACTACAGAGCGAACATTTATCGAAGACGTAAGCGATTTTGGTTGCCGCTTCACCTCCCGCGGGCTGATTCAGAAAGGAGACACCATTTCGTTGAAAATACTCGGGCCTCACGGAAATAGTCTGCCGGATGAGGAGCCGCGTTTCTATGAAATTATGTGGGTGGCGATGAAAGACCGTGGTTCTACGGTAGGGGCCCGGTTGTGCCAGGGCGAAAAGCTGGCCAACCTCAAGCTTCCGCCGGAAGACAGCGGACAGAAGCAAGATCCGAAATGACGGGAGAACGGCGGCCGGCAAGCGATCATTTGACCTTCGGCGGAGGGATATTTGGCCAGGATGAACTTCCGAGCGCTGGTTTTCACATCAACTTAGCCGATTTATTATCTTCAGTAAAATACCTTATCGGCTAACTTTTTGCCTTCAGGAACGGGACGGCCCCGCCGGGAACGCCAATCTCCCAATTGGCGGTTTGCAGGACGCACTTCAAGAAAACAGCGTCCCCGGGACAATTCCCCATTCGATGTCGGCAGCTCTCGTTGTTATTGTGCGTCGGCCTTTCCCAATTCCCTTTCACCGTTGTCGGCCGTGAATCTCGGCAAACTGACCGTGTTGTCCATTCGTACTCGGATGATCGTCTGCGCCGGCAAATCCACTTCCTTGCCTTTGCGTTCCACGATGTAGACGGCGGCGCCGATCATGCCAAACCCGAAACCGCGCGAAACGTTGCTGAACACCGCGCCCACGAGCGATCCGCCGCCAATTCCGATGGCGCCGCCGAGGACATCGCCCTTGACGTCGTGCTTGGCTTGGACCACTTGGCCCTCATCGACTTTGACGTCCCTCCTTCTTTTTCCCTCCTGATCGTCGGTGGAGGGGCGCTCTAGGCGCAATATGCTCATCCTTGCGGGAAAGATGCGGCTGTCAACTTCGAGGTCGCGGAACGAAAGACTCATCGCTGCCTGGCCGCGAAAAATCGAAAAATGGCGGGAGTGAATGATTCCGCCGACGGTGCCGTGAACGCGCGCACCAGCGGGCAGAATCATCTGGCTGTTGAAATAAACCGGCTGGGCCACTTCGGCGACAAAAGGATCGCCGCTCTTGGCCACGGCGGTGCTCAAGCCGGTCAGCAAGCGCAGGTGCACCTCGGTGCCCTGCAGAAGTTCATGGGATTGCGCGCGAGCGGGGACCGCGGCAGCGGCGAACAGCAACACGACAGCGGCAAACGATACACCAGGAGACACTACGATGCGTTTCATGGGATCCTCCATCCTATCGCGCCGGCCGCTCGTGCGGCCGTGCGCGAGCTAGGCCTCGTGACGTGAGGCCATGCGCTGGCGCTGTGCGCCCGGCGACGCCCTGCGGGAGCGCGCCGGACCGGATGCGGAGGTAATGTCCGGTGCCATCATACTCCGTAGCGCTATTGGCGTTGCTCCGGAAGATTTCGGATATGTACCGAAATGCTAACGTCGCGGATGGATCTGCAACTCAACTCACAAACCGGCAACGAAAAAAGATTTGATGGAGCTACGCAAGCTAAAGCATAAGCTTTCCCGACCCATGATGTCGCGGCTTGAAGGCGCGCCCCACAGAGATCACTCATGAAGCCGTGTTCTAGCCATTCTGCGGCGCCGGCGGTGGACGGAGAAGAAAAGGGCGAGATTGTATGTGGTGGCTTGGGAGAGTATATTGCCGCCTTGTGCAGAGAGCGAAATATCAATCCTGACTGAGGAGGATTTGACATGGAATCCAATCCCACGATGAAGTTTCTCACGCGACGCGAAATGTTGCTGGCCGCGGCTGGCTTGACGGGAGGAGCGCTGGCGGGCCGGCTCTTTCCGGCGGCAATCGTGCATGCGGCAAGTCCAGGCTTTCCGCAGCAAGCGCCGGCGGGCGATCAAGTCGCCGCCATGCGCGCGCAATTTGCCGCGAATCCGATCCAACCGCAAAAGCTTACGGACACCATCACGATGCTGTCCGGTCCGGGCGGAAATGTGGTGGTGCTGAATGGCGCGGATGGAAAGTTGATGGGCGACACGTTCGTGCAGCCGGCGTGGCCGCATCTCAAAGATGCGCTGGACGCCATTGGGAAAACGCCGATCAAGACGGCGATTGACACGCACTGGCATTTCGATCACTCCGACAACAACGCGTCGCTGCGCGCCGCAGGGGCGACGCTGGTCGCGCATGTGAACACCAAGAAACGGATGTCCGAAACGCATACGCTCGCCGTTCTGAACCTGACCTTCGCGCCTTCTCCGGCTGAGGCTCTGCCGCAGCAAACTTTTGCGCAGAGCCATAAGATAACGATGAACGGCGAAAACGTGTCGCTCGTGCACATCCCGCCGGCGCACACCGATTCCGACATTTATATTCATTTTGAAAAGGGCAACGTTCTGCAGACGGGCGACGTCTTCTTCAACGGCATCTATCCTTACATCGACGACGGGACCGGCGGGAGCGTCAGCGGCATGATCGCGGGCGCGACGAAGCTATTGGCTGTCGCCGACAACAATACCAAAATCGTTCCCGGGCACGGCGCTCTCGGCAATAAAGCCGACCTCATGAAATATCGCGACATGCTCACGGAGGTTCGCGGGCGGCTCCAGAAACTGAAGTCGTCCGGCAAGTCCATGCAGGAGGCTGTCGCAGCAAAACCTTTGAACGATCTCGATCCGGTCTGGGGCAAAGGATTGTTTAACAGCGACACGTTTATCCAGATCGCTTATCCGGCGCTTTGAAGACACCGTTTCACAAATTGCGTTTCAACAGGCCGGCGGCTAAAGCCGCTTTGATTGAACGTGTCTTTTGTCACAGCTGAAGCCGTGACCCACAAAGAAATTCCCGTTGCCTTGATGACTCTGAGGGCGGCGCTTGCAAAATCAGGACTGAAGGCCGCGATATTAAAAAAAATTATTTTGAGTACGCATGCGGTTTTCTTTTTTCGCGTGCGGCGCTGTGCTAGACTGCGAAGGCAGCCGCTTGCGAGTGGAGCGGCTGCCGATGCGTGGAACTTCGGGCTCTGTGCGACGAAGTCCCGCGAACCCCGCCAGGCCCGGAAGGGAGCAACGGTACCGGGATCGCTTCGTGTGCCGCAGAGTACCCGAAGTTCCTCTCATTTGCAGTACGCTTGAAATTTTCAGTTGCGATTTGGATTGCGGTGGCTTTTCAGGGTTCTGTGTTTCTTGTAGCCCGCCTCTGAAGAGGCGGGCTACAGCGAAGGGGCCAGGAATTCTCTGTGACCCTCTGTGCTCCTCCGTGTTCTCTGTGTTAAGTCTTCGCTTTTCGGGTTTCAACAAAGAGAGAGCGGATCTCTTAGAGCATGAGCTATCAAGTCATCGCGCGAAAATGGCGCCCGCAAACGTTTGCCGATGTAGTCGGGCAGCATCACGTCACGCGCACGCTATCCAACGCCATTCAATCCGGGCGCGTCGCGCATGCCTACATTTTTTCCGGAGCGCGCGGCGTGGGCAAAACAACCACCGCGCGAATCCTGGCCAAGGCGCTCAACTGCGCGAAAGGGCCCGCCGCGGAACCCTGCAACGAGTGCGATTCGTGCCGTGAAATCGGCCTCGGAAATTCCCTCGACGTGATTGAAATCGACGCGGCTTCCAATCGCGGCATCGACCAGATTCGCGAATTGCGCGAGATGGTGCGCTACGCTCCCGCCGGCGGCCGCTACAAACTCGTGATTCTCGACGAAGCGCACGCGCTCACCAATGAAGCCTCGAACGCGCTGCTGAAAACCCTTGAAGAGCCTCCCGACAAAGTCATCTTCGTGATGGCCACGACTCAGCCGGAAGATCTGGCCGACACGATCCGTTCGCGCTCGCAGCATTTTCATTTTCGCGCGCTTTCGTTCGCTGAAATTTCGACCGCGCTGGAAGATATTTGCGCGAAGGAAAACCTGACCGCGGAGCCGGGCGCGATCGCCGTGATGGCCCGCGCCGCTGAGGGCAGCTTGCGCGACGGGCTCTCGCTTCTCGAACAGGCGCGCGCTTATTGCGGCTCAAAAATTACGGACACGCAGGTTCGCGAATTGCTGGGCGTCGTGCCGGGAGAAATTCTGGACGAGTTGACCGGCGCGATCCAGGAGCGGTCGGCCGACCGCGTGCTTTCGCTGGTGCACCGATTGCTCGCCGAGGGGCAAAACCTGCAACATTTTTGCCGCGAAGCCATCGGCCATTTTCGCAATCTGCTGGTGGCGCGCGTTTGCGGAGCGGATTCCGAACTGATTGCCGCGCCCGCCGACGAGCGGCCGCGCTTGAAGAAAGCTTCCGAATTTTTCAGCGAGGAAGACCTCACCCGCTTTTTTCAGATCCTGCTGCACACCGACGAGGATCTTCGGCGCAAGCCGGATGCCCGGCTGCACCTGGAGATGGGCTTGCTGCGCATGGTGAACGCGGCGCGCCTCGCGCCGCTGGAAGAAATTCTCGCTGACCTCGAAGGCGGAGTCCCGGCAACTCCCGCGCCGGCGAGATCTTCAAGCGCCCTGGCGCAAGCGTCATCCACGGCGCCGGCAAGCGCTCCGGCGGCGTTTCCCGCAGCAACATCACAGGGCGCTGCTGCGGCCACTGCGCCCGCGAGGGTGCAAGCCGCTCCCGCGCCGCGTGCGGAAAATGCGGCTCCCGTCCCTGCGACGATGCCCGGCATGATCGCGCGGTCCGCGGCCGCGGGCGATGGGCTCGTGGAGGCACAGGTTGAGTCCATCAAGAACGCGATCCTCGCGCAGGAAAAATTTCTGGGAGAACTCGTGGGACATGCGTCACGCTGGGAGATGAGCGGCGGCGAAGTGCGATTATTTTTTCCGACCGAGAACCGCGCACTCGCGGAGATGTTGCAGGCGCGCGACCCCATGGAACGTTTGCGCAACGTTGCCAGCCGCATCCTCGGCCAGACGGTGCGCGTCTGTGTTAAACTGGAGGCCGTGCAGGTGGGAGGGACGACTTCCAACGGCACGCGGGAATTGCGCGCCAAGTTCGAGCAAGATCCGATCGTGCGCGCGATGCTGGAACGATTCGGCGGGCGGATTTCCGACGTGAAACGCCGGGGCGAGGAGTAGACCATGGAAGTGAAAGCGCTGCAGCAGATTCTCACGCAGTTTCGACAGATGCAGGAGGGCTTGCAGAAGCAGGTCGAAACCGTGCAGGTGGAAGCCTCGGCCGGCGGCGGCATGGTCACCGTCAAGATGAACGGCCAGAAACAACTCACCGAAATTCATATCGATCCCGAAGTGTTTGCGGGAAAAGATCAGGAATTATTGCAGGACCTGGTGCGCGCAGCCGTGAACGAAGCCAGCCGCCGCGTGGATGAGGAACTCACCAACCAGATGAAAAACCTGACGGGCGGAATTCCCGGAATGGCGGGACTGAAAATTCCCGGCCTGTTTTAAGCCGCGCCCATTGAGAATTTTTTTGAAGCCATCACTGCGAGTGAATCTGGATTCTTTGACCCGCCTCACTCCGTCACGGAACAATTCCCATGCCTGATTTCGCCGAGCCCGTCGAGCGGCTGATCGATCAACTGAAACGCTTGCCCGGCATTGGCGCGAAGACCGCGCAGCGCCTGGCGTTTCACATTCTGCGCACGGAGTCCGAAAGCGCGCTGGCGCTGGCCGACGCTATTCGCGACGCCAAGATGAACATGCGGATTTGTTCGGTGTGCAACAACATCACCGACGTCGATCCTTGCCTTTACTGCACGAGTTCGACGCGCAGCCGCAAAACCATCTGCGTGGTCGAAGAGCCGCACAACATCATGGCCATCGAAAAAACGCGCCAGTACGGCGGCCTGTATCACGTGCTGGGCGGAGCGCTCGCGCCCCTGCGAGGCATCGGTCCAGATCAGTTGCATTTGAAGAGCTTGATTACACGGCTCAAGGAAGGCACGGTCGAGGAAATTATAATCGCCACCAACCCGAACGCCGAAGGGGAGGCTACGGCCATGTACCTCTCGAAGCTCCTCAAGCCGCTCGGCGTGCGCGTGACCCGCATTGGCGTTGGAATTCCCGTGGGCGCCGATCTGGAATACGCTGATGAAGTTACGATGATGAAAGCCATGGAAGGGCGAAGAGAACTTTGAGGGGTTGGTAGTACGGGCTTCAGCCTGTCTGGTTTTATAATCTGATGCAAATCAAGAGCGACAGGCTGAAGCCTGTCCTACTCGCACGACTTCCCGCCACACAAGAATTGAATCTGCGATCAAAGACGACAGAGGGATCACAACTCCGCGGCGAAGATGATACATTAATTGGCATAAAGGATTATCTATTGGAAAGCGAACAGCAAAAACGGCTGCGGGCGGCGCGTCGTGCGGTGATCAAACTGGGCACTGGGATTGTGACCAGCCCGGACGGTCAGTTCAACGTCGAGCATCTTGCCCCAGTCGCCCGCACGATAGCCCGCCTGAAGAAGGACGGCCGGCAAATTGTGCTGGTGTCTTCAGGCGCCGTGGGACTCGGGCGCGGGCGGCTCGGGCTGCATCGCGACCGGTTGAACGACATGGTGATGCGGCAAGCGTGCGCGGCGGTGGGACAAAGTTTGCTGATGCACGAATACGAAAAACTTTTTCAGGCGCATGGCGTTCAGCTTGCGCAGGTGCTCTTGACCGAAGGGGACTTCGTCGACCGCACGCGGTATTCCAATTTAAGGGAGACAATGGAAGCGTTGTTGAAGCTTGGCGTTCTGCCGATCGTCAATGAGAACGATACGGTTTCGACGGCCGAATTGGACTATTTGAACATTCGCGCGGGCGAACGCATCTTCAGCGACAACGACCGTCTGGCAGCTCTCGTGATGAGCCACATTGAGGCCGACCTGCTCGTTCTGCTTACCGATGTGGACGGATTGATGCAACTCGCGCCGTCCGGATCGAAAGAGCCGGGCGTGCCCGTCCCTGCCCATCCGGCAGGCGGGCGGCAGGCGGGCGCGAAAATAATTTCTCTGGTGGAGGAAATCACGCCGGAATTGAAATCGCTCGCGTTTGGTCCCTCCGAGGGAGGGCGCGGCGGCATGCTAACAAAACTCGAAGCGGCGGAAATTGCCATGCAGGCGGGCGGCGTTGCCGTGATTGCGAACGGTACGAAACCGGATGCGCTTGGGCAAATTTTTGATGGCGAGCCGGCGGGCACGGTGTTTTTGTCGAAGACGCGGATGGCGGGAAAGCGGCGCTGGATCGCGTACGCCGCGGGGGTGCGCGGGCGAGTGATTGTCAACGCGGGAGCACGCGAGGCGCTCACCGGAGGCAAGGCGAGCTTGCTGGCTTCCGGCGTCACGGGCGTCGAAGGAGAATTTGACGCGGCGGAAGTCGTGAGCATTGTGGACGCGGAGGGGATCGAATTCGCGCGCGGGATTTCGGATTATTCGCGCGGCGATGCGCAAGGGATGATCGGGAACGGTTCGCACACGCCCGGGGGTGGCGGCCAGACGAGCAAACGTGCAACGGTGCTCGTAAAGCGCGATAATATTGTTTTATTGGATCGCAAATGAGCGTGGTGCAAAAACAACTCGAAGCTTCCGACATCCATCAGCTCATCCGGCGGGCGCGCAAAGCCGCGCACGTCCTGGCCACGCTTTCGGGCGAACGCCGGAACGAAGCGCTTCTCGGAGCGGCCAACGCCATCGAAGCTCGCGCGGAAGAAATTCTGGCCGCAAACGAAAAGGATTGCGCGGCGGCGCAACAAGCCGTCGAGCGCGGCGAGTTGTCCCGCGCGATGTTTGCGCGTTTGCGGACAACGGAGCGAGGCATCGCGGAAATGGCGGCGCGCGTGCGCGACGTCGCGCGATTGCCCGACCCGCTGCACCGGCGCCTTTCGACGACGGAGCTGGACGACGATCTCGTTCTGCATAAGGAAACGTGCCCGCTGGGCGTGGTGGGCGTGGTTTTCGAGTCTCGACCGGACGTCGTTCCTCAAATTTCTTCGCTGGCGTTGAAGTCGGGCAACGCGGTGTGCCTCAAGGGCGGCGCGGAAGCTGCCGAAACAAACGCCGTGCTCGTTGCGATCTGGCGCGACGCGCTGACAGCCTTCCCCGACATTCCGGTTGATTCCGTCGTGCTGATTCATACACGAGAGGATGTGGCGAAGATCCTCACCCTGCACGAAGAGATTGACTTGATCGTGCCACGCGGTTCAGACCAATTTGTCCGCTACATCATGGAGAACAGCCGCATCCCCGTGCTGGGGCATGGCGAAGGCATCTGCCACGTGTACGTGCACGGTGACGCGGATTTACAGAAGGCGATCGATGTGGCCTACGATTCCAAAGTTCAATACCCTGCTGTGTGCAACGCCATGGAAACTTTGCTGGTCCACGAAGGCATCGCCCCGGTTTTTCTGCCGCTGATGATCGCGGAATTCCGCAAAGCCGGTGTCGAGGTGCGCGGGTGCCCGAGGACGATGGAATTAGCGAAAGGACAAGAAGTCATTCCCGCCACGGAAGAGGATTGGAAGAAGGAGTATTCCGACCTGATCGTTTCGATCAAGGTAGTGGACGGGGTAAACGAGGCGATCGAACACATCAACCGCTACGGCTCGCGGCATACCGAATCCATCGTGACCGAGAGCCATGATGTCGCATCGCGTTTCATGGAGTTCGTCGACGCGGCCAACGTTTTTCAAAACGCCTCCACGCGATTTTCCGACGGCTTCCGTTACGGCCTGGGAGCGGAAGTCGGGATCAGCACCGGGAAATTGCACGCGCGCGGGCCCGTGGGGCTCGAAGGCCTCACTATATACAAGTACAAACTTTTCGGTAGGGGCCATACCGTGGCGAGCTACAGCAAGGGCCAGCGAACTTTTAAACATCGCCCGATCGAAAGCTAATTGCGGTTTCTTTTCTTCCTGTTACGCACCCGTCCGTCTGAAAATTTCACTGGCTGTTAACCTGCGGGATCCTTCTCATGTGTCGCTCGAAGTACCGGAGGGACGTCACAACGTAGCCCACCGTTTAAACGGTGGGGGACAACGTGCGATCCTTCGCAGCCCTGCAGGGGCGGAACAATGGGGCCGGACCATGCCACTCCTACGGGGTTGCGCCGTTTGCAACGACTCGCACCCACCGCTTACGCGGTGGGCTACGTTCTTTCGTCCTTGACGGGACTGGCCAAGATGATCAGAACGATTCTTCGTTCGGTGAGAAAGACTCCTAGCGCCAGCGGAAAAGCTTCAACGCCAGGGCGAAGCAAATCACCAGCCAGAACGCGATGACGCCGACTTGCGGAGCCATTTGCGCCAAGTTCGAGCCTTGCAGCATGTTGGCGCGCAACGCGTTGATTACGGCGGTCAAGGGAAGCGCTTTGATGAATGGCTGCATCATGTCGGGAAATTTTTGAGAGGAGAAGAAAACGCCGGAGGCGATCCACATCGGCATCATCACGACATTCATCAGGCCGGAAGCGGCTTCAATCGTTCTGGCACGCGAGGCCAGCAAAAGCCCCAAGGCGCTGAAAGAGAGCGACGACAGGAGACACAGTATTCCTAGATCGAACAGCGAACCGCGGACCGGCACGTGGAAAAGCAGAGCGCCAAATCCAACGAGCACTCCCACCTCCACCACCAGCATCAAAATCCGCGAAAGAAGGAACGAGAGCAAATAATAGGGCCGGGGCATGGGACTGGCCACCAGGCGCTTCAAAAGTTTTTTGCGGCGCGCATCCACGATCGCGAATCCCATGGACCAGATCGCGCTGCCCATCAGATTCATGCCCAGCAATCCGGGAATCAGGAAATCGATGTAGCGCGAGCCGGCCTCGCGCATCAACTGGTCGGTGGTGGCCACAGGATCGACACGCCCCGCCGCTTTCTGGATCGCTCGATCGGCGAGCAGGCGCGCGGCGCGGCCTTCGGGATTGGTGTCGTCATAGCGGTACTCGATCGCGCCGCTCGATCCGGGCGCGGCGAGCAGCGCAACTTTTCCGGTGCGCAATGCATCTTGCGCAGCTTCCGAGTCCAGTTGCTGGACATCGAGGAGCTTCTCTTGCCGCAGAGATTGCGCAAGCTCGGGAGTAGCCGCTGCGATTTTGAGCACATCCGCCGGGCGATTGCGGAACGCGATGCCCAATCCCGCCGCGAGAAGAACGGGGAACACGAACACCCAGAACAGGGCCTCCGGCTCGCGGATAAATTCAAGGAACCGCACCAGGGTGAGTTGCACGAGCGGGTGGTCGGCGAGCGAATTCTCGCGAGGAGATTTTTTTTCGCCCACGCCGGCGCGGACCGCGGGAATGGTGTTGTCACTCATCTCGCAAATGGCGTCCCGTCAAGGTCACGAAGACGTCCTCCAAAGTCGCCGAGTGAGTGCGCAGCTCGGTGAGCGGAACATTCTGGCGCGTCAATTCCGCGAGCAACGCCGGGACGGAAGTGTGCAGTTCGGCCACCTGCAGGAGCACAGCGCCATTTTCCGTGCGGACTTCCCGGACGCCTGCGATGCGGCGCAGTGCCGGCAAATCGAGAGTCTGGGAAGCGCTGCCCGCCGTAAATTCCACCATTTGTTCCGCGCAAGTCGAGGCGATCAATTCGCGCGGGGTGCCGAGAGCGATCACCTTGCCGTGATCCATGATGGCCACGCGGTCGCAAAGGCGCTCGGCTTCGTCCATGTAATGGGTGGTAAGAAGAATGGTGCGGCCGGACTCTTTGAACTCCTCGATCAATTCCCAGAGCTGGCGGCGGGCTTGCGGATCGAGACCCGTGGTGGGCTCATCGAGAAAAAGAAAGTCGGGATCGCCGACCAGGGCGCAGGCCAGAGCCAGCCGCTGTTTCTGGCCGCCGGAGAGATCGCCCACCCGGGAATTTTGCTTTTCTTCGAGTTGCACCCGCGTGATGACCTGGGAGGCCTGCGCTCCCTGCCGAAAAAAGCTGCGAAACAGGCGGACCGTTTCATGGACGGTGAGTTTTTCGGAGAGCTGGGTGTCCTGCAATTGAATGCCGAGCCGCTGGCGAAGCTGTGCGGCGTCCGAACTCCACCGCCGCCCAAGCACTTCGACTTCGCCAGAATCCGGCGGCGTCAAGCCTTCGCAGATTTCGACGGTGGTCGTTTTTCCTGCGCCATTCGGTCCGAGAAGGCCGAAGCACCCGCCCGCTTGCACTTCGAGGTCGAGGCCGTCGACTGCGACCACGTCCTTATACGCTTTCCGCAACAGGCGCACGCGCAGTGCTGATTTGGATGCGATTTCCGGCATGGCGCCAGTATCGCGTCATAGGACCGCACATTCAAGGCTGGATTCAAGCGCTGCTCGATGGCACAAATTTCGCGGTTGGAGCCTGAAAATGCGGCCCTTCCGCGGACTTTGGAATTTTTAGGAGCGGGCTACCGAGGCGAAATAACGCCGCTGAAACCAGAGCGCTACGTTCACAAGTCCGAGTAGGGTTGGCACTTCGACCAGGGGGCCAATGACGCCGACAAACGCCTCCCCAGACTTGAGGCCAAACACAGCCACCGCTACTGCGATAGCCAGCTCAAAATTGTTGCTCGCAGCAGTAAAGGAAAGCGTCGCTGTCTTTGAATAGTCCGCGCCAAGCTTGCGCCCCATCCAGAAACTCACCAGGAACATGAGAACAAAATAGATTAGGAGAGGCAGCGCGACGCGAAGGACATCGAGCGGGAGACGAACGATGATGTCGCCCTTGAGGCTGAACATCACCAGAATCGTGAACAAGAGGGCCATCAAAGTCAGCGGACTAATCCGCGGAATAAAGCGGGTCCGGTACCACTCCTCACCTCTGGCACGCAAGAGCACGAAACGTGTAAGAATTCCCGCAAGGAACGGCACACCCAGGTAGAAGAATACGCTTTGAGCAATCTGGCCGATTCCAACATGGACCACGCTCCCCTCCAGGCCGAACCAAGTTGGCAGCACGGTCATGAACGCCCACGCATAGACGCTGTAAAAAAGCACCTGGAATACGCTATTAAGTGCAACCAATCCGGCGGCATAGTCCGTGTCACCTGCGGCCAGTTCGTTCCAGACGATAACCATCGCGATGCAGCGCGCCAGCCCAATCAAAATAAGGCCGCGCATGTACGCAGGCCGCTCGCGAAGAAATGCAAGAGCGAGGAAAAACATCAGGATCGGTCCAATGATCCAGTTCTGGAGAAGCGAAAGCGTAAGCACGCGGCGATTGCGAAACACCCCAGCCAGCTTTTCGTACCGCACCTTGGCCAAAGGAGGATACATCATGATGACCAGCCCGATCGCAATCGGGATATTCGTTGTGTCGGTCTGGAAGCGCTGTACGAAATTCGCCGTTTCCGGAATGAAATGGCCCAATCCAACACCAATTGCCATTGCGAGAAAAATCCATAGGGTTAGGTAGCGATCCAGGAATGATAGCCGGATGCGCGGCATTGGGGCGCAGTCCTGGCCATGGGTATAGGAAGTCGCCATCAAGTTCACCTCAATAGAAATATCCGATATTCGTCAGTGACGACCGATCCGATCGATTTCCTTCTTGATGGCAAGCTGACCGAGCGTGGAAAGGGGCAGACAAAGAAACAGCGTGATCCTGCGATCGAGAATCATGAAAGCTTCCCGAAAAGCACGCTCGATCTGCTCGGGCGTGCCTCGCACGGGGGCTGGGTCAGGAACCCCCCAATGCGCCGTCATGGGCTGGCCGGGCCACACGGGACAGATTTCGTTCGCAGCGTTGTCGCAAACCGTGAAGACGAAATCCATTTGCGGCGCGCCGGGCTTTGCGAATTCATCCCAACCCTTGCTGCGGAAATTCTCCACGGGCATGCGCGCCAGTTCAATTTGCCGCAGCGCCTCCGGACGGACTTTGCCAGACGGATGGCTGCCCGCGCTATAGCCGGAAAACGTGGGCCGCCCCTTCCGATTGAGAATCGCCTCGGCCATGATGGATCGCGCGGAATTTCCCGTGCACAAGAAGAGGACGTTGTAGCGCTTCTCCATCGAGGCTCCATTCCAGGAATTGGGACGCCGTTCAGGGAGCCACGGGCGCGCAGCAATCCGGAGCGCAACACGATTTTTCCGCGACCGGCTTTTCAGGAAGGTTGTCCTGCAAAACAGCGAAAACTTCCCACTCGTTCCCGTCGGGATCGCGGACCCACGCCTTGTCCTGCAGCGCGTAGCAGCATTCTGTTTTCATTTCGTCGCGAGGCAGCAATCCTCGCTCCTGCCAGATCTGGCGCATGGCCAGGACGTCGGCCGTCGATTCCACTTGAATTCCCAGATGGGACAACGCGCCCTGCCCCGCCTCTGTTCCTTCATTCAAAGTAAAATTGAGCGGCGGGTTCGCGACATCAAATTTTGCGTATCCCGT
>Ga0210384_10005463_pt1 | contig 13810 bp, 11 predicted proteins | sample IncBWH2MmetaG_FD_160574 | JGI IMG/M metagenome (GOLD analysis project Ga0210384, IMG submission 160574) | Forest soil microbial communities from Barre Woods Harvard Forest LTER site, Petersham, Massachusetts, United States - Inc-BW-H-2-M | ecosystem: Environmental > Terrestrial > Soil >...
AGGGGATTGGTCGACCCGGTTTGGGCACCGAACCCAACGTGCGCGCCCGGCACCGTCAACACCAGGTCGATCAACATGCGCCCGTTCAGAGGCAATTGCTGAATGGACTGCGGCTCGACCACTTCTCCAACGCTGGCGTCCCTGGTCCGCAGTACTTCGCTGACTTCGGTGACTTCCACGCCCTGTTTGACCGAGCCCACCTTGAGTGTAATTTGCACCGTAAGATTCTGCCCAACCTCCAGACGCACGGATTGCGTCGCTGTGGCAAAACCAGAAGCTTCTGTTTTGATCTCGTAGGTATCCGGCAGGAGCGCAACAGCCTCGAAAAGTCCCTGCTGATTTGTCCCCACGCGTCTAACTGCACCAGTGTTCGCAGCAGTCAGCAGGACTGCTGCTCCCACAACAGGTAAACGCTGTTCGTCTGTAATCGTGCCGGCAACTGTCGCGTAATTGCTCTGCCCAAAGACAGGAAGACCAAAGGCCACAAAACACAGCAGAAAACAGACTTTCCGCATGATTCTATCACCCCCCGAATTTCCGCAACTTTAGGGGCGATGTCACGTGACATCAATAATAGAAATCCACTATAGGCAAACGTCAATTTCCCTCTCGCGTGTCAAGCCAATGGGCGGCACAGGCTTCGCGATGAAGATTTGTATAGCGGGAATTCTCGGAACCGAGACGGGGAACTGCGTGACTCCAACAAACATTTCCTGTGCGGCGGCTGTGGTCTTTCTATTCCGTGCCTTCACTTCGGTCCAGAAGACGACAATACCGCCATTCTCCGGCACATGGATACTGAACATGCAGCGCAGACTGATCGGGAGTTGCCTTTCAACCGACTAAGGAACCGCTCTTTTCCGGAAGCCTTCACGTGGCGACTCAGCCCAAACGGCTACCGCAGACTTAGTTCTGTTCTCCATCAAAGCCAGCCTCTGTTCGTGATTCATAGGCTCCCACGGGACAAGCTTCTCGGCAAGCACATCCATTCTGCGAAGAAGAGTCAACTCGACGAAAAGCTCCAAAAAATCCATGTCGCGAAAGACCAGGGAGCCTGACTCTCTCATCTGGTTGCGAATCCGCTCAAGATGGGCCGGCATCTCGGTCCAGTGCAGGCCAGATCGGTGGTGATGACAAAGGTGGTATCCCTCGTTCATGAAGTTCACGTCACCAACGATAGTCACGGTATTCGCAAAATAATCTTCGGGATCTTGCGGGTCACAGAAGGCGTGCTGAACCCAAGAGGTGATGGCCATGATGGAGTTCATGGTGAGCAGAGGAACTAACGCGAACAGAATTCCAATTCTCCAATCGTAGATAAAGACAGCGCCGAAATAAATGTAGTACCGCGTCATTCCCCATAGCATTCGTTTTCGGTTCTTTTCATCGCCTTTAGCATTAAAGTAGGCGTATGGAGCGAATCCCAGGGCCGTCCAGATGTTGTCCGAAAGATACCAAAGGAAATCCAGCGGACTCGTTCGATCGTAACGAAGCGAGGAGGCATTGTCGTCGAATCCGCCGTTCTCTCTATGGTGCAGACGGACATGAACGGTGCGACCCAACTCTGGAAGGTCCCCATATAAATATCCGAGAAAGAATTCGACGTAGCGGCCGAAGACCTTAACGTATTTATCCGCGAAGTACCCGTGAGGCCGGTGTGCCTCCAAGTGTTTGGCGCTGAACATCCTCACTGAGCGTTGAGCCTTGAGACCGTACAGGGAGAGATAGAAAGCGATCGCGAGCAGAAGCCGAGGTTTCCCTAAAACAAGCTGGATCACGAAAATGGGCACGGCGGTAAGGGTGAGGGAGACCATGATTCGTAACGCAGGGGTATCTCGGGGGTCCCGCAAAACTTCTTGGCCGAGCCGGCCTATGAAGCGGTCGTAAGCACAGGAGAGGAATTTATAAGCATCGCGTAAGGGACCAATCCTCCCAAGAAGCACGGCCGCACCATAGCACCCGAAAGAGAGCGCAGCAACGACCGATACAGCAGCAATGCTGGCCAAAGCCACGAGTACTGCCAACACGCGAACTAGGAGTTTGGGTATGGCTGCGGGCCTCAGCGCATGCCAATAGGTAGTTGAGTGAGTGTCTTTTTGCACCTCGTTCAAATCTTCTGCCGTTAGCTTGCTTATGAATTGCCTGTTCATAGTTGCACCAATCGACGGGCTTCATCCGGTGATATGTAAAGGATTCTATGCTCAAGGGTTGTGCCTGGTAAACGCAGGAATCGTATAGGTTAAGTCCTAGTGCTCCGAATATCCGGGACTGGACAACGCCCACTGTCGAGCTAGAATAGGCCTCTGGCTGAGAACCAAAGTCTGGAAGCTCGTGCAACCCTCCGTGGCCATCCCTCGCGTCAACGAGAAACAAAGAATTATTGAGCACTACGATGTCGTTAGCCCTTACTACCACTCCCTGTGGGGCGAGCACCTACACCATGGCTATTGGATCCGTGGCGATGAATCGAAAGAAACCGCCCAGGCACAGCTCATCGATCACCTCGCGCAGCTCGTGAACATAAAAACCGGCTCGCGCATTCTGGACATCGGCTGCGGCTTTGGCGGGAGCAGTCTCTACCTCGCAAAAAAGTATGGCGTTAGCGCCACCGGCATCACCATTTCTCCCGTGCAAGTGCAAATGGCCAAGGAAGTGGCGGCGAAGACCAACCTGGACGTCAGCTTTTTGCTGATGGACGCGGAGGAGATGCAGTTTACGCAGCCGTTTGACCTGCTTTGGTCGATCGAATCCATTTCTCACTATCATGATCCGCGAAAATTCTTCGTTTCGGCGGTGAAGTTCCTGAAGCCCGGCGGCTGCTTTGCCCTGACGGACTGGTTCCAGAAGGAAAGCCTTTCACCCGCAGACAAAAAGAAATTCATCGCGCCTATCGAGAAGGGCATGATGGTCGAACTCCACAGAATGAATGACTACAGCGATTTTCTGGTTTCCAGTGGCCTGCATATCGTTCATCGCCAGGATCTCACGCTCAATTGTGCGAAAAGCTGGGAGCTCGGCCTGGACATCATCAGAGATCAAGCGTTCTGGTCCCTAGCGGCAAAACATGGCGTCGAATTCGTCACCAACCTGAAAGCATTCCACGCCATGCGGGCGGGCTTCGCGTCCGGGAATTTCGTCTACGGCCTCTTCGTCGCAATGATGCCGGAAAATGGTACCCATCATTCCTGATCTCTCTCGAACCACAAGGCATGACTTATTTTTTCCGTGGGATATACCGAGTGCCCAGGCTGACATGATTAACGGCGAGCGGTCCTGAATCAGTTTACTCGCAACGACCTTACGCAGTTTCTCGTGGATGGCTAGAAAGCAGGGCTTGAGCCGTAAAGCCGATTTCCAGGCTTGCTCGTCCGCTTCGCCGTCGACGCAACTCGGTGGCAGAAGTCGAGCCATCTCGCGAATCGACGAACCGCAAAGAGAACGGAACTACGCTCGTTTTGCTGGTGGTAACGATTCTGTCTGCATGCCGAATTCAAAGGAGTTCCAAACTCTACAGCGGCTTGGGATGTGAGGCGAGTGCCTCGCGATAGAGCTTTAGATTAGTCTTCTCCACCACGAGCGTGCCTGTATCCACGAAGGTGGGCATCGGCGGAGCCAGGGCGGTGCGCCAGTCTTTGAATTGGTGCACCGCGTTGTGGTGCAAGTCGTCGAGAAACTTCAGCCCGTAATAACTCATTACGTAGGGCTTCTGGGTAATCGTAGCCGTGATTACGCCTCGGTCGATCCAATCGAGTGTCTCCGGATCGTCGTCGAAAGCCACTATCGGCAGCTTGCCTTCCATGTTTAGGCTGTGCAGCGCTGCAGCGGCGCCAGAACCCCCTGTCGCCTCCAAGCAAATAATTCCGTCAACTTTTTCTTTCTTCTGTATCAGCTGGGATACCTGCTCAAATGCACTTCGCACATCACCCTTGTTGTCCATTATCGTTGTCAGCTTGATAGCAGGAAAATTCTTCAGCGCGTCCGCCAACCCCGCCACTCGGTCATCCAGATTACGCTGGCCCGGAATGGTGATGACCACAATGCTTCCACCACCGGGAACGATGGCTGCCATTTGCTTCAGGCTCTCTCTGCCCGCTTTGAAGTTATCCGTTCCGATGTACAGAACGCGCTTTGAGTCCGGCACATCAGCGTCGACGCAGATGACCGGAATGCCCAGCGCCATCGCCTTGTCAATCTCTGCGTGGAAAATCTCGGGTCGCGCCGCCGAGAGGCAGATTCCGGCAGGGTGCTGTTCTACGACTTGGCGAAATATTCCGAGTTCCGCGTTTGGTTGGTAGCCTGTTGGGCCAATGAGTTCAGCCTTCACTCCAAGCGCTTTGGCCGCGTCTAAAAAACCCACCTTCGCCTCCTGCCAGTAGGGCAGGCTAATATTCGTAGCCACAAAGACGTAGCGTTCGCTTTCCTCGTGGTAGGGCTTCGCACATGATGCTATGAGCGCTGCGCCTGCGAAAACACAAACAGATACCAGCCTGGCCTCACGTGTCCTCATGGAAATTCTCCTTTCGCACTCGGTCTGGCCTGTGTGGGCATTTGCTGACGTCTGCAGAGCCTTGCCTATTGAGGGATGGTCAAGGGTAAGTTCAGGGTCAGTTTTGAAAGAGACTTCCCGCGCTTACTGGTGGCACGAGGGTCGGCAGCATCGTGCTCGATCGGTTGGACACCCTAGAAGGTGGAGTCGTTAGCGATTCCCTCTCAAGGTAGGCGTACGATTCCATTCCTAGGGTGCCTTGGCCGAGAGTGCTGCTACGGTTGTACCTTAACGAGAGTCAATTTACCTCGTCGCGCCGGCAGCGGTCGACTGTTCGAGGAGCTTTACTGCTTTGCCGGCATCCGACACCCCGACGATGACGAAAGATGCGTTAGACCCAGGCTCGGCACCGGAGTATCCATAGTTGATGTTGATTCCTTGATCGCCGAGCTTGGTCGCGACACGACCGAGTTCCCCGGGACGGTTAGCTAGCATCACCTTCGCGACTTCAGTCTCGCTGTAGTCAGCGTGCTGGCGATCCAGAGCCGCCTTGGTCTTGTCCGGAGTGTCCACTACGAAACGGACGGAGCCTTTGCCCTTGTCGTGGGCGAATTGTTGATACGCGAGAATGTTGACACCTTGCTCGGTGAGACTTTGGCAAAGCTTGCCAAGCGTTCCGGGCCGGTCTTCTAAGCGGATTGTGAACTCCTTGATGATGGGCATATTGGGAACCTCCTTCTGGTACACCTCGGGGATAGGCTGGGAAGGGTCCTGCGAGGAGTAAAGATGCAAGAATCGTACGCCGGCTTAAACTTGACTGCAAGTTCCCCGGACATCTGCTTGATTTGAAGGTCGATTGTGCGGAACCGAGAACAGTTCGGGAGAGCACATCCAGCGGACACCGCTATCCAAGCAGCGCAACGAGCATCTGCAGTGCGTGTTGGTAGAGGCGGCCCACATGGCCCCTCGGTTGAGCCCGGAATTGGCTTTGCTGTACGACTGGGAGAGACAGATAGGAAACGCGAATCGCGCGTCGCGGTGGCACGGAAGCTCGTGGCGTATTTGGTGGCGATCGATCGCAGCCAAAGAGATCTCCTGGTAGTAGGGAAGAAAAACCAAGCGGCAGCGAGAGTTTCTCTAGTAGTGTTCGTCGCTATTCGCTCAACAATTTCTTCTTCCAGCGCTTGCCTTTCACCGCAACCTCCTGCAGCCGATTCATGATCCGCGAGCGCATATGCACCAGCCGGTGCCGGTGCCAAAGCAATTGTCGCAGATCACGATTCTCCGGATTCGGTACCCAGATTCGAGGAAAGCGATTTTCTGGCAGCAACTTCAGCAAAAGTTGGGCATCTAGGCGGTCGGTTTTCTGTTTCCGGTCGAATGCAGCACATCCACACGAATGCATTGGAGAACAGAGCTGAGCGAGGTAATTTATCAAGTGATAGGCTGAGTCTCCCATGGGCAAAGGCATCCGTTCTATGCAGATTGTTTGTTTCGGAGTCTTTGAAGCAAACCTTGAGACCGGCGAGCTGCGCAAGAATGGGCTGAGGATCCCGCTTCAGGGACAGCCCTTTCAAGTCTTCGCCATCCTGCTGGAGCACGCGGGCGAGTTGGTCAGTCGAGAAGAATTGCGTCAGAAGGTCTGGCCCAAAGACACCTTCGTTGACTTTGACCACGCGCTCAATACGGCGATTACTAAAATTCGGGTTGCATTGGGAGACGATGCAGACAACCCCAGGTTTGTGGAAACTCTTCCTCGCCGCGGCTATCGTTTCATCGTTCCAGTCGACAAGCCAAACTCACAGGTACTCTCAGCGAATGAACACTTTCACAGGCTTACCGCGAGATGGAGCTGGGTATGGGTGGGAGCAGCAGCACTCGTCCTGCTATCAACGACAGTGATATGGCGGCTCGCTCGAAAACCTGCAGAATCGCGACTGCCCTCGATTGAGATAGTGCCGTTGGTCGCTCTGCACGGAATGCAAGGCGCGCCGGCTTTCTCGCCCGACGGTAATCAGGTTGCCTTTGCGGAGTTTGAGGAAGGGAAAGGCGCCGGAATCTACACGGCGCTCATCGGCGGCGAGAAGCCACTGCCTCTGACCGACAATCCCGGCGACGACTGTCCAACTTGGTCGCCCGATAGTAGGCAGATCGCCTTTATCCGATATTTTGAAACAGACGCGGCCATCTCCGTGATTCCCGCTCTCGGCGGCACCGCACATGGGTTGTATAGGGGGCTTATCAGCAACGGTTGCTTGGATTGGTCACCTGACGGTAGCGTTATAGCGTTTTCGCTGAGGAGCGCAAACGACTACCGCTCTTGGATTGCGTTGCTTTCGCTCAGCGATTCGACCATACGACCGCTCACATCACCTCCTCATCAGGAGCTTGACCAGGACCCTGCCTTCTCACCTGACGGTTCAAAGGTGGCTTTCGCGCGAGGGAGCGTTGGCAGTCTGCGTAGAGACCTATTTGTGCTGCCCGTGACAGGAGGCGGCGAGCCCAAACGTCTTACTTTCGATAATTCCAGCAGCTCTCCCGTCTGGACTCAGGATGGCCGCGACATCGTCTTCTCCTCCTCCCGTGGTGGGACTCGAAGCCTCTGGCGCATTTCAGCTTCCGGAGGAACACCACAGCCGGTTGCAGGTGTAGGCGAGACGACCTTCGGTCCATCGATTTCCCGTAAAGGTAATCAGCTCGTCTATCAGCATTTGATCGACAGCTGCAATATTTGGCGGATCAATCTTACAGACGGAAAACATTCTGCAGGCTCTCCTGTATCTTTAATTTCCTCTAGAGGCTGCAATGGGCGACCGAGCTTTTCCCCTGATGGAAAGAAGATTGTCTTTGAGTCCGACCGTTTGGGCTATTCCGATATTTGGCAGTGCGAAAGTGACGGATCCAATTGCCTGCAATTAACTTCGATGCACGGCACCGCCGGCACCCCGCGTTGGTCGCCGGACGGGCACTACATTGCCTTTGAATTTCAGTCCCTGGACTATTACGAGATTTACGTACTCGAAGTACCCGGCGGCCGGCCTCGCCTGGTGCGCACCTTCCCTGGAGCAAATAAGGGCGCACCCAATTGGTCTCGGGATGGACAGTGGATTTATTTTTATTCCAAGCACGAGAAGGGGCCCCTTCAGCTATGGAGAGTGCCGTTCCAAGGCGGATCGCCCCTCCAGGTAACAAGAAGCGGTGGCGTTTATGCGACCGAATCCAGCGACGGGCGCTACCTCTATTACTCCAAACTTGAACAGCCAGGCATATGGAGGATGCCATTGAACGGCGGTGAGGAAACGCGCCTTTTAGCTCAGCCTGCTGGCTTCGCTTGGTTCGACTGGGCACTCGCCCCTACAGGAATCTATTTCCTCAATGCGAGTGCTGAGCCAAACGGGAGAATCGAGTTCTTTGACTTTGCATCCCACGCGACAATCCCAGTCTTCCCGCTGCAAACGCCATTCTATAGACCTAAGGGGCTGGCCTTATCTCCCGACGGCAGTTCGCTTCTCTTCACCCAGAGGGAGTCCCTGGACTCATACATTATGTTGGTGAAGAACTTCCGCTAAAGCCCAAGGGACTTGTAGACCACAACGAGTTCCCTCCAATAAACTGAACCGAATCGCGCTAAGTTCTCACCGTCATCGAACGGAACTTACTGGCGACGCGCTCAACTCCTGTTAAGTTGCTACGCGAGATCCCGTTCATCGGCCCGATCCGAGCGCCACTGCTCATCGCGATCCTGCAGACCCCGCATCGCTTTCGTGCCAAACGACAGCTATGGACTTACAGGACGAGACAAATGCTCAGTAGCACAGTAGGGGATAGTCACGGCAAACAAAATCGTTTCCCCAACTGACTCTTTCAACAGACTCAGATGATTCTGGGCGCCCACCATAGAAAGAGCTGGGGATGTGAAAGGCATCTCAGGTGAGAGCCAATGAGTCGATAAGTCAATGCGAGAAATGCGCGGAAAGGACTGCAATTCGGTGGGATCAAGCAGACTAGCTCAGTTCAAAGCGCCGGCTTCGCGGATTCGCGTTGCCGTGAGCACCGAGCCATCGCCGGTGAGATGGCCGTAGTCGGACTGCAGAGGGATGCCGGGGGCCGCGTATTCGAGACAAGTATGCTGCTGACAGAGGAGTTTGTAATACGAGATGTAGTGGACACGGAGCTGAGTAGAGGCGAGCACGGCCATTTGCGCGTCGAGACTTTGATAGTCGCCAATGAGGTGATCGGCAGGGATTTGTGGTTTGTTTTGCTTGATGGACAATGCGAGCAGGCGCGGAAGTGCGGAATCGTATTGAAAGATAGGGCCGAAGAGTACGATTTCGTTGGCCTGCGGTTTCACGGCGGCGATGGCGCGCGGTAGGCGGTCGAGATCGCCGCGGTCCCAGCGTGCGGCGATCAGGACCGTGTCGACCGGATGCCTAGGCAAGTACTCGGAAAAAACGAAGTGCATGAGCGCAATGCATTTTTCGTCCGCCCCGATATTTTGCTCGAGGGTGGGCTTACAGCCGGAGGCGGTGGCTTGCATGATGTTTGCATCCGGAAAGACAGAGGAAAGTCCATACCAGAGTTGTGCCGCGTGGCTATCGCCGATTAGAAGATAGTTCCTTCTTTGTGGGTCACGGTGGAGGCAGACGGCGGGATCGAATTGGTTGTAAGAGTCCTTTCCGGTGAGGAAACATTTGCCCACGCGATATTGACCTTCGGTGGTGGAATCGGAAGTTTCGAGAAAGGATGCGACTCTCACGGCTTCTGTGGGAAAGCGGGACGGAAGACCGTTCGTGAAAAGGACGCTACTGGCGAGAACCAGTAGAATGGCGGCGCTGGTGGCTGCAAAAGAAAAGATAACGGGGCGAGAGATTGGCAAGCGACGGCCGCGGAAGGGCTGCTCGATGAACCGCCAGGACAGTGTGGCGATGACTAAGGAGGCCGCCAGCACCGCAAGTTTCCCAGTCTTTGGAGAAACGCCCTGGATCAACAAGCCACCCATTCCTTGAAATACGATCATGGGCCAGTGCCAGAGGTACAGGGAGTAGGAAATCATTCCGACGAAAACAAGAGGAGTGAACGAGAGGCATCGACCGACGAAGGAAGGACCCGAACGCCCGGCGGCGATGATAAGAGCCGCGCCCGCACAGGGCAAGAGAGCGGAGGCTCCGGGGAAAGGTGTGGCGGCGCTGAAGAAATATGCGGCGGAAAAGATGAGAGCCAGACCGGAGAACGAAGCGATGTTCCGCAAGGGCAAGCTGATGCGGGGAAAGAGATCCATGGCGATGAGCGTGCCGAGAAGGAGTTCCCAGGCTCGGGTGTGGGCGAGATAAAACGCAGCTTCACGATTGTGAAAGACGCCGATCATGCTAGCCACGAAGGAAATACTTGCGACCGTCGCGACCAGCCAGAGTTTTCCGCGAGACGAGAAGCGGCGGATAGCCAAGAGAAGGAGCGGAAGGAAAATATAGAACTGCTCTTCGACGGCGAGCGACCAGGTGTGGAGTAGCGGCTTCATGGCTGCCGGCCCATCAAAATATCCGGACTGGTGAAGGAAAAAGATGTTGGAAACGGAGAGGGTAGCAGCAAGCAGAGATTTGGCGAAGCTTTTCGATTCAACCGGAAGAAGGTAACGGTAAGCGAACCAGCAGGAGGCGCAGAGAACGACGAACAGTGCAGGTAGAATGCGGCGAACACGACGTTCGTAAAACGAGGCGAGAGAGAATTTGGAGTTGCCTATTTCGGAAAGGATGATAGAACCGATCAAGTAGCCGGAGATGACGAAGAAGACGTCGACGCCGACGAAGCCGCCTCGGCATCGAGCGGTGCCGAGATGGTAGGCAAACACCAATAGAACGGCGATGCCCCGCAGTCCGTCGATATCGGCGCGATAGTGTGGAGTGGATCGCTTCCATAGGGTCATCTGCATAGTGTGTTTCCCAGCTGTGAACACAGTGAGATTTAGACGGAACCGAATTGCCGGCCTGTCAGTATTTGGCGGCGGTTAGACCGCCGGTGGTTCCTTGGTGCGCCGGACCTTGGCTGCGATGATCGAGAGAGGATTCGATACCGTCGATTAGCGTCTCCACGATTTGCCGGGTGCTAAGCAGACGCGCGGGATCGGGCTTGGGAAGGCGGTGGGTGAGCGCATCGCGAAGCTTCGCGGTGAATTCGTCGGAGTTTAGAGGATCGAAGATATTTTGCCGAGGGAACAATTCCTTGGCGCATCCCGCATACTTGGAACAGAGAACGGTCATGCCGGATAGAACCGCCTCGTTGGCAACCAACCCCCAAACATCTTCGAGCGTGGGAAAGACCAGAATGTCAGCGCTGCGATACACCGAAGGCATCTTGTGTGGTGGAAGCGCGGGTTGGAAGTAAACATCCTGGAGTCCTAAATCTTCAACCAGTTTTTCCAGGGCCGTTTTTTCGCGGCCGTTTCCTACCAGCAGCAGCGAGAACTGGTGTCCCTCTCTTTGCAGAATGGCAGCGGCTTTCAGAAGGTGCTCGATCCCTTTGCGGGCGATCAGTTGACCTACGTGAAGGACGACGGGCCTGACTTTGAACGGGAATTGAGGCTCGACGGGAGAAAGGAAGGCGGCCTCGTCGACTGCGTTCTGAATTTGCAGGATGCGGCCGCGACGAATGCCGAGGGTAAGCAAGTATTCGGTCGACGTTTCGCCATAGCTGATCCAGTGCTGCACCCAGCGGGAAATGAGGCGGCGGAGCAACCCTTTTGCTGGACCTCTGCTGCGCTCGGTGTGGCAGGTGCCACCCCACCACACCCACACTGGCGTTCGAAACAGCGCTCCGTAAGCGAGAGCGATGAGAGTGCGGGAACCCATCTCGCCGGTGATGATGGCCTCGGGATGGAAGCGCAACAAATGCCACAGATAGCCCGGCGCCACGTGGGTATAAAGCGAATCAAAAATCTGGCCGTTTTCGCGGCGTGCACTACGGATTTGCCAACCCCAGGCTTTGACGACTCTGGCGTTGGGAATGTCGCGGCTGGCATCGCTCCAGGTATCACGATTGGCTTCGATACCACCGTGAAGAACCATGAGATTGAAGTGCCCTGCGAGGCCGGAAAACATCGGGATTCTCGCCGGAGCGACCATGTTGGTGAGAATGGCCAGTCGGTGTTGCTTTGTTGTACTCACTAGATGCCTCGCTTTTTGGTTTCAGCGATTTGTGGATGCTGTCAGAAGAACGGGCGACGGACCGATGTTTACAGCTGCGCTGGTGGATGGGTGCGGTTGGTCAAACAATGTGGTGATGGTGTCGACGTGCCAGGCGGAGGGTAGTGCAAAGGTACGCACGCTGTCCGGATTCCATACGATCCATTGCGGAGAGCCGTTGCGATTCAACTGACACACAAAAGTGTGATTCGCATCTTGTTGGCAGCCATCCATACGCGCGCCGACGAGCCATTGATAAACGGATCTGTAGGCTTGACCGGCGGGAGTCAAGGTTTGGCTGTCTTGTTGAGTGGTGGTGACGAGGACCGCGTGGTTGTCCCAGGCGTACCAGTAGAGACGCTGAACATCCGCGGCCCAGTTGAGGATATAGGAGCGCGCTAGGTACGCGGCGGCCAAATCTCCGGATGGAAATGGCTTGGGACTGAACCAATTTGCTTCGGTATTCCAGATAGGCTTAGAGCCTTGTCCGTTGTTCGCCATGATCTGGCGAATTTGTTGAATGAGCGGGACCATCGCTTCGGGGGGTTGCGGATTCACGTAGAGGTGATAGCCGATGACGTCGACGTATTGACCGCCGCCCTTGGCGAGGAATTCGGAAAGCCATGCGAGGCCTTTGCTCTCTGTGGCCGAGGGAGAAACGACAATGGCGGCAGGATCGACTTCGTGAATGATTTGGGAAGCCTCGCGTGTGAGAAGGAGAATCTGGTCGACGCTGGCCGAGCAGAATTGCGAGAGGTTTGGCTCGTTCCAGATTTCGTAGGCATTGATTTGACCGCGATAGCGCGTGGCGACGGCGCGAACAAAGTTGCGCCAGTCCTGGATGTCTTTTGGCTCTGCCGCTGAGCCGGGTTGGTAGACGGATTTTTCCAGCGGACGCGCGGAGGCCCAACCGGGAGAGAGGCCGAGAGGAAGAAGAATACCGGTGTTATGTTGCCGGGCGAGGGAGACGTAGGCGTCGAGAGTGTCGAAGCGAAATTGATGTTTGTGCGGCTCCAGATAGGGCCAAGTGACGTAAGCGTCCCAGAGGCGCCACTCGCCGACGGGGACCGATGGCCAAGGAGTGGTGGTGTTTGCGCGGTGGATGTGCATACCGAAGAAAGATTGGGGAACGAGTTGTTGGTTCGGAACGAGAGGGGCTAGGCCCTCGGAGGCAGACAAGAGCAGGCTCAGGAAGACAGAGCCGAAAGCGCTAACGGAGAGTTTGTGGATCATTGAAATAGAATCAAGCTTTCGCGTGTTCCGTGAAGTCGGTGGACTCAGTGGTCAAGCTGGCATTTGGAAATTGATAGGCCAAAAATTTGTGTCCGGCGAGTCCGGTAAGCATACCGAGACCGAGGCAGGTTGTTTGGAGGGAACGTGCGAGAGCGGCTTTCCCTTCGAACAGCGCAGCTACAGTTAACGTGAGACCTTTCGCGACATGGACTGAAGCCTTGAGGAAGCGGAGTGTTCGTGTGCGCAGTCGGTCGTCCAAGCTTAGTTCACAGAATGACCACGTGTTGCCGCACTGATAGCCTCTGCGCAAGAGCCACAGAAGATTAGCGCGCTCGGGAGCGATTGGTTCTGACACGATCGCTTCCTGGGACCAAATCATGGAGTAACCTGCTTTGCGGACGCGGAGGAAGAAATGGGTATCTTCCCCGCCGGAGAGATTGAAACGATCATCGAATGCCGGAACGCGAAGAAATACAGCTCTGCTGACAAGGGCGTTATTGGTGGAACAAATTTCGATCGATTGGCCGGTGGAGAACGTTGGGCGGTGGAAAAGACGGCTGGACTCGGCCCATTCGGGCGCGCCGGGAGCGAATTGGGGAAGGACCGGACCAGCAACTACATCGGCACCGAAACGGTGCTGCGCGGCGAGGAGTTCGTCGAGCCAATACGGCGTGGGGACCTCATCGTCGTCGATGAAGGCGATGAAATCGGCGGTGCCAGCTTCTTCGACAGCACGATTTCTGACGTGGGTGATGCCGCGACGATGCTCGACGAAATATTTGAGCAGCCAGGGCAATTTGGCGGAACTGCAGATCGGCTGGGCGGTGCGGAGGGGATCGTTGTCTACGATGATAATCTCTATTTCCGGAATAGGCTCCTTGCGGAAAGAGAGGTCCGAGATGGCGAGAAAGAGGTC
>Ga0210384_10005464_pt1 | contig 13809 bp, 7 predicted proteins | sample IncBWH2MmetaG_FD_160574 | JGI IMG/M metagenome (GOLD analysis project Ga0210384, IMG submission 160574) | Forest soil microbial communities from Barre Woods Harvard Forest LTER site, Petersham, Massachusetts, United States - Inc-BW-H-2-M | ecosystem: Environmental > Terrestrial > Soil >...
GGGCCGCCGAATTCGTCATCGAGAAGCGAATACCGGGAGACTTCATTGAAACCGGCGTTTGGCGTGGCGGCGCCTGCATCCTCTTGCGCGCGGTACTCAAGGCATACGGGATCAGCGATCGCCGGGTTTGGGTAGCGGATTCATTCGAGGGGGTGCCTCCCCCCAATCCGCGTGAATTCCCTGCGGATCGCGACGACGTGTGTTACACGTTTCCGGCACTGGCGGTACCGCTGGAGACGGTGCGCGCAAACTTTTCGCGCTACGGCTTGCTGGACGACCAGGTGGTATTCCTGAAGGGCTGGTTTCGCGACACCTTACCCGGTGCGCCCATCGACAGGCTGGCGATCCTTCGCCTTGACGGCGATATGTACGAATCGACGATGCAGGCGTTGGCCGCGCTATATGACAAGGTGTCGCTGGGAGGATTCGTGATCGTCGACGATTTCGGCGTCCTTGAAAACTGTCGCCAGGCCATTGCCGACTTCAGGAGCTCTCGCAACATCAAGGATCGAGTGTTCAATATCGATGACACCGGCATCTACTGGCAGCGTGGTGTCGCATAGCCGGGGCCTGCGACACCGTCGTCGCCAGGGCTAATTCCCCCAGGCCTCGATTTCGATGATGCGTGCGTAATTGGCGAGTCCCGCGGTGACGTTGACGCGGATCATGTTGGTGGTGAACGCGGCGAAGTTCACCGGGACCTTGACCAGGTTGTTGCCGGCGACTGCGGCACCGAGGTTGACCCACGCCGCGCCATTCCAGCCCTGCACCTGGAAGGCGGTGACGCCATAGAGGGTGAAGGTCATGTTGTTGGGCGGGTCGACCGGGGTGACGAAGTTGTCCTGCAGCGTGTAGACGATGACCTGGCTGATGGTCTTCTGGCCGTTGAAGGTGATCTGCACCCAATCGGGGAAGACGTTGGCGGTGGCGCTGGCCCAGCCGCCGCCGTGGCCAAAGTTCAAGCCGGTACGGTCGCCGTCGTTGACCGACGCGACGGGGAACGTATAGCCGGGTACCGAGTTGAAGGTGGAGGACGCCGAAGCCACCCCGCCGTTGGCCGCCAGCGCCACATTGGTCAGGCCGGACGCGTTGACGACCTGCGACAGCGGGGCGCTGGCAGACCCTTGATTGTTCGCGTCACCGCTGTAGGTGGCGACGATGGAGTGGGTGGCAGCGGTCAGACTGCTGGTGGTGCAGACCGCGGTGGGCGAGCCGCCGCCACCGCTGAGCGGTGACACGGCACAACTGGCGATCGAACTCGCGCCATCGGTGAAGTTCACCGTGCCGGTCGGTGCGTTGCCGGTCACCGTGGCGGTGAAGGTCACGCTTTGGCCCACCGTCGACGGATTGTGTGAGCTCACCATTGTGGTGGTGGTCGGCGTCGGGCCGCCGGCTGCCGCGGTCCATGCCTCGATCTCGACGATACGCGCGTAGTTGGCGAGTCCCGCGGTTACGTTGACCCGGATCATGTTGGTGGTGAACGCCGCGAAGTTTACGGTGCGTTTGACCAGGTTGTTGCCGGCGACGGCTGCGCCGAGGTTGACCCACGCTGCGCCGTTCCATCCCTGCACCTGGAAGGCGGTGACGCCGTAGAGGGTGAAGGTCATGTTGTTGGGCGGATCGACCGGGGTGGCGAAGTTGTCCTGCAGCGTATAGACGATGACGTGGTCGATGGTCTTCTGACCGTTGAAGTTGATCTGCACCCAATCGGGGAAGACGTTGGCGGTGGCGTTGGCCCAGCCGCCGCCGTGGCCCCAGTTTATGCCCGTGCGATCGCCGTCGTTGACCGACGCGACGGGGAACGTGAAGCCGAATACCGGGACGAAGGTGCTCGAAGCCGAGGCTACGCCACCGTTCCCCGCCAGTGCCACGTTGACCGAACCGCCGCCGCCGCCGGAGTTGACGACCTGCGTGAAGATAACGCTGGTCGAGCCATTGTTGATCGAATCGCCGCCATACGTCGCAGTGATGCTGTGACTGCCGACGCCAAGACTGCTGGTAGCGCAGGTCGCGCTACGAATGTTGCCGGCGCCGCTCAGAGGAGCTGCCGAGCAATTCGCGATCGACGCGGCGCCATCCTTGAAATTCACGGTCCCGGTCGGGAATGCCCCGGTAACGGTCGCGGTGAAGGTCACGCTGGTACCCACCGTGGATGGCGTGAGCGAACTGCCGATGCCGGTCGTTGTATTCGATTTGACCGTCTGCGAGTAGCCCGCGCTGCTCGATCCCGAATTGTTCGCGTCTCCGCCGTAGGCGGCGACGATACTGTGCAAGCCCGAAGGCAGGGCATTGGTCGGGCATGCGGCGGTGCGGGTATTGCCGGCACCACCGAGCGCAACGGTGGCGCAACCAGCGATCGTGCTGCCGCCGTCGGTGAAGTTCACGACGCCGGTGGGGCTGCTTCCGGTAACCGAGGCGGTGAATGTGACGCTGCTACCGACCATCGAAGGATTGGCCGAGCTCGTGAGCGTCGTCGTCGTGGCGGTGCCACTCGACGTGGTCACGTTGACCGTGAGCGCGTTCGCTGTGGCCGCCGTAACGATGATGTTGATGTTGTTCGTGCTATCGAGAAAGCTCTGTCCGACGAGCAGGGCGGCGTCGGTGAAGTTGCCGACTGTCCCCGGTGTCATGTCGAGCAATTCGGTATCGTCAGAGCCCGCGGTCCACTCGAAGGGAAACGACACGCGGATCTGCGCGCCATTGCTGGGAAACGAAAAGCCTGCCAGCGCCGGCCCGTCGAAACCGATTGGCTGGCGGTACTCGATCCAGTAGGTGCGGTTGGCGTTCACGGTCGGAATCTGCACCGCGTAGAGCGCACCGCCCGCTGACTCGATCGGAGTCAACGTGTAGTTGGTTGATCCGGAAGTGTGGGTTTTGACGCCCGACGGCGCGATCCAGCCGAGAATGCTGGACTTCTGCACCGCGTTGAAATGCGACGGGTGCTGATTGCCCATCGTGTCGAACGGGTCGCCGTACTCCGCCACCGAGCAGTTGCCACCGCCGATAACCACGCCGTTGCAATTGAGGCTGCCGGCGTGCAGGAGCCCGAAGTTGTGGCCCATTTCGTGGGCGATGATATTGGTCCGGAAAACCCCCGTGCCGTTGATCCACGCGCCCGGCGCGCCGACCCACGCGAGACCAGCCCAGCCGCATGACGCCACGTTAGGGAACAGGTACACGACATCGTGGTAGTTGTTCGCGTTGTAGGCGGGATTCGCCGCCAGGGCGGCGGCGTTGGCCGCCGTGCCGATGTTCTGCCAATCGCAGGTCGCCGGCATCGACATGTTCATCGTGACCCAGGTGCTGGTCACGGTGACATTGAGCGTTTGCGTTCCGTAGGAGACCTCGTTGTAGTAGTTCGCCACGCTGCTGGCGTTGCTCGTCATCACCTGCTGCGCCTGGGCCGGGGTAAAGGCCGGAGCAGCGGTGTCATTGAAATTGGCGAGGATGAGCAGGATGCTGTTTACTGTCGTCGATTTTTGCGGCAGTCCGGACTTGGCGTTCGCGCCGCCAGCCGGCGCGAGGATCGTGATGCGTTTCGGATGCAGCGATGAAGGATCGGCGCCCAGCTCTCCGGAAACCATGACCCGCATGCCGCCGCGCAGGAGCGACGGCAGGAGGCCCACGTTGAGCGTCGTGACTCTGCCCGCGTCTTCGTGCAACTGGTAGAGCCACTGGCTGGTGGCGGTGTCGAAATCATCCGCGTGGGCAATGGCGAGCGTTCCGAAGCGCTGCACCAGGCTCGCGACCTTCGCCGCCGCCTCGGGCGCCGACAACGTCGACAGTGCGTGGACCTGCTCGACCATGAACTGTGCGCCGTTGCGCTGGCCTTGGATCTCCACCCGCGCCCCATCCTGCAGCGTCTGCGCCACCGTCCCGGCAAGCAGCACAACCGAGCCGTCATCCTTCTTTAGCGCGTAGAAGCCCGTGGTCTTGTTCTGGACGCGATCCTCGACGACCAGTGCGTCGACCGTGCCGCTGATTACTTCGACCGCGGCCGGCGCTGGCGCGGACACTGCCGCCATGGCCGGGGATGGGTCATGCGCTTGGGCCGGAAGCCCGGCGAGCCACGCGAACAACGTGGCGATGAGAAGGCGGGAAGCGAGGGCGGAGTGGGAGGTGTGCATGATGGTCGCGGGAAAAAGTCGGGCCGGCACAAGGGGCGAGCGCGCCGTGGACTCGGATTATGTCATCGTCATGGAAAAAGTGTTAATCCGGTACGGACGGGGTGCCGGCTAACCTGCTACTGCAAGTTCTGCGCTAGCGGGGCGGCGGGCGTCCGGATGCGCGACCCGAGCGCACGCTTTTGGCTATAGATTATGTTGTTTATCAATTACTTAGACTAACATCCGCATACGGGCGGCGGCGCCGTGCCGCGCCGCGCGCGATCCGCCGCCGGCCTCGCCCATACCATGAATGCGGTTAACCTGACGCCGCGCGGCGGCAGACGCCGGCCGACGGTAGGGGGCAAGGCATAGCTTGCGACCGGTCCCCGGGCGCGCCCGAGGGCTGCAAGGTCCGACGGGAGCCGGGAGCGGCGCAAGCCCGCGGCGTCGCGACCACCGAGGAAGTGGGGACTAGGAGGGTGCGCCCGCGGCGCCGGGCTGACCGTATGTCGTGAACTTCGCCAGCACGACGTCCATCTCCGCGTCGGAAAGCAGATTAGGCGGCCCAATCTGCAGTGCCCGCCAATATTGCTCGGCCAGCCCCTCCACCTCGACCGCCAGCGCCAGCGCGGCGGGCAGCGATGAGCCGACGGCGATCATGCCGTGATTGGCCAGCAGGCACGCCTTGCGGCCGGCGAGTGCGGCCAGCGCGTGATCGGACAGCTGCTGCGTACCGAAGGTCGCGTAGGGGGCGCAGCGAATGTTCTTGCCTCCGGCAACCGCGACCATGTAGTGAAAGGCCGGGATTTCGCGGCCGAGACAGGCAAGCGTCGTTGCAAACGGCGCGTGGGCGTGCACGACTGCCGCGACGTCGGGGCGCGCGGCATAGATGTCGCGGTGAAAGCGCCATTCCGACGACGGCTGCAGCGAGGCCCGCGTCGCGCCGTCCGGGGTCATCGCCACGACGTCCTCGGTGCGCAGCGCGCTGTAGTCCAGGCGACTCGGGGTGACCAGAAAGCCATCGCCGCAGCGGGCGCTGACATTGCCGGAATGGCCGCGGTTGATCCCGCGGGCGTTCATCGCCAGCGCGGTCGCGATGATCGCCTCGCGCAGTGCGAGCTCATCCACGCGCGAACTCCGGGAAAAGGCCGGACAGTCCCGCACTCGACGCCGCGCAGATGCCGCGTTCGGTGATGAGTCCCGTCAACAGGCGCCCGGGCGTGGTGTCGAATGCGGGATTGACGACCCGCGTACCGGCGGGCGCGATCGATTCGCCGCCGCCGGGGTGGAGCACCTCGCCGGCGTCGCGCTCCTCGATCGGAACATCGGCGCCGGAGGCGAGCGTCCAGTCGATCGTCGGCGACGGGACAGCTGCGTACATGGGCACGTCGTTATCGCGCGCGGCGAGGGCCTTTTCGTAGGTGCCGATCTTGTTGCAGACGTCGCCGTTGCGCGTCACGCGGTCGGCGCCGACCAGCACCAAGTCGACGCGGCCCTGCCGCATCAGCGCCGCGCCGGCCGCGTCGACGATCAGCGTATGCGCCACACCGAGCGCGCCAAGCTCCCACGCGGTCAGCTTCGCGCCCTGCAGCCGCGGACGCGTTTCGCTCACCCAGACATGCAGCGGGATGCCGGCCGCGTGCGCAAGGTAGATCGGCGCGGTTGCCGTGCCCCAGCCGAGCGTCGCCAGCGCGCCCGCATTGCAGTGCGTGAGTATCTGCAGTGGCTGCCGGCGCTCGGCGGCAAGCCGTTCGATGACGCGCAGCCCGTGCTCGCCGAGCGCGCGGTTGAGCGCCACGTCCTCCGCGGCAATCGCCTCGGCCTCGGCCCACGCCGCGGCGGCGCGTTCCGGCGCGGCGAGGGGAGTCACTCTTTGTCGGACCCGGTCGAGCGCCCAGCGCAAATTGACGGCGGTGGGGCGGGCGGCCAGCAACAACTCGTGCGCCGTCGCCAGACCGGCAGCGGAGGGATCGGCGCGAAGTCCCAGCGCAAGCCCGTAGGCCGCGGTGGCGCCGATCAACGGCGCCCCGCGCACCTGCATCGCCCGAATTGCCTGGGCCGCATCGGCCGCGGTGGCGAGCCAGAGGGTGGAGCGAACTTGCGGTAAACGCGTCTGATCGATGATCTCGACCCGATCGTGAGCCGGCGAGGGCCACAGTGTGCGCAGGTCAGGAGTCTCCACGGGGTTTCAGCAGGCAGTATCTTCGAGCGCGATTGTAGCAACGCCTCGCTGTTCGTCGCGCGACTCCCGTACCTGCATCTCGGTCAAGCTCGACCGGCTGGGCGCAGAACATCGCGGGCGAGAATGGTTTCGAACGAACTGGAAGCAACGGCGGCAATCTCGAGGCAGCCGACGACGGCAGACTCGAAGGCGAGTGAACCCGGGGCTGTCCCGCGACCGGACAGCGTACGTTGCAGACGTTTTCGCCATTGGCGGCAGAGACCACTGGCCAAGGCCGTTCGCCCGCGCAACTCGCCGCGACTGCCGCTCTAGCCGCCGGTCCCGCACTGGGTAGCGAGAAGGTCCGATGGACGACCCGGTCTGCTGTCGGCCAGCCAGACCGTGCGCTGGTTCGGCCCTGCCTGCAACCGAGTGTGGTCAGCGCGCCTTTGGCCCGCAATCGGGGGAGGTCCCAATTTGCTGTAGGACCGCGGAGAATTCTCGTAGGAGAGGTACCAGCCAGGTTCTCTACCCGCATCTGTTGCATCCCGCGAGGCGCGCCTATACTGGCCACAGACGGCTGCGGAGGCGGGAGAATATGATCCTGCGCTCTCCCCTTAAGCGAGAGCTCGAGACGGCTGTCGCGCAAGGAACTTCATGAAGTCGATCTTTTCTCGGCGCGGCGTCTTTCTGAGCGTGCTCGTCTGCGCAATCATCGATCTCGCTGCGTGTTCGAAGAGCGAACCACCACCGCAGGCCAACACGAGTCCGCCGGCGCCAGTCATCGCGACGCCGGCTGCCGAACCGGTCGAGACGCCGGCTCCCCTGCCAGAGCCCTCTGTAGAGCAGCACATCCCCGGAACACCCGAGGCGAGAGCGTTCGTCGCCGCGAATGTCGTGCCGCAACACAAGAGGCACGCCACCAGCGTTGTGCATGTGCGCGACCCTGCCTATGACAGGGCCTACCGGAACGCTTCGCGAGCGGACAAGCTGCTGCATCGCCACGCGTATGTCGAGAGCTTCGAGGACGTCGCAGCGACCAACGCGGTTCCGTTGAACCGTGAGTATCGCTGACAAGGAGCTTCGCGTTCTGCCTATTTCGTTACCTCGCCACCGCGAACAACCGCCATGGCTCCTCGACGCCTTTTAACTGATGCATTCCCCGATCGACCAGCTCGAGCCCTGAACCAGCAACAAGATCGCGCACGGTGGTCGACACCACGACCTCACCGGCTCCCGCCGTCGCTGCAATTCGCGCGCCGAGATGCACGGCGATACCCGCGAGTTCGCCGTCCACGCGCTCGCACTCTCCCGTGTGCAACCCCGCGCGTACCTTGAGCCCAAGTCCTGTGACGGCGTTGACAATGGAAAGCGCACAACGGATCGCGCGGGCCGGCCCGTCGAAGCTCGCGAGGAATCCGTCGCCCGTTGTCTTGATTTCCGTGCCGCGAAAGCGCGTCAGTTCGTGGCGTACAGCCACGTTGTGACGCTCGATCAGGTCACGCCACGCCCGGTCGCCGCGCTCGTGGATCAACTCCGTTGATCCGACAACGTCGGTGAAAAGGACGGTGGCGAGCACGCGCTCGGGATCAGCCGACTCACGGCTGCCGGTCAGGAATTCCTGAATCTCGGGCAAGATGTTGTTGGCGCCAGCAAATGGCGCATGGTCGATTCCCTGCAACTCCGCGTAGCGGGCTCCGGCTACGTTGCGGGCGAGCCAGCGCGCGTTCTCTACGTGGCAGACGCGGTCACCGACGCGGTGGATGATCAGTGTGGGTACATGAATCGAACGCGCGACGTGCCGCACGTCGATATTGAACGCGATGCGCATAAAGGCTATCGCGTCGGCCGGTGTCATCGAATGGGTTTGCAGCTTGCCCCACCAGGCACGAGTCGCGTCGTTAGCGATGCTCGGCGCGATCCAGTCGACACTTCGGCCAAGACCCCACCGTTCGGGTAGCGTGCGCATGCCCTCCTCGAATTTTTCCGGGGTCGCTTCGCCCCAGGGCCAGTCTTCGGACGTGCGCTCGCATACTTCCGCGCCGCAAAGCACCAGTGCGCGCATACGCTCGGGGTATGTTGCGGCGAGGATCATCGACAGCGGCCCGCCCTCGGATACGCCGATCAGCGCGGCTTCCTTCGATCCGGCCGCGTCCATGACCGCGCGCACGTCCTCCATGCGCTCCTCGAGCGTACCGGCGCGGACCCGGTCGGAGAGTCCCATGCCGCGTTTGTCGAAGCGGATCAAGCGGGTGAACGAGGCGAGCTGTTCGCAGAACCGCCGATAACTCGGCTCCTCCCAGAGTACATCGAGATGCGTTGAGGCTCCATCACAGAAGACCAGGTCGAGCGGGCCACTACCGTGCACCTGGTAGGCGATGTTAGTGTCACCGTTCGTGGCGTAGTGCGTGCGAGCCATGCGCAAGCGTGCGGCTTGGCTGGGGATTTCGTCAATGGGTCAGGATTCCTTCACCGAAGCGTCGCCAACCTGAGCCGGACGGCCGGGCACGTATCGCAAGGCTAGGGAGGGTCGTAAAGAAATCATCTCAAAAAACCGCTTCGGCAGGCTTCCGTGCTGCAGTAAATCCCGTGCTTTTCTCAAGGCTGGTGTGTCGCGGCGGCTCGCATCAATCGTTACTAACCCTTAACCTGCACGATCCTCGTTCATGTTAGTCGTCCTTTCCCTTTAGCACCTGAACGACATTATTGAAGTCATCGGTCCACAGCCGCCACCCGGGACGCGGCGCGATGGCTTCGGCCCCCTCGTCGATCGGTTCCTTCCCGAGCGCCGCCTCGCTTTCGGAGAGCAGCACCCAGTCGCTGCGGCTTGCCAGCGAATCGTCACCGTCGTCCGCCACCAGCACCGCGTGCAGCCCCGTCGCCTCGGCGAGCTGCGCGACCACCGGCCCGAGGTTGAGGTAGCGGTTGGTCACGTGGAAGGCGATGATGCCGCCAGGCTTCATATGACTGCGGTAGATCGCGAGCGCCTCGATAGTGATCAGGTGCACGGGTATCGCGTCGCTCGAGAAGGCATCGATCGCCAGCACGTCGAAGCCCTGAGGTGCCTCGCGCTCCAGACTCAGGCGCGCGTCGCCAAGCGCAATCTGGATCGTCGCGTCGCTCTTGGCAAGGAAGCTGAAATCGCGCTTGGCGATGGCGATGACTGCAGGATTGATGTCGTAGAAGCGGTAGAGGTCACCCTTCGCTCCGTAGGTGGCGATGGTGCCGGCTCCCAGTCCGATGACGCCGACCTTCAACGGGCGCAACGACGGATGCAGCGACTCCAGCGTGCGTCCGATACCCGAGGTCTGCGTGTAATACGTTGTCGGGCTGCGCTCGAGCTCCGGGGTCGGATATTGCGTGCCATGCATGATCGTGCCGTGGATGAGCGAGCGATGATAATTCGCCGTGTCCGGGTTCCATTCCTGCACACGCAGCACGCCGTAGAAGTTGCGTGTCGCCGAGACCGTGTTCTCGTAGAAGCCATGGATTCCCCAGCCGGCGGCACCGATGGAAAAAAGCAACGCGCCGACCGCGAGACCGGCAAAGACCCTGTGCGCGTGCCGTACCTGAAAAACGAGTAGCGCGGCACAGGCGACGAGTCCGAACGTGAGCTCGAAATACGCCGGCAGCACCAGCGGGGCGACGATTCCCACCAGCGCCGAGCCAAGCGCGCCGCCGAGCGAAACCATGAGATAGAACCGCGTCAGATAGCGCGGCGCGGGCTTGAGGCGCGCGAGCTCGCCGTGACAGAACATGCAGGCGATGAACAGGCCGACGCAAAACACTCCGATCTGCAACTCCAGTTGATGGACAAATTTCGGGTCGGCGAGGGTCCAGGCCATGACACCTAGCGCGGCGGCGAGCATCGCCAGAAAGATCTGCCGCCGGTACCAACGCGTGCTGTCGAAACACAGGATGAACGTCAGCAGATAGATCGACAGCGGCACGATCCAGAGCAGCGGGATCGAGGCGATGTTCTGGCAGATGTGATTCGACACCGCGAGCAACAAATACGAGCCGGTTCCGGCGAGCGCCACCCAGAGCAGCTGCCGTCCGAACTCCGGTGGGGCCTCGCGGGGGCCGCGCACGGTTTCCCCGCCAGATACCGGCACTGCCTTGGCGCGCAGGCTAAGCCATGCCGACGCGGCAGTCAGCAATGCGAACAGAACATACGCCGCCGACCAGCCGTACGACTGCAAACGCGTCGGCACCCACGGCTCGAGGGCGAACGGATAGCCAAGCAGCGCCAGCATCGAAGCCAGGTTCGACAATGCGAACAGGCGGTACGGGCTGCGCCCAGGGGAGCTGCGCGTGAACCAGGCTTGCACCAGCGGGCTGGTCGTCGCCAGCAGAAAATACGGCATGCCGACGGTCGCCGCGAGGAGACCAAGAATCAGCAACGACGGATTCTCCCCGCCAAGGGGTTTCCACTGCGCGCCCGGAACGATCGGCAGCAGTGCGCAACTGAATGCGAGTAGCGCGACATGCAGTTGCACTTGCGCGCGCGGCGAGAGCCGACGGACAACAGCGTCCGAGTAGGCGTAACCGAGCAGCAGCGTGGTCTGGAAGAAGACGAGGCAGGTGGTCCACACCGCCGCCGAGCCGCCGAACCAGGGCAGGATCTGCTTCGCCGTGATCGGTTGCAACAGAAACAGCAGAAACGCGGAAAAGAAGATCGTTACGGCGTAGAGCGGCATGAAGATAGCCCGGCGTCGCGCCGGCGCCACCTGCGCAGGCAGCGGGCATTGTACGGCAATAGGCGCCCTCGCGACGGCGGAGGGCCATGCCGCGCTCAATACGTCGGCTTCGGGCGGAGGTACACGCGGCGGTCGATGGACCGGGCGCAGATACCCGGGTTTCCCGCCGCTATAATGTGTGGCACGCGGTCGCGTCCTTTAAGGAGTCCCGACTTGAAAACCCGTGCGGTAAGCGCGCCGGATCTGGCGCGATCGGTCATAGCCGTGCCGCCGCTCGCGCGACGCTCCGACCTGACGCTCAATCCGGCGGCGAACGTGGCCCTGATTCGCCACCTCGAGGCCGGCGGCGTGACGACGCTGATGTACGGCGGGAACGCGAATTTCTACCACGTGGGCCTGTACGAATACGCCGCCATTCTCGAGTTTCTCGAGCAAGCGGTCGCCGCCGACACCTGGGTCATACCGGCCGTCGGGCCGGACTTCGGCAAGCTGATCGATCAGGCCGAGGTGCTCAAGACCCGCGCCTTTCCCACCGTGCTGGTGCTGCCGCAGACCTTTCCGGCGACCCCTGACGGTAGCGAGCGCGCGATTTTGCGCTTCGCGGATGCGTTCGGGCGCCGCGTCATCATCTACCTGAAGGCGGAGAACTTCCTCACGCCGGCGCACGTGGCGCGGCTGGTTGACGCGGGCGTCGTGGCGGGGATCAAGTATGCGGTCGTGCGCGCCGACCCGGCGCAGGACCCGTTCCTGCGCGACTTGCTCGCGCGCGTCGACAAGACGCTCGTCATCAGCGGTATCGGCGAGCGGCCGGCGGTCGCTCACCTGCGCGACTTCGGTCTCGCCGGCTTCACCTCCGGATCGGTGTGCGTTGGACCGCTCGGCTCGACGCGCCTGCTCGCGGCGCTCCAGGCCAAGGACTGGGCGCGCGCGGAAACGCTGCGCGCGGCGTATCTGCCGCTTGAGGACCTGCGCGATGCCCACTCGCCGATCCGCGTGCTGCACGAGGCGGTGACGCTCGCCGGCATTGCCGACATGGGTCCGATGCTGCCGCATCTTTCAAATATCGGCGTCGAGCACCACGCGGCGATTCGCGCCGCCGCGCAAGGGCTGCTTGCGCACGAGCGCGCGTTGTCGAGTCCCGCGGCGACAAGGGCAGCGTGAGCGCGCGCAAAAAGCCCGAAGAGCTGCGCTCGCACCGCTGGTTTGGCGCGGACGACATGCGTGCGTTCGGGCATCATTCGCGCGCTGCGCAGATGGGCTATTCCCGGCGCGACTACCTGGGCAAGCCGATCATAGCCATCATCAACACCTGGAGCGACATCAACGCCTGCCACGCGCATTTTCGGCAGCGCGCCGAGGAGATCAAGCGCGGCGTGCTGCAGGCCGGAGGCTTTCCGCTGGAGATGCCGGCGATCGCCCTGGCCGAGGTGTTCCAGAAGCCGACGACGATGCTCTACCGGAACCTCCTGGCGCTGGAGACCGAGGAATTGCTGCGTTCATACCCGGTGGATGGCGCGGTGCTGATGGGCGGCTGCGACAAGACCACGCCGGCATTGCTGATGGGCGCGATCAGCATGAATCTGCCAGCGATCTTCATGCCGGCCGGGCCGATGCTGCGCGGCAACTGGCACGACCAGCCGCTGGGCAGCGGCTCCGACGTGTGGAAATACTGGGCGGAAAAGCGCGCGGGCAAGGTCAGCGACCGGCAATGGGCCGAGATCGAGGACGGCATCGCCCGCTCGCCGGGCCACTGCATGACGATGGGTACCGCCTCGACGATGACCTCTGCGGCCGAGGCGCTGGGGTTCACGCTGCCGGGCGCGGTGTCGATTCCGGCTGCCGATTCGCGCCACGCGCGCATGGCGACCGACACCGGCCGGCGCAGCGTGGAGATGGTCTGGGAAGACTTGAAGCCGCGCGATTTTCTGACTGCGGCGGCGGTCGACAACGCGATCACGACCATACTTGCCCTGGGTGGCTCGACGAACGCGGTCGTGCACATGGTCGCGGTGGCGCGCCGCGCCGGCATCGCGCTCGCGCTCGACCGCTTCGACGAGCTGGCGCGGCGCACGCCGCTCGTGGCCAACATCCGCCCCGCCGGCAAGTACCTGATGGAGGATTTCTATTACGCCGGGGGCCTGCGCGCGCTGCTCGCAGACATCTCCGACCTGCTCGCGCTCGATGCGCGCACCGTCAACGGCATGACGCTCGGAGAGAACATCGCCGGCGCCGAAGTCTTCAATCGCGACGTCATTCTGCCGCGGGACAAGGCCCTCGTGCCAAGCGGTTCCCTTGCCGTGCTGCGCGGCAACCTGGCGCCCGACGGGGCGGTGATCAAGCCAGCCGCGGCCGAGGCGCAACTGCTCACGCATACCGGCCCGGCAGTTGTGTTCGCCGACTACAACGATCTGGCGGCACGCATCGACGATCCCGCGCTGCCCGTCACCGCCGACTCGGTGCTGGTGCTGCAGAACGCGGGCCCTCTCGGCGCTCCGGGCATGCCGGAATGGGGCCAGCTGCCGATCCCGAAAAAGCTGCTGGCGCAGGGAGTGCGCGACATGGTGCGCATCTCCGATGCGCGGATGAGCGGCACGAGCTACGGCGCATGCGTACTGCACGTGGCACCGGAATCCTTTATTGGCGGCCCGCTCGCGTTCGTCCGCACCGGTGACCTGATCGAGCTCGACGTGCCGCGGCGCCGGCTCGAGCTCAAGGTCGACGCGGCGGAGCTCGCGCATCGGCGCGCGGCGTGGAAAAAACCCAAGCCGCGCTACGAGCGCGGTTATGGCGCGCTCTATCAGAGTCATATCACGCAGGCCGACGCGGGTTGCGATTTTGATTT
>Ga0210384_10005465_pt1 | contig 13806 bp, 7 predicted proteins | sample IncBWH2MmetaG_FD_160574 | JGI IMG/M metagenome (GOLD analysis project Ga0210384, IMG submission 160574) | Forest soil microbial communities from Barre Woods Harvard Forest LTER site, Petersham, Massachusetts, United States - Inc-BW-H-2-M | ecosystem: Environmental > Terrestrial > Soil >...
GCTTGCGTCGCCGTAAGGCTGAACTTCGATAGATGACCACTTTTGCGGTGGGCGCTCTTCTCCTGGTAATCCTGCAGATCCTCGCTGAGCAGGTCAAAACCGGGAGGGATGCCGAGATCGACCATCACCATGTTGGCTGCCTTCGGCAAGTTATTTTTGACCGTAGCGCTCGCCGTGGCAATGTCGTCCTGCGCCAGATGTGTGCGGTCATAGGCAACATCGATCGAAAGTGGCTCACCCGCCGCCTTTTCATCCCAAGGCAAGTAGTAGCTCCCCACGATTTGATAGGCAAGACCGCCTTTTCCCTCAAACTGGAGACCGACTGTCGGGGCGAGTTGCGTGTTGACGTTCTTGAACACGAATTGATGGAGTAAATCATTGTTCTCGGGCGTTAGTTCTAACTTTTCCGCTGGCTTGCCGTTCAGCAGGACCACCACCGTGCCGCGTACGTCGGCTGCGCCTTTCTCTGTGGCGGTCAGCAGAGCGCGCAGCGCCACGATCGTCGCCTGTGTGGTCCCCCAGGTTCCATAAGCATCTTTCTTCGAAGCGATGTAAGTGAGAGCCTTGCGCGCGGTTCCCGATGCCTCGCCCGACTGAAGCAGCGCCTGCACAGCGAGGCCAGTCGTCTCCACCGCGGCGCTCGGCCCGGTGGCATAGACGCTCGTTTCTTCCGCACTCCACCAAACCTGCTCGTCTTTCTCGGTGCGCGTGTCTAGAAGCATCTGAATCGCCTGCCGCGTAAATGCGCGGTCGGCTCCGTAGTCGGCGGCAAAGTTGGCGACGACGGCCAACGTGTAGGTATCTACCTTGGCGGTCGTGTGTTTTTCAACAAACTGTTTCGCCTTTTCGACCGCCGGCCCCTGGTAGCCGGTGTCTTGGAGCGCCCAGGCCAGGTAGGCAGTAATCCGCAGCACGTCGGAGTTGTAGCGATTGGTTGCGCCTTCATTGATGAATTGCGTGTCCGGCTTCCAACTCCCGTCTTCCAGTTGCTGGCTCGCCAGCCACTGCTGGGTTCGCGAGATAAGCTTCGGGTCCACGTCGTGGACCCTCGACATGTCGTAGAACTCCATCAGGCCATAAGCAGTAAGAATCTTATTGGCCGGCGCATTCCCGAACCACGAAAAGCCGCCTCCTGGAACTTCGAACGTGAGCAGACGCTGATAACCATTTGCGATAAATCCTTCAGCCTTGGCGTGCACCTCCGGAGTCAGCTTTTTGGTGCGCTTCATGTAATCAAGCGCCAGCACATTCGGATAAGTGCTCGACGAGGTTTGTTCAAAGCACCCATTCGGCATGCGCAGAATGGCATCCATCCCTTCCACAACCTGGCTCATTGGACCGGGATAAAGCCGCACAAAAATCTTGCTGGCCTCAGGAATGGAGGTCGCTGGAAAAGCGAGCTCGTGTTGCGCCGCATTTTCCAGGCGGCCGTTAAAGACGAGGCTTTGCTCGCGGCCATTGGGAATGATTTCGATTTCCCGGACGACGATGTCGGCACGATCGGTTCCGCCCTGCATGCGCGCTGCGAGCGTGAGTTTGAACTTCCCAATGCGCCTGGCTTCGAGCGTGAACTGCGAACTGCCGACCCGAGCCGAATCGACGGCGACAGACTTTTCAGCGGAGTCTTCAACCAGCGAAAACCAATCGTCGTTTTGGAGCTTCAGGTTCACGTCGCCGCGGGAATCCGAGTAGTTGTAGATAGCCACCGGAATCGAAACGCGGTCGCCCTGCGTGAGCGTGACTGGCAGATCGAGATCGACGAAGAAATCCTGAAAGACCTTCAGGCTCGATGTTGACGTGCCGAGCGCTCCCTGTTGCGTGGAGGCAATCATCGCCATGCGCCACGTCGTAATCGAGTCGGCCATCGGAATCACGATGCTGGCGCGTCCCTCCTTATCGGTAATGATTTCGGGGTTGATGTAGAGCGCTTCGGGAAAATAGGAGCGCACATGCGCGGCGGGTGCAGAGCTTTCTTTGGCTAGGACTCCGCTGTCGAGCGCCACGAGATCAGTAAAGTTGCGGCCATTAAGCGGTAATTCTTTCTTGTCCCGAGCCCCGCCGACCCTGAACAGTCCGCCGCCCATTCCTCCTCCAATGCCGCCAGCGACACCGCCGGGCACTCCAAACTGCGCTGTTGCGGTCTGAAGCATTACACTCGCCCCGGTGACCTCAACCGCCTCTGAGACTTGACCAACCGACAATACTGCGGAGAGTACGGCCCGGTCACGCACCTCGAGCGTGAGCGTCTGTGCAGCTGTTTTGAATCCCTGCTGCGTTACCTGGACTACGTAATCACCCTTGGGCAGGCCGGAAAAAGTGAATCGGCCAGATGCGTCGGTCGTCGCGGGACGGATTTTCCCGCTAGCAACGCTGCGCAACTCGACATCGGCTCCAGGCACAACGGCCCCGCTTGGGTCGGTCACAGTTCCGACGATCTCCGCCCGGCCGTTCATCGGGCCCCGGTCATGTTCAATGTGGACGTTAATCCTGGTTGACTCCGGACCGGGCGGGCCTGCAATCCACCTGCGCTGAAACAGCAAAACCGCTTGCAGATCGTCGGCCGTGTTCAGTTGGCCGTCTGGGCCCGCGCTTCGCATGAGGTAATACTTCTTCGACGCATCCCAGTGCGCCCGCTCAAATGTTAGACCGTTGCCCCACGGATCACGAAACTCTGCATCGCCCGATTGTGCAAGCTTCCCGTAAACGCCCGTCGGATCGCCTGCCTTTGGATTCTTCGCATAAGCCGCGCTAAGCTCTTTCGCTAACCGGTTTGCCTGCTTTTGAAACTGTTGCTGGTAGCGGCGCCAATAATCGGCGTACTTCGTCATCGGCACATCCTTGCCGAATTTCGTCTCAAACTTGTTCGGAGTCACGATTTCGGTCGCGGAGAACAGCGCCCGCGCGGCCCGGTCTCGCTGTTCGGCCTGCGACTTCTCGGCCGGTTCGACAATCTCCGGCATGCCGATCGAGTGGATCTCATAACGGGGCTTCATTACCTCCTGCTCCAGATAAAAGAACACCTTGGCAAAGCCCGGCTGCTTTTCCGCCAGAGCAAACACGGCCTCGTCCACCACCTGCAGTCCAAGCGCAGCATGGACGCCCGCGCCATGCGAGTTAGTCACGCGAAACTTGATGCGCGCGTCGCCGCCGGGTTTGTAGATCGTTGCATCCGCAGCCGTCTCGATTTTCAGTTCGTTGGCGGGCTGTACAAAGAGCAGTCGATGATCGCCGACGGGACGCGCGTCTCGACCGAAGAGATAGGCGCTGATATCCACCGTTCCGGCCATCTCGGGTGAGGCCGTCAGCGAGAGTTCCGCCTCGCCATTTTCAAGATCGAGGTCGCGCGTCAGCACCGTCTGGCCTTCCTTGACTATGTCCACGTATGCGGCCCCGCGCGCCTTGGTGGAAAATACCTTCAGTTGAATGTGCTCGCCGGTCCGGTATACGGCGCGTTCGGTGCGTAGAAGAATCTGATCGTCACCTTCGCGCACCTCTAATTCCACTTTGCTCGACGCTTGATTTCCTTCCTGATCCTTGGCTTCGATCTCCAGCGCATCCTTGCCAGCCTTCACATTGATGGGGGCGATGGCAATCCCTCCCTCATCGGTTGTTGCATGTTGATCCCGATTCATGGCCGATCGAACTGTCACGTCAGCCTTCGCAGGAGTTCCGTCGGGATAGGAAGTCAGAATGAAAACTTCGTTCTCCAGGTTGGGGACGAGCGTGCCGCCCTCGGGAATCGCGGTGATCAGCAGCGGCGAGTCACTCACCGTGATCGGCTGGCCCCGAGTCTCCGAATGCCCGGCGGAGTCTTTCACGGTGGCTTCTATCAGGACGCGAGCAGCGCCGTGGTTGAGAGGCCGCCCGGCAAAATATTTCGGCAATGTAAGGTCGAAATGATACGAGCCCTCGGTGTCCGTCTTCCCATTGGCCGACGCGACCTCAAATATCGAAACATCCATCGCCGAAGCCTTCATGCTGAGTTCGGCGTTGTCCACTGGCTTTCCGAAAAAGTAGTGGGCGCGCACCGTGCCCGTGACATGATCGCCAGGTCGATAGCCGCGTTTCTGCTTCTTGCCATTCTCCGCGAATTCGACTGCTACCTTGAATTTTGGAAGAACGTAGCGTTCCACCTTGAGGGCGATCTCAGCCGTATTGGTGGGTGCGTCGGCATTCCCCATCAACGCGCGCAGATGATACGTTCCCAGGTTGACCTCGTCGGCAAGGCCAAATTCAGCCGAGGCTACTCCGAACCGGTCGGTCGCGGTTGCTTTCTTGAAAACTTTGTTACCGCGAGAATCCTCGACTTCAAACGTGAGGGTACGCTTCGCCGCTGCCTGATGATCCGAACGGTCAAGCGCGAGCGCCCGCACATGGATCGTCTGGCCCGGCTGGTAGAGCGGCTTCTCCGAAGTAAGAAGAATGGAAACCTTGTCCTCCAGGCGTACGTCCTGTGTAAATTCGGTCGTCCCGATCGGCGTATCGGCAACATAGCGCAGCCGGTAACTCCCGATTACGCCGGCAGGAAAGCGAAACTGCGCTTCCGTAGTTCCGTGGTGATTCAAACGGCCCGAGAAAAGGACGCGCGCTTTGCCATCAGCCGGTTTGTCGTCCGCGTCCAGCAATGCGATCTGAACCGAACCGCGGCCGGCTATCGCCTCATCCTTGGTATCCCTAACAATCACGCGCACCGCCGCCTGCCCACCGGTGATATAAGACTGTTGCCCTAGAATGTGAACTACCGGCCTGCGCAGAATCGACGAGATCGATTCCGTACCTTCAACTGCGGGCTTATTAGCGTCATCGTATGCAAACCGGTACCGAACGCGATGCCACACCAGATCGTCGACCGCCAGCGGCTTCTCCAGCTTGACCTCACTTTGCAAGTGTCCGTTCCGCGCCGTGACTTCCGCCCGTTGCTCTCTGCGGCCGAGAACCTGATCTTCCGGATTCAAGACTTCTACTGTGAATTGTCCGGCTCCGGCATGCAGGGCATCGAAAGGAATGGTGACTCGCAACCGACCTTGCGAGTAAGTAGCAACCGGCGAAGGCGCATGCGAAGACGCCTGAAATGGCTGCAGGGAGACAGCCCCGACTATGGTTAGAAATACAGCGAGAAGTAAAAGCGTGAATCTGACCTGCGTTCCCTGCCAGCTGCCATGAACCATGGAGTCCTCCGTGGAGATACTTCGCTAGCCTGGCCTTCTTGGCTTCTCTTAACGAACGCGAGACGAGCCGATTATTGCGTTAAACCCGAGTGAGGGGTGCCCGCTCCGCGCAAAGAACGGTCAACGCGGTGCTGAGCCGGTGCCTTGGCGCTGGTTCGGCCACACTCCGGCCATCGCGCGCTGCCCGTGACAGCATTTATGGCTACTTTGACACCGCCAGAGACTTGCTTGGTTGTACCCCGTAGCCCAGAGCCTGAATTTGTTCATTCATCTGCGTCGAAGCCATGTTCAGCAGTGTTTTTCAAAGACCAGCGTCCGGACGAACAGCCAAGTAGTGCGTATCATCTTGGAACGCAACGGGATCAGCTCTAGCAGGGCAAGCTGCGGCAATTCCCGGATGGTCGGCAATGCGTAGTAATCTTGGAACCCTTCGGCGCTTTATCCTCGCGGTCGAGAAACGGGGTTGGAGGAGAGACGGGAATTCAGCATAACCCACCCTTTTCCAAGCCAACCTCGCGATACCAATCCCACTTTGTATTTGCAGCGGGGTCGGTCATTCGGGACCAAGGAGCTTTGGCCCGAGTGGCCTGAGCAGAATGCAGGCCTCCGGGTTCGCGCGCAAGATCAGGCATAAGCGGCAACCGAGCCCAGGCTAGTATTCTGAAATGTGACTGAAAAGCCAGACACACCCCCCAAGACCCCGCTTGGCAAGGGTTTTCTCCGATCCTTTGTTCGATGGCTGGTGATCGGTGCGGCGCTTGTTTGGTCGCTTGCCGCGCTGATCCTTCTGGCCGCCCGGTGGATCGACCCACCGTCAACCGCGGTGCACATCCAGCGCCGGTTGCAGGCCTGGATTCACCACACTCCCTATCGCGAACGCTACAAATTCATTCCGCTCAGCCAAATCTCGCCCGATCTCCAACACGCCGTAATCGCCGCAGAGGACGCGCACTTCTACCAGCACCATGGATTCGATTGGCACGAGATCCAAATCGCTGCCGAAAACGATTTGGAAGTCGGTCGCACTCGCGGAGCTTCCACCATTACGCAGCAACTTGTAAAGAACCTATTCTTCGGAACGGGCCGCTCGGTCCTCCGCAAGGGTGCGGAGTTCACACTCGTGCCGGTGGCCGAATTCGTCCTCGGCAAGCGGCGCATTCTGGAGATCTACCTCAACGTGGTTGAATGGGGCCCTGGTATTTATGGTGCAGAGTCGGCGTGTCGTTACTACCACGGAACCGCGGCTCGGAGTATCGGGCGGGAACAGGCGGCACGGCTCGCCGCGATTCTGCCGGCTCCCCTGAAGCGACGGCCCGAGCGCATGAATCACTACAGCGTGCTCATCCTCGAGCGGATGCGCCAAATGAATTGGTAATCGCGCGCCGCATTTCACCAATCGTGTGCCTATTGTCTCTCCGCTGGGTTCTGGCCGGATGGTCGCGGATTCGGAGACTACCATCTTCGACGTCGGGGCAAATGGCGGAATCGAGGCGGCCCATTGGACTACCTTGGGAGACTCGTACCGACAGACGTGCTGGCTGTGATCGACCGATTGCTTGTCGAGAAGCCGACTTCCCAGGACTAATACGGGCGTACAAGGCCGATACTTGCGGATGGCGAGGATTCTGCACAAAGCGTCGTCATCGCGTTGCAAATCCCTCCTTAAGTTGTTGGAGGAATTTATCTGATCCGTTCCTCCAGGAATATGGCCACTGTGTCACCTACATCCTTCCCGATTGCTTGGCGAATGTCTGCCCGTACAGGCAGTTTATGCGTGCCATTACCCAGAGCCATGAACGAACTCCGAAAGGGGTGGCCATTGATTTTGCCGCTCACCTTTACCAATCCCCGGGTTCCAAAAAACTTGACCGAATCAGGCCAGACGACGTAGGTCCAACCACCCTTTTGAGGACTCTTTTGTAATTTAGCTGAGAATCTCTTGTCGAAACTCATTTCTGAATCCCTCCTCTTTCTGCAAATGATTATGAGCAGGTCCTCAATATCGGATGCGCTTAGAGCACCCGCAAGACTGCTAATGTCGCATCATCCGTCTGGCACCCTTGGGTGAAGTCGTCCATGGAGTTGAAAATCGACCGGACGAGTTGTTCGGCAGTCTCGTCGCCTTGTCCGGCTCTGGCGGCTGCCGCGTTGAACAGGCCCTGAACTCCCCACTCCACGCCCGATTGGTTTTCCGCTTCAATGACTCCGTCGGTGTAGGAGATGACCACATCGCCGGGGTCAAGCTGCGCGACTCCCTCCTCATAGCTCGAATCAGGGAACATTCCAACCGGCGCTCCGCCCGTCTCGAGCGTATCGATTGAGCCGTCACGCCGAAGAACAATCGGCGGAGTGTGTCCGGCATTCACGTATCGTAGGGTGCGCGTCGCCCTGTCAAAGACTCCATAGAATACCGTTGCGTAGCGGTCCGCGAGCGACGAAGCGTATGCTTGGTGATTCACGATCTTGAGCAGTGTGGCCAGGTCCTCTCCCGTGAATAGCGCTGCTGTCCGAAGTGAGGACTGCACACTGGCGATCATGAGCGCCGCGGCGACGCCTTTGCCGGAGGCATCGCCAACGACCAACGCCAGGCGTTCCTTCGCAAGAGGCATGAACTCATAACAATCGCCGCCGAGAGCTCGCACTTGGCGGCAATGCGCGCTATAGTCCACCGAATCGCTGGTACGGGCCCGCCGCCCCTGCATGAACCGCTGCTGGACATCGCAGGCCAGCACCCAGTCCAGGCTAACGTCAACCACGACATCGTCGGTCGTCATTTCCTAACCTCCGCTTGTATGTCGGTTCTGGACGAGAAAAATCGACAGGTCGGGCCTGATTTTCCTTTAAAAAATATTTTCGAGGGATGTAGAGAACGCCGCGATGGCTCCGACTACCCAATGAAAGCGCAGATTAGGGTCTGGCAAATAAGCAGTTCAGAGGGAGAACGATCATGGGCAAAGCAACATCTCGGCGCCGTTTCGTTAGTTCCGCTCTCTCCGCTACGGCATTGGCGGCTTTACCGGCTAGTTCGATGGCAGACGCTAAGATGCAGAAAAGAGGAAACGAAATGACCACCCTGACGCCATACCTGTTATTCGATGGAAAATGCCAGCAGGCCATGGAATTCTACAAATCCTGTTTTGGCGGAGAACTGGCCGCGACCAAGGTTAAGGATTCTCCGGCCAAAGATTTCATGCCTGCCTCCCAGCACGAGAGAATCGTCAATGCCCGGCTCAGAAATGGCAAGTTGGAGATTTCCGCGTCGGACTGGCTGCGGCCTGCCCAAACTGCAATTCGGGGCAACACGGTTTGCCTCTATCTGAGTGGAGGAACACTCGAAGAATTGAAAACTCTATGTAAAGGACTCTCAGACGGTGCAGAAGTGACTGACCCTCTCAAAGAGCAGTTTTTCGGCACCTACGGCGCACTGAACGACAAATTCGGTGTCCGCTGGATGTTTCAAACCGACAAGCAGTCGTAGCCGCATCACGGCGAACCGAACGACATAGGAGCGAAAGCTATGAAATACATTTTGCTGATGTCCGGCACGAAGGCAGGCGTTGACACCTATCGCGCCTGGTCGCAAGAGGATATTGGGGCGCATATGGCGGTCCTCGGGCGCATGAGTAAGGAACTAACCGAATCCGGAGAGTTTGTGGCCACACAGGGCCTAGCCGGACCGAATGAAGCGAAGGTTGTGCGTGGTGAGAAAAATGGCATGCCGGTCACAGACGGTATTTTTCCCGAGTCGAAGGAGTTTCTGCTGGGCTACTGGATCGTTGACGTAGCAAATCCCGAACGCGCCTATGCCATCGCGGCCCGGATTTCCGCGGCGCCGGGACCCGGAGGAACACCTACAAACGTGCCGATTGAAGTCAGGAGATTCGCGTTTTTTGAGCAATCGAAGTCCGAATGACGGAACGGTGAGAATGCAGCTCGCGTTCTAGCGAACATGCCAAGGCTCGGAAAGCCGTAGCAGAATGAAATCATGGGAGACGAATGAAAATGAAATACATCATCATGATGAATACCATGCGAGCGGGCCACGGGGTTCCCGAGTGGCCGCAAAAGGACCTCCAGGCACACATCGCATTTATGATCGGTCTCGACCAAGAGCTTCGCCAATCCGGCGAGTTGGTCTCAGCCGAAGGTCTGTCTTTTCCCGATCAGGCTAAGCTGGTGCGCGCCGGTAAGGATGGCTTGCCCATCACCGACGGCGTATTTCCGGAGAGCAAGGAATTTCTGGCGGGGTATTGGATTGTCGATGTCGAGTCTCCGGAGCGAGCTTACGCGATCGCGGCAAAAGTGTCGGCGGCCCCGGGTCCCGGCGGGAAGCCCTTGAACATGCCGATCGAAGTGCGCCCAATTATGTGCGGGCCTCCACCGGAGATGCTGTAACGAGAGTGCGATGACAAAGCCGTGGGACGCGACCTCCGAGCATCTGTTGCGCGAACTTGCACCGCTGGTGCTCGGCGCTGTCGCTCGCCGCTTTCGCGACTTTTCTTCCGCCGAGGACGCGGTGCAGGAGGCCATGATCGCGGCCTTCACGCAATGGCCGCAGGAAGGCGTTCCCGAAAATCCACGCGGTTGGTTGATTCAGGTCGCATCTCGCCGCATGACCGACCAGGTGCGCAGCGAAATTGCCCGACGCGAAAGGGAAACCGCAGTGGGCAGAGAGGCCGACATTGTCGTACCTACCGTCGAGATCGAGTCTGACATGGACCCCGATGACACGCTGATTTTGTTGTTCATGTGCTGCCACTCTGCTCTCACTTCGTCCTCGGCGATTGCTTTGACTCTGCGCGCCGTCGGCGGTTTATCCACGGCGGAAATTGCCAATGCATTCCTTGTTCCCGAGGCAACGATGGCGCAGCGGATCAGCCGAGCGAAGCAAAGCATCAAGGCGTCCCGGGTGCCATTCCGCCTGCCCACCCTGCAGGAGCGCGCGGAACGGCTGCCTGCAGTTCTCCATGTGCTCTATCTGACCTTCAATGAGGGTTACGTCAGCAGCATCGGCGCACACTTGCAGCGGCTCGATCTAGCACGTGAGGCTATCCGGTTAACTCGCGCTGTGAAGGCTCTGCTTCCCGAAGATGCCGAGGTGACAGGATTGTTGGCGCTCATGTTGCTAACCGACGCCCGGCGGGACGCACGAAGCGGACCTGACGAGGAATTGATCCCCTTAGACAGACAGGACCGAACTCTATGGGACCGGGCCGAAATCTCCGAAGGCACCGAACTCTTGACTGCCGCACTATCCAAAGGCTCCGTCGGTCTTTATCAGCTACAGGCGGCGATTGCTGCAGTCCATGACGAAGCGTCTCGGGCGGAAGATACCGATTGGCCGCAGATCCTAGCGTTGTACGAACTGCTGAAACGTGTGGCTCCCAGCCCTATGGTCACGCTCAATCATGCAATTGCCGTTGCCATGGTGCACGGCCCTTCGAAAGGTCTCGAACTGCTAAGGACGCTCGATACCGACGCTCGGCTTTCTGGTCACTATCGTGTCGATGCGGTGCGCGCCCATTTACTAGAAATGGTCGGCGATTATGAAAGCGCCATCAAACACTACCGAATTGCGGCAAGCCGGACAACGAGCATCCCGGAACAGAATTACCTCATGACCCAAGCGGCTCGGCTCGCCGAGAGAAGACTGGGTTAGAACCCTTGTACTGTTCGGCCGACCCATACCTTGCGCGCCACCACCATCGGCCGGATGGCCTGTTCGGCTTGCCAGTTGGTGGTGAGCGATCACTCAAAACCATTACTTAGGTACTTCTCGGAAGGTCGAATTCTCACACAGATCACCCGAGGCATGTTCATCTTGTATCTGAGCCGACACGTCTGAGAAGAAACCATCGGGCGGCGTTCCATCTGAGTTATCCCCTCCGCTTTCAGGGAGCCAATCAGGCACTGAGAATTCTCTTCATGCATTCGCGACGCGTGATCTTCCGTCATGCTCTCATTTCGCTCTCGTTCGTGCTGCTATACCTTCTGCTCAACCGGCCTGAAGTCATTTTCTTTTCCCGCATTGGATTCGTTGCCTGGTATCCCGCAATCGGCCTGGTTATGGCGCTCCTGTTGGGCGTCAGCCCGAGGTACGCGCTTCTAGTTTGTTTCGCCGATGCTCTTGCGGGCACAGTTATTTATGCCGGGCCAGTCAGGTCCTTCAGCAACACGGTCGATGCCGTGGGAGTGGCTGCTTGTTATGGCGCGGCGGCATATGTGTTGCGTGGGCCCCTTCAAATCGATCTTCGGCTGCGTCGCCGCCGAGATGTGGTCCGCTACGTTTTCGTGAGTGCGACCGCGGCTGCGGTAGCAACAATCATTGGCGTCGCATGCCTGATTGCGGATCACAGCATTACTTGGCGTGAATACGGGTCTTCCGCGCTAGGGTGGTTTTTGGGTGACGCCATCGGCTTGGTGGGCATCGCTCCGTTTCTTCTCGTCCATGTATTTCCGCATGTTCGTAAGTGGCTCTCGCCGACGCCCTCCGAGCTCCACGCAAAGAAGACGCATTCCCCCGGAACGAAGCTCACTTTTGGCGGGCTAGTAGAAACCTGTGGCCAAGCTTTGACGATATTCGCAGTCCTCTGGGTGATGTTCGGAACCAAGGACCGGCGTTACGATTATTTTTACTTGAGTTTCATTCCGATCATCTGGATCGCGATGCGGCAGGGAATCCGGCGAGTTATCATAGGCCTGCTGGCGCTAAATTGTGGAATTGTCGTCGCAATGCATTTGTTCCCTCCAACTGCAGTCCTGTTCGCCAAAGTCGCACTGCTCATGCTGGTGCTGTCCGCGGCAGGACTCATCGTGGGATCCGAGGTCAGCGAGCGGCAGCGCATGGCAGTTGATCTCCATGAACAAACCACTTACTTGGACTCGCTGATACAAAATAGCCCGCTAGGGATCGTCGTTCTTGACCGGCAAGGCTCGGTTGAGTTGGCGAATTCCGCGTTCGAGAAACTCTTTCAGTACGACCGGCAGGAACTGACATCGATTGATATTGGGATGGTGATCGCTGGCGATGAGGCCAGGCACTCCGCAGAACTGATTCCGCAGATCTTCGCCGGAAACGCGTTCCACAGGACCGTGCGGCAACGGCGCAAAGACGGGCATATCCTTGATCTAGCGCTGCATGGGGTCCCGCTGCTGGTAAGCGGTGAAGTACGGGGTGCGTACCTGATCTATGAGGACGTTTCGGAGCAGACTAGGGCGATCGAAGCGCAGAAGCAACATGCGGAGTCGCTGGACCGACTGGTGAAGGAGTTGGAGCTCCGCACACAACAGATGACCTCCCTGAACGAAATGGGGTCTCTGTTGGGGTGTAGTGGGAATGTTAGCGAAGCCTGCTCCGTCGTCGCTAATTCGGTGCAAAAGCTTTTCCCAGACGCTCCATCCGGAGCGCTCTATTTGTTCAGGTCGTCGCGAGACCTCATCGAGGCAGCAATTCGGTGGGGGGGACGAGACGTATTAGCGCCGACATTTCCTCCCGACGCATGCTGGTCTCTCCGCCGTGGCCAGCCTCACTGGAGTGGGCATCCGGGAAACGGCATCGCCTGTCAACATTTGACCAAGGGTTCAACTACCGCGGCTCTATGCGTGCCAATGGTCGCGCAAGGGAACACGGTTGGCGTTTTGCATCTCGAATTCGAGAGCCCGGCGCATCTCCGATACGATTCCGGAGCGATGAGTTTTCGGGACTCGCATCAGCGATTGGCCATCAGTGCGGCCTCGCAGATCGCCCTTTCGCTGGCCAGCCTGCAGCTGCGGGAAACGCTTCGTGAACAGTCGATTCGTGATCCGGTGACTCGCCTCTTCAACCGGCGGTTCCTGGAAGAATCGCTCGAAAGAGAACTGCAATTGGCTGGTCGCAAAAAGCAATCCATCGCCGTTCTTTTCCTGGACCTCGACCACTTCAAGAGATTCAATGACACATTCGGCCACGATGCGGGAGACTCGGTGCTCCAGTCCCTTGCCGATCTATTTCGTAATTTCTTTCGCGCCACCGATATATGCTGCCGCTATGGCGGCGAGGAATTCGCCATCATCCTGCCCGAGTCATCTTCACAGGATGCGGCCATTCGTGCGGATGTGCTGCGCTCGGAAGTAAAGAGCCTCCGCTTGCAATATAAGAAGCAGCCTCTCGGGCAACTGACGCTCTCGGTAGGTGTGGCCGCGTTTCCGGAACATGGGTCAACCTCCGTCGAGTTGCTCAAAATCGCGGACCAATGCCTCTACGAATCCAAAAATCGTGGTCGGGATGTTGTGACCGTGGCTCTTCCGCAAAATGCGTAGCTGCCTTGTCGAGTCTTGCCAGGAGCCGCTGCCGGAGAGATGCAGATCGCGCAGATGCGATTCGGTACTGATCCAATTAGATCAGTACCCTCGATTCCTGACGCCCATCCGACGCTTATAATGTGCTCAGGTTGGCGCGCCGCGCCCTATACTTCTTCCTCATGACGGACAACGCCGAGCGCGAGAAGGGTAAGGTCGGGGAGAACCTGTGCCGGGAGAGCGGACTAGTTTGTCGGATTTGCGGCGCTGTGCCCGAACACGGGCAGCAGTTCACGGACGACCTTTGCGACGACTGCCGCAAGATTGCCCGGAACGAATAGCTCCGCGCCTACTCGCCGAT
>Ga0210384_10005466_pt1 | contig 13806 bp, 8 predicted proteins | sample IncBWH2MmetaG_FD_160574 | JGI IMG/M metagenome (GOLD analysis project Ga0210384, IMG submission 160574) | Forest soil microbial communities from Barre Woods Harvard Forest LTER site, Petersham, Massachusetts, United States - Inc-BW-H-2-M | ecosystem: Environmental > Terrestrial > Soil >...
AGTGGAAGGAAGGAACGCTCTATCCTCGCTGGACTGCGCTGACCAATCACGGATTCGGTGAACCGCGATTTATTTTTTATCCGCCGCTGTCGTGGCTTTTGGGCGCCGCACTGGTGCGAGTGCTGCCGGGGGCCTGGGCAGTAATTCTGTTCATAGTTTTGACGCAGACCTTTGCGGGCATCTCCGCTTTCGTTCTGTTGCGACGGTTGGCAGGAGCACGTGCCGCGCTGTTTGGCGCGCTGTGTTACACGGCAAATCCGAATTTTCTACTGATCACCTACATTCGCAGCGATTTTGCAGAACAGCTGGCCTGCGCATTTTTCCCGCTGTTGTTGCTCGCCGCGCTACGGGTCAGCGGCTTGCTGGAAGACTGGGCATCGAACTTTCGAAAGTTAGTGGTATTCGCCGTGCCTTTTGCCGTGATTTGGTTGACGAACGCTCCCGCCGCGGTGATCGCAACTTACAGCGCGGCTTTGCTTTTTGCATGGGTGACGCTTACTTCGCGCTCGTGGAAAGTTGCGGCGCGCGGCGCATCCGGCATGGCACTGGGATTCGGGCTTGCTGGATTTTACCTCGTTCCAGCGATTTATGAACAACGCTGGGTGAATATTTCGCAAGCGCTCTCGTCCGGCTTGCTGCCTTCACAAAACTTCTTATTCACGCAGCTCGATGATGTCGATCACAACTGGTTCAACTTGATCGCTACGTCGTGCGCGTTGGGATTGATCTTGCTCTGTGCTCTAGCTGCTCTTGGATCCGGCTGTTTCGGCTCTTACACCAAGGGCAGCAAGGACCAGGCCAGAAACTATGCCGTCGCTCGTGCGCTGTTGGTACTCGCAGCAGCCGCTTCGGTGTTGATGCTGCGTTTCACCATGCCTGTCTGGAATATTTTGCCGAAGCTGCGATTTGTGCAGTTTCCCTGGCGCTGGATGTCCATGGTGGCCTTGCTCTGCGCGTGTTTTCTTGCTCTGGCCGCCGATAGGAAACGATTTGCCGTGTGGGTTTTAGCTTTCGTAATTTTGACCGGTCCGTTGGCTGCCTTATTTTTGAACAACGGCTGGTGGGACCAGGACGAAATGCCGACGCTCGAATCACTGGTCACGGATGGAACGGGATTCGAGGGTACCGACGAATATGATCCGTTGGGCGACGATCATCAGGATTTACCGGTGAGGGCCCCACTTGCGCAGGTCCTGCCGGATGATTCGGAAGCGGCTGCAAGAGATTCAGGCAAGATCCAGGTTCTTTCGTGGACCACGGAGGAAAAGAAAATCGCCGTGAATTTCAGACAGGAATCACAAATCGTCTTGCGGGTGCTGAATTACCCGGCTTGGCAGGTGGAAGTGAACGGCAAGAGAATTGATCCGCAACGAGCCGACAACTTAAACGAGATGGTCGTACCCGTGCCTCCTGGCGAGTCCTTGGTGACCGTGCGTTTTACGCGGACCTGGGATCGCATTGCCGGAATTGTAGTTTCATTGTTAAGCCTATTGTTGCTGGCAAGCTGGTGGCTGGTAGGCCGTCCGGCGGACCAACGAAAAGCGCCTCAGGCCAGCGTTGCCTAAGCGCTATCTGCGATCCACGGAGGGATGCCGGATATCCTGCCCTTGCACGATATAGATGACGTCTTCGGCAATGTTGGTGGCGTGATCGCCGATGCGTTCCAGGTTCTTGGCCACTAGAATCAGTTCGAAAGCCGGAAAAACGACGCTGGAATCTCCCATCATGTAGGTCAGCAGCTCGCGGAAAATCTGATCGCGGTAATGGTCCACCTGATCGTCATTGGCCATCACTTTTTGCGCGAGTTCGACATCGCGGCGCACGACAGCGTTCAGCGCATTGCGAACTTGTTCTTCGACAACCTCGCTCATGCGCGGCAGATCGACGTACGGCTTGACGCGCGGGTGCCGCAGAATGCGCAGCGCGCCTTGCGCGATGTTCACGGCCTGGTCGCCGATGCGCTCCAAGTCGTTATTGATGCGCGAAACCGCCAGTACAAAACGCAGGTCGACAGCCATGAGTTGGTGAAGGGCCAGCAATTGCACTACGCGATCATCAATTTCCAGCTGCAGCTCGTTGATGGCGTCTTCTTCGTCCAACACCCGCTTGGCCAGTTGCTCGTCGGAGTCCAGAACGGCGTGAACCGCCTGATGTACGGCGCGCTCGCCTAGGCTGCCCATCCACAGCAGTCGTTCTTTCAGCTCGTTCAAATCCTTTTCAAAATGGCGTTCCATGGAACCCTTCCCGTTTGCAGAGTACCTTGACCGTGGACACTGCACAACAAATTCGCTTACTGGCCTTGCTCAGCCGAAACGCCCGGTAATATATGCTTCCGTTCGTGGATCGGTTGGCGTGGTGAACAGATGTGGAGTCGGACTAAATTCAATGAGCTGGCCAGTGAGGAGGAACGCGGTGAAATCGCTGATACGCGCGGCCTGCTGCATGTTGTGAGTTACGATGGCGATGGTGGTCAGGTTCTTCAACTCGACCAGCAACTCCTCGATCTTTGCGGTGCTGATAGGATCCAACGCCGACGCGGGTTCATCCAACAGCAGCACTTCCGGCTCCACGGCAAGGGCACGCGCGATACACAGTCGCTGCTGTTGCCCGCCAGACAATTCGTACGCCGATTTGTGCAGGTGGTCCTTCACTTCGTCCCAAAGCGCCGCGTTGCGCAAGCTCTTCTCAACGATTTCCGCGATGGGTCCCTCGAAGCCGTTGATGCGCGGACCGTAGGCGACATTTTCGAAGATCGATTTCGGGAACGGGTTGGGCCGCTGAAAGACCATTCCGACGCGGCGGCGAAGCTGGGTGACGTCCTGGGCCATGATGTTTTGCCCATCCAGAAGTATCTCGCCCTCCAGACGGGCAGTGGTCACGGTTTCGTGCATACGGTCGAGGGTCCGCAGCAAAGTAGATTTGCCACAGCCGGAAGGGCCAATGAGCGCGGTGACGCGCTTGTCTGCAATTCCCAGGCTAACGTCAAAAAGAATCTGCTTGGTGCCATAGAAGAAATTGACGTGGGAAGCAGTCATGCGCATCGGCAAGGCCGCATGACTTTCGCCTTTCGTGACACCCGTTGACGCGATATTCACGGCTAATCCTGCCTTTGGCGACGCCTGCATAATCATGACCTCGGTACCGCGATGCCGCGCGCGAGAATCGTTCGCGCGACAATATTAATGATCAGAATTAAGCCCAAAAGAACCAGGCCCGCTGCCCAAGCCTGCCGGTGCCAATCCTCGTAGGGAGACACCGCATAGTTGAAAATCATGACTGGAAGAGAAGCAGTCGGCTGAGTCCAACCGTTGCTCCAATAGCGATTCCCGAAGGCCGTGAACAACAGCGGGGCGGTTTCGCCAGCGACGCGAGCCAGGGCCAGCAGGATGGCGGTCAGGATGCCTCGGTAAGCGGCCGGCACGACCACGCTGCTGATGGTTCTCCATTTGCTCGCGCCCAAAGCCATGGAACCTTCGCGCAAATTGCGAGGCACGCTTTTCAGGAACTCCTCGGTGCTGCGCAGGGTGATCGGAATCATCATGATGCCCAGCGCGAAGGCGCCGGCAAGGGTGGAGAAATGTTTAAAGGGCAAAACAACTACGGTGTAGGCAAAAATGCCGATCACGATGGATGGCACGCCATTCAGCAAATCCGCCGCATAACGGACGACAGAGGCCGTAAAGCTCCCGCTGAATTCGGACAGGTAGATTCCCCCGAAAAAACCGATGGGAACACCGATGAGAGAAGCCGCGAGAAGCAGCTTGGCGCTGCCAACGATAGCGTTGGCCATGCCCCCACCCGTTTCTCCTACCGGCTTCGGCAGTTGGGTGAAGAAGTCCCAATTGATGGAGGTTCCGCCGTTGTAGAGCAGGTAGCCCAGAATCAGGAACAGAACGCCAACGGAAACCAGCGCGCACACGCCGGTAAGCCCGAGCATAAAATTACTCACGAACTTTCGCCAGCGGAGACGGGCGTTCATGCGTTGCCGACCCCGCTGCCCCTTTGCGTGGTCACGATAATCAGCAGCCGCGCGAGGCCGTTAAGAATAAAAGTCATAAGAAACAGAACTAATCCTAATTCGAAAAGAGACTGGACATACAGATCCCCGGTGGCTTCAGTGAATTCGTTGGCGATAACCGCCGCAATGGAATAACCAGGTGAGAATAGAGACGCGACCACCTTGGGGGTATTGCCGATAACCATGGTAACAGCCATTGTTTCGCCGAGGGCACGGGCCAGCGCGAGAAAAATGGAGCCCATAATGCCGGTACGCGCAAACGGCACAACCACTTTCCAGGTGGATTCCCAGCGCGTGGAACCCAAGGCCAGGGCGGCCTCTCGTTGATCGCGCGGAACCGAGAGCAAAACTTCTCGCGACACCGAGATGATGTAGGGAATCACCATCATCGCCAAAACGATGCCCGCGGTCAGAAAGCCGACGCCATACGAAGGGCCCTTGAATAGGGGCAGGAACCCCAAGGATTTATTCAAAACAGGGAAGATGACTGTACGCATCAAGGGAACGACAACGAGAAAGCCCAGCAAGCCGTAAATTACGCTGGGCACAGCGGCGAGAAGATCAATGAAGAATTGCAACGTGTCGGAAATTCTAGGTGGAGCTAGTTCCGCCAGAAAAATCGCCGCGCCAATTCCCAGCGGAACGGCCAGAAGCAGCGCGACCGCCGAAGTGACCAATGTCCCGTACATGAAGGGCAGTGCGCCGAATTGGTCCGCCAGCGGATCCCAGACATCGCTGATCAGAAATCGCAGACCGAATTTGTGGCGTGGAAGAACGGAGTTGGTCCACAACTGCCAGACCACCATAACGGTTATCAACACGACGCTGGCGGCGAAGATCAGGGTGACCAGACGAGCGAATTCATCGCCCGTGGCCAGGCGCGAGAGCAAAGAGCGCGAACCCACTGACGGACCCGCGCCCTTCATGGTTGTGCTTGTTGTCACCACAGTTCCGTTGTTGTGCTACTGAATGCTGTCGACCGCTTTCTTTTCTTTGTCTGCTACTTCCTTGGGAAGCTTTGCGTAGGACAAGGCTTCGGTATCTTTTTGTCCGTCGGCAAGCATCCAGTACAGGAATTTCTTCACCGCTTCACGCTTGCCGGCATCCTGCCATTTCTGCGGAATCAGCAGCCAGGTAAAGCTGGAGATGGGATAGGCCTTCGCTCCCGCCGCGTTGGTGATGCTGACCCGGAAGTCCGCCGGCATATCCTTTGCGGCCGCCGCTGCGGCTGCACTGACGCTGGCCAGGTCGGCTTTCACGAAGGTTCCCGCGGCGTTTTTCACGGCGCCGAAAGGCACATTATTTTGTACCGCGTAGATGAGTTCGACGTAGCCGATCGAGTTAGGCGTGGACTTGATCAGTCCGGTTACACCTTCGCTACCCTTGCCGCCGAGGCCCACCGGCCAGTTGATGGAACCGCCCTTGTTCTTCCACTCGCTGCTGACTTTGGAAAGATAGTCGGTCCAGATAAAGGTTGTGCCGCTTCCGTCCGAGCGGTGGACAACAACGATGTCATTTGCGGGCAGAGTCACACCCTTGTTGGCGGATGCTATGGCGGCATCGTTCCATTTCGTGATTTTGCCAAGATAGATACCAACCAGGGCTTCCGGAGTGAAATTCAACGTCGCGGTGACTCCGGGAATGTTGTAAGTGGGCACTGCGGCGCCCAGCACCGCCGGAAAGTGCAAAATGCCGGTGCCGCGCTTGTCCTGGAAGGCTTTTATGAGCTCGTCGGTCATCGGCATATCGCTTGCACCAAAATCCACGGTTCCTTCGGTTACTTGCTTAATGCCCGCACCGGAACCTACCGACTGATAGTTGAACTGAACGTTTGCATTCTTGGCGTGAAACTCATCGAACCACTTCGAATAGATGGGATATGGAAAACTGGCGCCGGCCCCGGTTACGGTTAGAGGATTTTGAGCGTACAGGAGGGTCCCCAGGACAAGGACAGCCACAACCAGACTTGCAACGCGTTTCATAGATTACCTCTCCGTCTTTTTTGTGAGGTGAGAGCAAAAGGAACAGTGAACTAAGAGTGTGGCGGGAGGAGATTACAGCATTGTTACAGGGGTAGGAGAGTTTGTTAAAAATTAGAAACATTACGGCTAGGCGTTCAACTCCAACAATGGAATGGAGTTAGTTTTTCGGGAAAGGTCTGCAATCGGGATCGGGGGAGCAGTCACCTGCTCGCCCCTCCCACACCACCGTACAAGCGGGTCCGCATACGGCGGTTCAGCAAGTTGAGCCCTTGCGGCCGGAGGTTCGAGTCGTCGTTCGCCACAAGGGCTTCGCCGCTCTGCAGGTTTCCGTTTCGGCTTCACCGTCTTCTGAACCTGCAAAACTCAGCCGAAGCTGATTGGCTGGCGCAGTGCCACCCATGAGTTCGACGTACTCACGGAAGTGAGGGAGGCCCAAACAGTGAGAGTGAGTAGTAGAACTGCCGAACAAGCGCGGCGTACAAGAAAAAGGGCAGCCGTTTGCGGCTGCCCTTTGCTGATTGCGCGAACTTGCTGCTCGGACTTGCTGCAAGCTAGGGCAAGTAGTAGCGGAACGAGGTCCACACCATGTTATCGATGGCCTTGGGGGAGTTGGGGGTACCGCCCGCAGCAACACCGCCAGTGCCGGACCAAGCCACCTTCGACAAATAGGAGTACTGCATACCGAACTGGAAACGACCCTTCGGGCCCTGGTAGAACTTATACCAGAAGCCGACGGTCGGTTCTTGGATCAGGCGGATGTCGCCAGCGCAGTTCGCGCCGTTCGACGGGTTGAATTGATTAATAGGAACGCCTTCTGTTCCGCAACCGGAGTTGTTGGCGGCGAAGTTGCCATAACCACCGATACCCGTTGTGGAAATTGTAGTTTTCGTGGTGGCCGGGATGGCAGGCGAAGTCGCGGTGGCGGGAATCGCCGTGGTCTTGGTGATTGTAATTGCGTCATAGCCGGAGTAGCCCGCACGCCAGGCGTATTCCAAACCCCAATAGGCATAAAGGTCCAGCTTGGGGGTTGGGTGCAGCTCGAGTCTCGCCAGGCCGTGAGCGGTGCGAATCAGGGCAAGCGTTCCATTGGGACGAGCCGTGGCGTCGGCAAGTTGGGCCGAGCCGTAGCGGCCGATGCCGTCGCCGCCGACCGCCTTGATCCCCACATCCACTTTCTTATTGAACAGGGACCAGAGCGCGCTGGCTCCTACGCCGCCGCCCGTGGCACCTCTGGTTGTGGCGCCATTGCTGCTGACGGTGGTTGAGGTGACACCATTCACGGTGCAGGAGAGCGTCGTGGTTCCAGGAACGGTATCGCTGAGCGTCGTGCCGACGACGCCGCAAGGATAGACGCGGTCGCGGAACAGGCTCACGATTCCGAACAGTTCGTAGTGACCAAAGTGCGGATCGGCAGCGGCCTTGAAGATGAAATCCGGAGCTTTGTTGACGGTATATCCGTTGGCATCAAAGGCGTTGTAAAGGCCGGCTCCAAGGCCAGGAGCGTTGATGAAAAAGTTCCCGCTGGTCGCCGTGGTGGTGCCTGCGGTAATAATCGTGGAGGGAGCAACGGCAGAGTTGATGGTGGTGACAGTGGAGAAGCCGCGACCGCCGATGGTAGCCTGCGGAGCTTCCATTGCAACGCCGAGGGCAAATTTGTCTCCGAAGTTTTTCACAAAGCGGACGCCGTACTGGCGCGCCCAAGTGAAGCCTACGACGTACTGGGGGTCAACCATCATCGGGAGGTCTTCCAAGCGGTTGAGTTCCCCCTTCTTGTCTTCTGTCGCCAGGCTCCACATCGCACCGCCAGTGATGCTGAAACCGCTCTCCCAAGCAGCCTGCGCCCAGAGTTGCCGGTCGCGGAAGACGTAGCTGTTGGTCTGGCGGTTGTTGGAAGTGGTGCCGGCACCTAGAAAGTCCGCTTCGAAATAGCCGGTGGCATTAACAGTGCCGATTTTGCCCTGCACCAGCATGGAGAGTCGAGTCTGGCGTGCCGAGAAGTTAGTCTCGGGGACGTGCGCGAGGTTGGCAGCCGAGAACGGGATGCTCGAGAATCCAGTGTTGATGTCCGCGCTTTCTGCACGGCTGCGAGTCACCGTTTCGGCCGCGATAAATCCGCCAGGCGTGATGCTGACTCCCTTATAGCGGATCGTAGCCGGACCTTCGTCGGATTTGGCATCTCCGCCTTGCGCCGTGACGGTGGCTCTCAGCGCTTCGGCGTTGGCGGCAACCGAATTCACGGTGGTGTTGAGCGCCGTGGTGGTGGATTTCACTTCCGCGGAAGTGTTCACCGCTTCGGTGGCTTTCACGGTTGCTTCCGAGGCCCGCGAATTTGCCGCCGCCGCGGCTTCGCGTGCTTGTTCGATCTGGCGATCGCGCTTTGCAAGCTCTTCCTTCAGTAATTGCAATTGCTCCTGCTGCGATTGAAGAGCCTGGCGGAGTTCTTCCATTTCAGCGGCGATCTCCGCGTTTGTTTTTGGTGCTGCGTTTTTTGCCGCCGGAGTGGTCTTCGCCGCCGGCGCATCTTTGGGTGAATCTTTCGGTGAATCCTTGGGTGAATCAGCGAGCGCGGTCCCAGAAAGAAGGAACAGCGATAGTGCCAGTGCTGCAAGTTTTTTCATTGCCTCTCTCTTTTTCGGACAGAATTCTACGAGCAAGTAGTAGGAAACAAACCACCCCGCAAAAGACCTTAGTTTCGGACTCTTACGCTTATATCAACCGAATGTTAATAATCTGTAACACTCTCGCCCTACCCATGGACGAAGTACAATGTAATCAAAGCATTACAGCGACACCAGCCGGTTAGGAGTTTGCTGCCTGGCTGTAATTTGCACCGCTCCGTCCAGCATTTTTCCTAAAGCAGTAGCAATAGATGACTGCTCAGACGGGCCCGTTCCGCGCTACGTTTCAATTTTTTCAGGTGGTTAGGGGCGAGTTCCGGTGGTGTAGGCGAGTTCTAGTTGAGAAAGACGGTAACGGTAGCGCGCATCGGCGTCCGCAATTTGTGCTTCGGTCTGCTGAAGTTCGGCTTGCGTGTATTCGACGATGGAGCCGAGGCCCAGATTGTAACGGGTCTGCGCAAGATCCAGGGCTTGATCGGCTTGCTCACGGAACTGGCGCGTTACTTCCATGCGCTGGTAGTCCTGCAGACTCTGCTGCCAGGAATTGCGCACATCACGCGCAATGTTGTTGCGCAGGTCCGTCAACTTCTGCCGTTGAATTTCGGTTTCCATATCCGCGGCTTTTGCACGAGCATTGAAAAGGAAGCCGTTGAAGATCGGGATGTTGATGTTCACGCCTGCAGCGCCGTACCAGTTGTCGATGTGATCGTCGCGCACAGGCGCGACACCTACGGCCGCAAGCGCACTGATTGTAGGGCGCACCAGGTCGTGCTCGGCGCGGCCGTACTTTGCGGCGGAATCGACTTGATATTGCAGTGCGGCGACTTCCGGACGCTGCTGCACAGCGTGTTCGATTAGCGGCACAACATCGCCTGCCGGAGCCGCGGTCGGCGCGGAATCCTCCACGGGATGGAAATCCTGCTCGTCGGGAAAGCCCAAAAGGGCAGACAGGCCGGCGCGGGAATTTTCGTAGTTGTTCTGCGCCTCCAATTGCAACAGCCGGGCTCGGGCAAGGTCCACTTTCACGAAGCTAAGGTCCAGATCGGACTTGAGTTTGGACTGTGCCAGGGCTTGTATCTTGTCGACGATTACTCCGCGGGACTGCACAGTTTGTTGCGCTACCTGCAATAGCGCCTGGGCCTGCAGCACGCTGTAAAAGTTTTGATCGACCAGCAGCAAAATCTGGGCACGGGTTGCCGCGGCGTTTTCGTCTTCGGCCTTTGCAGAAAGCTCCGAACTGCCCAGCAGGTTTCCAGTGCGTCCGAAATCGGTGATCAATTGGGAAGCTGAGACCCCGGCGGCGGCACGCGGATAAATCACCGGGTTGTTCAGCAAGCCTGCGGCGATGCGGCTTCCGGCGCGCGAATCCGCCGCAGTCAGACTGAGGGCGGCGGTGGGCATCAGTGCCGAGCGTGCTTCGCGCACTTCCTGTTTAGCCACCAGGGCGCGAAGCTTGCCAACGGTAATCTGCGGATTATTTTTCAACGCAAGCGCTTCCGCCTCCTGGATGGTTAATTTCCGGCCCCCAGAAGGTGCTGCGGGAGCGAGCGGACTGGTGGGCGGCGTCTGCGCATTTGCCGCGAACGCACATAACAGCAACGCAATGCAGATTCCGTTCCGTAGGTTTTTCACCCCGCCACCTCCATTTCCTCCCGACGATGCACCAGCAAATAGGCAGCAGGAACGAGGTATACGGTGACCACCACCGATACCAGTAGACCTCCGATAATTGCGCGTGCAAGTGGTGCGTAGGCTTCGCTTCCGGCTTCGATGCCTAACCCCATGGGAATCAGCCCTAATAGTGTTGCCAGGGAGGTCATCAGTACCGGGCGCAATCGCTGACGAGATGCTGTGGCCACGGCTTGTTTTAGCGACTTACCTTCTTTTCGAAGTTGCCGCGCGAATTCGACGATCAGAATGCTGTTGGATACCACGATGCCGACCATCATGACCACGCCCATCAACGACATCACGTTGAGGGTCGTGCCGGTGACCAGTAGGAAAAGTAATACGCCAGCAAGGCCCGGTGGTACCGCGAGCAAAATAACGAATGGATCGGTCCAGGAAGCAAACTGCGCGACCAGCACCAGATAGACGAGCACCACGGAAAGAATCAAGCCGAAGCCGAAGCTTTGAAATGATGCGCGCATGCCCTGCACGGAGCCGCGCAGCGTAATGCGCACACCTTCGGGAAGTTTCGTTTTCCTGACGATATCCTGGACCTGGCTGGTCACGCCTCCCAAGCCTTCTTTGCGTGGCGCAACGTAAACATCCATGACGCGCGCCAGTTGATAGTGATCCACTTCCGTCGGCGCGGAAATATTCTTCATAGTCACGACGGTATCCAGGAATGTTGGTTGCAAAATTTTTGGCCCACGAAGCGGGATTTGCCGCAAATCATTCAGGGTTTTCACTGCGTTCTCCGGATACTGCACGGTCAGCAGGTATGGGTTGCCACTTTGGGGATCCACCCAATAATTCGGCGCAATCATTCCGTTGGAAGTGAGCGCGGTGATCACGTTATCGACCACTTCGCGTTGCGTGAGTCCGAGCTGCGCGGCTTTGATGCGGTCGACGTTCAGCTCCAGCGCTGGATAGTCCACGTCCTGCGGAATCAGGACGTCCCCCACATCCGAGAGTTGTTTCACCTGGGAAGCGACCTTCGATGCCACTTCATGCGCGGTTCTAAGGCTGCTGCCGCTGACCTGAATATCAATCGGCGCGGGAAGCCCTAAATTCAAAACGGCGTCGACGAGTCCTCCGGTCTGGAAATAAACCGTGAGCTGCGGCAATTGTTTCTGGATTTGTTCGCGCACCCGCTTCATATATTCGTAGCTTCCGGTTTTGTGGCCCTCGGCAAGGCTGACCTGCACGAAAGCGGTGTGCGGCGCAGAATTCGAGGTGTAAATCACCGAAAAATCGGGCGTGATGCCGATGTTGGAGACCACCATCTGCAACTCGTTGTTGGGTACAACATCGCGGATGATCTGCTCGACCTGCTGGACATATTCCTCGGTGAGCTCCACGCGGGTGCCGGAAGGAGCTTTTACGTTGATAACAAACTGACCGGGATCGGTCCGTGGAAAAAAGGCCTGCCCCAGCAGTGGATACAGCGAGAGGCTCAGCAGCGAAATTCCGACTAGTCCAAGCACGGTCGCCGCGGGGCGGAGCAAAGCTTTCGCCAGTCTCCGATCGTATTTCTCGAGCATGCGCTCAAACCCATGGTTGAAGCGCCCTACGACGCGGCCAAAGATCGACACTTGGTCGCCCTGCAACTCTTCATCGGCTTCGTGCTTGTGCATGAGTTTTGCGCAAAACATCGGCACAACGGTCATAGCCACGATGTACGACGCGAACAGCGCGAGAACCACCGTGGAGGCAAGGGCCATGAAAAGAAACCGGCTGACTCCATAGAGAAAGACCACCGGAAAAAAGACGATTGCGGTCGTAATCGTGGCGGCCAGCACGGCAAGAGCAACTTCGTTGCCACCCTTTTCCGCCGCGACAACCGGCGACTCTCCCATTTCCAAATGGCGGAAAATGTTTTCGAGCACGATGACGGAGTTGTCGATCAAGCGCGAGAAGACCAGCGCCAGTCCACCGAGTACCATGGTGTTTACCGTTCCGCCGCTAGCGTTGATGGCCAGAAATGCCGCGAGAGCGGAAAGCGGGATGGAAAGAAAAACCGCGGCAGTGGCGCGCATGCTTCCAAGAAACACAAGAACCATCAAGCCCGTGAGTGCCAGACCGATAGCGCCTTCACTGACCAGGTTCTTGATAGCGGTCTTGACGAAAACAGATTGATCGAACACCACGTGGGTGATGAGTTGCTTGGGCACATCCACCAGATGTTCCAGGGCCTCGCGAATTCCGCTGACCACCGCGATGGTGTTGGTGTCGCCGCCCTGCTTCAGAATGGGGAGATAGACGGAAGGCTGGCCGTCGACGCGGACGATATTGGTTTGGATCGCCTGCGCGTCCACCGCTTTCCCAACGTCCGCAATCATGACTGACGACTGGCCGACCGTTTTGAGAGGAATGTTGTTCATGGCCGCGGCGGTGGGCACTTGCGCGTTGGAATACAGGTTGTAATCGAATGGACCGATCTTGACGTCGCCAGCAGGAAGGATCAGGTTGTTGTCATTTACCTCGCGAACCACGTCCATGGGGCTCAGTTGGTGCGCTTCGAGCTTCAACGGATCTACGTACACCATAATCTGGCGATACTTGCCGCCAAACGGTTGCGGCACCGATGCACCGGGCACATTGGCGATTTGGTTGCGCACGTTGAATTGTCCTAGATCGTGGAGTTCCGTTTCGTTCAGTCCCTGGCCCTTCAGCGTGACGAGGCACACCGGAAGGCTTGAAGCGTCGAGTTTCAACACCACCGGCGGCAGAGTTCCTTGCGGCAACCGGCGGAGTTGTGCCATCGCAAGATTGGCGATTGTGCTGACATCCGAATCGGCGCTGGTGCCCGATTGGAAGTACACCTTGACCAAGCTCACGCCCGGCAGCGATCTGGATTCGATGTGATCCACACCACTGGCTAGGGTGAAAAATCTTTCGAACGGATTGGTGATGCTGGCTTCAATCTGTTGCGGCGGCATGCCCGAATAGAAAGTAGCGACAACCACGACGGGAATATTAATCGGCGGGAAAAGGTCCACGGGCATGCGCGTAAGCATGACCGTCCCTACGATCACCACAATCAAGCAACAGACAATAATGAAGAAGGGGTTGCGAATCGAAAATCCAGGCATCAGTTCACTCCTGCCTTTTCCATGTCAGTGAGTTTGGCGTCCTGGGGCACTACTTTTTCGCCGCTGCGATATTGACTGCGGTTGCCGATGATCACTCGGTCTCCTGCGGACAATCCGGAAAGCACTTCCCCCCTGGTTTTGCCCTGCAAACCGAGCTGGACCTTTCGCTCTTCCACGACATTTTGCGCATTGACCACAAGCGCGGTGGTATCTCCTGCGCTTTGCGCCAGGGCCTCCAGCGGGACCAACAGGGCGTCATGCCGCTGCGCGAGCTGCAACACGGTTTCCGCGTACATGCCGGGATACAACTTGTCGTCCTTGTTTGGAAAATCGATTTCCGTTTCCATGGTGCGGGTCTGTTGATCCAATGCGCCTGCGAACCGCGAAACTTTCCCGATGATATCTTTGTCCAGCGCTGACACGTGGAC
>Ga0210384_10005467_pt1 | contig 13806 bp, 8 predicted proteins | sample IncBWH2MmetaG_FD_160574 | JGI IMG/M metagenome (GOLD analysis project Ga0210384, IMG submission 160574) | Forest soil microbial communities from Barre Woods Harvard Forest LTER site, Petersham, Massachusetts, United States - Inc-BW-H-2-M | ecosystem: Environmental > Terrestrial > Soil >...
CATCACCAGCCACAGCATGAACGAAGAAATGCCCACCAGCAGGCCGACAATCGTGATGCAAGCAATGATTGAAGCGATGGCCACGCCAAAGAACACCAGCACGCCGAGGCCGAACGAAGCACCGATATGCCCGGCGGAATCCACCGTCTCGACCGCAAATTTCGGCATCAGGCTGGCCAGCACCAGTCCAAACAGGATAAACGTACCAGTCCAGATGACCCGCCAAAGGTAGTAGCCGCCGCCGCGCTCTTCGCGCCGGCGCTCGATTTTTGTAAATTCGAGGGGCGACGCAAGTTTGGCGTCGGACGCGACGCTCGGTTCCTTATTCCCCTTGAAGATGGTCTTCCCGTCGATTTCCGCGCCGGAAGCGATGGAAAGCGAATTGCCTTGTTCGCGCACAGAGCCGCCGATGAACCCGGAGATGTTGGTGCTTTCCGCAAAACCAAGAAAATCACGTCCGATCTTTCCATCGAGCGTCAGGGTCTCGCCACCTGCTGTAAGGCTGCGGCCGATTTTCCCGCTGGAGTCCAGATTGAATGTCTCGTTCCAGACCGTGACGTTGCGTTCGACAGTCCCCGTGAGGGTCACGTTGTTCGCTCCGGTGCGCAGATTCCCGTCGATCACGCCGCTGACGCGCACCGCTTGCGCGAAGCAGATGAGATCGCCGTTGATGTGGCCGGTGACATCCACCTGGTGGGCGAACGCGTAAACGTCGCCGTCGACCTCGCCGTCGATGCGGATGTGCTCGCCGGTAGCGAAGAGGTCGCCTTTGATCACCTCATCTTTTTTCACGGTGATCGTATCGCCCTTGCGGAATTCAGTGGCCGATGCAGGCGTGGCAACCGCCAGCAGCACGCCGAACCCGGCAAACAGCACCGCCAGCGCCGAACCGCGCCGCAAATAGCGGCGAAATGCGAACAAGCCGAAGCCAGCCAGGGACATCACGGCAAGAACCTCGAACAAGCTGAACATGGATTGCCATCCTTTCCAGAATGCCCCCTGAAACACCACCAGATTCAATAGATTCGTGCTGCCGAATCCGGCCTGTTCAAACTGGCTTTCCCAGGGCAGGATATATCCTGTGTACAAGGCGTAGACGCCCAGAACCGCCAGGCCAAAGACCACGCCCCAAATCCATTGCATGTTGCGCTTTACCTTCTCGTGAAACTCGGCGAGGCGCGCGGGCAGCGGTTCGTCTTGTTCGAGCATGGAGCGCGTCAGCAGGCGCGATTCGCGGTCGAGTGCGCGGAGCAAGGTGAGACATCGCGTGCAGGTCTGCGTGTGGAGAGACACGCCTTGCGCGGCTTCGCGGTCCAGTTGCCGCTCGACATACAAAAGCAAAGTCATTTCATCGACGTGGGTTTCGTTCGGGTGTTTATCCCTGTTCATATCTGGTTCTGTCATCGGGTTCCTCCCACGGCGAGAGCACTGTTCTCCCCTAGCGCCTGCCGTAGTTCATGGCGTGCCCGCAGGAGCACGACCCCTACAAACTGCCTGCGGACGCCCAGGGCGTCCGCAATTTCGTCATAGCTCATATCCGAGTAGTAGCGCATCACCAGCGCCATCCGGGCGCGCAGGCCGAGCGTGTCCAGCGCCTTGCGCACTTCCTCACTGGTGCGTTCTTCGATTAGTTTCTCGAGTTGGTTCGGCTCGGGGCACTCCAATGGGACGTCGTCAATGTTATCGGTATCTTTATCGTGGCGAGCCTTGCGCCGGCGCAGCATGTCCCAGCAGTGATTGGCGGCAACTTTGTAGAGCCAGGCGGTGAAGGACCGCGTCTGGTCGTACTGGATCAGTTTGTCGCGCAACTTCATGAAAATCTCCATCGTGGCGTCTTCCGCATCTTCGCGCGTCGGCATCGCCCTCCGGCAAAAGCGGAAGATGGCCGGGGCAAATTCCCGGTACAGTTCGCCCCAAGCCTGGGTATCCCCAGTCCGGGCTCGAGCGATTAATTCGGTCGGCTCCGTTTTTCCCGGTGCGCTCATTCGCCCTGGTCTCAGCGGTTCCATATGTTAGTACGCGGCAGCCGTCGCAAAACTATCACAAGTTGCAATGCCATGTGGGACTTAAGGGTCGTCCCGCCCCAACCAGGGCCTAGTCATGGCCAAGGAACATCCCCTCTAAGTGCAGAATCTAAAGAACTTAAAAACACGAAGGCCCCGGGCTGGGCGACCGGGGCCTTCGCGCTGCTTCTACAAAGTTGAGTCCGGCTAAAACGTAAACTTCGCCGCAATCTGCAAGCTGCGCTGACCGCCTCCGCCAAGCACCGGATAGCCAATGCCCACGTCGCCAGTCACGGTTACAGGTAGAACGCCCTGCAGGTGCCCGTTGGAACCAAACAAGGGCTGGCCCGCAGGGGGCACGCCAGTGACCGTGGGATCGGACAAGAAGTTGGGCCAAAGCGGGCTCGCAAAATTTGGGTGGTTGAAGAGATTATAAGCCTCGAAGCGTAGCTCCATCCTCACGCGTTCGGTAAGGCTAGTGTTCTTGTAGAGAGAGAAATCGAACTGCCGGTAATTCGGTCCAAGCAGTGCGTTGCGGCCCAGGTTTCCGAAATGGCGGGTACCGGGAAGGCAAGACGAGGCGCTGCCAGTAAAACCTGTGGCCATCGGAGTACAGGGGGCGGCAAAGGAGGTTAGGTCGAGAAAGTTATTGGGATCACTGTAGTTGTAGCGAATGGGACCAACCACGTCAGGCTTGGCGAAGAAAGTGCCTGAACCGTCGAAGTCGCTGGATTCAATGATCATGTGGAACGGAGCGCCGGACTGGACGGTAACGATGCCGTTGACGCCCCATCCATTGGTAAGCTTTTCCAGACTTCCCTTGCGATTCGGAAATTCGTAAATGAAATTCCAAGTCAGGCGATTGCGGATATCAAAATTGGAATTCCCTTTGTTGCCAGCAAGGTTGGTGCTGTCGGTTGGTTGCGCGGCGTTGGGCACGTAGTCTTCTCCGTCGCTGGCGTTATCGATCGAGTGAGACCATGTGTAGTTCAGGCTGGAAGTGACTCCGTGCCAGTTGTCGATTCGGTAGCTGACCTGCAAGGCGTTGTAGTTGGACTTGGCCGCGCTTTCCATCCAGTAAATATAGTTGCGGTTGGGGTTCAGGGGACCCGGAACACTAGTGATTGAGCCGCCCGGGCAAGGCTGTCCGGCGACGGCGGCCGGACCGTTGGGGCAATCCGATTTGAAAATTTGTGCGGCAGAGGGTTGGTTAATATCCCGGAAATCGAAGAGCTTGTGGCCCTGTGAGCCGACGTAGCCGACTTGCACAACCATTTTGCGCGTCAATTGCTGCTGTAAATTGAGGTTGAAGTTTTCGAGGTAAGGGGTCCGGATGTGCGGATCGACACCGAATTCGTCGGCCATCGGAGTGTAATTGAAGATGCTGCCGAACACCGGAACTCCGGGCTGGAAAGCCGCGCCGGTGGGAGAGGCAAAGGAAATTCGCCCGACACCTGGTAATCCCGAATACGCAGGGCCCGGATCAAAGCTGCTGCTGAAGGGGAGGTGACCCATAAAAAGATCCTGGGAGAAGGCGTCGTAAAAAATTCCGAAACCAGCTCTGACGACTGTCTTGCCCTTTCCGGTGACGTCCCAGGCGGCACTGACGCGTGGAGCCACGTTGTTATAGTCCGGCTGATAAAGACGGCCCTGACCAACAGCAAACGCGGCGCCGGTGGTCGGGTTCACGTTGTTGAACATGCTGTGCTTTTCCTGAATGATGCCGAAATAGTCGTAGCGCAGACCAAGATTCAGGGTGAAGCGGCGGTTTACGCGGTAGCTATCCTGAAGATAGATGGCATGCGAGTTCTCAAAGGTGTTTCGGTTAGTGTCTCCGGTACCCTGGGTGCCGCTCGTCGGCGTTCCTGCCAGAAATTCCTGGAGGCTGTTCTCTGTCACTGCACCAGTCACGGGGTCAGTCACATTGCTAAATATCAGCCTGCCGCGGAAGGTGCGGTTGAAGATTTGCGAAATGGAGGTTCTGCGGAATTCGTAGCCGAATTTGATGTCGTGTTTGCCGGTTTTCCAGGAGACATTGTCGATATAGTGCCAGTTCGTATCCACACGCTGGCGAGGATCGGCTTTGTCAGCACCGAGTTGCGCCAAGCCGCCAACTTGAATGACCGGCAAGCCGAAATTGTAAGGATTGCCCGCGTTTGGCGTACCTACCCCAACCGTGTCGAGGCCGATCGAACTCGGATCAAAGCTGCGATCCTCCGGAAAAAAACCTTCAGCAAACCGATTCCAGCCCAGGCGCGCTTCATTGATGATGGAAGAGGAAATAACACTTACATAGGAGAGCGCAATCATCTGAACCCGAGTGGGTACCAAGGTGTTGTAACTGGGAAGCAAACCTCCCCCGGTCAGAGCGAGCGGAAATAACTGGGTGCTGTCGCCGATGTAGTATCGGCCGGTCAGAAGATTGTCCTTGTTAAAGTTGTGATCGATTTTGACGATGGCATTATCCACGCGGTTGGAAAAGGGTGTGGCCAGGGCGGCATTAGTGCCACCATTGGCATAGCAGTCGATTGCTGGATTGGTCGCCTGAGGCCAGGGATTGAGTGCCAACAACTTCTGAACCACAGGATTGATGCTAGCCAGATTCCCCGGAGTAGGCGCATTCGCGGAAAGGTCAGCTGCCGTGGGAACGCAGGCCGGGCTGGCCTCGGCGCCGGTCTCGCGGACGCCTTCGTAATCGACGAAGAAGAAGGTCTTGTCTTTGAAAATCGGCCCGCCAATGTCGCTGCCAAATTGATTAAGGTGGAACGGCTGTTGCTGCTGTCCTGCCGGGTTGAAATAGTTGCGGGTGTTCAGAGCTGTGTTGCGGAAATAGTCGAAGGCCGCGCCATGAATCTCGTTAGTGCCGCTCTTGGTAACGATGTTGATTGCTGCCCCGGCGCTCCGTCCATACTCCGCTTCGAAATTCGATTCGACGTGGACTTCCGCGATAGCCTCGATCGGAAGAATCGTGGCGGGCGTGCCGAACACCCCGCCTTCATTGATGGCCGGGTCGTTGCGGTAGCCGTCATTCATGTCCGTGCCGTCAAGCAGGTAGTTGTTCGAGCGGCCCCGCGCGCCGTTGACGGACAGCGTTCCATAAGAGCCCGGCGAGTCCGAAATCCCGTCCGGTGCTGCGGATGCTCCGGGAACGAGCAGGATCAATTTCTGATAATCGCGCCCATTGACAGGAAGATTCCCGGCAACTTTTGATTCGATGAGCCCGCCAAGCGTGTTGGACGTGGACTCAACCATGGGCAGTTCTTCGCCCTGGACGGTGACCGTCTGCGCCAGTTGGCCCGGCTGCAGCGTCACGTCCGCGCGGCGTTCTGAGGACACTTCCACCTTGATGCCAGTGACGATACCGCTCTTGAAACCGGGCTTTTCGACCGTCACGCTGTAATTGCCAATGGGCAATTCCGGCACGGCATAGCTGCCATCATCGGAGGTACTCACGGTACGCGTGAGGCCGGTATCCAAATTCTTGATAGTCACCGTGGCGCCGGGTACGGCGGCCCCGGAAGTGTCGGTAACGCTGCCCAGGATCGTGCCGCGGAAGGTTTGAGCGAACGTGGACGCTCCCGCAAAAAGTGCCAGTAAAAATACAACCAGCGCAAGCGTGCGAATAGCGCGGAAAAAGCTGTTCATCAGCTGCTCCTTGATCGGTTCAGTAGTCATCTCGAAACCCCGAGAGTTTTGCGGACGCGTTCCCCGACGAAGCGTCCAAGGACACCATGGATTGTTGCCAATGAACATACTCAGAGAAAGGAAGAGAAGCAAGGTTTTCAAAAGAAAATGTTTCTATTTGAACTATCAAGCGCATTAGTGGATTGCGGGGGAATTGCGTGATGCCGGCCACAAACACCCTCAGGCTGAGCGGCCGGCAATTCGCTAGTTGGATGGGGATGCGGTAGATTGGAAGATTAAGGCCTCGCGGAAAGAGTGCTCTGTAGGGCGCAAGCACAAAGTTATGGCGGAGAAACTACCATCGCTGGTCATCGTCGGACGGCCGAATGTCGGCAAGTCCACCCTCTTTAACCGCCTGACCGGCACGCGCCGGGCCATCGTCACCGACGAACCGGGCATCACGCGCGACCGCATGTACGGCAAAACCGAGTGGAACGGCCGTGTCCTGGAAGTGGTGGACACGGGCGGCATTGTGCCCGACGACAAGGCGTTGATCCCCACGGAAATCTTCCGCCAGGCGCGCGTGGCGTTCGAAAACGCCGCACTGCTCGTGCTGGTGGTGGACAGCCAGGCGGGATTGACCCCGCTCGATCAGGAACTGGCGCGGCTTCTGCGCGCCACCGGAAAGCCGTTCGTGGTTGCCGTGAATAAAATCGACTCGGCGATGCAGGAAGCCAACGCCGCAACCTTCTATTCATTGGGCGTGCCCGTGTTTCCGATTGCGGCCGAGCACGGCACCGGCGTGGATGATTTGCTCGACGAAGCCTTGAAACAGGTGCTCGGACACGCGGTCGAGGATCAGCCCGCCGAGAAGAAAGAAGTCGAGATTGCCATCATCGGCCGGCCGAACGTCGGCAAGTCCACGCTGCTGAACCGCCTGGCCGGTGAAGAACGTTCAATCGTTTCGCCCATTCCCGGAACCACCATGGACAACGTGGATACGGACGTGGTGCGTGACGGACGTGTTTACCGCTTCGTGGATACGGCGGGAATCCGCCGCAAGGGCAAGACCAAACTGGTGGCGGAGAAACTGAGCGTGGTGATGGCGCGGCGCGGGCTGGAGCGCGCCGATGTCGCGCTTTTGATAATCGACGGCGAGCACGGCGTGACCTCGGGCGATGCCACGATTGCAAGCTACGCCGAACAATCCGGCCGCTCCGTGATCATCGTCGTGAACAAGTGGGATCTCGCCGTCGAGGCAGCTCAGCGCGCCGAAGACGTCTCGGAAAAGAGCGCCCGCGGCAAAGCGAAACGCGCGGCGACAGGCGGGGCGAAACAGCGGCCTGTGGACAAACACAAGCTGCTCTTTGATTACGAAAAGATGGTCCAGCAAAAATTCAAATTCCTGAGCTATGCCCCGATTATTTTCCTCTCCGCGAAAACCGGCGAGCGGACCGAGAAATTGTACTCGCTGATCGACCACGTCGCTCAGTCGCGGAATCGCAAGGTCTCCACCGGCGAGCTCAACCGCTGGCTGAAGGAAGACGTGGACTTGCAGCGCGCCTCAAACCCGAAGGCCCGGCCAGTTCGCATCTATTACATGACCCAGGCGAAGACGGCCCCGCCGGTCTTCTTGCTCTTCACCAACCAGAAGAGGCCGCTGCACTTCAACTTCGAACGCTTCCTCGAAAACCAGTTGCGCGCAAAATGGGATTTCACTGGCACCCCGGTTCGTTTCATTCAGCGCTTGAAAAAGCGCGAAGATCGCTCCCCTGCCGGTGGCGACGAAGAATAAATACGTCGGCTTGTACCATTCGGAAACACCCCGTCGCGCCGTTCAAGTACTGTGGCTGCCCGTAATCCCTTCTGCTAAACTCACACCGTGAAAGCGGGAGCTCCCCTCCCCCGCGCTTTTCAAGGTGAGCCGAATTCCAAAATGAGCAGCCCAGCCTCAGTCACGGTTTCCGAGGAGCAGGACGAACGGTATTACCGCATCGGCGAAGTCAGCCGCATCACGGAAGTGCGCCCCTTTGTACTCCGATATTGGGAGGAAGAGTTCCCCATGCTGGAGCCGGTAAAAGGCCGCCAAGGCTATCGCCTCTACCGCCAGCAGGACGTGGACCTAGTGCTGAAGATTAAGCGCCTTCTTTACGATGAAGGCTTCACAATTGCAGGCGCGCGCCGCCACCTGCGCGACCTCGAAAACGGCGGCGGCCTCGAAGCGGCGGTTGAGGAGTTGACGGCATCCACCGTAACCGAAGGCGAAGCGGTCAAATTGAACCGCAAAATGCTGCTCGACCTTCGCGATTCCCTGCGCAGTTTCTTGACGCTGCTCGAAGGCAAGTGATACCGTGGAATTGGTTAGTTTGCGGCCGTTTGGCGTGACCGCTCCGGTCGGGACGTAGCGCAGCCTGGTAGCGCGCACGCTTGGGGTGCGTGAGGTCGCGAGTTCAAATCTCGCCGTCCCGACCATTTTTCCCTGCCAGAACAGTTCCCCGTGAAGGCATAGGTTCCTACTACAATAGATGCAGGGAGTGTGTGCTGACGTGAAAAAGGCGCGGGTGTTGTTGACGAATGATGATGGCTACCAGGCTTCGGGGCTGAAGGCGCTGGCGGAGGAGTTGCGCGCAATCGCGCACGTGAGCATTGTGGCTCCTAGCTGGGAGCGTAGTGGGGCTGCGCAGAGCCTGACGCTGCGGCAACCGATCGTATGCCACGCGACCGGGGAAAACGAGTGGGCTATCGACGGGACACCGGCCGATTGCGTGATCGTGGCGCTGCACAAACTGCTGAAGGAGCCGCCGGACCTGGTGATTTCGGGAATCAATCACGGCGCGAACCTGGGCGAAAACGTTTATTACAGTGGAACAGTAGGTGCGGCGCGCGAAGCGGTGATTCATCACGTGCCGGGCCTCGCGATATCGTTGTTCTCGAAACGGGCGAATTCGAATTTCGCGCCATCGGCGAAAATCGCTCGGCGCGCGGCGGAGCTGATCCTGAAGGAAGGCTTGCCACCGCAGGTGCTGCTCAACGTGAACCTGCCGGAGAACTGGAACGGTGGGGTGAAGTTCACGCGGCAATCGAAGAAAATCACGCGAACCGTTTTGCGAGAAGGCAAGGATCCGCGGGGGCAAGATTATTACTGGCTGAGCGAGCAGCGGATTGACAGCGCGACGGAGGTGGATGCCGAAACGGACTACGCCGCAATCTTTGCAGGCGAGGCATCGGTCACACCGCTGCATCTCGACCCGACGCACACAGAGTCGCTTAATCATCTGAGCCATTGGGCGGCGTTGCTCGCTTCGAAATAGTCTCCACAAATATCTATCAGCGCACCAGAAATCCCTTTGCACGGTAGAATACCGGGGCCATGGCGGAGTCCTCTACTTACGATGTGGCTGTAGTCGGCGCGGGCGTGTTTGGCTCGTGGACGGCCTGGCATCTCGCCAAACGCAAGCTGAAAGTGCTGGTGCTGGATGCCTACGGCGCGGCGCACGCGCGGGCCAGCTCCGGCGGCGAGACGCGCATCATCCGGATGAGCTACGCGGCAGATGAGATCTATACGCGCTGGTCGCAACAATCCCTCACGCAGTGGAAAGAACTCTCGGCGGCGTGCAGCCAGCCGCTGTTTCAGCAAACCGGCGTGCTTTGGCTCGAAGGCCCGGACGACCTCCGGCTTAGGGAATCGCAGGCCACCATCGAGCGCTGCGGCATCCCCCACGAGGTGATGGACAACGCGGCACTCACAAAACGCTATCCCCAGGTGAATTTCGATGGTGTCAGCCGCGGTTTGCTCGAGCCGGGCAGCGGCGTCCTGCTGGCCCATCGCGCGGTGCAATCGGTGATGGAAGAAGCGAAAAAGAAACACGCTGAGTTCCTGATCGCCCATGCCATCACACCGGATGGTGGCGGAACGATCAGCAAGCTCGCTACTTCGCACTGCGGTGCCTTTTCCGCAGGGCAGTTCGTATTCGCGTGCGGCCCGTGGCTCGGCAAAGTTTTCCCTGAACTGCTCGGACAACGCATCTTCCCCACCCGCCAGGAAGTTTTTTTCTTCGGCACTCCGGCGGGCGACGCACGATTTGCCCCGCCAGCGTTGCCAACATGGCTCTTCAACAACGACGAAGTTTACGGGATGCCAGACATTGAGTCGCGCGGCCTGAAAATGGCCCGTGATGCCCACGGCGAACGAGTGGATCCCGACACGCAATCGCGCATCGTCAGCGCAGAAGGCGCGGAGTGGGCGCGTAAATATGTGGGACGCCGATTTCCGCCATTGAAAGATGCGCCCATCGTCGAGACCCGCGTCTGCCAGTACGAAAACACTTCGAACGGCGATTTCCTGATCGACCGCCATCCGGAAATGCCCAACGTCTGGCTTGCAGGCGGCGGCTCCGGCCACGGCTTCAAGCATGGCCCGGCCCTCGGCGAATACTTGGCCGCACGGATTTGTGGCGAAGGAAAAGCGGAACCCCGCTTTTCCCTGGCAAGCAAAGCGACCAAGCAGAAACGTGCAGTTTTCTAGCGCGCCATACTCTCTCACGAAACTTTCGGCAATCCTTTACGTCTTTATGACAGTAGGGGTTTGCCTCAAGCCTTTCCCACAGTCATTTCGACGATTCGGATCTAGGAGGAAGCATGCAAGGAGCACGAAGAGGAACCGGGCAGGGTGTGCTGGCATTACTGGGCCTGCTGTTGGCGTTGGCTCTGCCCGCGGCGGCAGCGGCCACGGAAGAGTTTCATGTGCCGGTGGAGTATTACAAACTGCCCAACGGATTGCGCGTGGTGCTTTCCCAGGATCACACCGCCCCGACGGTCTGCGTGGGCGTCTATTACCGGATCGGTTTTCGCATTGAGCCGAAAGACCGCACCGGCTTCGCTCACCTCTTTGAGCACATGATGTTCCAGGGCTCCAAGAACCTGGGAAAAATGGAATTCATCAAGCTGATCCAGACGAACGGCGGCATCCTGAACGGCTCCACGCGCTTCGATTTCACGAACTACTTCGAAGTTGTGCCCTCCAACAAGCTCGAAACGATTCTGTGGGCGGAAGCCGACCGCATGAGCGGCCTCGCGGTGACCGAAGACAACCTGAAGAACCAGCAGGGCGTGGTGGGCAACGAGGTAAAGGTGAACGTGCTGAACCGCCCGTATGGCGGCTTCCCGTGGATCGACCTGCCGATGGCCGCAAACACGAACTGGTACAACGCACACAATTTCTACGGCGACCTGACGGACATCGAGTCAGCGAAACTGGATGAAGTGAAGCAGTTTTTCGACACCTACTACGCGCCCAACAACGCCGTGCTGGTGATCGTCGGGGACTTCGAAAACGCGGACGCCAAGAAATTGGTGGAAAAATATTTTGCCGGGATCAAATCCACTCAGGTGCCTCCGCAACCTGACCTGACCGAACCCAGGCAAGAAAAAGAAAAGATCGTCGTAAAGAAAGACCCGCTCGCGCCGCGACCCGCAATTGCCATTGGCTACCAGATGCCGGAGCGCAACACGCCCGAATACTACGCCATGGGCCTGCTGGAACAGATGCTGATCGAAGGCGACGACAGCCTGCTCCGACAGGAACTCGTGCAAAAACGCGGTCTCACCGACAGTATCGAGGGCGGCATCAACATGCTCGGCAACATGTTCAACTACAAGGGCCCGATGTTGCTGGCGGCGGACATCACGTATGACCCGACAACCAAGGCGGAAACGGTAATCGGGGCCATAGATGCGGTGATCGAACCGCTCCGCACCAAACCCGTCGACCAGAAAACCCTCGACCGCGCGCGGGTGAAACTCCGCTCCAGCCTCTACGACACGATGGGCGAATTCGGGGGCTTCGGCTTGATGGATCTGCTCGCCAGCTTTGCTCTCTTCGACGACAATCCAGCCCGCGTGAACGACCTGGTGAGCCAATTCAACAAAGTTACGCCGGAACTCGTCCAGAAAACCGCGCAGGAGTATCTGCGCTCGACGAACCGCACCATCATTGAATTGCAACCCGCACCGAAAGACGCCGCCGCGCCGGCGAAAAACCAGTAGGCAAGGAGAATGCAAATGAACACGACGATAAAAAAGCTGGGCCTGCTGGCAATCGCGGGAAGCGTTCTGGGAATCGCACCTGCCGTGGCGCAAAAACAAATGCCGCCCGAGGGTGGTCCGCCTAAGGCGTTCACGGTGCCAGCGACTGAAACCTACACGCTGCCGAACGGATTGAAAGTCACGCTGGTCCCTTATGGAATTATCCCGAAAGCGGCTATCAGCCTCGCGGTGGATGCTGGACAAATTAATGAAGGAAGCGGCCGCGTCGGTGTAGCCAGCCTGACGACCGACCTAATGAAGGAAGGCACGGAGAAACTGACCGCTCAACAAGTCGCGGAAGCGGCGGCGCGCATGGGCAGCACGCTGGAAATTCATGCCGGCACGGACCAGACCAAGCTGGGAATCGACGTCCTGCAGGAGTTCGCGCCCGATGCGGTGAAACTGCTCGCCGACGTAGCCCAGCACCCGCGCTTGCCCGAATCTGAAATCGACCGGCTTAAGAACGACGCCTTGCGCCAGATCGCCCTGCAAAACTCGCAGCCGCAAACGATCGCCGTGGTGAGATTCCGGAAGATCCTCTACGTCGATCATCCCTACGCCATGGTGGTACCGACCGAAGCTGACATAAAAAAACTGAGCCTGCAGGATGTGAAGGATTTTTACGCCGGAAACTTCGGCGCGCAGAGGGCGCATCTGTATATCGCCGGAAAATTCGACGGGGCGGCGATCAAGCAAGCAATCGCAGAAAGCTTTGGGGGCTGGAACAAGGGAGCGGCCCGGATGGAAAATGTTCCGGTGCTGAAGCCGCAGCACGTGCTGGACCTGACGGACCGTCCAGGCGCGCCGCAATCCACACTGATCGTGGGCTTGCCGGTGCCTCCCTCAACCAGTCCGGATGCGGTCGCGCTTGGTGTAACAAATGCGTTGCTGGGTGGCTCTTTCAATTCGCGCATCACCACAAACATCCGCGAGGCGAAGGGTTATACCTATTCCCCGCGCAGCGAAATCTCCCGCCGTTATCACGACGGATACTGGGCGGAAGTCGCGGACGTAACCACGCAATTTACGGGGCCTTCGCTGAAAGAGATTTTTGGCGAGGTCACGCGCATGCAGAAGGAGCCGGTCACCGATCCGGAATTGAAAGGGATTCAGAACTACCTTTCGGGAATTTTCGTAATCCAGAACTCCAGCCGCGGCGCCCTGATCGGGCAACTCGAGAATGTAGACTTTCAGGGACTTGGAGAAAATTATCTGAAGACGTATGTTGCGAAGGTGAATGCAGTCACTTCGGCGATCGTCCAGAAGATGACCCAGGATTACATCAAGCCGGAAGAAATGACCATCGTGGTCGTCGGCGACAAAGCAAAGATTGCGGACCAGTTGGCGCCGTTTCAACCGTCAAAATAATGCAGCGGCAGGCAGCTTAAGTTTTTTTCAAGCGGCGGCGGGAAGCGTCGGAAGCACGCGCGGCGCTTTCCTTCCGCTTCGCTTTTTCGACATACAGGTTCTGGTCGGCTTCCTTCAGAAGGTTCTCCACCCGCTCGCCCTCGCCGTGATAAACCGAAGCGCCAATGCTGGCGGAAAGAGGCGGGTGTTCCTGATCGGCAGCGAGCGTTTCGCGAATGCGAGCGGCCACCCGTTCGGCTTCTTCCTCGCGCGCTTCCGGGAGAACCAGGGCGAACTCATCGCCGCCGTAGCGCGCGGCGGTATCAATCGCACGGCAGTGGAATCGCAGGATATCCGCCACGCGGCACAACGCGCGGCTGCCAACAAGGTGGCCGTAGGTGTCGTTGATCTTTTTCAGCCCATCAAGATCGAGAAGAAGCACTGCAAAGGGCCGGCCGGTGCGCAGCGTGCGCTCGGTCTCCGTGTCCAGAACATCGAGAAGCTTGCGGTAGTTGGCGAGGCCAGTCAGCGGGTCGCTGGCCGCGAGATGCCGCACCTGTTCGAAAACTTTCGCGCTGTCAATGAGCGATCCCCCGAGCAGAATCGCATAGCTCATCACATTCATGGCCTGCGCGAATACAAACGGGCCGTCCAGCAGCTTGATCGACTGGCAAGCCGCGAGCTGGGCCGCCAGATTCAGCCAGACCGCCAGGTATACGGACTTGTCGAAACCGGAATCCTGGAGATA
>Ga0210384_10005468_pt1 | contig 13806 bp, 11 predicted proteins | sample IncBWH2MmetaG_FD_160574 | JGI IMG/M metagenome (GOLD analysis project Ga0210384, IMG submission 160574) | Forest soil microbial communities from Barre Woods Harvard Forest LTER site, Petersham, Massachusetts, United States - Inc-BW-H-2-M | ecosystem: Environmental > Terrestrial > Soil >...
CTTAAGGTGGATGTAGGCGGTCTTCGCGCCCTGAAGCTTGCGAGTTACCGAAACCTTCGCCAAGGCGAATCGGTGTTCGCCTTCGGAAGCCCGGAAGGACTGCGCAACACGGTGACTCACGGAATAATTTCCGCGGTCGCCCGCCAGACCGATCCCGATTCGACGATGGTTTATATCCAGACGGACGCGCCCATAAACCCAGGCAATTCCGGCGGGCCGTTGGTGAATGTGGACGGAGAAGTCGTCGGTGTCGATACCTTCATACTTTCGCAGTCTGGTGGAAACGAGGGGCTCGGGTTTGCGATTCCTTGCGGGGTTGTAAACATCGCTTACGGACAGTTGCGCAAATTCGGCCACCTGCACCGGCCGGAAATTGGGATCAGCGTACAGACGATTACCCAACCCCTGGCGGATGGCCTCAAACTCCCCCGAAACTTCGGTGTGGTGATCTCGGACGTTTTGCCGGGCGGGCCCTCGGAGGCCGCGGGACTGAGGATTGGGGATGTCCTGCTGGCGATCGACGGCAAAGCCGCGAGCAGCGTTCCGTACGTGGCGTTTCATCTGATGTCTCGCGAGAGCGGAGACAAGGTGCACCTGGACGTCCTGCGAGGGACTCTGCGGCTTGGTTTCGATGTGCCGCTCATGGAACCTCCCAAAGATATGGACCAGATTACGGCGTTGGCGGATCCTGAGAAGAATCTGGTTCCCGCGCTCGGCATTCTGGCATTGGAAATTGACAAGAGAATTGCTGCCATGGTGCCGGAACTTCGCGATCCCTTCGGCATCATCGTGGCCGCACGAGCGGCAGGTGCTTCGACAGAAGTGCCACTAACGGCCGGCGACGTCATCCGGACGCTGAACGGCGAGCCGATGACCACGCTGGAGCGTCTGCGCAATGCGCTGAAGAACTTGCCGCCGGGCGCAGCAGTCGCTTTGCAAATTCAGCGCGATCAGAAGCTGATGTACGTGTCATTCACACTGGACTGAGTGTGGTGGGGCGAGGCAATCCGTTCTAAAGATTAAGCGAAGCCGAGCTGCCGGCGCACTTCGGAAACGATCTGATCTGGAGACTTCGTGGCATCCACGGTGATGGCATCGGTTGGCTCTTCGAGAGTCGCAAACTGGCTGGCAAGCAGGTCTTGTTTGGCGAAATGTCCTTTTCGCGCGAGCACTCTCTGCGAGAACAACTCGTAGCTACCCTTCAAATATACGAATTTCGCGTCGGGGCTGGCGCGCAATTCGTCGCGATAGCTCTGTCTGAGCGCCGAGCAGGCCAGCACGACATCGCGTTTTTCAGCCGTCCACTCGACGATTTTGTCGTGCAGCGCCTTCAGCCAAGGCTCGCGGTCCGCATCGGTCAGCGGAGTGCCGTGCTTCATTTTCTCGACATTCGCTGGCGGATGAAAATCATCGGCGTCCACGAACTCGCATCCAAGACGCTTCGCGAGAAGCGTACCGATGGTGGTTTTGCCGGAGCCGGTCGTGCCCATAACGATCACGATCATGGCAGCCTCATGTGTGGAAATATGCCTTCATTGGCGCAAAAAAGTTTGGCTCGGAGACCTAGATTCGAACCAGGATAGCCAAATCCAAAGTCTGGCTAAAATTTAGCATAGTGTTGCAAAGCGTGGCGCTGATTACTGTAACGAGTCCCTGGAAGGAAGTTTGCGTTGCCCTTGTTCCTCCGTCTGCCTACGATGGGACCAAAGACCAGGGTACGCAGGCCGAAGAGGAAACCGTCGTGACATGGCTGGGATGGACGCGGCTCATCAGTCTCCCGCTACTTGCGGTGAGCGCCATTCCTCTTACTTCCCAACAGCGCAACGCCGTCGAGGAGCCAGGCCAGCTCAGGGTCATTCAAGTGAGAGAGCCCAATGGCCAAATCTTGAGCTACGGTGATCTATCGCGCCCGACCGAAGTATGGCTGGGGGGAACGAGCCTTGCGCGAGAGGCCCGCCTCAAGCTGAAGATCCAAGGCGCGTCAGGTTCGTCGTCGGTGTTTTTTATCCGGAAGCGACGGCCGGGATTTGTGGAGATTGACATCAGCCGGGGAAATATCACCCGTTTACAATCCCCGCAACAATTCGGCAAGGATTTTCTGACATACGTGCTATGGGCGGTGTCGGGGGACGGAAAAGCCTCGAACCTCGGCGAAATCCCATCAGAGGGCCAAAAACCCATCAGCATCAACGCGAGGACGCCGTACCAAGCTTTCTGGCTTATGGTGACAGCGGAACCAGACTTTGCCGTGGTGGATCCGAGCCCGCAGGTAGTCCTCTACAACATAGACGAGGCTACGCGCAAGGAGGGGACAGAGAAAACAGAGAAAAAGGCCCCGCCCAAAAAGGCAAACCTGTTTTTCTATACTCACTACGCCAATTATGATTCGGCTCCCACGGCGGTGGAGGCGGCGCCAAACGAACTGCTGCAGGCGAGAAAAGCCGTGGAGCTGGCGACCCGGTCAGGCGCCTCGCGCCTGGACAATTCCTCGGGGGCTGGTGAGACCGGGGGAGGGAGCAATACTCGGGGGATCCTAACGCGCGCGAAAACTTTCCTTGGCCAGGCGGAGAGCTCCTACAAAAAGCATCCCAAGGGCGACAATGTTGTGCAGCCTGCGCGCACAGCAGCGCAGATTGCCGAAAACGCGCGCGCGCTAGCCCTTGGCGCGGTAGGGGGCAACTTGAATCGCCAGTTGGAGGACGAGCTGGCAAGAGTTCGCGCGGAACTTGAAGAGACCCGAGCAGAGCTGTCGAAGGCAAATGCGAGGCTCTCGCCAGAGGATCGCACGACATCGAGTCCGGAAGCCTCGGACCCGCCAACCGCAACTGCGCCTTTGGCGAAGCCCAGCGCTGCACAGCAGCTTGCAAAAATTGTCTCGAAACCAAGCGTTTGGTTTGGCCTCATTGGTTGGGGCGTAGCAATCTTACTTCTCTTTCGCCGGCAACCTAATTGAGCCGGCTCCTCCGCAGCGATTGGAAGCTCCTGGCATTACTCGGAACCATAGACCTCAGGACTCGGCGTCTCTATGCCAATGAGGAAACTGCTTTTGTGAGAAAAATATGCAGCGCAACGTCGGCACAGTTCGGTGGCTGAGTAGCCTGATTACGCCGGGCGCCTGGTTGGTGCTTGCCACCTGGGGGCTGCAGCAAGAGGAGCCGGCCCGACTCGCGGTAGCTCCTTACGTTCGCTTTTTCTGCTTCGGGACGCTGGCGGGAGCCGTGTTGCTCAGCTGGTACTACAGCCAAGGGCGCGTGTTGTTTTCTGCTTTTGTCGTGGGCCTGACCGTTTGGTGCGTAGGGACGCTGCCAGCCTCCGCGGAGGTTGTGAAATTGGCAGCAGCATTTCTTCTCCCCCTGAACATCGCTCTGTTTGCGTCTCTGGGCGAGCGCGGCACAGTGACGTTCAGCGGGCTATGGAAGATGGCTTTGATCACGATACAGAGTGCCGGCGTGGTTATGCTGGGGGAGGTACGAGGGGGCCGACTAGAGGCGTTTCTGCGTTGGGGCCAAGACCATTCCGGGGCGACATGGATCCCACTTACTCAAGAAATTTCATTCGCAGCGGCGTCGGTTACGCTGCTGGGCCTGGCGGCGATCCGGCGGACGAGAGTTGAGGCGGGCCTGTTCTGGGCGCTGGTGGCCGCATTTATGGGACTGAGGCAAGCAGGAAAAGAGGACGAGCCCTTGTTTTACTTCGGTGCCGTGGGCTTGATTCTGGTCTACACGGTGCTCGAGCATGGTTATGAAATAGCGCACCACGATGAACTGACAGGGCTGCCAGGGCGGCGAGCGCTCAAAGAGGTCATGCTGGAACTGGGCGGTCGCTATGCGGTGGCAATGTGCGACGTGGACTACTTCAAAAACTTCAATGACACCTATGGCCACGAAGCGGGCGACCAAGTGCTCCGGTTCGTCGGCTCGAAGCTTTTGGAGATGCGCGGCGGAGCACGGGCGTTCCGCTACGGTGGGGAAGAGTTCACCGTGGTGTTTCCCGGGCGTACCGCGGAGGAAGCGCAGCCTTTTGTGGAGTCGCTCCGTGAGGCAATTGCTACGAGCGGCTTCAACCTGCGAGGGCCGAATCGTCCTGAGAAAAAAACTGCGCAGGCGCCGGAGCCGGGGCCGCACAATTCCGTAACCATCACAATCAGCATCGGCGTGGCTGGGAACTCCAAGAAACTCTCCACACCCGAGCTGGTGCTCGAGGCCGCGGACGGGGCACTCTACCGCGCCAAAGAGTCTGGACGGAACTGCGTGCGACTTGCCGAGAGCATCCCTGTTTGAAATTCGGCAGAGGCGTTCTACATACTCAATGCGTCGCAACGGGGGTCCACGAACTCGCATCCGAGGCGCTTCGCGAGAAGCGTACCGATGGTGGTTTTGCCGGACCCGGTCGTGCCCATAACGATCACGATAATGGCTGGGGGACCTGGACTCGAACCAGGATAGCCAGATCCAGAGTCTGGCTAAAATCTAGCATAGTGTTAATTCTTTTGGCCTTTTCTGAAGAACTGTTACCGGAAGCCCGTTCGCAAGGCAGGTAACCGATCCGGGCCTCTCGACAACCCGTTCGGCCCAAAAGTGTAACCCATGTCTCCGGTACGATCTGTCACCTATGTCCCAGGGCCGGACCCAAAGAAATGGTTCGGGGCGAAAGGATTTGAACCTTCGACCTCCTGGTCCCGAACCAGGTAAGCCAATGACCTAAGTCGCTGTCCTGGCGTCACTTGTAGGTTTTTGAGCTGCTCTCAGATGGACAAGTCGGACAAGTCAGTCGGGAACATGCGGGTGAAACTGGGCTACCGGACGAGTGGATCGCCCCCGAAACCATTTGTCCGGTAATCTGACTAATCAGGGAGTCGGTGGAGAGCTGCAATCAATTGCGCAGACTAACCATCCGTAGCCCGCCATCGAGCGGAGAAATATCCGGCTTGGAGCGACTCCTACGCCGCAGCAAGCGCTAGGGCAATGGAATCAAGTACTTACGGGATAATTGGTTGGAGCAAGCTGGTTAGCTTTTTGGACACGTACTGTACCTTCCTGTACCTCGTTTCTCTTTTGTTTCGGCCCCGCCTCGGTAAACTAAGCGAGGTAAATCAGACTTGCCCCCTTCTGGTCCCGGAGGGCAAGCGTGCTCGACCTAGCCTCGCAGGACCGCCAGCCTTAAGTCCCCACACGACTGGCCAGAGGCGCTTTCAACGTGTCCGAATCTCGAACGGATCGAGATAGCCATTTCTTTAGCCCCTGATCGCCCATAAGGAGGTGTGCCGTGGTTCGCCCCAACCGTTGGACCCAGGTCCTCGCCCTTTTGAGCCTTGGCTCGTCGTTGATGTGCGCCACTTCGAGGGCGCAAATGCCCTTCTCCGCGCCAAAGAATGTCTCCAATAACTCCGATTCCTCATTCACTCCACAAGTTGCGGTGGAAGGTGGCGGAAACATCTACGCGGTCTGGGAGGATGATAATGCCACCAACTCCAACAACTCTAACATCCTCCTCAGCCGCTCTACGGACGGCGGTGTCACGTTCTCGACACCGACGAACGTCTCCAAAAGTCCCGGGCTCTCCTTCAGTCCCCGCATCGCGGTCGACACCAGCGGCGGCGTCAACGTGGTTTGGGTGGACAATACTCCTGGCCATCAGACCATTTTCTTCAGCCGCTCTACCGACGGTGGTGTGAACTTCTCAACGCCGGTCAATATTTCCAACGATCCTTCCGATTCTGCGAATCCGCAAATCGCCGTAGACGCCACGGGCAACATCAGCGTCGTCTGGGAAAATGACACTATCAACTTGGGTGTTTTCTATGCCCACTCTACCGACGGAGGCGTTAGCTTCTCATCGCCACTGCCTCTTTCTACGAATACGAGCGGCTCGTATGGACCGCAACTGGCCGTCGACGCTAACGGGAACATCTCCGTGGTCTGGGAGGACGATTTCAGCACGCGCGCCCACGTTTCCTTCAGCCGTTCCGCGGATAAGGGCGCAACCTTTTCGACCCCGCAGCTGAATCTTTCCAAGGATTCCACCGGCAACTCCACTGCGCCGATGATCGCTCTGGACGGCGGCGGCAACATCAATGTGGTCTGGGTGGATGATAGTCCCGGCTATTTCGCCATTTTCTTTACGCGCTCTTCGGATAACGGCACAACCTTTTCAACCGCAAAGGGCATATCCAACACCTCCGGCGACTCCGCCAATCCTCAACTCGCGGTGGACGCCAGCAACAATGTCCACGTTGTTTGGCAGCACAATACGCCTCAGGTGTTCAATAGCGACATATTCTTTGCTCGTTCAGCCGATGGAGGCGCCACATTCACTAACCCGCCGTTGAATCTCTCAGCCAATCCGGGGAATTCGACTAATCCGTGGCTCGCCGTGGACTCCGCCGGCAATCTCAATCTGGGTTGGGCTGACACCACGCCGACGATTCGCGGCAATATTCTCTTTTCTCAATCCGCCGATGCCGGTGTTACATTCTCCGCGCCTCAGAATCTCTCGAACGACGCGGGTGGTTCTTCCAATGTGCAGATTGCCGCCGATAAGAACGGCAATCTCGACGTGGTCTGGTCCGACGGTACGTCCGGCATTAATCAAATCCTCTTCAGCGGTTTCACCAATCCAAAGAAGGCGAACACGCCGCCGGTCGCCAACGCCGGCCCCGACCAAACCCTGCCAGTCGCTGGTCCCGCTGGAACGCCTGTGACACTCAATGGCTCAGCGTCCAGCGACCCAGATGGCGACGCACTGACCTTCGTCTGGGCTGAGGGCAGCACTGTTGTCGGCAACTCTGCGGTTGTGTCGTTGAACGTGACCATGGGCGTGCACACGTACACGCTGACCGTGACGGACACCGCAGGTCTTTCCTCCACGGCCACCACCCACGTAACCATTACCAACACGCCGCCGGTCGCCAATGCCGGCCCCGACCAGACCTTGCCGGCTACGGGTCCGACTACGGCTGTCACGCTGAATGGTTCGCTATCCAGCGATCCTGATGGCGACACACTTACTTTCGTCTGGACACAGGGCGGCACCGTCGTGGGCAACTCCGCGGTTGTGCCCTTGACCCTGAAAATCGGCACGTACACATTCATGCTGACTGTCACGGATGCGGGAGGCCTTTCGTCCACGGCCGTCACTCACGTAACCATCACCAATCTGCCGCCTGTGGCAAACGCTGGAGCCGACCAAACTCTGCCAGCTGCGGGTCCGGGAGGCACTTCTGTCACCCTGAATGGTTCGGCCTCAACCGACCCCGACGGCGACGCACTTACCTTCGTCTGGACCGAGGGCAGCACGTTTGTGGGCAAGTCTGCGGTTGTATCATTGACTGCGAGCATCGGCACGCACACCTACACGCTGACCGTCACGGATGCGGGAGGCCTTTCGTCCTCCGCCGTCACCCACGTTACGACCACGGCCCGGCCACCGGTCGCAAACGCCGGACCCGATCAAAGTTTGCCAGCCGCGGGTCCGAACGGCACTCCTGTCACGCTGAACGGCTCGCAGTCCAGCGATCCTAATGGATACGCCCTTACCTTCATCTGGACTCAGGGCGGCGCTGTCGTGGGCAAGTCTGCGGTTCTGCCCTTGACCCTGAACGTCGGCGCTTACACATTCACGCTGAGTGTGACGGACACAGCAGGTCTGTCCTCCTCGGCCGTCACCCACGTAACCATCGCCGCCCGGCCACCCGTTGCAAGCGCGGTAGCCGACCAAACCCTGGAGTGTGCTGGTCCGGGAGGCACATTGGTCAAGCTGGATGGTTCAGCGTCCATCGACCCGAATGGATACCCACTCAAGTTCGTATGGACCGATGACAGCTCCGGCAAGATCGTGGGCAACGCTGCAGTCGTATGGGTGAAGGTAAGCGTGGGCCCCTTCCCCCATTACTACACGCTGACTGTCACCGATGCGGTAACAGGTCTTTCTTCTTCGGCGAAAACTAGCGTGACGGTGCAGGACACGTTGCCGCCCACGTTGGGCGTCTCGTTGTCTTCAAGCGCGCGCCGACTGAGAGACAATAGACTGGTCCTGGTCAACGCCACGATCCAGGTCAGTGACGTCTGCGATCCCAATCCCAAGGTCAAGTTGATCTCGATCACCAGCAATGATCCGGCCGACCCAGGCCGCCGCGCCGTCAGAGACGTTGAGGCTGTCGGCAGCGGGCCCGTTGCCTTCGGCACTGACGTGAGGTCGTTCCTGCTTCGCGCGGAACGTCCCGAGAACCGTACGCCACTCGTCTACAAGGTCATGTACTCGGCTACGGATGCTTCTGGCAACACCAAAACGACTACAGCACTGCTGAACCTGTCTGCGCGTTAAGTAAGAAGGTTGGTAGCGGATGCGGTTCGGCGGTCAACGGGGGCGCGACAGACCGCGCTCTCGTCGTAGTGTTGTTACGATTCGCTCGAAAGGGGCACGGGTTCTTATATTGGATTTGCAAGTCCTGTGAAATACATTGGTCATCCTCCTTGATGAAGTCTTGAACAGCGTTGTGAGTCCGGCAGTGGCCCGTTGCGCGCTTATCCCGGCACCGGGGTGCCCAACTCGAAAAGTTGTGCTCAGAGGGAATTCCGACGTTACGGTCGCTACAATCGAAATCGACTAGAAGTGTCAGAAGTGACAGGTCCAACGATGGAGGTTTCCGGCCCTTTGGTCTGGGTTACCGGAGCTTGGAAATAAATCCACTTGGACGATTAACGCGGTAACCGGTAAAGTGGGCCACAGTACCCATTCGTCGCATCAACGTCGCGTCAGAACGCTTAGGGTAAGCAGGAGAACAAACAGTCCGGCCAGGAGAGAAACGCCGCCCATGACGCGGAGATAGACTAGGTAGCTGCGGGTTTTCATCCAATCTAAGAAAGGATTCGGCCAGAAATAGTATCTAGTGCACCGTTTCAGTGCATACCGTTGCAACCTTTCCGGCGACACCAGCGAAAGCAAGCCAAAGGCAAGGAGGAAAAAGCAAACGACGACCGCCACGATGAGTTGAGCTTGAGTCATCGACCGCATCATCATATCCAATTCATTGGCGAGAGGGACCTGACCAGAGGTCCAGCATTTCTAAGTTGAAAACGCCAAGTCCCGATTAACGCGGTTACCGGAGAAGTGGAATTACCGTCGCGAGTCAGTTTGATCTGAGCAAGGCGTTGCGCTTCATCGATTACGTTCGGATTTGACAGAGTGTTTTGGTTTACGGCTTTAGGGGGACAGATCGCGGAGATTCAGAGAGCAGAAGCCGCGAATACAGTCGGGAGCTAGGCACCGATGACGGACTTCAATGGCGTGGGCATTCAATTCATCGAGTATCCAGCCGCCTTCCACGCTCCGACACCACCCTCTAGCACGTTGACGTTTGTAAAGCCCTGCTCCCGATATTTCGCTGCCTGACCGACAGCGCTGGCTTCGCCGGGTCAACCTCAATAGAAAATGATTTCCTGAGTCTTCGGCAGCGACGCCGCACGGGACTGCAAGCTGGTGAAGGATATGGACCCGTCCAGATTTAGCTTCCGGCATTTTGCCTCGTCCTCGTAGGCGCAGACTAGTAGGGCTTGCTTTGCTTTTGTCTTTGCGTGCGCTTCTTGAACGCTGATTCGTTGGATGTCCGCCATGTGATCTCCTCCTTGTGCAAAGAGCGTAGCACTGTTTCGTGATGTGTGTAATCAGGGTTCATTGCCTTCAGCCATTGCGCTGTCGCGGACTCAGGATGGGGAGGAACAGCCGGGTGCGCCAGACGGGAGGCAACCTTCACCCGCCGAAAAGATTTTGACTTTTTCTTTCTCCGTCGGGTGCCCCATCCTTGCGGGGTTTGGTTTTGCAAGGGTGGGTCTTTCGTTTATTACTTTCCTCAGTTCTCCACCTCTGCGCTTTCTGCGTTCCGAATGATCCTGCGGAATGCGTTTTCTGCATCCCGGTCTGCAGCGGAACAGCACCGTCCCAAAGCATTTCCACCTTGGTTCTCCGTGGGCTTATCTTGAACCTTCAAACATTCCGGCCTTCAACCTCTAACTTTCGTTTTTGAACTTAAAACCGTCTCACCAAACTACAAAATTCCCTCCAACTCCTTCTAATTCCTCAACTTCCCCGCGTCTCATTCGAACGGTAAAACTAAAGTACTGTATCTTGACAGTAATCCATTTCCGTGCTATCATCCTCCATGTTCTCGTCGCAAACCACACAATCGCCCCGCCTTTCGTCCGGTTTTTCTTCCCAGTTTGCACTCACCGTCTCTCGGTTCAACTCTCTCGCTCTGCCTTTCAACTTTTTACCCCTGGCGTTCCATCGCCCTCCCGCAAGAAGTCCGCATCAATATCATTCCATGGCCTTTACACTTCCTTTGTTTTCATACTCTTACGCACTCTTTTGCACTGCGAAAAACGCTATCGCCATTCTTTTCAGTACCTTCCGCACTCTTTGGCAAAAACACCCGGGTGGGGGGGCACGTCCTTCAAACAGAAGGGTCTCGAATTTCACTGGAAGCTCCTCGGATCACGATTCACGGAACACCGATCACAGCTCTCGTCCTCTACTCGCCGCTCGTCACTCATCCTATTCGCTTCTCCATCTGTTCCGGTTTGCCCAAGATATCGCGGGAGATTACCGGGACAAGGGCGTCCTTTTCACCTCCGGCGACATGTATCAATCGTGCCCAGGCGGGCATCTGATGGACTGGAATCTGCTTAGTCCGGTGGAGCCCTGCGTGGACAACGACTTGGAGGTCGTCGCGGCGCCGGCTCTTGCCATGCGGTACGAAACGCTCGTCCGCGTGTCCCGAGCCATTGGCGCGCACCGCGACCTTAAAGAACTCTTTGGCATCCTGATGGACGAGCTGCATGGGGTTGTGCAGTTTGACTTGGCCGGAGTGTCTCTTCGTGACCAGGACTCCGGTACGTTTCGACATTACTCCATCGACATGGCCAGTCGATCAGAGTTGGTTCCTGAAGAGAAGCTAACGCCCGAGGAGACGCTTGCGCTATGGGTTTACGAGCGGCAAGAACCTTTGCTGAAGTCGACGGACGAAATGGAGCCCCGCTACAACCGCCTGCAAGCGATCTTTAAGAGGCTGAATATTCGCTCCATCTGCGCTCTTCCATTGACGACAGCGCACCGCAAACTGGGGGCAATCACTTTCGGCAGCAAGCATCTTGACACCTACTCGCCGAATGAAATCCGGTTCGTATCCCAAGTGGTGGATTACATTGCGCTGGCGTTTGACGACGCGCTAAATATTGCGGCGTTGCGTCGGGCGTCTGAGGAATTGCAGAATAAGAACGACCGGCTGCGGTTGCTCCTCGACGTCACGAATCAGGTTGTCTCAAATTTGGAACTTCGCGATCTCCTGCGTGCCATCTCGCAAGACGTCCGGCGTGTGATGCAGTGCGACTACGCCGGCTTGTCGCTCCCGGATACTGAAAACAAGCAACTGCGGCTTTACGCGCTCGACTTTCCGGAGAGTAAAGGGTTCCTCCAGGAAGAGCTGGTCTATTCGATCGAGGGATCGCCCTCCGGCACGGCATTTCGGACTATGAAGCCTCTGGCGCTCCAGAGCCCCTTCACCGGTTGGCTCCATTACCCAATCGTTCAGAGAGCGGTTCGGGAAGGTTTGAAATCCTTCTGCTTTTTACCGCTGATCAGCAGGAATCGCGCGATTGGCGTCTTGGTTCTCGGCCGGCTCCGGGACGATGCCTTCAGTGAAGGCGATATCATTTTCCTTTCCCAGGTTGCAAGCCAGATTGCTCTTGCGGTCGAGAATGCCCTTGCCTACCGGGAGATTCGCGAACTGAAAGAGCAGCTCTCGAAGGAAAAAGTTTATTTGGAAGATGAAATCCGTGCGGAAATGAACTTCGCTCAGATCATCGGAAATAGCGCCTCTCTGCGCAAAGTTCTCAAAGAAGTGGGAACTGTAGCGCCGACGGATTCGACGGTGCTCATTTATGGGGAGACGGGCACGGGCAAGGAACTGATCGCGCGCGCCATTCATGATTTGAGCCCGCGGAGGTCGAAGCCCTTCGTCAAGCTCAACTGCGCGGCCATTCCGACGGGCTTACTGGAGAGCGAGCTCTTCGGACACGAGAAAGGCGCATTCACCGGCGCGATCGCGCAACGTTTCGGCCGCTTCGAAGTAGCCGATGGCGGCACCATTTTTCTCGACGAAATAGGAGAAATTCCTCTCGAGCTTCAGACCAAATTGCTCCGCGTGCTGCAAGAGAGGGAGTTCGAGCGGCTGGGAAGCTCGCGCACGCTTCGGACAGATGCGCGTTTGATTGCCGCAACGAACCGCGATTTAGAAACCATGGTGAGCGAGCAGAAGTTCCGCTCAGATCTGTTCTTTCGCTTGAATGTTTTCCCCGTCCACGTTCCGCCCTTGCGGGAACGCCAAGGGGATATTTCGCTCCTGGTGCGGCACTTCACGCAGCAGTTTTCCAGGCGCATGAAAAAGGTGATCGAAACGATTCCATCTGCGGCCATGGATGCGCTGTGCCGGTATCATTGGCCGGGCAACATACGAGAACTGCAGAATGTGATCGAGCGCGCCGTAATTATCTCGGCGGGTCCTGCCCTAAGTATCGATGTCAGTGATCTCAAATTTCCCACGACTAGTCGTCCGGAAGAAAGGGCCACTCCCCCGAATTCCCAACCAAATGCCGCGCTTCGCGACCTTTTGCAGGAGACGGAACGTCAACAAATCATCAAGGCGCTGAAGCAAAGCAATTGGATCGTTGCTGGTCCCAACGGCGCGGCGGCACGTCTCGGAATAAATCGATCGACCCTCCAGGTGAGAATACGCAAACTCGGAATTTCAAGCAGTACTGCATAATCGCAACTCTTCATCCCTACTTCACCTCGCTCTCCGAAAGCCTCTGACTTCCCACAACGCTCTTTTGAAGTGCGAAGAAATTAGCAGTCTGCTAGATGCTTGGCAGTAGCACGCTAGCACTCCGATCTCACAAATCTCTCGCTTTGCGGTTATCTCGTATCAAATCAGCGAGTTCCGATGTTTTCGAGACAGGTCACCTTCTGGCATTCGCTTTGCCTTTCCCATTGTTGCTGCAACGGACGGCAATGAGTGAAGAGGCCCTGCGCGGCTTGGAAGGCCTGAAGAGGTAGACGTGCTGAAGATCACCATGACCGAGACGCCAGCAGAAAGAAGGTGGGTCGTTCAAGGACGCTTGGTCGGGCCGTGGGTCAGTGAGCTGAGAACAACGTGGAAGAGGACACACGCGAGCGACGACACGCGAGCCTGCATTATCGACCTTAATGATGTCACGTTCATTGACAAAGCCGGGGAGCGATTGCTGCGGGCTCTGGCCAAGAAAGGCGCGCAGCTCGTAGCCACAGGCGTGTACATCGAGCATGTGCTCGAAGAAGTGAAGAATTCCTGTATGCCATCGGCGGAGCGAACGCGACGAAACTCTTCCGCCGATCGAATGGCACAAACGGAGGAACAATGACTACTCATCCGATGCATCTTTTCGATCCGGCCCAGGCTGGCCCCCTAGGGAAACCAGCGCGGCCGGTTCGTCTGTCCCCAACAACACAGAACGACGTTTTTCTGAGCGCGTTGCTAGAGACCCCCACGACAAAAACCTTACGAAGGAGCCCTCTCGAGTGGGCCGCCGCGAGCGCTTTGCATATTGCGATTATCGCGACGCTGATCATCGTGCCGCTCTACACAACGGGGACGATCCAACTGAGCAAGTACGAAGAGACTCCTTTAGTGGCCCCTCCCCCTCCGCCGGCACCGCCTCCGCCACCCTTGGGGCGCGCGGTAGCTCCGCACATAACAGTTACGCGGCCTAAACTCAC
>Ga0210384_10005470_pt1 | contig 13802 bp, 11 predicted proteins | sample IncBWH2MmetaG_FD_160574 | JGI IMG/M metagenome (GOLD analysis project Ga0210384, IMG submission 160574) | Forest soil microbial communities from Barre Woods Harvard Forest LTER site, Petersham, Massachusetts, United States - Inc-BW-H-2-M | ecosystem: Environmental > Terrestrial > Soil >...
CTGGCGCGCGCGTTGTGACATCACGAGCACGCGGCAATCCCCGAGCGCCTCGTCCCAGCTTGCAAGCTCGAGCATGTTGCCCGCGAACTCACCAATCCCGCTTAGTCCGATGTCGATGATCTGCCGGCCGCTCGCGGCGAGGCGCGCCAGCACCCGCTGCCGGTCGCCCTGGGCGATCGCATCGCTACCGATGATGACCGCGCGTGCGCCGATGCACATGAGGACGTTGGTGTGATAGAGCGGCACGCCGCCCTCATCCGCGGCCTGAAAAATCACCGGCTCGTACTTGAGCTCGCGCGCCCACTCGCTCACAACCTCCGGATGCGTGCGCGCGGAGACGCAGGCGTAGGCAACGCGCTCGACGTGATCGAGCACCAGGCTGCCGGTGCCTTCCAGGAACTTCCCCTGCGCCTCGTGGTGCGTGAGGTCCAGTAAGTGCGCCACCTTGAATCCGCTCGCCTGCACCACCCTCTCGATGAGGTCCTGGCGGCGCTCGGGACGGCGGCTCGCGCTTTGCATGGGATACAGCACGACCGTCCCGCAGGCGTGAAAACTCACCCAGTTATTGGGAAACACCGCGTCGGGCCTCGCCGGTGTCGCCGTGTCATCCAGCGCGATCACCTGCACCCCCTCGCTCGCAAGCGCATGGGCGAGCTGCTCGAACTCCGCGCGTGCCTTAAGCAAGGTGGCTGCTGGGTCCGCAGGCTCGTGGCGTTGGAAGGCGTTGGTGGCGGCGGTTTCCGGGTTGAAGCCAAAGGCCGCGGGACGAATCATGAGCACCGCATCCGCGCATTGCTGTGCGGCACGGGCTTTGGGCTGGCTGCGGGCGGCGGTGGGGATTTCCGGCATCGCCCATTCTCGCACGTCCGCAAAATGCCCTTGGGGCAGGTGCGGCGCCGGGGTGTGTTAAGCGCGCAGCGCCCGCACCCGCTCGCCGCTGCCGGTGGATTCAAGATCGAGCACCGGCAGGCGCTGCGTGAGATCGAGCGGTCTCCCGGACAGGTAGGTGAGGCAGGCCTCGGCCTTCGCCGGACGGGCAAACAGATACCCCTGCGCGTAGGTGCAGCCGAGCTGGCGCACCTTCTCCAGCTGCGGCCAGCCCTCGATGCCCTCGGCGACGACCTTGATGTGCAGGTGTCGCGCCATGGCGATGATGGCGCTCACGATCGCCAGATCGCTCATGTCGGTGACGAGGTCACGCACGAAGCTGCGGTCGATCTTGAGCGTGTCCACGCGCCAGCGCTTCAGGTACGAGAGGCTCGAGTAGCCGGTGCCGAAGTCGTCGATGGCGATATGCACGCCGAGCTCGCGCAATCTCGCGACCGCATCCTGGCTCGCTTCGCGCGCGCGCGCCTCGCGGCGTTCGAACACGGCACTCTCGGTGAGCTCCACCTGCAGCATCGACGGCTCAAATCCATACTCTTTAGTGAGACGCGAGATCGCCTCGGGGAGATTCGAGCGTTGCAGCTGCACCGCCGACACGTTAATGGCGACCGGCACGAGTTGCCCCCCCGATTGCCGCCAGCGCGACATGTCTTCGAGCGTGCGCTGCAGCACGAACTCGCCGATGGGCACGATGAGGCCGGCTTCTTCGGCGATAGTCACGAAGCGCTCCGGGCGCACGTAGCCGTGGTTCGGGTGCTTCCAGCGCAACAGCGCTTCGAGCGCCGTCACCTGCTGGGTTTCGATTTCGACGATCGGCTGGTAGTGCACCTCGAGCTGGCGGCTTTCCAGCGCGGTGCGCAGGCTCGATTCGATGGCGATGCGCTCTTTCAGACGCTTGTCCATCGCCGGGATGAACATCTGGAAGTTGTTACGGCCCTTATCCTTGGCGTGGTACATCGCGGTGTCCGAACGCCGCAGCAGCTCGCTCATGTCCGTGCCGTCGCGCGGATAGAGGCTGACACCGATGCTCACCGTGGTCACGAGCGTGCGCCCGTCCACGACCATCGGCGCCGACAGCGCCTGGGTGATGCGGCTGGAGGTCTCAGCAACCTTCTCGGTGCCGGTGACGCCGCGCAGGATGACCACGAATTCATCACCCCCCATGCGCACCACCAGATCCTGGGAGCGCACGGTGGAGCGCACGCGCTGCGCCACGGTCTTCAGGAGCTTGTCGCCCGTGTCGTGGCCGCGCGAATCGTTGACGTGCTTGAAGCGGTCGAGATCCAGGAACAGCACCGCCAGCATGTTGCCGTTGGCTTTGGCCTCCTCGATCAGCCCCGGGAGCGAGGCGGCGAGGTAGAGCCGGTTCGGCAGCCCGGTCAGATGGTCGTGGTGCGCGAGGTGATCGAGCTGCTGCTGCTTCTCCAGCAGCTCATTCTCGGTGCGGCGCCGCACGGTGACGTCGTGCACACCGAGTGCGACCACCTCGCGGGTGCCGAGTGTCATGCGATGGCAGGTCCCCTCGACGTTGCGGACCGAGCCGTCCTTGCAGTGCTGGTGCATTTCCACCGGGGTGCGCAAGGTCGCGGCCTGCAGCTGCTCGACCAGCCCCGCCGCGTCCACGCCGTCGCAGGTGAGGACATCCGAGAGGTGCAGCGCGCACAGTTCCGCGAAGGTGTAGCCGACGCTGCGCATCATGGCGGGATTGCCCGAGACGATCTGGTGGGTCGTCACGTCGACGACCAGCGCGCTCGTTGGCCACTGCTCGAAGGCATCCTGCTGGGTGGCATCGCGTTGCCGCCAGCGCCGCACCTGGGGCCGCAGGCGCCACAGCAGCGCCAGCGCCAGGCTTGCGCACACCACGCCGCCCAGCCCGCCAAGAGCGAATGCCAACTGGTTCACAGTTTTCCCTAAGTCGAATCCTCCGAAGTGTGGCGGAAAGCTGCCGCGGGCAGTCGTGCGCCGCGCACATTCCAGGTCTTAATTGTTGAGGTGGTGCACGCTTAAATCAGCCCCGGCGGTCCCCCTGGAATCAGGCAGGCGCCGCGGGCGTCTCAAAGCTCACCTGGCACTGCGCCCCGCGCTCAATGAGGGCGCCTGCTCCGGTGACGATGACGGCGTTCTCACCGAAAGTGATGCCGCGCAGCGCCTTGTCGAAGCGGAATTTGCGCAGCACCGGCAAGGGATCCGTGGCCGGTTGCCCGGTGCGGTGATCGAGCGAGGGAATCGCGCAGCGCGTGCACGGTTTCACCAGCCGCAGCGTGACGGGGCCGATGCTGAGCGTGTCGATGTGATCTTCCGCCCAGGCGGGCAGGCCCTGAAGCACGAGGTTCGGCCGGAAGCGCTCCATCGGCAGCTGCTCGCGCAGCCGTGCATTCAAATCCTCGAGCGAAGCCTCGTTGCACACCAGCATGGGGTAGCCGTCGGGGAATGCGAGCGGTGCCGGGATGCTGCCCGCGAACTGCGCGTTCGCGCGGCGCTCCATGTCGGGTGCAACCCGCACCAGTCGCACCTGCCGGCCGAGGAAGCGGCTCACCCACTCGTGCGCGGCGGCCCCCTGCTCCACGCCCACGCACTGGTCCTTCCAGACGCGCACCGGCACTTCATCCCCCGTGGTCGCAAAGGGCACCCGCAGGGGGCGCGAATCGGGGGCGTTCAGCAGCAGCGCATCCGCGGTGATCTCGGGAACGATGCGCGCCAGCAGCGGATGGGTGCGCTGGCTCAGGAACGTCCCCTTGCCGTCGACCACCATCCACTGCCGGTCCCAGTCAAGGCCGGTGGCACTCACGCGCACCTGCGCGTAAGGAATGCCGCGCATGGACTTCACCGGATAGACGTAAAGAGCACTCACCGTGACCACGCATCGCTCCTCGAAGGCCTCGAACGCATCGCCCGACGTGCGCCGCCCGGAAGTCTGCCATATGCTCAGCAACATGCACCCACTGACAATGAGGACGCCGTCATGCCGATCCGCGGGGACAACAAGACCAGGCGTGCAATTGGCGCACTGGCGCGCGCCGCGCTGACGGCCGTAGTGACCGCCAGCGTCATATTCGGCGGACCGCAGGCGCAGGGCCGCACGCAGAAGCCGTCGCTGCACGGGCGGCACTGGATGGCGGTCACCGGCAAGCCGCTCGCGGCGACCGCGGGCGCGAAGATCTTCGAGCAGGGTGGGAACGCGGTGGATGCCGCCTGCGCCATGATCGCAGCGGATGCGACCCTGTGGACCACCATGTCGTGGGGCGGTGAGACCCAGGCGCTCATCTACAACCCCAACACCGGCAAAGTGATCGGCATCAACGCACTGGGCGTCGCCCCCACGGGCGCGACGCCTGAGTACTTCCACAAGCTCGGCATGCAATATCCGCCGGAGTTCGGCCCGCTCGCCGCGGTCACGCCGGGCACGCCCGGCGGCCTCATGACCATGCTCGCCGAGTACGGCACCATGACCTTGAGCCAGGTGCTCGCGCCCGCCATCGAACTCGCGGACGCCTATCCCATGGAAGCGCAGCTGGTCAACACCATCGAGCACTTCAAGGCGGAGTTGAAGAAGTGGCCGGACTCCAAGCGCGTGATGCTGGTGCACTTGGGCCAGGAGCACGAAGCGCCCGAAGCCGGCGAGATCTTCCGCCAGCCGGAACTGGCGGCGACGCTGCGCAAGCTCGTGGAGGCGGAAAGTAAGGCGCACGCCGCCGGCAAGGACCGCAAGGCCGCGATCTACGCCGCCTACGAGCGCTTCTACCGCGGCGACATCGCGCGCGAGCTCGTGAGCGCGGTGCGCGAACTCGGCGGGCTCTTCACGGTGGAGGATCTTGCCAACTGGAAGGTGAAGATCGAAGAGCCGGTTGTCACCCGCTACAAGGGAATCGACGTCTACAAGCTCACCACCTGGGTGCAGGGCCCGGTGATGTTGCAGGCGCTCAACATCCTGGAGAACTTTGACCTGAAGGGGATGGGTTACGACAGCGCCCGCTACATCCATACCCTCTACCAGGCGATGAACCTCGCCTATGCCGATCGCGACTTCTATTACGGCGATCCGGCATTTTCCCCCGCGCCTCCCATCAAAGGCCTCCTCTCAAAGGACTACGCGCGCGAGCGCGCCAAGCTCGTGCGCGCCGATCACAACGACCCGGACATTCGTCCCGGCGACCCATATCCCTTCGAGGGCGGCAAGAACCCGTATCTTGCGATCCTCGGGGAGTGGCACTCGAAGATGCCAGCACCACCACCCACAGCCACCACCATGGCGGAGTTCGATCGCACGTTCCGCTTAGGGACCACCAGCGTCGAAGCGGCGGATGACAAGGGCTGGGCGGTGTCGGTGACACCGAGCGGCGGGTGGGTGCCGGCGGTGATCGCCGGCCGCACCGGCATTGGCTTGAGCCAGCGCATGCAGTCCTTCGTGCTCGACGCGCACGAGAACCCCTACAACGTGCTCGCACCGGGCAAACGGCCGCGCGCGACCCTCACCCCCTCGCTCGCACTCAAGGACGGCAAGCCGTTCCTCATCTTCTCGGTGCAGGGAGGTGACACCCAGGATCAGAACCTCCTGCAGTTCTTCCTCAATATCGTGGAGTTCGGCATGTCGGTGCAGGAGGCAACCGAGGCCGCCAACATCACCAGCTACCAGCTGCGCGATTCCTTTGGCCAGCACCAGGCCTTCCCCGGCCGGCTCACGCTCAACAGCGCGACTCCGCCGTGGGTGCGCAAGGAGCTCACGCGCATGGGTTACGGGCTCGAGTTCGAGGAGCGCACTTCAGGACCGCTGAATGCGATTTTCGTGGACCACGTCCACGGCACGCTGTGGGGCGGGTCGAGCAACTACGGCGAGGACTACGGCATCGGCTGGTGACATGTCAGGGGACAAGATCACGCGGCGGGACTTTCTCGATGGCGTCGCCTGCGCCGTCGTCGCCGGCGGCGCCCCGCCGGGCCTGAGTTACGCCCTGGGGGCGAGCGCGCCCTATCCGCCCGCGCGCGTAGGCTACGGCGGCAGCCGGCCCGAGGATTTCTCGATCGCGCACGGCGTACGCGATGGTGCCCACTACGACCTGCGCGGCCAGTCGGTCGCCGAACGCTACGACGTGGTGGTGATCGGCGGCGGCATCGGCGGTCTCGCGACCGCTCATTACCTGCGCAAGGCGCGGCCGAAGACTCGCATTCTGATCCTTGACAACCACGATGATTTTGGCGGCCACGCGCGCCGCAACGAGTTCAACGTCAATGGCCGCTTCCTCTTGGGTTACGGCGGCAGCGAGTCGCTGGAAGGACCCAAGACCCGCTGGACCCATGTCGCGCGCGCCTGCGTCGCCAGCCTTGGCGTTGACCTCGACCGATTGGAACAGGCCTTCCACCTGCACCTCTACCCGGGACTTGGTCTCTCCTCGGGTCTGTTCTTTCCGCGCGAGGTGTATGGGGTCGATCGGCTCGTGACCGGCGACCCGGTGCGCTCGCTGCCGAGCGACGTGCCGGCGCACCTGCACAATGCCCGGCCAGCCGCGAGCTTTATCGCCGACTGTCCCATCGACGCGGCGCAGAAAGCGCGCCTGCTCACGCTGTACACGGACCGGCGCGACGTGCTCGCCGGCAAGAGTCCTGCCGAGAAAGAGCGCCTGCTGTCCAGCACCTCCTACCGCGACTACCTGCAGCGTTACTACGGACTCGACGAGCGTTCGCTCGCGATGTTCGACGGACGCACGCTCGACCTGTTCGCGAGCAAGAGTGTGGCCGTTTCGGCGCTGCTCGCCTGGGGCTGCGAATACCCGGGATTCCAGGGGCTCGGGCTAAAGATGCCAAAGGCCGGGATTCTCGAAGGCGATCCGTACATCTATCACTTCCCCGATGGCAACGCCTCGCTCGCGCGGCTGTTCGTGCGCGAGCTGATTCCCGGCGTCGCGGCGGGTCGCAGCATGGATGACATCGTCAGCGCGCGCTTCGACTACAGCCGGCTTGACATGCCCGAGCACGCCGTGCGCCTGCGACTCTCCTCGACGGTGGTCGCGCTCGCGAACAACCACGCCGGCGTCGACGTGCTGTATGCGCAGGGGAAGACGCTGACGCGCGTTGCCGCGGACCGCGCGGTCTATGCCGGCTACTCGGCGATGCTCCCCTACATCTGCCCCGACCTGGGCGCCGCGCAGCGCCAGGCCGTGTCGGACCAGGTCAAGGCGCCGCTCGTCTACGTCAACATCGCGATCCGCAACTGGCAGGCCTGGGTCAACCGCGGAATTCACTACGTGAATAACCCGGCCGGGTTCTACAGCCACCTGAAGCTCGACTACCCGGTGAGCCTCGGCGATTACCGCTGTCCGACGCGCCCCGAGGAGCCGATGATCCTGCACCTGCTCCACGTGCCGTGGCCCGCGGGCCCGATCAAGGACCTGCGCAGTGCCTGGCGCGCCGGTCGCGCGCTTGCATATGCACTGCGTTTCGAGGAATTCGAGTCGCACGCGCGCGATGAGCTCACGCGTATCTTAGGTCCCGGCGGCTTCGACGCCGATCGGGATATCGCCGCCATCACCGTCAACCGCTGGGGGCATGGCTATGCCTACGACGCGAACTCGCTCTACGATGATGGATCTGCGGCAGAGCGCGAGACGAAGGTGAGCGCTGCAGCGTTGGGACGGATTCATTTCGCCGGCACCGACGCCGCGTGGATGGCGTACGCGCACAAGGCCATCGATTCCGCGTATCGGGCGGCCGCCGAGATTACCGCGTAAAGCTGCGCACCCCAGACGTGGCCAGTGGAAGGTCTGTCTATTGTTTGAATTTCGTCGTCATACGTTCCACGGCGACCTTTACCTCTCCCCCGGCTTTGTCCAGGTGAGCCTTGAACTGCGCCCAGGCGCCCTCATTAGCGCCTTTGAGCTTCTGGAAGTACTCCCATGCTTCCGTTTGTTTGGCGCGCAGTAGCTCGAGATTTTTTTCATACTGGGCCTTGGCGTGCCCCTCGATCTGCTCGGCGGCAGCTTTGAAGACTTCGGTCTGCGCCTTCCACGCGTTCAACTGCTTTTCCATCAGCGCCTGATAATCTTCCCGAGTTCCCATGATCTATCTCCTGCAATTGGTTTAAGCACGCCTGGCTAACTCTTCCTGCCGCCAAGAAGCAGGAGCACGCCGCCAATCGCTATCGCTCCCACTCCCGCCCAAACCGGGATGTTGACTGTCTCCTTGTCCTTTACTGTCAGCTCGATCGGCCCGAGCTTGGCCTCATGGGTCTCCTTGGTGTAACTGAAACCCCCGTACACCAACCCCAGGATGCCGGCCACGATCAGCACGAGTGCGGCAATCTTGACTGCGTTCATGTCGTCGTCTCCAAACGAAGTCTGTGCAAGATGCGCGACAGTTGATCGATCAAGACCCGTGCCGCAAACGGCGGACGCCATCAGCGAATCGGTGTCGAAGGCGTCTTCCGCCCGGCCGCGCGAGCAGCCTGTCTTCCATCACGGATCTTCGCAACGGGACGGAGTGCGCAATGCGCTGACCAGCGCTCGCATCTCCGTCTCGCTACCGAAGAGGCCGCGGTTACGGCGCGGGCGGCGCTCCCATGTCAGGCGACTGGCGCGAGTACCTCGCGAGCCAATCCTTGCGCTCCTCAGACACGCTTAGCGTGGAGGGGTGCCACCAGGTGCGCCCGTGTTACCGGTATCACCCGTTGCGCCCGTTGCGCCGGTTGCGCCCGTATTACCCGTATTACCCGCATTACCCGTTGCGCCAGTGTTGCCGGTTGTGCCGGCGCTACCCGTATCACCTGTAGCACCGGTAGTGCCCGTGCTACCCGTGTTACCCGTGTTACCGGTGTTACCCGTTGGACCCGGGGGACCGGCGGGGCCTGCCCCAGAGCAAGCGCTCAAGGCGAGCGCCATCAGTGATGCGGCAATCAGGCTTGAATATTTCACGATGATCCTTCCTTCCAGTCGACTGGCATGACCGCAGTAATTACGTCACGTGGAGTTGCGCCGCTCTGTGCGCTAGCGCACCAAGGGGGACGAATCGAGACTCGTTCCCATGTGCTCGAACCTACACCCTGCCATCACGTGGCCCAAGGAAATACCACAGAATCAGGCCCAGCAGCGGCAGGAGCACCACTACCAGTATCCAGATCAATTTCCTTTCGTTGGAAGCGGAACTCTGAACGATGTTGATTATCGCCCAGATGTCGCCAGCAAGTACCAGCAGGCCCCACAGACCATTGTATCCAAAGGACATCATTCTCGGATCCTCCGCCTCTGCGACATCGCGGCCACGCAAACTGCAGGCTACCAGCCCCAGAACCTCGCCCGCGACATCGGGATGAGGTGCTCCCCGCCGGAACTGGCTGCGGGCGCGGGGCCGAGCTTCGCCGCGAGGAAATCGTAGATTCCCTGGTCACTCATCTTGCGGGCGTCCGCAAGCTCGCCACCCTTGGTGGAGTAGATCACCTGGTCATCGGCGCTAAGTTCCACCACCGCCGGAATCCCCAGCTTGATGGGATTGCCATAGTGCTCGGCGAGCTTCAGGTTCTTGTCGAAGTTACCGACGTCGATCTTCACCACCTCGAACTTGCCCTCGATGAGCGGCAGGCTGCTGCCGTGCATCGCCCGGTCCAGGTCGCGGCAGTCCTTGCACCAGTTGGCGCCGAATACCAGCAGCACTTTCTTGTGATCGGTCTGCGCCGCCTTGAGCGCGTGCCTGACGTCCGCCTCGGCGTCGGCCTTCTCGTTATAAGGCCACTCCGCGGCGTTGGCGGTGCAGGCGGCGAGCGTCAGCGCGATGAGTACAGCAACCCTGTTCATGTCGAGTTTTTCGTTCCCCTGCGCGACCCGGCCCGTGGCGATGGGCCGCCTATGATGCACCCGCCGGGATAGCCATAGAAGAGCCTCCGCCCATCGTTGCAAAATACCAACAGCGGGAACGCGAGGATTGTAACGCCCATCGTCAAATCCTTTTCCATTATTCACAATCCGGCCCGGGTCAAGCCGGCGCGGATTGCCAGCCGCATAAGGGGAAAAAGAATGAATGCACGGAGCTCCTGTCATCTGGTCTTCGGCCGCCGCGGCCTGGTTGCTTTAGCCCTCATCCTGACCGTTGTAGCCGTCGCACGACCCGATGTGGCGGCGGCGCAAGGAGCGGCCAATGTGGCAAAAGCCAGCGCGGCACCGGTCGAAGAAGTCATCATCACGGGCACGTCGATCAAGGGAATCAATGCCGAGACGGCTCTGCCGGTGCAGGTATTGACGACCGAGGACATCGCCCGCACCGGCGTGACGACGGCCGAGCAGCTCTTCCAGCAGATCAGCGCGGCGAGCAGCTCCGGCCTCACGAACGCCGCCCAGGCCACCGGCTTTCAGACCGGCGCCATCTCCACCATCTCGCTGCGCGGCCTGGGCAGCGCGCGCACCCTCGTTTTGATCAACGGCCGCCGCTCCGCTCCCTACGGCGGTGGCTCGGTGGGGCCCGCGGGCGACTCAGTGGACATCAGCGCCATTCCGATCTCCATGGTCGAGCGCGTGGAAATCCTCAAGGACGGCGCCTCGGCCATCTACGGCAGTGATGCCATCGCCGGCGTGGTCAACTTCATCCTGAAGAAGGATTACCAGGGCGCGCAGCTCAGCGCCTATGCCGGCACCCCGACGCGCCGCGGTGGCGGCGGCGAGCAGAACGTTTCGGGCTCCGTGGGACACGGCGACCTGAGCTCGGATCGTTACAACGTTGCGCTGGGCTTCAACTTCGATCACATGTCGCCGATCATTGGCGCGTCGCGCGCGTTTGCGCAGCGCTACTCGCCGGGCTATGGGAACGACGTCACCTCCTCCTTCGCCTTCCCGGCCAACGTCGCGATTCCGGGTGTGGGCACCCGCAACCCCAACACGCCGAATTGCGGCCCCGACTCGCTCTTCGACACCAATTTTCCGAAACAGTGCCGCTTCGACAACTCGAAGTTCGACTCGCTGCAGCCTGAGCAGCAAAAACTCAATTTCTACCTCACCGCAACGCTGGCGCTGGCGGGCAGCAATCAGCTGTACGGCGAGGCAAGCTACGCCGAGACCAAGACGACCACGTTCGTGCAGCCCGTGCCGCTTTCGTTTCAGAACCCGTTGCTGCCCGGGAATCCTTACATCGCCTACCTCGCCAACCTGCTGGCGACCCAGTATCCGACCTACAACAACCCGGCCGTGAAGCCGGGCGAGGGCGCGTTCCTCCTGCCGCCCACGAGTCCGTACTACCCGGCGGCCTTCGCCGCGGCCAACGGGCAGGCCGGGCAGCCGCTCAACCTGATCTATCGCGATTTCGCGAACGGCGATCGCAAGACGCTCGATACCGCCGATACCTATCGGGTGGTGGGCGGCATCAGGGGGAACGCGGCGGGTTGGGATTACGACGGCGCGCTCCTGTACAACGCGATCAAGGTGCATGAGGACCTCGAGTCCGGCTTTGCGCTGTACTCGAAGATCATGCCGCTTCTGGACACCGGCACGATCAATCCCTTCGGAGCGACGGCCGATCCGGCGGCCCTCGCCGCCGCCAAGAACACCGAGTTCGTCGGGCAGGACTTCGCGAGCAAGACGACGCTCACGAGCATCGCCGGCAGCGCCAACCGGGAAATCATGCCGCTGCCGGCGGGGAAGCTCAGCGCCGCGGTGGGCGCCGAGTTTCGACATGAGACCTTCGAGTACGACCCCGCCGCTGCCATCCAGACGGGTGATGTCACCGGACAGGGCGGCAATCAGCTCCCCGAGGATGCGTCCCGGAACGTGGAGTCGGCGTTCGCCGAGGTGTACGCGGATGTGCTGACCGGTCTCGCCGCGGACCTAGCGGTGCGCTACGACAACTATCAGAAAGTCGGCAGCACCGTGAACCCGAAGGCTTCACTGCGCTGGCAGCCGGCGCAGTGGATCCTGTTCCGTGCCTCGGGAGGCACCGGCTTCCGGGCCCCCTCGCTCACCGACCTGTATGCCGCGCAGGCGACCAGTGTCACCTCGAACGGCACGCGCGATCCGATCAAGTGCCCGGTGTTCGACCCCAACAATCCGGCGTGCAGCTTCCAGTTCACGACCGTGACGGGCGGTAACCCCGGCCTGCAGCCGGAGAAGTCGCGCACCTACACCTTCGGCATTGCGTTCCAGCCGACCCCGGATCTGCACATTGACCTGGATTCCTTCTGGATCTTCCTCAGGAACCAGATCGTGGTGGGCGGCCTCAACTACGCGAACATTCTGCAGAATGCGCAGACGGCGACGGAGTTCGCCGGCCTGATCACGCGCGATGCGAACGGTAACATCGTCTCGATCAGCCAGACGAACGCCAACCTGTTCAGAACCGATCTGAGCGGCCTCGATGCGGATGTGCGCTACGGGTTCAACCTGGGGAAGGCAGGTCGCATCACGCTGCTCGGTAACGGTACGTACTTCTACAAGTACGTCACCCAGAACTTCGACGGCAGCTTCACCTCCCAGCTCGACCGGGGCCTGAACACCATCGGCGGCGTCGTCTCGCGATTCCGGTACAACCTGGCAGCCGTCTACGCGGTCAGCGACTGGGAAGCCTCGCTCACTCAGCACTATCAGAAGCGCTACCGCGACTCGCTGTCCTCGATCACCCAGGTCCCCCGGTTCGTGTCCGCATACGATACGGCGGATGTGCAGCTGTCCTATACGGGGCTTAAGTCCTTCCGGTTCACCGTGGGAGCCAACAACGTACTCGACAAGGATCCGCCCTACGCCAACTACGCCGCCTCGGCCAACAACTTCGTCGGCGGCTACGACCTGTCTTACGGCGATCCGCGCGGCCGGTTCATCTACGCGAGCATTCAGTACACGCTGCACTGATTGCCGCAGCCCCCGCGCCGGCGGGGCCAAAATGCTCCCGGGAGGGCTCTTAAAAGGGGCCCTCCCCGGGGCGCCGTTACACCCGGCAATATGACCGTCCATCGGCGCCGCGCCTTTCCGGGCGTGACCGCGCCCACACTTCGGGGCGGCGGCGGTCGCCCTGCGGAGGGCCGTGCCGTTATAAGCCCTGAGGGAACCGCTCATGGACACTCCAAACCACCCAAAGCCAGGACCGCCGGCGGCCGGCAAATCCGCTGGCCCGCAGGGTGCAAGTCCGCCCGTCCGTTCCGGCTCCGGCGGGGTCGTTCATGACGCACGCGGGACGGCCGTGTGGGATTGGCTCAAAACGACCGGGCGGCAGGCCATCGACAGCACCTCGCGCCTTCTGAAGAAGCTCGAAGTGCCGGAGCTGAAGGTCGAACAGACCCACGACGAGGAATTGCGGATCGCGCCCGATGGCGATCCCGGCGGCGGCTGCGATCCATACAATCAGGCGACCAGGCCGCGCAAGCCCGGGACCAAGTAGCCGTCCGACCGCGTGAAAAAATCGGCCCCCGTGAGGGGGCCGACTATCAACTCGCGCGGTTGCTCTCTTCTTCCGTCAGAACGTGTAGGTAGCGCCGACGTTGAAGAACCGGCCGACCGCTCCGGCCTGATGCATGGCCGGGTTGTACGGGTCGTTACCGGATGCGCCGTAGGTGTTGAGGTCCACCGGCGGATCCGTTCCGAGCACATTCAGGATCGAGGCGTGCACGGTGAAGTTCTTCGAGAACGAGTACTGCGCATAGAGGTCGACATCCGTGAACGACTTCACTTCGCAGTAATTGGTCAGCAGAGTCTGTGACACGGCAGCGGGGTTCGGGGGATAGCGGCCGCCCAGACCGCCGAACGCGATCGAGGTGGCGCAGTCGTTGAACCCGGCTGTCGGATCCAGCAGGTTGAACCGGCCCACGTAGTTGATCGAGGCGGTGACATTCACCGCACCCAGGTCCCAGGCCAGGGATCCCGTGGCGCGGATCTTCGGATTGCCCGTATCGCCCGAGATGATCGACGGACCGTGCGAACCTGCAAGATCGACCGTATGGCCACTGGCGCGCGTTAGCTTCT
>Ga0210384_10005471_pt1 | contig 13801 bp, 10 predicted proteins | sample IncBWH2MmetaG_FD_160574 | JGI IMG/M metagenome (GOLD analysis project Ga0210384, IMG submission 160574) | Forest soil microbial communities from Barre Woods Harvard Forest LTER site, Petersham, Massachusetts, United States - Inc-BW-H-2-M | ecosystem: Environmental > Terrestrial > Soil >...
GCAACCGCAGGGTGAAGACGCTGCCGCCGCCGGGCCGGTCCTCGTAGGTGAGGGTGCCGGCCTGCGCCTGCGCCAGCCGGCGGGCGATGGCCAGGCCGAGACCGGCGCCGCCGGCCCGCGCGCCGTCCGGCGACACCCCCGCCGGCCGGTAGAACGGCTCGAAGATCCGTTCGCGCTCGGCCGGCGGCACGCCGCGGCCACGGTCGGCGACGGCGATGGCGATCCACTCGCCCTCGCCACGCATTGCGACCTCGATGGGCGCATCGGCCGGCGAGTACTTGAGCGCGTTCTCGATCAGGTTGACGAGGATGCGCAGCGAATGCACGAAATCGAAGCGTCCTACCGGCATCGGCTCGCGCAGTGCCAGCGAAGTGCGCAGCTCGCGCTCGCCGAGCGCGCCCGCCACCTGCTGGATCGCCGCCCCCACCAGGTCCTCGGCGGCGTTGATCTCGGTCTGCATCGGCACGCCCCCGGCATTGAGCCGGGACAGGTCGAGCAGATCGGCCACCATGTGGTTGAGGCGGTCGGCCTGCTGCTCGATCACCGCCGCGCGCTCGTCGCCGGCGGCGGCAAGGTCGTGGGCCAGCGCCTTGATGGTGGTCAACGGCGTGCGCAGGTCGTGCGACACCGACGCGAGCAGCGCGTCCTTGAGGCGGTCCGCCTCGCGCAGCGCCTCGGCGTGCTCGGCCTCGGCCGCCAGCTGGACGCTGAGCGCCGCCAGGCGGTCGATCTCCTCGGCGCGCCGGCGCGCCGCGGCGGCCTCGGCGTTGGCACGGCCCAGCAGCTGTGTCGCGACCGTCGCGGTGACCAGGAAGGCCAGCAGCACCAGCCAGTCGAGCGGCTTGTCGACCGACAGCATGTCGTACGGGGTCTGCAGGAAGTAGTCGATGAGCAGGAAGCAGGCGCAAGCCAGCGTGAAGCCGAGGGCGCGCCCGCCGCTGGCGCTGCCGCCGAGCACCACCAGCAGGTAGATGAGCGTCACGTGCGCCTGGTCGAGATCCTCGCGCACCGACACCAGCGCCACGGTGACCGCCAGCAGCGTCGCCGTCCAGAACAGCCAGCTGCCCGGGCGGCCGAGGCGCCCAAGGCGGCCGCTCCTTCGAGACCGCCCCAAGAGCCCGCTCCGCCAGGATCGCCGGCCCGCCTCGCGCATCAGCCCGGCATCTCGAGCCGGTAGCCCACTCCGGGCTCGGTGACGATGACCTCCGGGCGAAGCGGATCGCGCTCGATCTTGCGCCGCAGGTTGGCGACGTGGACGCGCAGGTACTGTTGCGGATCGCCGAACGTGCGCCCCCAGACGGCGTTGAACAGTTGGCGGTGGGTGAGCGTGCGCCCCGCCTGGGTGGCGAAGGTGCGCAGCAGGTCCCACTCGATGGGGGTGAGGTGGATGGCATGCTCGCCCCGCCGCACGGTGCGGGCGGCCAGGTCCATCACCAGCTCGCCGATCGCGACGCGGTGCTCCGAAGGCCGCTGCGCCGCCTGGGCGCGCCGCAGGTTGGCGCGGACGCGGGCAGTGAGCTCCAGCGTGCTGAAAGGCTTGGTGACGTAGTCGTCGGCGCCGGCATCGAGCAGCGTCGCCTTCTCGACGTCCGATTGCCGCGCCGAGAGCACGACGATGGCGGCGCTCGACCACTTGCGGATCTCGCGGCACACCTCGATGCCCGGCATGTCCGGCAGGCCGAGGTCGAGCACCACCAGGATGGGCTTCTCCGCCGCCGCCAGATCGATTCCCTCGCTGCCGGTCGCCGCCTCGACCAGGCGCGCCAACTCGCCCTGCAGCGCGTTGCGCACCACGCGCCGGATCTGCGGCTCGTCGTCGACGATCAAGCCGGTGCCCTCGCGCTGGCCCTGGGGGATCATGGAATCGCTCGCCGTCGCGGTGAGAGTGCGTCCGGACACGCCCGCCGTACCACCGCCTGCCGGCCCGCCTCGGCAAGACGCAGCCATTCTAACAGCCGTGCGCATTGACCCCCATCCCGCGGGACACTACAGTGTAGAAGAGTTTGCAACGCCATTGTCTCCCAGCCATCCCGGAGGCGTGCTCCATGTCGCCCAAATTCCTTCTGATCTCATCCAGCTCGATTCTCCTTGCTTCCCTGGCAGGCGCTGCCGCCGCGCTTGCCCAGTGCGAGCCGCCGCCGCCGGTACGGCAGCTCTTGGACCGCTACGAGCAGCAGTCGCGGACCGCCCACTTCAAGGCCGACCGCGACGCCGCGGCCGCCATCCTGCTGGCCGGCCTGGGCGAGCACCCGGATGACGCCTTCCTGCTGCGGGCGCGCATGCGCGCTCTCGAGCGGGAGAGCGACCCGGGCGCGCAGCTCGAGTGGGCCCACGCCCAGCACGACCAGCACCCGGACCGGCCGATCTACGCGCTCCTCCACGCCGAAGCGCTGGTAGGCAGAGATACGCCCGCGGCGCGGCGCATGCTCGAAGCGCTCGCGGCAGCGCATCCGGAGCTGCCGCAGACCTGGCTGGCGCTGGCGAACATCTCCGCGACCGGCAACTTCCAGGACCCGCCGCAGACGCGGCGCGCACTGGCAGCCTTCCTCGAGCGGTGTCCTGCGCCCCTGGCCGGCTCCACGCTGCGGCTGATCGCGCGGCATGGAACGCCGGAGCAGATCGCCAGCACCGCGGCGGCGGTGCGACGACGGCTGGAAGCCGAGAGCGATCCGGCGCCGCCCGAGGCCTGGGAGGCGCTCTGGACCCTCGAGTTCAAGGCGCGGCCGACGACCGGGCACGAGGCGGAGCGGCAGCAGATCGCCCGGGACCTGGCGCGTCTCGAGCGGACGCGGCGGCCGAGCGAGCTCGCCTGGCTCGAGCTCCGGCGCAGCGCCTACGGGGACGTCGGCGACCCGGCGGCGACGGCGAAGATCGAAGCCGAGATCCTGCGCGCCTTCCCGGCGTCCGACACCGCGGAGAGCATCGTGCGCGAGCGCTGGGAGAAGGACCACCCGTTCGCACCCGGCAAGAAGACCAAGGAGAGTCTCGAAGCCCATCGCCAGGAACAGCTCGCCGCGGCCGAGGCATGGCGCCGGCAGTGGCCCGGCGATCCGACCCTGCTGGACGTCTGGTTCACCGCCTTGGAAGGCCCGAACACCCCGGCCGAGCGCATCGCGAGCGCGGCGGACGAGGTGCTGGCGGCAGCGAAGAAGGAGCCGGACTGGCTGAACTGGTACGACGTCCCACCCGTCGTGATGAACGTCGCCGGCGCCCTCGTGCACCACAAGCTCCGTCTCGACGAGGTCCCGGCGCTGGTCGAAGAGTCGTACCGACCGGCGCTGGCGCGCTTGGAGTGGGAGCTCGCCGACGACCGCTACGACGACCAGCGGCGGCAGATGCAGCGGCAGCTGACCGAGATGCTGAAGCTCGAGCGGGCCGATATCCTCCTCGACTACCTTGACGCGGTCAAGCAGCCGGAGAAGGCGGCCGCGGTCGACGCGGACCTTGCCGCCCTCGAACCCACGCGGCCTTTCACGCAGTGGCAACTGTTCGAGTACCGGGCGCGCGCCGCGGAGATGCTGGGCCACAAGCTGGACGCCTTGATGTTCTATCGCGCCGCCGTCGAAGCACGAGCCGCCATGCTCCCGCAGGCCCAGGCCGGGAAGGCCCAGGCCGGCGGCGATCCACACGCGCCAGACGTCGACCGGCTATGGAAGGAGCTCGGCGGCACCGACGCGGCCCACGCGCTGTTGATGGCCGCGAAGCAAGCCCCGACCCTGGCGGAGACGTCCCGCTGGGAGCGCCCCGGCCACCCGCTGCCCGCCTTCGCGCTCGCCGATCTCGGCGGCAAGACCTGGAAGCTCCTGGACCTGAAAGGCAAAGCCGTGCTGATCAACGTCTGGGCGACCTGGTGCGGTCCCTGCCAGAAGGAACACCCCGACTTCCAGAAGCTCTACGACAAGCTGAAGGCCCGCACCGACGTGGCGGTGCTCAGCTTCAACGTCGACGACGACGTCGGCAAGATCGCGCCCTACATGAACGAGCACCGGTACACCTTCCCCGCCATCCCGGCCCGCGACGTGGTGGATGCCGTGACGCCGGCGCTGTCCATCCCGCGGAACTGGTTCGTCGACCCTCGGGGCCAGCTCCAATGGGAGCAGCTCGGCTTCAGGCCGGGCGACGACTGGCAGCAGACCATGATCGCCAAGCTCGACGAGATGCTGGCGCAGCGCTGACCGCCCGCTGCCGCATCCAAGCGGTCCCGCCGGCCTGCGACCCTGCGACCCCGAGCCTCTGTAACCCCGGGCCCCTGCTGCACTGAGCCTCTGTGCACTCTGCTAGCATCCGCGCGTGCCATCGGCCTCGATGGCACACCGCACGGAGCCTATCGCCGCGGTCCCCTCTGTCATGGTGGGTCAGCCTTCTCCACGGGGCCGCTCTCATGCCGCAACACCGTCGGTCGTTCCTCCTCGGGCGATGCGTCGCGGCGCCGGCGCCACCAGAGACGGGAGAGTCGAGATGAGATCGTCTACCGCCATGCCAGCCCACCCCGGGCCCCTCTTCGCCGTCGCCATGGGCCTGGTCCTCTGCGGCGCCCTCGTTCCTGCCGCCGCAGCTGCCGACCCCCAGGCGCCGGCGTCGCCCGCGGCCCTGAGCGCTCCGGCCACTCCAGAGGACATCGCCGCCCTCCGCCGGCAGATCGAAGCGTTGCGCCAGGAGTACGACCGGCGCCTGGCCGCCCTCGAGCAACGCCTCGAGCAGCTCGCCGGCGCCGCTGCCGCCGCGCCCCCGGCCTCGCCGGCCGCACCCTCCCCCGGGGCCGCCGCGGCCGCCCCCGTCCCCGCCGCGCCAACCGCACCCACCCCGGCAGCCGAGACGGCAGCCGCGACCCCAGCGCCCGCCACGGCACCCGCGCCCGCCGAGGCGCCCGCCGTCGGCCCGGCCGAGGCGCCGAGCCCAGGCGCTCCATCGCAGACCAGCAACTACTTCAACCCAAGCGTCTCGGCGATCGGCAACTTCCTCGGCGTCGGCGGCCAGAACCACGTCGTCACGCTGCCCGCCGCCGAGCTGCGCGAGTCCGAGCTCGGGCTGCAAGCCATCGTCGATCCTTACGCTCGAGCCGATTTCTTCATCTCCTTCGGCGAGCACAGCGTCGACGTCGAGGAGGGATTCGTCACCTTCACCGCGCTGCCCGAGGACCTGCTCGCCAAGGTGGGCCGCATGCGCGTCGCCTTCGGCACCATCAACACCCTCCACCTCCACGTCCTCCCGTGGCCCGACGAGCCGCTCCCGGTCTTCAACCTGCTGGGCGGCGAGGATGGCTGGATCGGCACCGGCGTCTCGATCGCTCGCCTGGTGCCACTGCCCGGCGACACCTTCTCCGAGCTGACCGCCCAGGTCTTCCGCGGCGACTCCCCGGGCCTGTTCTCGGCCCCGAGGCGCGGCGACCTGGCCTACAACGGCCACTACCGCGTCTTCCGCGATATCACCGAAGCGCTCAACGTGACGGTCGGCGCGTCAGTTGCATATGGGCCGAACGGCACCACCCTCGACGCCAAGACCCGCCTGGAAGGAATCGACGTCACGCTGCGCTACAAACCCCTGGTCACCGGCCTCTACCATTCGCTGGTCGTGCGCGGCGAGGTGATGCGCAGCGACCGCGAGCAACCGAGCGCCAGCGGCGGCGATCAGCGCGCCCTGGGCTGGTTCGCCGCCGCCGACTACCAGCTCGCCAGGCGCTGGTTCGTCGGCGGCCGCCTCGAAGCCTCCGACCGCGCCACCGACGCCAGGCACACCGACACCGGCCGCGCCCTGATCCTGACCTTCTGGCCGAGCGAGTTCTCGCAGCTGCGCGCCGAGCTGCGCCGCCGGCACTACGGCCTCGAGGAGCAGGAAGCCACCGAGTTGCTCATGCAGCTGCAATTCGCCATCGGCGCCCACGGCGCCCATCCCTTCTGAGGTCCAGAATCCATGACCGCTTCACGCCACCCGCTCCGACTCCTCGGCTTTCCAGGCCTCGCTGCCCTCGCCGGCCTCGCTGCCTTCGCCGGCCTCGCCGGCCCGGCGGCCGCCGCCGCCAAGGTGCGCGTCGTCACCTCGTTGCAGGACTTCGCCTCGATCACCGCCGCGATCGGCGGCGACCGGGTCGACACCTTCGCCCTCGCCAAGGGCTACCAGGACCCCCACTTCGTCGACGCCAAGCCGTCCTTCGTGCTGCAGCTGTCGCGCGCCAACCTGCTGGAGGTGGCCGGCCTCGAGCTCGAGATCGGCTACCTGCCGCCGCTCATCGACCAGAGCCGGAACAACGCCATCCACCCGGGCAGCCCCGGCTACCTCGACCTGTCGATCGGCTGCGACATCCTGCAGCGCCCCACCCAGGTGGTCACCCGTGCGATGGGCGACGTTCACCCGTACGGCAATCCCCATTACTGGACCGACCCGCAGAACGGACGGGTGATGGCGCGCGCCATCGCCGCTCGCCTGTCCGAGCTCGATCCCGCCGGCGCCGCCGCCTATACCAAGAACCTCGCCGCCTTCGAGGCCCGCCTCACGGCCAAAGAGAAGGAGTGGGATGCCAAGATGGCGCCTTACGCCGGGACCCGGGTGGTGACCTTCCACGAGTCCTGGCCGAACTTCGCCAAGCATTTCAAGCTCTCGATCGTCGGCACGGTCGAGCCGAAGCCCGGCATCCCGCCGACCCCCTCGCACACCCTCGAGATCATCAACCTGATCCTGGCGCAGAAGGTGCCGGTGATCCTGGTCGAGCCCTACTTCGATCACAAGACGCCCAACTACATCGCCCAGAAGACCGGCGCCAAGGTGCTGCTCTTCTATCCCTCCGTGGGCGGCATCCCGGCGATCACGGATTACTTCGCGCTGTTCGACACCGACCTCGACACCTTCGTCAACGCGATGAAGACACCCCGATGAGCATTCTGCAGCTGCTCCTCCCCGCCTTCGTGGCGAGCCTCATCCTCACCGGCATCCACGCATACCTCGGCGTCCACGTCGTCGAGCGCGGCGTCATCTTCGTCGATCTCTCGCTGGCGCAGATCGCCGCCCTCGGCACCACGGTCGCCTACCTGATGGGCTACGACCTGCACTCCACCGCCGCCTACCTTTTCTCGCTCGGCTTCACCTTCCTCGGTGCGGCGATCTTCGCGTTCACGCGCGTCCACCACCGGACGCGGATCCCGCAGGAAGCCATCATCGGCATCGTCTACGCGGTGTCGGCGGCGGTCGCCATCCTGGTGATGTCGAAGGCCACCCAGGAGACCGAGCACCTGAAGGACATGCTGGTCGGCAACATCCTGTCGGTGACCTGGTCGGAGCTGGCCAGGACCGCGGTGCTCTACTCGCTGGTCGGCGCCTTCCACTACGTCTTCCGCGAGCGCTTCCTGCTGCTGTCGATGCACGAGCGCGAGGCGGTGCGCCGCGGCATCAACGTGCGGTTGTGGGACTTCCTCTTCTACATCTCGTTCGGCTTCGTGGTCACGTCCTCGGTGGCCATCGCCGGCGTGCTGCTGGTCTTCTGCTTCCTCATCGTGCCCTCGGTCGCAGCCATGCTCTTCTCCGAGAAGCTCGGCACCCGCCTGGCGATCGGCTGGGGCCTCGGCGCCCTGGTCTCGGCGGGAGGCGTTGCCCTGTCCTTCTACATCGACCTGCCCACCGGCGCCACCATCGTCGCCACGTTCGGCCTTGCCCTCCTGCTGCTGGCCGTCGCACGCAGGCTCTTCTTCCGCTCGGCCTGGGCGGCGCAACCGGCCCACCACGAAGGTAGTGGGTCCGTCGAGAGCATTGCGGCGGACCCTCCCAGGTTCCGCCGGGATGCCACGCGCACGGGGGCGCCGGCGGGGCGGGCTGATTGACCCGGGCTGACTTCAGCCGCCGCCGGCGCGCTTGCGGGCCAACCGCTCCACCAGTGAACGCATCGTGGTCTGGGCCTCGACGCTGAACCAGGAGTCGAGCACCGTCTCGATCTCGCTCTCCTTGCCGCCCGCGTCGTCCTCACCATCCCGGTCATCGACGTCCTCGTAGAGCGCCACCAGGTCGGCGCGGGCGAGGCGGCGGGTCTCCGCCATCGCCGCCCGCGGCAACGCCGCCAGCTCGGCCGCGATGGCCGCCGCCCGCTCCACCACCTGGTCCGCGGGCACGACCTCGTCGACCAGGCCGATGCGCGCCGCCTCCGCCGGCGAGACCAGCGCGCCGCTGACGCACATCCGCTCCGCCTCGCGCGGCCCCACCAGCCGCCGCATCGCGGCGAAGATCACCGGCGGCAGCGGCAGCCCGACCCGCACCTCGTTGAGACCGATGCGGAAGTCCCCGTCCGCCATCACCCGCGCGTCGCAGTGGAGCGCCAGCACCGCTCCGCCCGCCGGGCTGTGCCCGGTGATCGCCGCCACCACCGGCAGCGGCGAGGCGGCCAGCGTGCGCAGCAGCGCGTAGAGGTTCTCCCACATGACGCGGATGCCGGCGCGGTCGAGCGTCAGCAGGTAGGGCACGTCGAGGCCCGCCGAGAACATCCCCGGCGCCCCCGAGAGCACCAGCGCCGCCACCCGCCCGGAGGCCGCGGGCGCCGATGCCGGCGCCGGCACGGCCGCGGCCGCCTCCGTGGCGGCCTGCGCCAGCGCCGCGGTCAATGCCGCCATCAGCTCCGGCGACAGCGCGTTGGCCGGGGGGCGTGCCAGCCGCACCTCTCGCACTGTTCCGCGCTCGACGATCTCGATCACCGCATGCCTCCAATCCGCGCAGCAGCCGCCCGACCGGCCGCTGCTCCAGGCCGTCATCCTACCAGCGTGCGCCCACCAGGGGGCGTGGGTCGGCCCCTCGGCAGCCCTTTGGACGAGGCATCGAAGTCCTCCGTCCCCGCCCGCACCATGCCTCGTCCAAAGGGCTGCCGAGGGGCCGACCCACGCCCCCCCGGGCGCGCTCACAAGAGGTAGAATGGTGATGCTGCGCGAAGCATGGGCGAGCCCCGCGCGGGCGCCCTTCGGGAGGCAGCTTGGACGACGAGAAACGCCGGGAGCTTCAGCGCCTCCTGGGAACGATCGACAGCCGGCGGGAGCTCGACCGTTACGACGAGCGGGAGCGCCACATCGAGAAGAACCGCCATGTCTACCGTTTCGAGGAGCTGATGCGCTCGGTGGTGGTGCCGACCTTGCGAGTCTGCATGCTGGACCTCGACCGCAAGGGCCACTTCACCCGCCTGCGCGAGCTGTCGCCGCGCCGCGCGCGCCTCGATCTCCAGATCCAGCTCGGCGCCCAGAAACGGGGCGCGCTCGAGCTGGCCCTCATCGAAGAGCAGCCCGACCAGCTGCGGGTGGACTACACCTGGGGATGGAAGCGCGAGCAGGAGGTCTTCGCGGTCAACCAGCTCGGCGATGCCTTCGTGACCGATCGTGTGTTGCACCTGCTGCGCGGCCTGGTCGGCTAGCCGGGGAGGACGGCGCGCGTCGATCGATCGCGCCGCGAGACATTTTTTGGGCCGGGCAATGCTAAATCTTGGCAGCCCGAATTGGATCGCGCTCCACGATTCCTTTGCATTGTGTGACTTACGATGAGATCCGGGGTTGGCGCGGATCGTGCTGTATGTAAGAGTCATCGCCCGGACTTGGCCGTGGCCCAGGATGAACCCCGTAGGGGGCAGGAGGGACTCATCATGTTGCGCCGTCTCCGTAACAGGCAGCGTGGCTTCACCTTGATCGAGCTGCTGATCGTCGTCGCCATCATCGGGATCATCGCCGCCCTGTTGATCCCCAACTTCCTCGACGCCCTGCAGAAGGCGAAGCAGAAGCGGACCTTGGGAGACGCCAAGAGCATCGGCACCTCCATGTTCTCCTGGTTGACCGACCAGGCGGGCGCCGCCGCCGCCGGCGCCTCCGCCACCGGCGACGTCAACCTGGCCAACTTCCAGTCCACGACCCAGGCCGACCTCACCACCGTCCTGGTGTCCCAGTACATTCAGCAGATCCCGGTCCTGGATGGCTGGAAGCACCAGTACTCCTACTACTGCAACTACACCAACCCGCTGGGCGGCGTCGGCATCATCGCGGTGCTCAGCTACGGCCGCGACGGCAAGCCGGAGACCGGCTCGCCCGACTACACCGTCACCGGCTTCGACCCGACCGACTACGACCGGGACATCGTCTGGGCCGACGGCTACTTTGCCCGGGCCCCGCAGAAGACGCATTAGAGCCCCGGCAGCCGGCGACTCACGCTCGCGTGTCCTCGGACCCCCCGGCGCAGGCCGTCGGGGACACGCGAGCGGCCCTTCTCCATCACGGTAGGAACGCCTCCTCGCCGCCCCTTCCCATCTCAGCCCTCGGCAGCCCCGGTTCTCTGACGTTTTCTGCCAACGGCGGATGTCAATTTTCGACACCGGCACCTGCCTCCGAACCTGCTGACGACTCTCCCTGGTAGCGTTTACGTCCGCTCCTGCGCATGGCATCAACCATGCACTTATCGCAGCACGAGCCGTCCGGACTCTTAGCCTCACGCGTCGAGAGGCAACGCCCCCTGGAGGGGAGGAGGACCACAGAATGCTGAGCCGTCTCCGTCACCGGCAGCGTGGCTTCACCTTGATCGAGCTGCTGATCGTCGTCGCCATCATCGGGATCATCGCCGCCCTGTTGATCCCCAACTTCCTCGACGCCCTGCAGAAGGCGAAGCAGAAGCGGACCCTGGGAGACGCCAAGAGCGTCGGTACCGCCCTGTTCTCCTGGGTGACCGACCAGGCGGGCGCCGCCGCCGCCGGCGCCTCCGCCACCGGCGACGTCAACCTGGCCAACTTCCAGTCCACGACCCAGGCCGACCTCACCACGGTCCTGGTGTCCCAGTACGTTCAGCAGATCCCCGTCCTGGATGGCTGGAAGCACCAGTACTCGTACTACTGCAACTACACCAACCCGCTGGGCGGCGTCGGCATCATCGCGGTCCTCAGCTACGGCCGCGACGGCAAGCCGGAAACCGGTTCGCCCGACTACACCGTCACCGGCTTCGACCCGACCGACTACGACCGCGACATCGTCTGGGCCGACGGCTTCTATGCCCGGGCCCCGCAAAAGACGCAGTAGAGCCTCCTCGTAACTCCTTCTTGTGGTCCCCGATGCGGGCGCCGCGGTGGCGGTGCCCGCTTTGTTTTTTCAGGCGTGTGCGGGATGCGGGTCGAGTCGCGCATAGAATGGCGCCGGCGCACAGCACGACCGCAGGCCGCGGCTCCGCCTGTCGCCTGTCGCGGCACCCCAGTTGGGAGCGGAGGACGCCACCGCACGTGGAACCAGAGCTATCGGATCGCCTGGAGCCCCGCCTCGAGGGGCTGCGCCGCCTGATCGCCGACGAGGTCGTGCCGCTCGAGAGCGAGATGTTCCGGGGCGGCTTCCTCGCCGTCGAGCCGCGGCTGCTGGCGCTGCGTGACGTTGCCCGCGGTCTCGGCCTCTTCGCGCCGCACTTGCCGCGCGCCTGGGGAGGCGCCGGCCTCGCCCTGCCCGAGCTCGCCCTGGTCGGCGAGGTCCTCGGCTGGAGCCCGCTCGGCCATTACGTCTGCAACTGCCAGGCGCCGGATGCCGGCAACATGGAGCTGCTGCTGCGCCACGGCTCCGAAGACCAGCAGCGGCGCTGGCTGGGGCCCCTGGCGCGCGGCGAGCTGCGCAGCTGCTTCGGCATGACCGAACCGAATCTCCCCGGGTCGAACCCGGTGTGGATGGCGACCACGGCGCGACGCGACGGCGGCGACTACGTCCTCGACGGCCGGAAGTGGTTCACCTCGGGCGCCGAGGGCGCCGCCTTCTGCATCGTGATGGCGGTGACCGATCCCGACGCCCCGCCGCACGCCCGCGCCAGCATGCTGCTGGTGCCGGCCGACACTCCGGGCTTCGAGCTGCTGCGCAACCTGCCGGTCATGGGCGAGGCCGGCGCCGGCTGGGCCAGCCATGGCGAGGTGCGCCTGAGCGGCGCCCGCGTGCCCGCCAGCCATCGCATCGGCGAGGAGGGAGCCGGGTTCGCGCTCGCCCAGGAACGGCTGGGACCGGGCCGCATCCACCACTGCATGCGCTGGATCGGCATCTGCGAGCGCGCCTTCGACTTGATGTGCCGGCGGGCGGTGACGCGCGAGCTGGCTCCCGGCGAGGCGCTCGCGTCGCGGCAGCTGGTGCAGGCCTGGGTGGCCGAGAGCCGCGCCGAGATCGACGCCTCCCGCCTGCTGGTGCTGCGCGCGGCCGAGCGCATCGAGCGCGAGGGCGCCGCGGCCGCGCGCGACGACATCTCGCTGATCAAGTTCCACGTCGCCGGCGTCATGCAGCGCGTGCTCGACCGCGCCCTGCAGACCTACGGCGCCGCCGGCCTGGTCGACGAGACGCCGCTCGCCTTCTGGTGGCGTCACGAGCGCGGCGCCCGCATCTACGACGGACCCGACGAGGTCCACAAGACCGCCGTGGCGCGGCGCATCCTCGCCGGCTACGCCCGCCGCGAAGTGTCCACGGAAACCCCGCGGCGGTGAGCGTCCCGAGCACAGCCGCGCCCCCCGGCCCCGTCGTCGCCCCCGACCGCCCGGGCCCGGTGCGCCCCGGCGAGGAGCTGCCGCTGGCGCCGCTGGCCGCCTGGCTGCGCGACCACCTCCCGGGCCCAGGGCCCGAGGCGCCGCCCGCGGCGGCCGCGGCGGCCGCGCCCGCGGCGGCGGCGTCCGTGGCGGCCATGGCATCGCCGCCCCTCCTCGTCGAGCAGTTCCCGGGCGGGCATTCGAATCTCACCTACCTGCTGCGCTTCGGCGGCCGCGAGCTGGTGCTGCGCCGGCCGCCCCGCGGGGCCAGCGTCAAGACCGCGCACGACATGGGCCGCGAGCACCGGGTGCTGTCCCGCCTTCATCGCTGCTACCCTCGGGCGCCCCGCGCGCTCGCCGCCTGCGACGACCCGGCGGTCATCGGCGCGCCCTTCTTCCTCATGGAGCGGGTCCAGGGGGTCATCCTGCGCCGGCTCCTCCCGGCGGGCGCGGGCTCCGTCCCGGCGCCATCGCGCCTGCGCGCCCTGAGCGAGGCGACGGTCGACGCGCTTGCCGAGCTGCACGCCGTCGACCCCGCTGCCGCCGGCCTCGCCGACCTGGGCAGGCCCGCCGGCTACGCGGCGCGCCAGGTGAGCGGCTGGACCGAGCGCTGGCAGCGCGCGGCCACCGACCCGGTGCCGGACGTCGATCGCGCCGCGGCCTGGCTCGCCGAGCACCTGCCGCGGCGCTCGGCCGCGGAGGAAGAGGACGCGGCGGCGCTGCTCCACAACGACTTCAAGCTCGACAACCTCGTGCTCGCCGCCGATCTCGGCGCCATCGCCGCCGTCCTCGACTGGGAGATGGCGACGGTGGGCGAGCCGCTGATGGACCTCGGCACCAGCCTCGGCTACTGGCTCGATCCCGACGACGACGAGGCGCTGCGGCTGCTCCCTGTCGGCCTCACCGCCCTGCCCGGCAACCTGTCGCGGGCCGAGGTCGTCGAGCGCTACGCCCGCGCCACCGGCCGCGACGCCTCCGGGATCCTGTTCTACTACGTCTTCGGCCTGCTCAAGATCGCCGTCATCGCCCAGCAGATCTACTTCCGCTATCGCCGCGGGCTGACTCGCGACGAGCGCTTCGCGCCGCTGCTCGACAGCGTCCGGCTGCTCGGCCGCACCGCCGCCCAGGCCATCGCCCGCCAGCGCATCGACCGTCTCTGGGACTGAGAATGCGGGTGCGGGCGGGCGCCGGAGCACGGGGTCCCAGCCGGCCGCCGCGCCGGCGCCGGCTCCTGCGCCACCTCCGGCCGATCCTGCGCCCGGGCGTCGGTCACCGGCTGCCGCCCGAGCTCGCCCCCCGCCGCATCGGCGTGCTGGCCGCGGCGCTGCC
>Ga0210384_10005472_pt1 | contig 13800 bp, 13 predicted proteins | sample IncBWH2MmetaG_FD_160574 | JGI IMG/M metagenome (GOLD analysis project Ga0210384, IMG submission 160574) | Forest soil microbial communities from Barre Woods Harvard Forest LTER site, Petersham, Massachusetts, United States - Inc-BW-H-2-M | ecosystem: Environmental > Terrestrial > Soil >...
CAAATTGTCCCGCTTTCCGGTAAATCTCCAGAAAGACCGACTGTGTGAGATCTTCGGCTTCAGAGGCATCTCGCAGAATATGCAGCGCGGTCACATGCACCAATCGGTGATATCTTTTGAAGATAACCGCAAACGCGTCGGTATTGCCCGTCTGAAGTTCCTGCACAACGCGCTCGTCGCCGAGCGCTAGCATGTCGCTGTACTGGGTACGCGCGCCATGATTGCCGGACTCTGGTTGTGTAAGAAACATGGGATCAACGAAACTGCGCATTTATAGCATAAGAGAATCTGCTCATGGCAATCTAAACTTTATTTTTTGGACGTGGGACAAACCGCTGTACTGAGCGGCATACTTGAAATAGCCATTGCGGGTTTTTGCAGAATCGGCAGGCCAGCGGAAGCCGGATCGGGACCACGGATGAAATGGCACCAGATCAGACCGCATATCGCATCCTTTGCACTGCTTGCCGCGGTCCTCTCGGCAGGACAGCTTTGGGCGGAACAAAAATCCCTCGACCAAGCCACCGACCTCCTTTCCAAGGGCTCGATCGCCGAAGCAGTGACGATCCTGCGGCAGTTTGTCGCATCTGACGCGGGCAACGCGGACGCGCGCCTGCTGTTGGGAACAGCACTCGCTCTCAAGGGAAATCGCACTGAATCCATTGAGCAAATGGCAGAAGCCGTGCGCCTCCGTCCACAGTCAGCGAGCGGGCACAATCAGTACGGCACGGTCTTGAGCCGCTTTATTGAAGTCGAAGCAGCCCGCCACGAGTTTGAGAAAGCACTCGAACTTGACCCGCAGCTCTCTGAAGCGCACGTCAACCTGGCCTTACTGCTTGCGCAGGCAGGCGAATTCATCCCGGCCGCGGCACACCTCGATCGAGCCATCGAACTGCAAGGTGACACACGCGCTGCTGCGTACACGCACTTCCTTCGGGCAAAAATCTGGGGAGCACAAAACCAGGTGGAAAAAGCCATGCTCGAACTTCAAAAGGCAGTGCAACTGCGTCCTGACTACGCCGAAGCTTGGTCGGATCTTGGTGGATTGCGCCGTCTCTCTCTCGATCAAAAGGGCGCTGTTCAAGCGCTCGAGAAGGCCGTCGCCCTGAATCCTGGCGATGTAACAGCTCAGTACCGACTCGGCCAGCTATATCTGCAAAACGGAGACGCCGGCAAGGCGATCGAGCATTTTAAGAGAGCTGATCCCGGTGATGTCGCCACCCTTTATAATCTCGACCGTGCATTGCGAAAAGCTGGAAAACCGGAGGACGCTGAGCCGATCGGGAGGAAGATAGCCGAGTTGCGCGAAAGGTCCAATCGAGCCTCTAGCGTCGCTTTGGCTGCCTCTCGTTTGAACGATGAAGGGATAGAGCTTGAAAAATCAGGAGATATTAGGGCCGCTCTGACGAAATATCGCGCCGCCCTCGATTTGGACCCAACCGGGTTCGGTTTTGAGTTGAACTATGGTCTCGCCTTGTGTCGCATTGGCCGCTGGGAAGAGGGCGCCGGCGAGCTGCGTGAGGTGCTGCGTCTAGATCCGGACAATGCAGTTGCCGCCAAGGCGCTCTACATAGCAGACGAGCATGTAGCTCGACTACCTAGAGCAAATTGAATGCGCTATGCAGCGCCTGTGATCGCGCGCGTTCCGTTCAAGACTTGCATGATGCGATTGGTCGGCACGTTGATCTTGCGCGCCAGTTCAGCCGCGCTCATATCGAGTGCTTCCAGTCTTCAGCCAGGTGTTCCCCCGGATGGATAGCGGTAAGCGCCATAGCGATGCTCCTAGTGATAGTCAACAATCTCCACGTTTGACGGCCCCGGTAAAACCATGGGCGAATCTATGTCTTTGATGCTCTTCTCACCAGATCGTCTTAACCACTCTGGAGCGATGGATCTGACGGTCCGCTGTAATCAGAGAAAGCCCCTCGACCAGTGCGGTGGCCCCGATAATGCGATCTGCTGGATCTTTGGGATAAGCTGTTGGAAATCCCATGGCGCGTGCACACGCACGACCACTGATCGGTAGGATGACAAATCGGGCCTCAACTTCCCGCAGGAAGGATTCGAGGGTGATACCGAGGTGGATGCGGCCCTTACTCGCGAGTGTCGCCAGCTCCAGGAGAGTGATGTCTGAAATTGCCAAACCGTCCCCATTCTTGCGTGCATCCTCGATGGCTGACCTGGCTTTGACCGATAGATTGGCGGGGTCCGTAGACAGCCAAAGCACAACGTGCGTATCCAGCAAAATCACTTGAGATTGCCCCATTCGCGCCGCGACAACGCGGGGGAAACGACATCGCCCGTGATCGTAACCTTCCCGCGAAGAAAACCGAAAATATCATCGCCTTGGGGCTCGATCGGGACGAGTTTGGCTACCGGCTTACCGCGTTTAGTGATCACGATGGTCTCGTGTTTGGCCTGAACGTCGTCCATGACTGCAAGGCAATTTGCCTTGAAGGCACCCGCTGCCATCTTCTTCATCCGGAAACTCCTTTATGGCTATGGTCATTGTACCATGGTCATATCTTCGCTTCCAAGCCAGCCGTTCTTGGCAAATCGTGCGCCGGGTCGGTCCGCCTTGCAGCGATTTTGAACCTGTCCCTGGCGAATTGATACGGTGGCAAGTTTCAACGCAATGTAATCTAACATTGCTATCGCACGCCTCGCGAGCCCAGCTTCATGTTCTTGAATGTCATTGATTTCAAAGGAGTCGCGCCGCACAGGATTTTCAGTATGGACAGATCCGAACCGACAAGCCTTCGGTTAACAATGCGGTCTGTTTTTTGTTGTTCAGCGGTCTGTGGCATCGGAAAAGCGTCAAGATCATTTCGGATCGGGAACGTGAAAAAACGCCAAGGCGGCTACACCAAGAGCGATCGCGATTCTCCAAGCAACGCCAATCCAAAAATGTTTTGGGTCATCGCGTCGAGTGGCGCCGGGCCGCATACCCGGAAGGCCCCGAGCACCCCATGTAGTTTTCCCAGTGATGAGGTCGTAGGCCACGAGGGCGAAGCCCGCGAGGCTGACCCATAGGTAGAAGCTCATATCAGAGTCTCCTCGTGGTGCGGCCCTCGAATGCGTTTTCGTAATTTTGGCCTTGGAAGATGGCGTTGAGTGCTGTGAAAGATACCGGTCAGTGCCGACATCCAAAGCGGGTACGACATCTCACGTCCATGCGCGATTCTAACCGAGCGTTTGCAGTTGGGCACTGCGAAAGTTCGGCTAACAGAATGTTGAGCGGGAACGACGGATTGGTGGTTGGATTGGCTGCGCAAAGGGGGAAGCATAGGGAGGATTACAAGTGAGCCAGGAGAACGAGGATCGCGGCCAGCACGGCAAGTACAATGAGGAGTTTGCGGTCGTGGGCGGACGCTGCCTGAGGGGCTCTTGCCGGGTTCGAGGAATCCGCAGGATGGGGCAGGTAGGGCGGCGGATAGGGCTGAACCTGATTTTCGGCAGCATACATGCGGCGAATGGACTGGTCAAAAATAGCGATGCAGGCAAGGAGAGCGGCCCCCGCAGGAATCGCCCGCTCGAGGAGAAGATCACCCTTTAACGTTTTATAGGCACCGTAGATGAAAAGGCAAGACCATACAAGAACCAGATAGAGCGACCAACCCTTTGCGGTCTGCATGTAAACGCGATTCTGGGGAGTGGGCGGCGGGGAAGGAGCACCGCGGAATAGTTTGGGACCAAGGATGGAAGCGAGCAGCATGCTGCCAAGCATGTAAGCAATGGCTACCCAAGCAACCCAGGACGGAAAAGGATGGGTGGAGCCGGGAGTTGCGGAGAAGACGAAAAAGCTCACAAAGGCGCCGTAGGGGAGCGCCAGACCCAAAATGAGTACGATGGATTTGGTTCTTGGAGACATGGGCGAATATAGCAAGTCGGATGGCGGGATGTGAGGTGAGGCAACTGTACGAATGGGCTAAGGGGCCTAAAGAGTTATCGATTGCCGGAATGAGGGTTTGGGTGACGCGCGAACCAGACGATTGGTCGTGCAGGTTGGGTGCGTAAAGCGGTAAAGAGAACGGGGATTTCGAGTTTGCAGTGGGTCTACTTGCGAGCCGTCTTCGGCCGACTGCCATCACCACTTTTGAAATCGGCGCCGTGTAGTCCCGCCCACGATCGCCTTTTATCGGCGCACCGGGAAGGACCCAACGACATTCCGACTGGCGATCCTGACGATTCGCTCGAAGAACGCCTTCTCTCCTTTGAGTACGCTCAAGAGTCGGGCCGCTCAGCAGACCAGCGAAACCGAATGAAATGAGTTTTATCTTTGTCCTATTCCTTTCGCAAGTTCTTGGGTTTGCAGGTCTTGCCGCCTAGCAAACGTGCAATTGCCGGAAGGTGTGTGGAGGATTTCCTGGACGCGGCGTAGTTCGGCCACAAGCAGCGCAGCGCGAGCCCTCGCCTCCATCGGCCCGCTCTGGCTGGCAAGTTCCCTCACGAGATCTCGAAAGTAGCGAGAAATCGTGAGTTATTTCATACGTCCTGTCGAGCAAAATTGCTGAAACTCAAGGACCAAGGTGAATCCCGGCGATGGCACGCTGCGTGCCCTCACCATCGCTGGAACGAAGAGGTCTCGTCGTAGTTATGAACGGAAGCGAAATCCATCAACCTGGAGAGAAAAGACAATGAACGGTAGTAATTCTCGCGAATCAACCAAACAGAAAATGAACTGGCACACGCTAAGCATCATCGCCGCCCTGCTCATTTGTCCTTTGAGGGGCGCTGCCCAAACCAATCCAGCAACTCCGGTACAGATCGTCGCTCTCGACGAATGTGATCCAACCACCTTCAACGCCGACCCCCAGGCCAAAGTAAACCCCGGGCTCGGCCCTGATTTTTGCAAGAACATCACCCTTGGGGCCTTCACGACTCTCCAAAAACTATTCGCAGGCGCCGCTGAGGGCACTCCCGATCCAGGCTGGGACTTCGAACCGGACACTCTCAGGATCAAGCAGGGCACGCCGATCGTCGTAGCCAACGAGGGCGGAGAGCCTCACACTTTCACGGAGGTTAAGCACTTCGGTGGTGGTTTCATCGACGGCCTCAACAACGGAGAGGCGACCGTTTCGGAATGTTCTGAAGGCTTTAAGAATGTCGCCGTCGCCCGCACCCGCATTCTACAAGGCAGCCAATTCCTGGTCGGTAACCTGTCGAATGGCGACCACTATTTTCAGTGCTGCATTCATCCATGGATGCGCGTGAAAGTGGAAGTGCAAAACCACGAAACGCGGGAGAAATAGATACCGAGCCGGCCATGCAAGCCCTAGCAACTGCGCCGTAACCCCTGGCCCATCGCAACTTGGCGAACCGTCTTGCCTGGATTCCTCCGGCAAGCGGTTCGCCAACGCGCATTTCCGCTGCTCCGTGCGACAAGGCCGGCGTCGCTTTCCGCACGGAGCGGTTCCAATTCCTCGAACTCGAAACTCTGGTCCACGACGGCCGGGTGATCGTCCACTCACTGTGGGCCTGATGACCCTACAGTATCGTTGGGCCGAACAAAAACAGAATAGTAGAGGCATCCAAAATGGCTCCCTGGAGGCCGAACGCGTCGGCTCACTGACGGTTCGGAAGCGCGTCAAAGAGCTTTGGGTATCCATGCCAACCTCCGTACAAAACCGGCCAGAAGCACTCATCCGGTACCTCCTTGAGGGTACTTCCTCTGAGACCGGTCAGGCATTCCTCCGAGCCCTCGTACGTTCAGCCGCACTGGCTATGGATGTCGCTGGCGTCTGGGTTACCGAATATCTGCCGAAGCGGAAGGTGTTGCGCTCGGTGGCGTTCTGGATGAACGGGAAATATATCGAGGACTACGAGTACAACATTGAGGGCACACCGTGCGAGGTGGTGATCGCGGGAAGATGCCTGGTGCACTACCCCGACCGAATCATCCAGCTCTTTCCAGACGACCCGGACCTGACGGCATTCAATGCCGTAAGTTACGCGGGCGTTCCCTTTTTCAGACCGGATGGCACTGTTCTTGGACACCTCTCCGCTCTTGACACTAAATACCTCGAACTGCAGCCGGATCTCGAGGCGGTATTTCGCATCTTCGCAGACCGCGCTGCGGCGGAACTCAACCGGCTTTGCGCTGAGTCTGAGATTCGGGAGAGCGAGCTGCGCTTTAGCGGTCTTTTCGAGAGCGCCATGGACTCCATCATTGAGACGGACGACCAATTTCGGATCCGGCGCGCGAACTCATCCGCCGCCTTGCTGTTCGGTCTTCCAGCCGAGGAGCTGGTGAATAGCAAACTAACGACGCTCCTTACGCCCGCGAGCGCCCAAAAGCTGGCCAACGTTGCATTCGAGCTGGAGCCCCAGAACCGTCAATTCGCGTGGGTGCCTGGAGGACTTGACGCGGCCCGCTCGGATGGCACGACGCTCGCAGCTGAAGCGAGCGTTTCGCGTTTTGATCTGCAGGGAGGCTGCCGCTATAGCCTGATTCTTCGCAATGTTCAGGACCAGATTGCAGCCGAAAACCGCCTGCGCGAGCTTGAGCTAGAAACGGCGTACCTGCTCACTGAAATCGCGGAACACCAGAACGGTGGGGAGATCATCGGAAATAGCCAGCCTATCCGTGCTGTGATTAACGCCGTTCATCAGGTCGCGCCAACGCCTGCGACTGTTCTCATCACTGGTGAAACCGGTACGGGCAAGGAACTCGTTGCGCGGGCCATTCATCAAGTCAGCGAACGGTCAGCACGGCCCTTTGTCCGGATCAACTGTGGGGCCATTCCCGCAGCACTGTTTGAGAGCGAGTTTTTCGGCCACGAGCGTGGGGCCTTCACCGGTGCCGCGGCCAGGCGGACCGGAAGATTTGAGCTGGCGCACCGTGGGACCATTTTCCTCGACGAAGTGGGCGAACTTCCGCTGGAGCTACAGCCCAAACTTCTGCGTGTACTTCAGGAAGGCGAATTCGAACCCGTTGGCAGTTCGCAAACTCGCAAAGTGGACGTTCGAGTGATCGCAGCCACAAATCGCGATTTGTCCGCGGACGTGAAGGCGGGGCGGTTCCGCGAGGATTTGTACTATCGCTTGCACGTTTTCCCTATTGCTGTTCCTCCGCTTCGCGAGCGCAGCGGCGATGTGGAGCTTCTGGCGCAGCGATTCATCGAGCGTTATTGTGCTAGGAGCGGGAAAGCTCCTCTCGAACTAACCGCCGATTGTCTGAGGCGCCTGCGTTCTTATCACTGGCCAGGAAACGTCCGGGAACTGGAGAATGTGATCGAGCGCGCGGTCATCATCGCGCGCGATGCCCGATTGTCTCTGCGGGATATTTTGCCGCTTCACACTGCCCTTCCTGCTCGACAACGAATACATTCGGCCGACGGGCCTGTGTTGAACTCCAAAGGCGAACTCCGCAGACTCGAGAGGGAGACCCTTATTCGCGCCTTGGAGCAGTCCAACTGGAAGGTTGCCGGTGCGCAGGGCGCTGCTCGCAGGCTTGGCATTCCCCCCTCGACTCTCTCGTCGCGGATGAAGGCTCTCGGGATTCAGCGCCCGAAGCCGAATTCCCGGGCCATCTAGCCGGTCAAGCTGGCCACGAAAAATCGTAAGCAACGAAAAATCGTCAGCAGTTCTGCGACATTTGCCTCGAAATCACAAGCAAATCCACTAAAAGTCCCGCCGCGCGATGGCCACACGGTTGCATTTCCTGCCAGGAGCAAAAGCTCCTAGATCAGTTGAGCAGAGGAATGGAACTGCAATGATATGCAAATTCTGTTGGACGGCTGCTACGGACGCCGGTCGGTCCATGGAGAAAGAAAGCGACATCGAGACATCGGCGAATCGTGTAACGTGCGGCCCGAAGTGGCGCCAGCGATTGCCGCTGCGTCAAAGAGTGGTTGCAGCTGTCGTAGTTTTGTACCTCTTGTTTGCGCCGAGCCGATCTGAGTCGGCACCTCCGTCAATCCCAGAGGACCGCGTAACGCTGGAGTTGTCCGCCTTGGGTAAACAGGGGGACACGATCGCCCGTGCGCGTGAACAGGTTCTCGAGATCTTACAACAGGGAAACGCGTGCACCGCATGGTTTCAGGAATCTGATCCGGACCCCGCTGAAGTCTTCCGGTCGTTGCACTTCGAACTGGAGGAGAGTGGGACCTCGCGCGTTTACGGCATGAGAAACAGTCGAGGGGAACAGCTCTTCAAACACCCTTGGGGGGCCAGATCCTTTGAAAATGCGGGCCGAAGCTCAACCATCCAGGTGAACGCCAACGGACCGTTCTTCAGCCGCACTTCGATCGTCATGCACGTCGAGCCAGGAGGAAGACTGTTTCGGCCCTCCGGCGTTGCCGTGCTTACGGTGTCTTCCTACGCTGGCAACACCCCGGAGGCACAAATTACGATATTGCTTCACGAACTCGGGCACATCATCGGGCGTCTTCCAGAGGACGACGATTCCTGGGACGGCCGATCTTCCCGAAACACCTCCGACGTGCTGCGGCATTGCAAGGCTGAAGCTCACGCGGCAGTCCATAAAAGTTCTAGAGGCAGCAGGTAGGGTTTCGAATCTCAGCAGCCTCGATGCCTAGAGAGAGCCTTTGCAAGGATAGTTGGCTCGCCCGGGCCCTTTCCATTCGAGAAGAGTCAATGCGGCCAGTTATGGTCTTCATTGTTCCCAAAGCTCGCGATGAATCACGAAGCCGGCTCACGGTGTTTCGAGAGTAACGAAATGTCGTGAGCCATTCTGACAGCGCCGCCATACCGAAATCGCTGAGCAGCAAGGACTAGGCACAGTCGCGGCCTTGGCACGTTGCATGCCTCCTAGTTGGCCACGGAACGAAGGTTCCTAGACCAAGAAAGGAAAACGACAGCAATGGCTACGAAACTTATCACCGCAGTGAATGGCGTGGACCTGAGCCGCCTGACGGAAACCATCGAAGCCGTCAAGGCGGCGCCGGAACTTGGACGCTTCAAGTTCCGCATCCAGAACCGCTGGATCGGCGGAGGGCAGAATCGATCGAAAGTACAGCAGTTCTCCGCAGGCGGAAAAGAGACCCAGCATCAGACCGACTTCACACTGGAGGCCGACGAGCACGATGTTCTTCTCGGCACCGACATAGCAGCGAACCCAGTCGAGCACTTGCTGCACGCCCTGGCTTCCTGCGTCACCACCTCGATGGTATATCACGCCGCAGCGCGCGGTATTCCCATCAAGCAGGTTGAGTCCTCGCTAGAGGGTGATCTGGACTTGCGCGGATTTCTCGGCCTGGCCCCCAGCGTGAGGAAGGGATACCAGCAAATCCGCCTCAAGCTAAGGGTTAAAGCCGACCTTACGAACCACGAGCTTCAGGATCTCGCATCGCTTGGCCCCAGTTTTTCACCCGTGTTCGATTCCATAACCAAGGGAGTCCCGATCTTGGTGTCAATCGAACGCATCGCGTAGCCAGCGCGCAGGACAACAGAGGATAGCGGCTGTAACGAAAGTGCCTTGGTCAGGTCACAACGCGGTTGCGTACCAATACCGCGCGAATCAAGGAGAATACACCGGTGAAGAGGTTCGAAGTGGCAGGGCCCGCAGTAGGCACATGTAATGGTCGGCGAGGCCTCGGTTGTCTATTTCTCCTCTTCTCATCCTTGGCTGTCTCCACTGAATCGTCCTCGAACCGCGATGCTCGACGGACTTCCCGCGGTGGTCTTGGCTTGGCTGTTCATCATTCTTTTCATCAACACGGCTATGAATCTAAAGAGTGAGTGGGCTCTGAATACTGGCGTCAGCAAGCAAAAACTCAGACCAGTGAGCGAGGCTTCATGGATAATTCGATGTTTGGTAAACATTGCTCCCGGTTCTGCGATGGCCTGATTGCATTACCGGAGACGTGAAGTAACACTTCACAGTACCGATTGATACGGCGTTGATCAGGCATGGTGGTCAGCAACAGGTATCGTGGTCGCCCTCAGTAATCCCTTGGCGTACCTTCCTTGAGCATAGCGGGCGTCTCACATCCAGACGGACTTGCGATTCATCGTAATCGTGTCATCGTGAGCTGTTGCTTCGCGGACGGCCGCTGATGTCTCATTGGGTGAATCGAGCAGGTGATATGACCCTCGACTTCGGATCGCTGACCCCCAAATCGTGTCGGCCTCATGTCTCTTTGCATCAAACTACCCTAATTGCACTTCTCTTATACAGCACCGCAATTTTAGGTCTTAGATATCCCGACGCTAAGGGGGCGGCCGAGTCCAGTTTCGAGCAGCAGAATGACAAGAGCAAGCAGGATTCTGAGGGTGAGGGACGTTCATTGATCGACGAGCCGTTGGAAGACCTTATCAAGCGCGTCCCTGAACTGAAGGCACTTCAGCCTGCGACCGATCAGCAGCAGCTCCCGATGATTTTGGAGAAGACGGGCGCGAACGTACACGAACTCTTCGACCAACTTGGCGATCTGGTCGCGAAAGAGAAGGTCACCGAAGAAAGACTGAATCCACTAACAGGAATGCCTCTAAAGTCTGAGTCAGACCAGTACCAGGTTCAGCAGGATGAATACAGCTACTTCATCGTGCGCAAGGGCAACTTGCTGCAAACCGCGATTGAAGAGTATCGCAGGGACGCTGACGGACTCGAAGAAGCTGCGGGAGTGCTGTTTCTTTCCAGCGGTTTCGCATCAAGTGTTCTGCCTTTTTCAAAGTTCCTTCAGTCAGAGTCCACATTCCGGTATCTCGGCGAGGACCATGTCGGATCGCGAAGCACCCACGTCATTGCGTTCGCACAAATCCCCGAAGTCGCGACTGTCACTTTCAAGATGAAACAACCGGAGGGACCGGAGTTGCATTGGCTGATTCAGGGCATCGCATGGGTGGATACATCCAGCTTCCAGATTCTGCAAATGAGGACAGATCTGCTCGTGCCTAGGCCTTTGCTCTCAGAGTGTGTCCCAAAAGATCAGCTGCAAACTCTGGTGAAATTCAACGAGATGAGGCTCAACGGGCTTGCAAATTCCCTATGGTTGCCGACGGAAGTTCATGTGTACGAAGTTTTGGAAAGCTACCCGATGCAATCCGGGGGGGATTGCAAAGCTCACTTGGGAGTGGAATTCCGGAACGTCCACCGCTTCACAGACTACCGCACCTATGGTGGCGTGGACGGCATCACCGCCCTGAAAGAAAGTGGCCCGAACGAGCTAAGCCTGGAGGAGAGTGTTCAAAAGAATGAAGCACAGGCGCATCCATACCTGGAAGAGCCGTTGAAACAGCTGGTCGAACGTGTCCCGGAGCTGAAAGGAATGCGGCCGGCGACAAGTCTGCTGGCCTTGCCAATGATTCTGGAAGGGGCGGGCAAGAACGTTGACGAGCTCTTCGACAATCTGGTCGATCTGATCGCGCAAGAGGAGATAAAGCAAGAGAGGTGGAGCAAGAGCGAGCTGGTTCGAGACAACTACTTGATCCTTCGTCATGGGAATCGATCACACGCACACGTCGAGGAATTTCGCATGGACGAAAAAGGAAATCGAATGGACCAGGTAGGATTGGACAAAGGGTACTTCGTCACCTCCGGTTTCGCGTTGAGCAGTGTGCATTTCTCGCGGGCACTGCAGTGGGATTCGCGGTTCCGCTACCTGGGCGATCAAAAGATCGATGGACGAGAGACGTATGTGGTCGGGCTTGCCCAGCTGCCAGGCCAGGCCAGACTCGCGCTCACCCTGCGCGGCCACCGAGGAACCACAGTCCACCTGCTGTTGCAGGGAATTGCGTGGGTGGACAAGGTAAGTTTCCAGATCCTCCGAATGCGGACCGATCTGTTGGCGAAACAACCGGAGATTGGGCTGGATGAACAGACTACCAAAGTCAAATTCAGTGAAGTACGGCTTCTGGACGTGGGCGCTCCTTTATGGCTTCCGCGTGACGTGAACGTGCACGTCAAACTGGCAAAATTGTGGGATCGAGGCTACGAGGAGACTTTCCAGAATCGGCACCGCTATAAAAACTATCGCCGGTATCGAGTCTCCGCGAGAATTGTGGCTCCACAATGAGGACCGAGGAGCATTCTTTTAAACGAAGCCCCGCATCTGGCAGCAATCGGCAGACGAGCCAACCAGCACAACGCTCAAGAGCTCTTAGACAGCTGGATGTTGGGTTTTCCAACCTGTTGCTGTTTCGTACCGATATGCCAAGCGAAGTACCGTGGCTTCATCCCAGGGCTTCCCCACCATTTGTAGTCCTAGAGGAAGACCCTTGCTGTCAAAACCGCATGGAACGTTTATGGCGGGCAAACCATAGTAGTTGGCAAATACGGTATTTTGGGCCGAGAGTGCCTGAGGATTGGCGCCTGCGTCTTTGATCGTCGGAACGGTAGTTGTCATGGTTGGCAGCACAAGAACATCAATGTCTCTGAAAGCCTCGCCGGCGATCGCTTTTCGGTCGCCTTCGATATCGCGTAAGTCGCCCCCAGGATTGCGAAAGGGCGCGGCGACACTCTTCATCGGGCAACCGAGACCACGAATCACTTCGACGGCCGCCTCAAATGCCTCTGCGACCTCTCGGCCGCCCTTGGCATTGTCGGCCACCCCAATCAGCACTCTTCTATCTTTGGCCAGCGCGTCAACGTATTCGGTTGCGGCAGGTTCTCTTCTCTCCGCGAGTACATCAAGTACCAGTGCCATATCTTCGACAGAGCGGGCCATAATACCGGGGTGGTTGAACCAACGGATCATCTCGCCAGGATCCTGCTCGCCATCAAGTATGCCTTTGGGGTTGATCAGGCCGTAGGTGCCCTTGAAACCCACTACGCCACAGCATGAAGCCGGCAATCGGCAAGATCCAATCGCGTCCGAATCGAGAGTGGCATAGCACATGCCGCTAGCCACTGCGGTCGCCGATCCGGAAGATGACCCACCAGGAATGTATTCGGCGTTCCAAGGGTTGCGGACCGGCCCGAAGTAACTATCAAGCCCCGTCGTGCCCATGCCCAGCCGGTGCATATTCGTCTTTCCGATGAGAATCGCCCCAGCCTCCTTGAGCTTGGCAACACCAACTGCATCCTTTCCCGGCACACGGTCTTTGAAAAATTCGAAACCCGCAGTCGTTTTGATCCCGGCGGTATCGTAGAAATCTTTGATCCCCACCGGAATGCCATGCAGTGGGCCGCGCCATTTACCGGCCTTTATCTCTGCTTCGGCCGCTCTGGCCTGCTCGAGCGCTTGGTCAGCCAGCACGGTGACGAATGCGTTCAGCATTGGGTGAAGTTGTTCGATTCGCTTGAGACACGCTTTTACAACTTCTACCGGCGAGACGTTTTGTGTGCGAATCTGCCGATGCAAGGTAGCGATATCTGCGAACTCTCTACCTTGCACTAATGCGGCGCTCTGCATCGCTGCCATCGTTTCCTCCTACTGTGATTTGCTGCATGTCTTGATCGGCATCCATATCTCAAATCCTCCCGCTCCCGTAGCGGAATCAAAATCCTCGCCGTAACACTCAAAATCCGGCGCATCGACCGCCGCACACCCCGACTCCGGCAACCAGTTATTCCATATCGCGTTCCACGTGCTACGGACCGTAGCGATATGGCTGCGCTGCCGGAAAATCGCATATCTCTGTTCCGCAATGCGCACGCGGCTCAAATCTGGGGGGAGCTTCGAGAAGTCCTTCACTTCCACACCGCACACGTAGTCAAAGTTACCTGCGTCGTCGCTGTTGCAGCGCACGCCGTAAGCTGTCCCGCCGAGCTGCGTGGGAACCTGGCCCAGATATGGCAGAAAGCGCTGCCACTGCGATGGTATGGCTGCGCTGGTCTCGCAGGTGTAGCGTTCCCCTAATCCTGCGATGAGAAGCCGTTTGCCGTTCACAAAGCGC
>Ga0210384_10005473_pt1 | contig 13800 bp, 13 predicted proteins | sample IncBWH2MmetaG_FD_160574 | JGI IMG/M metagenome (GOLD analysis project Ga0210384, IMG submission 160574) | Forest soil microbial communities from Barre Woods Harvard Forest LTER site, Petersham, Massachusetts, United States - Inc-BW-H-2-M | ecosystem: Environmental > Terrestrial > Soil >...
AAGATACTTTTCGGCGTCGCCTTTTACCTTCTTCAGGATGAGGGCTGAGAGCTCTTCGGCCGAATAGACTTTGTCGTTAAACTCGCGATGAAATTGTTCCTTGGGTTTGCCAATCTCGCGCTTTACGAAATCGACAATCCTTTCGGGCTCCGCCACGGCGCTGTTCTTGGCGACCGAGCCAACGATTACATTCGTTCCATCGAACAGAATGACCGATGGGGTGATTCGCTCACTTTCTGCGTTGGGAACAATCTGCGGTTTGCCGTAGCTGTCGATATGCGCGACGGCGGAAAAGGTTGTGCCCAAATCGATGCCGATTGCTTTGCGGGTTGCCATAAATCAAAAACACCTCCACGCCCAGCGCGAGTTAGCACCCTGCAAGTGCAGCTTTCATGCCGAACGGAGAAGGGAAATTTACGCCCGCTCAGGAGGTAAACGGAGTGCTGTGATCCCAAAAAACTGCGTCACCAAATTTGGTCTGATAAATCCTCCGCTTTATGCCCAATCGGCCCCTACAGCAGACTTGAAAATGCGGGTCGAAAAGCCCAAACTGCGTTGTCGATGAGCCACTTGCCGGTCCGCAGTCCGTACGCCCGTGTCGGCGGACTCGTTTACTTTGGTCGCATGCTCGATAAAATTCGCGCCCATGCTAAAGGCCATTTGCCGTCGGAATACCAAGCAAATCTAGGCAAAGGCTTTGATGCAAGCTGCACGTCGTTTCTGCGCATTGATTACCACCAGCTAGTCGAAAGGCTCAAACAAGGCGGCACCGACGAGGAGATCTTGCAATGGTGCTTCAGCACAGGCCGTCAGCCGTCTGACGACGAAATGAATGTTTGGAATGAGTTCATGCGCAAGCGCGGTTGGAACGACGAAATCTCTGACACGCTCAAGCGGCGCAAAAAGGAGGCCGGCATGGCGGGACGATCGGAGATCGAGACGATGTTTAGTTTTATCGATGCCGACGAAGGCCGCTCTTTAGTTGGCAACCATCGCACGCCGCTGGCCCAAGATTAATTTCATGGCGATGGCGCCGGCACCGGAATCGTGATCGGGTTTGGCGAAGGCGGTGGCTGCATTCGCCAATCGATAAACTTCCAAACCGAAACGACAACTAGAATTACCGCGAGGGTCGCCAACCAGCCACGCCGGGATTGTCTCGTCACTGGTCGTGAGCTCTAATTATTCGGAGAGAGTGTCGATTCGTTCGGCCAGCGCAAAATCAAGTTCGGTCAAACCACCTTTGCTATGGGTCGAGAGGACCAACCGTACTTTATTATAACGAATATCGATGTCGGGATGGTGCTCCTCCTCATCGGCGACTTCGGCAACTGCGTTCACGAAATCAATCGCATCCGCAAAATCATCAAACTCAAACGAGCGCTCGATGTGTTTCTTTTCCAGTTCCCATTCCGGGATCTTTTTCATGCGCTCCTTGAGCTCGCCGGTTTTGATCAAGTCAGCCATAACCCCGAACGAGTAACATTCCCGAATGGTTTTGCAATGCCGAAATCAACCGCTTTTTCCACGACCTAAAAAACCGGTCGCAACCTTTGCCACTCAACTTAGAGCCCGAGAATCCTCCGCAGATTTTTGGCCGAATCGAAAAGTTCAACCGCGCATTGTCGCGCCAGCCGCGAAAGCCGTGGCCAGTTGCAGAGAACTTCTTGAACTGCTGCTACTGCCTCCCCTTGATTCTCCACGAATAGAAATCCACTCTCGCTCGGAATATATTTTATCGCGCCAGTGTCTTCAGTGATTACCGGCCGGCCACTTGCGAGAAAGGTCGCAGCGCGATCGCTCAACCAGCCAGTTCGCCACGCGACGTCGACGCCTTTTACGGCCGTGAATTCGGCCGTCCCACTCGCGATATAACTGCGATATTTCACTGGAGTGCGCGCAACCCGATGCGGATCGACAATGTGCCAACCCTTTTTCCCTAACCGCCCTTGCTCCGGATCATTCGCGTTAATGTTCATTGCCAGTTCAAACTTTGCTGCCGGTGCATGCTTTGGAAGATCGAGATATTTTTCGAACGCATGTTTCTTTGAGAGATCGGGAAATTTGCCGTCCACTTCCACCGCGCCGCTCCAGTACCATTGGCCGATCGTTGTAAATTTTGCGACCCGCGGGGGCGGAAGCCTTCGAACGAGCGTTGTATCGACCAGCGGGTAAAATGTTTTCCAGTTGATTGGCAATCTTGGCAGCCGGCAATCACGTCCGTGAACATTCAGCCCGATTGTCCAAAATTCGTGATGAGTCGATTGACCCATTTCCATCTGGGTCATCCAATAGAAAACTTCGCTCGGATCTATATCGCAGAAAATTCGCCGTTCGAACTGAAACATCAAAGGCGGATGGATTGAATTACTGAGATTAAGGAGTGTGTTCGGCCCGGCCAGGCGCGCGAGCAATTCTCGCTTCGAAATTCCGATGCAATCGATGGTCTCCAGTTGGTGCGCATCGCTTGCGGATTTTTGATAGAGTAAACAATAACGACCAGCCAGGCCGTGCTGGCGCAATTGGCGTTGAAAATTGACAATCTTGGCCTGGTCTTCGCGAGAATTTTTCGTGGCTGGCAAAATCTCCAGCCAGATCGCGTCAAGCTTCAGCCGTTTCAGGCCGAGCATCCATTGCAACGGAACGGAAAAATTTCCGCCGCCTTCAAGATACTTCGCCGCGAATCCGCACCCGATGAAAACCGTCATTAGCCGACGGTTGACTGTGCTGGGTTCCTCCGCAAATTACACGCTCTTTGCGGCGCCCGTAGCTCAACTGGATAGAGCATCTGACTACGGATCAGAAGGTTTGAGGTTCGAATCCCCACGGGCGCGCTTTCCTATTCAGGCGACGTTCGATTTTCTCGCGACCGCAAACAAAGCCACCCCAAACGGCATCGAGATCCTTTTCAGCAGCGACAATTCGATCGACATGATCGTGGCGAAAATCCGATCGGCCGGACTTTGCGTTTTTCCTTCGGCCGGAAAGTCGCGCCCCAATTTGGATGCGCCGAAAGTGCGCGCGAGCAGCGCCAGCGGAAAAAGCAACGTCGTCCAGTAGGTCAGCCGGTCGACAGTAAATCCATTAGCACGCAGCGATGAAAGAACTTCATTTCGACGAAAACGCCGGGCTGTCATTACCACGTCGTCATGCGCACTGTGCAGAAATCCAAACGCTGGTACGTTCAGAAGCAACACCCCTTTCGGACGCAATACGCGATGTAGCTCGCGCAGAGCGACGCCTACGTCCGGCACCCATTCATGGTAGATAACGCTCGAACAAATCACCGCGTCGAATGTATCGTTGGCGAATGGCAATGCGTTGATGTCCGCTTGTCGCACATTCTTTAACCCTCGTCTCTGACACAATGAAATCGCTTCCGTTGCGACATCAACACCCACGTTCTTGTCCGGATTTCCGAGCCGTTTAAGGATTGTGCCAGTTCCGCAACCGGCATCGAGAATCGCTTTGGTCCGCCAATCTGGCAGCGCATGCTCAAGAGCCTGAAAAATAAATTGCTGCAATGCCCCGTACCACCAGTGAGTTTCCTCGACGCGGAACATTGTTGCGTACTCGGCCGATTCCATGGCGCAGAATTCGTTAGCGCTAAGTGTTCAACCGAACCTTATCTTCCAAATACCAGTTCGCCCTGCGACTTTACATCAAGAGGCGGCATGAGGATGAACAGGCCCCGCTCCAGCCTTGGTCGTGGCGCCGGTTACCGACCGAACCACATATTGCGGAGTACCGGTCTGGTCCAGATAAAGTCGACCCAGGTATTCGCCCACCAAGCCCAGCACCATAAGCTGAATGCCCGAAAGGAATACGATGCTCCCAAGAACTGTGGGAATCCCCACCGTCACATTGGGAGTGATCCAGATCTTATCGATCACGATCAGGATCAGTCCCAAAATGCTAAGGCATGCGGTAGCTAATCCAACATAAACAGCGATCCGTAACGGTGTGATGGAAAAATTCAAGAACATATTGAGCCATAGCCTAACGAGTCGGCGGAAAGTGTAGCGCGACGGACCGGATTCGCTGGGGAGATGTTCCACCGGGATTTGCCCTATTCTGTGGGTCGCCCGATAAATTAACCCGTCTGCGTACGGATAAGGCCCGCGATATTTGATGATTTCGTTCACCACAAATCGGTTCATCACTTTGAAGCTCGAAAGATAGAGTAACTTCGGCTTGTGCAGCATCAGCGTCGCGATCCGATCGTTAAACTGACTTCCCAGGTTTCGAAACCATGAATGTTTCTTTTCGATGTAATGACCATAAACGACGTCGTAGTTTCCACGTTTCAACTCCGCTAGCATCCGCACAACCTCTTCCGGCGGATTCTGCCCATCATCATCGAGCACTGCGACGTATTCGGCACGCGCATAATTGAGTCCCGCCAACACAGCGTTGTGCTCACCAAAATTTCGGCTGAGCTGCACGGCCGTAATGCTGTCGGGCGCAGCGTTGGCCAATCGCCCGCAAACTGTTTCGCTGTCGTCGTCCGAGCCATCATTCACCAACACGATCTCGAACTGTTCGGAGGCAAACACTTTTCGAATTCCCTCGACTACTGCGCCAATGGTCTTGCTGCCGTTGTAAACTGGAATCACAAACGACAGCTTCGGCCTGTTCTCGAGATTAATTGCGTTTGAACTCATCAAAACCCGCGGTTGAGCCGCTGATGTTCGTAAATAAATGCGAAATGTTATAGAAAATTCTCTCAACTCTACCTAAAAATTCTCCGTGTCTTTCAACGACGACATATTTTCCGGAGCAAATGTGCTCATAACGGGAGGCCTCGGGTTCATCGGCTCGGCGTTGGCTCGACATCTCGTGAAGCTGGAAGCTAAAGTAACCCTAGTCGACAGCTTGATTCCCGAATACGGCGGTAATCTATTTAACATTCACGACATTCAAGATCGCGTAACTGTCGATCTCAGTGACGTCCGCGACGGACCTGCAATGGCGCGGCTGATTAAAGGCCGACAGTTCCTCTTCAATCTCGCTGGTCAAACCAGTCACCTGGATTCGATGACTGATCCCCTGACCGATCTCAACATTAACGCCGCCGCGCAATTGTCGATCTTGGAATCGTGTCGACTCCACAATCCAGAAGTAAAAATTATTTTTGCCAGCACGCGTCAGGTTTATGGTCGCCCGGAGTACCTGCCGGTAGACGAGAATCATCCGCTCAATCCTGTCGATGTGAACGGAATCAACAAGCTAGCCGGCGAATGGTATCACCTTCTTTACAATCACGTTCACAAGATCCGCGCATCCGCCTTGCGCCTGACTAACACTTACGGCCCTGGCATGCGGGTCAAGGATTCGCGGCAAACCTTTCTTGGCATTTGGATTCGGCAATTGATCGAACGCAACCCGATCCAGATTTTTGGCAGCGGCAAACAGCGGCGCGATTTTAATTTCGTTGATGATGTCGTCGACGCGTTGTTGCTTGCTGGAGCTAAATCAGAATCGGAAGGCGAATTGTTTAATCTCGGAAGCAAAGAGCACATCAGCCTGGAAGAGCTTGCCGCGACGGTCGTGCGATTAAATAACGGTGGTCGATACGAGCTCGTCCCTTTCCCAGCTGATCGCGAAGTTATCGACATCGGCGATTACTACGGCAACTTTGGCAAGATCGACAAAGCGTTAGGTTGGTCGCCGCACGTATCGCTCGAAGAGGGATTGGCGCGAACGCTCACCTACTACAAGCAACATCACGCGCATTACTGGGACTAGTGGCTATGATCGAGATGAACGGTTTCACCGCCGAGCCCGAAGAATTGCGGCAAGCCGAGCTAGCAGGAGTTGAGCGGGTGTTCAGCTCCGGCAGATTCATCTTGGGAAAAGAACTCGAGCGGTTCGAACATGCATGGGCCGATTTTTGCCAAACCGAGTTTTGCGTTGGAGTTGGCAACGGGATGGAAGCGCTCGAGCTCGGACTGCGCGCGCTCGACATTGGCCCGGGCGATGAAGTCATTACGACGCCTATGACTGCCATCGCCACCGTGCTCGCAATTATTCATGCTGGAGCAACCCCGGTGTTTGCAGATATCGATCTTGCTAACGCGCTGCTAGACATTTCGAGCGTAAAGCGCTGCGTATCGTCGCGAACCAAAGCGATTTTGCTGGTGCATCTTTATGGCCAAGTCTGCGACATGACTAGTTGGATCGAGTTCTGTCGCGACGCCAAGATTCATTTGCTGGAGGATTGCGCGCAAGCTCACGGAGCTGTTTTCGATCGAAGAGGTTCCGGGAGCGTCGGCGCGTGGGGCGCGTTTAGTTTTTATCCAACCAAAAATCTCGGCGCCAAAGGCGACGCGGGCGCGGTCGTGACAAACTCAAAAGAAGTCGCGACCCGCATGAAGCGTCTGCGCAATTGCGGCACCACTGATCGTTACACACATACGGACGCGGGTTTGAATAGCCGACTGGACGAAGTGCAAGCGGCAGTTCTCTCTGTTCGCCTTGGTTGGCTCAAACGGTTTAATGCTCGGCGCCAGGAAATCGCAAGAAGGTATCTTGCTGAAATCAAAAATCCACGAATCCAGTTACTGGCTCCGCCACATCACTCTGAGAATCATGTCTATCATCTCTTCGTCATTCGTTGTGCGCAACGGGATGCTTTGCTAGATTTTTTGACCAGCAAAGATGTCGCCGCCCTTATTCATTATCCCATTCCGGCGCACCGTCAGGCGTGTTGCAACGGCAATCGACACGATCCGAGCGGCCTCCCGAACGCTGACCTACATGCGCAACAGTGCGTCTCGATTCCCTGTCACCCACAGTTAACCGATAAGAATGTAGCGCAAGTTATTGATACGATTAACGCATTCAAATAACAGAACTACTTCACCACCTGTTTGGCCATTCCTCGCCGATGCGCAAGTAGCGTATTCACAATTAGAATCAGCAAAGCTAGGGTTGCCGCAAGCAGACCTACTCGCAAGCTAGTTGGTTGGTATCGGAAAACAATCGTACTTTCTCCACCCGGAGCAACTACACCTCTCAGCGCATGATCGACTCGCAGAATAGGAACGGGCTTACCGTTAACGTAAGCACGCCAGCCGCTGTTCCACTGGTCGGCAAGAACTACCAATCCTGGTTGTACCATTTTCACAGCGACCTTGATTCGCTGCGGAGTATCATCGATGACACTAGCCTCGCCTTGGATCGGCGCACCAAGCTGGACCGGTTCTTCTAAGTATGCCACTTGCCTCGGATCAAAACTCGCATCAGCCAATTTCGCCAGGCGCATCTTGGCATCTGTTTCAACCTCAATTGAGGCCGGGATAAAAACTCTGGGCAACGCAGAACGGTTCTCGAGCAGGAAATAGCCTGTCGGGTCTGGGGCCATGCAAATTAAGTAACGAACGCCGAGAAGGTCGAGCGCTGGCGGTAAACGCACGCTGCCCGAAAAGGGCCCATCGGTAGCTTTCGGGGTAAAAAACTGTAGCACGGCATAGCGAAGCCTGGTCGTGTCCGGAGCTGCAGCTAGATCGACTAGTTCAACGTACCGGGCGGGATCTACTCCGTCATAACCGCGAACATCTAGATAACCTTGTGTCTGAAGCACGTTTGGCGGTAAACAACCATAGCCGAGCACCCTGCCGGATGTAAAGCTGGCGATCTCATTAAGCGCTACAAGTCGTGGGTAATATAACTGAGGATCGCATTGTGAAGCCCGGCCGTAACCGAAAAAGAGGAGTTCACCAAATGCTAGAAGCCCGACAAAAACTGCTACCGTCCTAAACGAGCGTTTAGCAAACCTGATCGACGCCCAAGTCCCAAACGCGGCTAAACAAATAACCGCGCCGGACAAGTACATTCGGAAAAACCATCGCTGAATGTCTCCAGGTAGTTTGGCAATTGCCGGCGGAGGATTGAATCCACGAAAAATGCACCAACCGGCAAGCAGAGCTGAGAGCCCAACAAATACATAATAGGTTGGATGCCACCGCACTTCTCCGGAGAAAACCGCATCAAGTCCGATTGCGCTAAGCGAGATAATCCCAAAAGCGGTTGCGAAAACAAACCGATTATAGGGCAATACATTAATTAGCGGTAGTCTCATCGCTTCTACGAAGCCCGGTATATTAAGACACCAAGCCATTCCCACGAACGCAACCGCGATAAAGAAGATTGCTATGTGGCGATGCCTCCGGCTACCGAAAGCGAGCGGTGCGATTGCAATCGTAGCTAAAAGTCCACAATAACCCGCGGCAGGAGTCTCCACAATATTGCCTTCACTCTTTGGCACTATTCGAAAGCTGTCTTTCTCTGAAGTTCCGTAGATATGCGGCAAAACTAATTGCGGTAATGAAACTAAACCTATTGGTGGACGTTCTTCCTGGCCGGATCCGCGCTTAGCTAGGCGGGAACCAGTCTTTATATACTCTAAGGCCGGCAGGAGCTCCGGCGCGGCCAGCATTACTCCGATTAACCACCCGGCTAGTAATACACCTATACGACGATAATTGTCCCAATGGAATTCGCGATCACGAAGACCACGCAGTACCGTCCACGCGGCAAACAATCCCGAAACAGCCAGGGCAAGCACGGCGATATCGACGTGTCCGGATACCAGTGTAAGCATCGTCACCAGAGCTAAGCCCGGAAGCGCCCATCGATTCGTTCGCAACAATACACTCTGAGTCAAAACCACCAGCCAAGGCAGCCAAACTACCGGATAGGCCAGTGAGTAGCTCTGCCAAAGAACAAAGAACCCAGTTACCGGATAGCACCATGCCGTTATTGTCGCTGGCCAAAGACTTACTTTAAGAACACGTCGGGCAAACACGTAGGTTCCGAATCCGCTTATCAATGCCGCAAATAGCGATACCCACGGCAGAACCCGTGGCGATCTAACCGAGGCTCCTAGAATCGCGAACGGCGACAAAAATGACAGAGCCGGCACGCCGGCATATTGATAAGGATTCCAAATCGGAAGGCGTCCGGCCCGTAACTCTGCATTGCGAAACAGTCTCGCCGGCTCGTCTTCGAGAACCGGATCGGCCGTGTATTCATTGTGCGGTCGCACCGCGGCTTGTCCAGGGTGCGACGGGATATACACTCTCGGCAACGTCAGGACATCCAAGGGCAAAAGTATCTTTGTACCGGCGAAAGAGGCGCCGTACAGGATCAATTGCCCCAGGACGATTCCGAACAAGACAAGGCCGACTCGGCTGGCACGTGTTTTTCCTATTCCTGACAACATCTCAAGTTCTAATCGAACTCCAGGATCTCCGTAGAAGCCTTAGTTAAAAAACGGCCGGAGCTTTTCGTATTTCTTGTCACCGATGCCTTTTACATTGCGCAAGTCATCTGCGCCTTTAAACGGACGCGCCGCGATAATTCGTTGCGCCATGACTGATCCGATGCCGGGAAGGTCTTCGATCTCCGCTTCTGATGCCGTGTTGATATCCAACTTATTCGAGCTCGCAATCGGACTACCGGATGGCGCGACGGCAGATGTTGATGTTGAAGTGGCGTTTCCACCTGGAATAGGTGTCGATTGCGCAGGTTCTGTCTGAGCAGCTTTCTGCGGATGAAAAAACGCATCGAAAGGATCGGCGCCTTTGCCGCTATCGAGATCTTTCGCGCGAGTCATCATCCGGCCTTCAGCCGGGCCCCAACCGCCGATTTTTTCCCGTTTTGCTTTTCGCTCGAACGTTTCAAGTTTCTGCCACTCTTGCCGAGCTGACGTAAGGCCTTCGGGGCTCGCTTGGATCCCATGAATCCGTGCCAACCCATTTTCGACTAACTGCTCGCCAAGATCGCCATTATTCGTCTGAACCATCGCGTAGAAACGTTGCATTCGGCTGCGACCCATCGCGTCTTCCCAACAGGTACGAACGGAGAACGGGCCACTCAATTTTTCGCGGGTGTAAGCTTTCGCTAGAAGACCGACCTGCGTGTTTTGCTCAACCGTTATTCCGAAATACTTCGCCTGCTCCTCAACACGGTCGCGAAATTCAGTATCGGTTTCCGGCGCGTCGACGAAATAAAGGCGGAAGATGTACTCCTTGCCGTTGACGCTGACATGAAAACTATCGCCGTCATTCGCGCGCTTGGTCAGATAATGACAATTCTCCAGCATAACCCAGGGTCCGCGCGCGCTAAGATCGACAATCGCGAACTGAAGCGCGACGGAGACCAAAGCCAACAGCCTAACGAACCGATGCATCATGTCGAGACTTCGAACTGACTCATCAATTTGAATGTTTCGTAACGTTCGTTGATTTCGTTCGTCGACAATCTTCGCAATCGCTCGAGCGAAAATTCTTCCACGCAGAAGCTTGCCAGCACACTTCCGTAAATCATCGCTTTGCGCAGATCAGCAAAATGAACAGTGCTTACCGTGCCGGCAAGATATCCCGCCATTCCGCCGGCGAACGTGTCCCCTGCTCCAGTCGGATCGTGAATGTCTTCCAGCGGGTACGCGCCGCAGCTGAAGAATTCGTTTTCTTCGCCAAAAAGCAACGCACCGTGCTCGCCTTTTTTGATCGCGACGAAGCGCGGCCCGGATTTACGAATCTTCCGCCCCGCTTTGATCAAGCTCGTTTCCTTGGTCATCTCCCGCGCTTCGCTGTCATTCAAAATCAAGAGATCGACCTTCGGAAGAAGCGCATCCAGATCGGGGCGTGTCGTTTCAATCCACAAATCCATCGTGTCAGCGACGACAAACCGCGGATGTTCCATCTGTTTCAGTACGTGCATTTGCAACGCGGGCGCGATGTTGGCCAGCAAAACAAAATCGCTCGATCGATAGGTCTTCGGTAAAGTCGGCTGAAAATTTTCGAAGACGTTCAGCGCTACCGAACGCGTTTCGCGTGTGTTCAAATCCCAAGCGTATTCACCCGACCAGCGGAATGTTTTTCCATTCACGCGTTGCACGCCTTCGCTGTCTATTTTCCGCGATTTCCAGAAATCGAATTCGCTCGCCGGGAAATCGCTCCCGACGACGCCAACCAGTTTTACCGGTGAAAAAAAACTCGCTGCCAGTGAAGCGTAGGAAGCCGAGCCGCCTAACAAGTCGCTGTGCTCTTCGACCGGCGTTTTGACCGTGTCGAGTGCGATGGAACCAACAATTAGAACAGACATCTGAGATCAGAGGTCAGCGATCAGAAGCTTTTTGCAAGCACGGGCGTATCCCACGATATCATCAGCCTTCAATAGACCCGAGACAATGGCCACGCGCTGCGCGCCCGCGGCGACAATCTCCTTTAGATTCTCCAGCTTGATTCCGCCGATGCAGAAGATCGGCACGCTCACGTTCGCCTGAACCTCACGGACATTTTTTACGCCGATCGGTTTGTAGTCTGGCTTGGTCGGCGTCGCGAAGATAGGACCAAACCCGATGTAATCCGCGCCTTCGCCTTGCGCAGCTAATGCTTGGTCAAGACTGTGCGTCGATTTTCCAACAATAAACGGGCGTCCGGCTTTCTCACGAACGCTAGCGACAGAATCATCATCCTGGCCGACGTGCACACCTTCAAGCGGCACCTGTTGCGCGATCTCAACGTGATCGTTCGCAATCAACGGCCTTTCAGCCTCCGAAGTAATTTGATGAAGCATGCCGGCAAGATCGACAAGTTCGGAGATCGGCCGGGTTTTTCCACGCAGCTGGATGAGATCGACGCCACCTTCGATCATCGCTTTGGCAATTTGAGGCGCGTCTGAGGCATCGGCATAGCTTAGATCTAATATACCGTAAAGCCGGCAATCACTTAGACTTCGCAAAGCCTTAATCGTGCAGTCGCCGAGCTGGCGAGTGCGTCAGCTCGAAATTGTCCGATGACATAACGCGCTCGACAAAACCGGTATCGTATTTGCCTTCGCGGAAATCGGCGTTGCGCATCATTGCCGCGTGAAACGGAACCGTCGTCTTGATTCCAGTAATGAAATATTCATCCAGCGCCCGGCGCATCCGATCAATTGAGGAGATTCGCGTGGCGCCGACGGTTATCAATTTCGCAATCATTGAATCGTAATATGGCGGCACAACGTAGCCGGTGTAAACGTGCGAATCGACGCGCACGCCGCGACCACCTGGCGAGTAGTAAAAATTGATTCTGCCAGGCGACGCTTGAAAATTGTTAGCCGGATCTTCGGCGTTGATGCGGCATTGGATGGCGTGAGAGCGCGGCACGGCATGCGCAACGTGCGGCGAAAGCGGCTGCCCAGCCGCGATCCGGATTTGTTCTTTCACCAGATCGCAACCATAAACTTCCTCGGTGATCGTGTGCTCGACCTGAATCCGTGTGTTCATCTCCATGAAATAAAAATGGCCTTTGTCATCCACTAGAAACTCGATCGTGCCGGCGTTTTGGTAACCAACCGACTTTGCCAGTTTCACCGCCGCGTTTCCCATTTTCTTGCGCAAACTCGCGGTCATGAGTGGCGATGGACATTCTTCAATGACCTTCTGATTGCGCCGCTGAATGGAGCAGTCGCGTTCGCCCAGATGAATGACGTGGCCATGACTGTCGGCGATGATCTGAAATTCGATGTGATGCGGGTTGATAATCAGCTTCTCGATATAAACCGCGCCGTTTCCAAAGGCTTTCTCCGCTTCCAGGCGCGCATTATGAAAACCGGTCATCAAGCTCGGCTCGTTATGCGCGATCCGCATGCCCCGGCCGCCGCCACCGGCCACCGCTTTGATGATCACCGGGTAACCGATTTTTTTAGCGACCTTGATCGCATCCTTTTCCGTTTCAACGATGCCATCGCTGCCAGGAGTCACCGGTACGCCGGCTTTCCGCGCACATGCACGCGCGCTGTTCTTGTCGCCCATCGCCTCCATTGCCTTAGCCGGTGGCCCGATGAATTTGATTTTGCAACTCTCGCAGACCTCCGCGAAGTGCGCGTTCTCAGCCAAAAATCCATAGCCGGGATGAATGGCATCGACATCACCGACTTCCGCCGCGCTCAGGATGCGGTCGATCTTCAAATAACTTTCCGAGCTTGGCGCGGCTCCGATGCAAATCGCTTCGTCAGCCAGCTGGACGTGGAGCGAGTCGACATCGGCGTCCGAATAAACCGCGAGAGTGCGGATACCAAGCTCTTTGCACGCACGAATGACTCGCAGCGCAATCTCGCCCCGGTTGGCAATCAGAACTTTTTCAAACATGAATCGTAAGCGCGATTGCCAGCCGCGTTGATAAGACCGCGGCGCTCAAACTATTTTACCCGGAACAACACCTGGCCGAACTGCACCGGCTTGCCATTCTCCGCCACCACTTCGGCAATTACTCCGCTGGTTTCCGCTTTGATTTCATTCATCACTTTCATCGCTTCGATAATGCAAACCACGGTGTCCTCATTCACTTGCTTGCCGACGTCGGCAAAGGCCGGCGCATCTGGCGACGGCGCGCGATAAAATGTCCCAACCATCGGAGAAACAACGTCTTTAAGGCTCGTGCTTGGTGCCCCGGCGGCTTGCGATGCTTCTCCGGCGGATTGTGTCCCTGGGCTCGAGCCAACAGCCGGCGCCAGCGCGATCGGCGCAGTCAAAATCGGCTGACCGTTCGTGCCCTTTTGCAGCTTTAATTTGAAGCCATCCTTCTCCATCTCGAAGACAGAGAGGTCGTTCTTCTTCATCAAATCGATGATGGCTTTAATATCTTTGAGGTCCAAACCGTTTTCCTTGGTCACGTGAGGCGTTTAGGTAAAGCGGTTTTGCCTGTAAGGTCAAGTCAACGAATCTTTCGGTCCGCGCGTGAAAACCTCTATCGATTTCAAGATCGTTGATGAAACCGGCGACTACCTAGTGGTCGATAAACCGCC
>Ga0210384_10005474_pt1 | contig 13799 bp, 7 predicted proteins | sample IncBWH2MmetaG_FD_160574 | JGI IMG/M metagenome (GOLD analysis project Ga0210384, IMG submission 160574) | Forest soil microbial communities from Barre Woods Harvard Forest LTER site, Petersham, Massachusetts, United States - Inc-BW-H-2-M | ecosystem: Environmental > Terrestrial > Soil >...
GCTTGACTATCAAGCTAGATCAGCAATGTTTCGACAAGCCTGTTGAACAGCAGACGTCTTGCTTGACTCAACATACGGATCAACTGGTGCTGGATGATGGCCATAGTCAATCCATGGTCGCCGCTCTGACCTCGGGGCCGTCTTCCGACCTGATTGGACAGCTCAGCAACACACGGTTGGCTGGAGGCGGTTACTATAGCCCATACGTTGGCGCTGTGGTCGACCTGGCGCGCATTATGGGGAGTCTTCATACGGCCACTTACCAGTACATCCCCGCACTGGCCGTAACCAAAGACAGTCAGTTGAACCTTAAGCTCAACAATCCTCCTTCTTTTCTAAAGCCCAAGTCAGTGCTAGTGGTGGGACTGCCAGCAGTGGAAGCCGCGCAACTCCCCCCACTTCGCGCGGTAGATCCCAATCAGGTCTCCTGTCTGCAAAAGCCCTCATTGGTTCTTCCGGTGGAGGGCGCTCCTCTAGTGTTCTCAACGTCACTGGCGCACGATTTTGTTTTGCAGATACAGAGTGATGCTGGTTCTACGATCGAGTTGCCCGCGGTGGCTGACGCGGCGCGGGGTGGCTTCATGATCGATGCTCAGGCGCTTCGAGGCACCCAAGTGGCTGGCCCAGCCCGAGGAAAGCTTCATGGATTCTGGGGATTTCAAGCTTTCGATGGGCCCGTCTTCAATTTGCAGAGCGCGAATTTGCAGAGCGCGCGCGCGTCGCAATGGAAAGTGCCGACGGTGGATCAAAGCGCCCTCATTGTTGGTCGTGAGGACACGTTGCACTTACAGTCCGACAACGCCGCCTGCGTAGAGAACGTGAGTGTTAGAGACGCGAAAGGAACAATAACTAAGGCAAACTGGAAACTGGCAAAACCGAATGAACTCGAGGTACAACTCCCGCTTCAGAGCGTTCCGCCCGGGTCAACAACAATCTTGGTAAACGAATTCGGATTGAATCAGCCCGATGAAGTGCGCCTGAACGCGTATGCGGAACCGGGGCACATGGAGCGTTTCGTCATCGATGTTGGCGATCAACAGGGTGTTTTGACGGGAACGCGGCTGGATGAGGTTGCCAGTCTCGATTTAAACGGAATTCGTTTTTCCCCAGTAAGCCTGTCGCGCGCCGCGCAGAAAGACGAGCTACGATTATCGATTTCGAGTTCCGGTAACATGGTGCAGTCCGAGCAGACGCTCGTCGCGCATGTCGATCTCAAGGATGGCAGGGTCTTAGACGTACCGGCAACAGTAGCGCCGCCTCGCCCCAAAGTAGCCCTGGTCAACAAGACCATAGAGACCGGCCCGATTCCTTCGGCCGTTCACCTCGAAAGTCCGGATGACCTGCCACAAGATGGGCGCGTGGTTTTCTTCTTTCATAGTGAAATACCTGAGACGTTCCCGAGGAATGAAAAGATCGAGGTTGCAGCGGCGGAGGACTCTTTTAGTGTTCTTTTGAGTGTGAGTGACGGAGATCTGGTTCTGCAGGATGCGCACAATGTTTTGGCCACGCTTGATCCTCTCAAGAGCTTTGGACCGTCTGCGTTTGGTCCGCTTCGATTCCGCCCGGTCGACGCGAATGGGGCGAAAGGAGACTGGCATTCGTTGGTAACTCTGGTTCGAACCCCTTCATTGAAAGAGATCCGTTGTCCAGATAAGCCCGATGAGCAATGTACTTTGACGGGCACGAAGCTCTTCCTAATCGACTCAGTTGCTGCGGACGCGGAGTTCAAACATACCGTTTCGATCCCGATTGGCTTTGCGGAAACGAGCGTAAAGGTACCGCGTATCAACGGAACGCCGTTGTACCTCAAACTGCGGGATGACCCTCCGGTGGCGAATACCGTGACTCTGCCCACGCTCCCGCAGTGAAAGCGCGGTCCATAAGAGTGTAATCATCCGGGGCATTCCGTCTACAATAGGCGGCCAACCTGTAGCCGAGCCTTGCATCTCAAAACGACTTGCGCGCCTATATTCGTAGTACGGTCATGAAAGGAGTGAAACTGAATGTGGAAAAAACAGGAAGAGCCTGTCAACGCACCGCCCGAGTTTGACTCGAAGCAGATGCCAGAATCGACCTTTGAGTTCAACGACGAAGCCCTGATGAAGACCTACCGCGATCACATAGCAGAAAAAGGGAAGACCGAAGGCAATCCGCAGAAGATTTCCGCCAAAGGCCAAGATCAGCCATTGTCGGCTGCGACCATGGAGGCATACACGGAAGCAGTCAACGAGTTTACTCGGAACGCAACAGCCTTCATCGAGCAGCTACCGCTCCTTACCAAGGCCCGGGACGCCTATGAGCGGGCCATGAGTGCCAGTGCAGAGATGCGCAAGGTTTTGGATGCGGGCGAGGGGAAAGTGCAAACGTTCATGACCCAGCTGGAGCAGGTGGTCAACGCTCATCTCGGCAAGTCGGCTGGCGAAAAGAAAAAACCAGAAGCGGTGAAAGTCGAACCAATCAGAAGTGAAGAGAGTGCCGGCGTTGCGAAGAAATTTCTATAACGAGATTAACATTCGCGACGGAAGGACACAGCGCCGCTGCTCGATGACCTCATGTAGGCCGTGCTGATTCGATCAGTTTAGAGGGCACGGCGATACTGTTGTGGCCGCCATGTGCGTCTCGACCAACTGCTAGATGCCTAGATCATCATTACGCCTTCTCAAGCAGAACGCGGGTTAGCGTCCGAAGAACGGACGCGAACCTGGGGGACCAGAGGGCTAGCCCGGTTTTGTCGCACGCATCTGACGGTGCTAGACTGCGCGAATGGCTACCAAAAAGAAGAAGTCGATGAAGGCAAAGAGGACTGCCGGCCGGAAGGCGAGGCCGACCGAGAAGCAAGCGCAGAAAAGTAGAAGTCGTAAGAAATCGGCGAAGCGTGCGGCAGCTCCGAACAAACCCGTAAGGAAAGGGAAGGGCTTGAAGAAAACGATGAGCCGGGACAAGGGTGAGGGACGGACTGCGTTGAGATTTCCCCGCGAGACATCGATATCGCGCTCGGGCGAGCAATCGGGAGATCTACAAGGATTGTCCGACGTCGAAACCGCAGATTCAGAAAGTGTTGACGAGTTGCTCGAGGAAGGGAACGCGTTCGAGGCTGGAGTGGTGAGTGGTGTCGAACGGGCCGGAGAACGCGGCGAGAAGGAAGTGCGCACCCGTGAGGTGCCCGAAGACGACGTGCCCGACGAATACCTCGATAAAGACTAACAAGAGAACAAAACACGGTGAAGACCGCGGGTGTTAAAAATCGCTTTTGTCTTGTAGCTCTGAGGATTCATAATCTAGCCTGAAGATCTTTGCCTAGGCGATCAAACGCCATTAGATCATCCGGTGGGAGATCGATCGTCGGCATGCCGTCGGCAGTTAGCGCCGCCCTGCTCTGATAACATTACTTCCCATTTGCGAGAGCCATCTGAGGGTGTCTACCTTGGCAGATCGACTCGCGCACGAGAGATTTTTTTGGACTGACGATAATGATTCTGGCCGGAGATGTCGGCGGGACAAAATGCAGCCTGGGATTGTTCGTGGAAGAGGGACCGCGCCTCCGTTCCGTTTTCCAGCGCCGAGTCGCGACCACAAGCTATGGAGGATTCGAGGATCTGGTGGGAGATTTCCTCGAACGGGCTGGAGAGCTCGACGCAGGCACGGAGCAACAGCAAATTGAAGCCGCGGGTTTCGGCTTGGCCGGCGTGGTCGTAGACGGGTCTCTTCACGCGCGCAATCTGCCCTGGATTCTGGACGTTCCAGCACTGCAGCGGAAGCTGAACCTAAGAAAAGTCGTTCTGCTCAACGACGTTAGCGCAACGGCTTTCAGTCTGGAAAGGCTGTCTTTGAATGATCTGGTAATCCTGAATCAGGGAGTGTCCGAGGGCCGAGGGACGAAGGCCGTGATTGCCTCTGGAACGGGCCTAGGCGAGGCCCTGCTTTTCTGGGATGGCCGGCAATATCAGGTTGCGCCATCGGAGGGCGGGCAAACGGATTTCGCGCCACGAACCGATCGTGAGATTGACCTTCTCAGGTGGCTGAACAAACGGTTGCCCCACGTTTCATCTGAGGAAATTCTTTCCGGGCGCGGCTTTCGCAGGATCCACGAATTTCTGAACTCCACCGTGCGGCATCCCTCTTTCGACGCTCCTCAGAGTGATGCGGCAAGTGAGATCACACAACTGGCGCTTGCAAAGTCTTGCTCAGTGTGCATGGAGACGCTGGAGATGTGGACGGAAATATATGGCGCGGAGGCTGGAAATCTGGCGTTGCGAGCGATGGCAGTCGGTGGTGTCTATCTGGCAGGCGGCATTGCCCCCAAAATTCTGTCCAAGCTGAAGGATGGCGCTTTTTTCCGCGCCTTCTGCGGCAAGAGCAAGCTCGCCGCGGTTCTAGCCCGCATTCCGGTGGTCGTCGTGGTAAATGAGGATGCGCCGGTTTTGGGAGCTGCCTATCAAGCGCTCATTAGCAGCCACGCCGGCGGGGGAGAATATGACCGGGGCTGATCGAAATCGGCGCGAGCCAAACTCAGCGCGAGAGTTGCTATCGGAATCTTCGTATCAGAAGTTTGTGCCGATCTGAGCGGTAGAGGCCGATGACGTAAATCGTCGCTTTGCCCTTCGTCGAATAAATTACCTGGCGAATTCGGAGCAAAGGCAGACCGTGCGGAATCCCTAAGAGCCGGGCGGTGTGCGGGTCGGCGGGGGTGGCGTCTATCTCCTCGTCGGCGTGGGCAATCTCCAGTCCGTAATCATGTTCGAGAAGTGAAAACAGCGAACCGCGCTCGACGTTTGCTTCAGTAAGGTCGGCAAATTCGTCCGCCGACAGGTAGCAAGTCTCCAAAGCAAATGGTTCGTCGGCTCCCGATCGAAGTCTTTCCAGTTTGATCAATCTGCTCGTCGCCGGTAAGGAAAGCCGCGCCGCAATCTCAGGCTCGGTCTCGAGCACAGCAAAACTCAGAACCTTTGAGACGGCCGACAGGCCGCGGCCTGCCATCTGTTCGGTATAGCTCATCAACTTGTTGAAGTGAATCTTCGGAGGCGCCACGAAAGTTCCTGCGCCACGTCGGCGCTCCACCATGCCTTCCTTTTCCAATGCGACCAGGGCATGGCGCGCGGTCATCAGACTTACACGGTGGATCTTCGCCAGCTCGCGCTCGGAGTCGACGACATCTCCTGGTTTCAACTGCCCCGCTTCAATGCGCTTAAGAATCCCACTCTGGATTCTTCGATAAGCCGGAGTTCCGTTGCGGCGGTTTTGCACTTGTGCCATGGAGCCTCTTGGTCGACATCACCTTACTATAAGGATGTAACAATGTGCTATAGAGCTTATAGAAATCATGCATTGCTGCGGTTTAGGCCGAAAGCAGGTCAAGTGCCCGGATCTGCTATAGAGCTTATGTAAGGCACCCGGGTTGCCCCAGACAATTTCGCCTTCTCACAACCAGCTGGAGACCATCCAGAGCCTCCATATATAACAGATAAGTCTATTGTCTCCGCAGTTTACCTTGGGAATCGACTGCTAACCACCTGGGACCTCTCAGGGGCAGCCCAGCATACTCCGTCTTTCTGCTATAGAGTAGTCGTCCTTGCCGGTCCGAATAAATTTTGCAACTTTTGTTAATTTTTTGCTTGACGGTCATCCTTCATCTGCTATATAGCATAAACCCATTAGTTTTGCGATTGAATTTTGTGGGGCTGAGTTTTCGTATGAGCGTCTCCCGGAGGTTTGCGATGCGCCAATCGATGAGGGTGGGATTTGTCTTTCTGCTACTCGCTGGAATGTTCGTGATTCCTCAATTTGCGTCGGGCCAGGAAGTAACTGCGGGAATCACCGGCACCGTCGTTGATCCTAGCGGAGCCGCAGTGAAGGGCGCAAAGATTACTGCCACCGATACAGATCGTGGAACCATCTTCACGGCGGAAACCAATGCCAGCGGCATTTTCACCATCACGCGACTGCCGATCGGGAGCTACTCCGTAAAGGCCGCGGCTCAGGGTTTCGACACTGCGGTTTATCCAACGTTCACTCTGGTGCTTAACCAAAATGCAAACCTTGCTTTCCAAATGAAAGTCGGGCAGGTTTCGCAGAGCGTGGACGTACTAGCCGAAGCTCCAGTGTTGCAGTCGCAGAGCACCGAGGTGAGCACGCTCATTGATGCCAATGCCGCCGCGGCTGTGCCGTTGGCTTCCCGCAACTACCTTCAGTTAACACTGCTCGCGCCGGGCGCGACGACTGTTAATCCCGATTCACTGCGCACGCCGCAGCAGATGACCAACTCCGGCCGGCCGTACATCAACGGCAACCGCGAACAGGCAAATCAATACTTTCTCGATGGGCAGCAGAACAGCGAAGATAAGAACAACGAGGTTGGGTACACGCCGGGTGTAGACGCGATCCAGGAATTTAACATCATTACGCAGAATGCCTCTGCTGAGTTTGGCAACTACCAGGGTGGAATCGTCAGCGCGAGCATTAAATCGGGTACGAACCGCTTCCACGGAAACCTCTTTGAGTTCCTTCGAAATGACACCTTCAATGCCAATAATGCCTCTAATGGGTGGACGCGTGGTGTAGTGGCGGACGAGGGTGCTTTGGGCCACGCCGCGGACGGAACGACGCTGAAACCGGAGCTGCGCTACAACCAGTTTGGCGCCACCTTCGGTGGTCCCATCGTGAAAGACAAGCTGTTCTTCTTCTTGGATTATCAGGGAATCCGTCAGGTAACCGCAAACTCCGATGGCGCGCAGCTTTTGACTCCCGCTATGGTGGGTGGCGATTTCTCGTCGTTTTGCTCGAGTGGATTTACCGGCGGTGTCTGTAACGACAGAAGTCTGGCGAAAAGCAATGATGGCAATACCGACGCCCCCGTCGTGGCGGGCCAACTCGTCGTACCCGGCTCAGGCGGGCCCAATGGAAACAGCACAATCTATATAAACCCGGCACAACGCCCCGCCGGGACGGGGGTCAACCCCACTCCGGTCCTGAACAATAATCTAACCACGATTGCGGGTTTGTTTCCGGCTAGCCAGGTTGCTCAGAATATCTTGGCGCTGTCTGCATATCCGCGAACCAGTGGCAGCATTCTGGCGGGAAACAATTTTTTCTTTCGTTCCGGTGTTGACTTCCTCAACGATCAGGGCGACGCGAAGATCGATTACAACCTTTCGCAGAAAGACCATGTCTTCGGACGCTACTCGCAGGCCAGCATACGAGTCCCCACGTTCAGCGGCTGTCCGATTTGCAGCGGGACCAACTTGGGGCCGGGTTCAGGTTCAGAGGGCTCAACGCAGCCTCTAAAAAACGTAGTGGCCGATTGGACCCATACCCTGAGCAGTAACCTTCTGAACGACGCCCGCATCGGCTTCAACGCCGTGCGATTTGATCAGACGCTAGTACCCAGTGCCTCCCTTGGACAAGTCGGAACCGCTGTTGGAATCCCCAATGCCAATCCCCCTGGAACGCAGGGACTGGTCAATATAGCTATTCCTGGATTCAACAGCGGTGCTGCGGGACTTGGACAGCAGGAGATCGCCCAAATCTTCCACACCACGCAGGGACAATTTGCTGATGATCTCAGCTACACCCACGGCCGCCACAATATCAAGATTGGGTTCCAGTACATACGCGTACGCGCAGATTGGAAATATAACGGGAACAATGGCGCTCTGGGCCAAATAGGAGTGAATAGCGACACCGGTTTAGGTTTAGCAGACTTCTACCTCGGGACTGGTACGGGAGGTAACAGGGACACGAGTCCTAACCCCACTCTGTTCAAGGACCGCAACAGTATCTTTGCCGGCTATGTTCAGGACAACTGGCGTGTAACCGACAGCCTCACGCTCAATCTCGGTATTCGGTTCGAAGACCATACGCCAGTTTATGAAACCGAGAACCGCGTAGTGAACTTCGGGCTCTTTACAGGAACAATCTTTACGCCGGATGGCCGTGACGGGACCGCCAAGTTTAGCAACCGCGCTCTCTATAACAACTATATGGGCATCGGTAATTGGGAGCCTCGGGTTGGTTTCGCGTGGACACCCGCTAATCGGCGTAGCATGGTAATCCGTGGCGGTTATGCGATCTCCGCCTTTCAAGAAGGAGGTGGCGCGAACGAGCAACTCTCGATCAACCCGCCCTTCGGGATCTTTGCGCAAAGCAGTAGCGGCCTGGAACTTGGGTTTCCCCCTACGCCTACCTGCTCAGCGATCAATTTTGCATGCTATGCGACTCTCTTGCCTAACGGCAACGCAACCAGTGGGCACAGACTACGGATCACCGATCAGAATCTCAGGCCCGCGCAGAACCAACAGTGGAATTTTACCTTGCAGCAACAGTTCGGCAATACGACAACGTTCCAGTTGGGCTATGTTGGCCAGCGCGGAACGCACCTGGCAAATTTCGTGGAAGTCCAACAGCGGATCGGTCTCGATGCCTCGGGCCAGATTGCGAAACCCGGGGTTCCGATTGTAAGTCAAGTGGCCGGACCATTCTTGGGAGGTGGATTCACGCCCTGCGACAATGCCAGCTTGAGCACATGCGGAACTCCTGGTTCCATTTATCAGGCTGGTCAAGGAGGAAGCCTTTACGGAGCCAATCTGTCGAACGCCAACCAATCCTATAACGCTCTACAGGCTGTGCTGCAGAAGCGCATGGGTAATGGATTGCAGGCGCAAGTCGCATATACCTGGTCGAAGTGTCTAACCAACTCGGCTGGATATTTTGGTACCGGCTTCGGCAGCACGAACGCCACATCTTCCGGCGGGCAGCCTGGCCAGCAGAACATCTATGACCCACGTTCTGACTGGGGACCGTGCTACTTTGATCAGAGGCAAATCCTCAGCAGCTACGTTACCTACCAGCTCCCAGTGGGACGCGGGAAGCAATTCGGACACGATCTGAACCCTGTGGTCAACCAAATTGTGGGGAACTGGGAGGTCGGTGGAATTGTAAGCCTGCATAGCGGAAACCAATTAACCCTGAATGAGTTCGGCGGATGGGGTAGCGGCTTCTCTGCTGACGAATCCGGTACCAACGGATCCGGCGGCACGCTGCTTAATGAGCGGCCAAGTTGCACTGGCCCGATCAAGGTCCTGGGCCAGCGTGTCAACGCCAACGCTACTCCGGGTGCACCCGGATACATTCAATGGTTTGACACCAGCAACATTGTCCCTCCGGCTAAAAACACGTTTGGAACCTGCGGCGTGGGCAACATTCGTGGTCCTGGATATGCAGACGTAGACCTAAGCCTGCACAAGAACTTCCTCTTTACCGAAAGCAAGCATCTGGAATTCCGGTTTGAGGCACTGAACGCTTTCAACCATCCAGTCTGGACGTTCCTCGGGGGACCAGCAGGCGGGTCGTTCGATCCGGGGAGCGGCGCGTCCAACACCGGGCCCCTTTCGAGCAACACCAACTTTGGTAGGGTCACAGGCTCGCAAGGAGCACGACAGTTGCAGTTCGCTCTGAAGTTTTACTTCTGAGCCGGAGCGAGCGGCTAACAGAAAGGCAGGCGCTGCGGCGCCTGCTTTTTTCATCTCGAGATCCGGAGAAAACGACTCTGGCTGGTTTTCGCCCGGCGATTTCCAGCTTTAGGCCTCAACGATACGGTTTATAATCGGCCAATGTTCAGCGGTGTTACAGCTTTTGCAGGCGTTCTTCTCTTGCTGACAACGGTTGCGGTTTCTCCTGCCCAGGTTCAAAAGAAGAGTGCGGTGCCAAGCGGAAAAGAGGTTGCGCTGCATGGTGCGAATCTGGCAGAAAATGGTCACTGTACCGAAGCGCTCCCTCTCCTAAAGAAAGCAATTCACCAGACCTTAGAAAGAGATCTCAAGAAGAGAGTGGGACTCGATGGCATCCACTGTGCCATGACGCACGACGTTCCGTACGAATCTTTGGATTTTCTTGATGTGTTGGGACGTGATTTCCCTAACGATCCCGAGGTTCTCTACGCCGCCACGCACGCTTATTCCGATTTGTCCATCCATGCTTCTCACGAACTGATGCGTGAAGCGCCTTTTTCCTACCAGGTTCACGAACTCAACGCAGAAGCGCTGGAATCGCAAGGAAAATGGGACGAAGCGGCTGCAGAATATCGAAAAATTCTGGAGATCAATCCGCTAGTGCCGGGTATCCACGCGCGCTTGGGGCGCACTTTGCTGTCGAAAACGCCGCTAACCAGCGACATCATTACGGATGTGAAGAGGAACTTCGAGCAGGAACTGGAGATCGATCCCAACAATGCGAGCGCGGAATACGTCCTGGGCGATCTCGCAAAAAATGAGAATGACACCTCTGCCGCAATCCGCCATTTTTCTCGCGCCACGAAACTGGATACTGGTTTCTCCGATGCTTACCTGGCGCTCGGGATGGCATTAGTATCGGAGAAACGCTTTGCTGAAGCGATTCCTCCCCTTGAGAATTATGAGACGCTCGCCCCCGACAGCCCCACGGGTCATTTCCAGCTGGCGCTCGCATATGCTGGCGCGGGGCGAAAAGCTGATGCAAACCGCGAGGCGGCGCTGCAACGACAAACTGCGGAGTCACTCGAGCAGGTGAAGCGCAAAGTGCAAGAGGGACTCATGCAGCAGCAGTCGACAGGGCAGGGAACTCAACCCCCGGAGCAGCCGAAATAGCGGTTGGCGACGGCCTCTACGTGATTGGTAAGCGGAAAACAATTGTCTGACACGGATGATCAAACGTCGTCGGGGTGTGCCCACTCGCGCCTCACGGGTATTGCTCTACCCGTCTTTTGGGCGCGATTGTCGATAGCGGTCCTGATGGTCGTCTTGAACTGGACTCTGCTGTCGGAGGCACAGTCTTCGCCTGCGATGACGGTGCAATTCACGAATATCACCAACCAGGCTGGAATCAAGTTCGTCCATTACAAGGGCAACAACGGCATGGCAGTAATCCGGGAAGAATTCGGTCCCGGCGTGTGTGTGGCGGATTTCGATGGCGACGGCTTTCAGGATATCTACTTCGTGAACGGCCGCGACCTCTACAACCGCGGCATCTCCGTGCGTAACGCGCTTTACCGCAACAACGGAGACGGCACTTTCACCGACGTGACAGAGAAAGCCGGCGTCCCGGGAACGGGCTTCGGTCTGGGATGCGTGTGGGGAGACTACGATAACGACGGTTTTCCCGACCTCTACGTGACCCAGTTTGGACGCAACGTTCTGTATCACAACAATGGTAATGGCACCTTTACCGATGTGACAGATAGAGCTGGAGTAGCGGCTACCGAGTCCGGAACTCAGTTTCACTCAGGCGCCACGTTCTTCGATTACGATCGCGACGGCCGCCTTGATCTTTACGTTGGGGGTTACGTCACTTTTGGCCCGGACAGCTTGCGCTATTGCAAGTTTGCCGAGGCGCTCACGAATTGTCCACCCAGCGTTTATCGGGGAAGTCCCGACATGCTCTACCACAACAATGGTGACGGGACTTTCACCAATGTGACCTCGGCCGCGGGGATCTATCAGCCGGAAGGAAAGAATCTATCGGTGGGCGCAGCAGACTACGACAATGACGGCTGGCCGGATCTGTTCGTAGCCAACGATGGGCTCAATGCCTATCTGTATCACAACGAGCACAACGGTACTTTCAATGAAATTGCGCTGCTGAGCGGCATGGCCCTCACGGGACGCGGCAATATTATGGCCGCCATGTGTATTTCTCTGGGTGACTACGATAATGATGGCTGGCTGGATCTTTATATTTCGGATTTCCAGAAGAACTCGGATCACCTTTGGCATAACGAGGGGAAGGGCGTATTCGAGGAGGTAAGTGATCAGGCTGGCATTACGGGTCCCACCCGCGATGTGCTCAGCTTTGGCGGAGGGTTTTTTGACTACGACAATGATGGCTGGCTTGATCTGTTCATCGCGAACGGGCACGTCTATCCGGAAGTCGAGCAAGTCTATCCGGAGATCCGCTACAAACAAATTAACTCTCTATTTCACAACGAAGGCAACGGCAAATTCGTGGAGACTAGCAAGCTGGCTGGAAATGGTTTTCAAACGCCCTACGCTGGCCGTGGAGTTGCGTTTGCTGACTTCGACAATGATGGCTTTATTGATGTAGCCGTGGGTAATAACGGAGATCCTCCGCTGCTACTGCACAACAGCGGCGGCAACGGCAACCATTTTCTCAACTTCAAATTAGTGGGGACGAAGAGCAATCGTGACGCAATGGGCGCCCGCCTTCGTGTCCAGGCCGGTGGACTTTCGCAAATCCGGGAGATTGCGGGCGGTGGCAGTTATCTCTCGCAGAGTGATCTGCGAGCAAATTTCGGATTATCGAAAGCTACTCGCGCGGAAACCGTGGAGATCAAGTGGCCCAGCGGCCAACGGCAAGTGTTCCACAACGTGGAAGCGGATAAGTTCTACTTGATTGAGGAAGGCCAGGACCGCTTGGATCTGCAAAAGTTCGTTCGCGTTGTGCCTTCGACTAGCGCTCCCGTTGCCCCTGCTGGTCATCCCGCGGATCGGGTAGTGGGTAAGGCGGCCAAGAAGGGTTCGCGCCCTTGAAGTTATCCATCACCTTGCATTTCGTCATCGTTTCAACGGCCCGCTCTCTATGTTGACGAAAATAGACCAAACGACCGGTTGGCGGCCGAGTGGATTGCATCGCAGAGATTTTCTACGAATGCTGGCTGGTACTGCTGCGGCGTTTGGCGCGCTGCCACGATTCATCCATGCCCTCCAAGTGAGCAGCCCCCTTTATCCGTTCTCAGAAGTCTTGCCCGCCCAAAGTGGCATTACCTGGACGCATACTGCCGGGAAGTCAAAGGACAAATATCTGCCGGAAATTAGCGGTCCAGGGTGTGCGTTTCTCGACTACGACAACGATGGCTGGATGGACATTTACTTAGTGAACAGCGGTCGGGCCGATTTCTATATTCCCCCGTCACCGTTGCGCGGTGCGCTCTATCACAACAATCGAAATGGCACGTTCACCGATGTTACCGAGAAAGCGGGCGTGGGTGCGGGCGGCTATGGAATGGGTGTTGCCGTCGGTGACTACAACGGGGACGGATTTCCGGATCTTTACGTTACTCAGTATGGACGCAGCATTCTATATTGCAACAATGGTGATGGTACGTTCACAGATGTGACTGAGCATGCCGGGGTCGCCGCGCCGGGCTGGGCGTCGAGCGCGGTTTGGTTCGATTACGATAACGACGGGCGTCTCGACTTATTCGTCTGTCAATTCGCCGACTACGATAAGTTGAGGAACCAACATTGCGGCGATCCGAATATCCCGGGGGTTGCTGGCATGAACGAATATTGTTATCCCAAGCCATACGACCCACTACCGAGCTGGCTCTTCCATAACAACGGCGACGGAACGTTTACCGACGTTAGTCAGAAAACTGGCATCGCCGATTATTCTGGCAAAGCTTGGGGAGTAGTGGCTACAGATATCAACAATGACGGGTGGATGGATTTGTTTGTCTCAAATGATACGGTCGCAAATTTTCTGTTCATCAATCGTCAAGGAAAGCACTTTGATGAGATCGGTTTCACGGCGGGAGTGGGATATGGCGAGGGGGGGAAGGTCCGGTCAGGCATGGGGGTTGATTCGGCTGATTTTAACGAAGATGGATGGATGGATCTGTTCGTCACTAACCTGGATCACGAGATGTACGCACTCTATCAAAACAAGCATGACGAAAGTTTTGACGATAAAGCAGTTTCGTCCGGCATTGGACGAGCCACCGAGATGATGAGCGGCTGGGGTGTGAAATTCCTTGACTATGACAACGATGGCAACCTTGACCTGTTTATTGCCAACGGACATCCCAATGATAT